>ENA-ORBV01000339-ORBV01000339.1-microbial-mat-metagenome-genome-assembly--contig:-NODE-339-length-106489-cov-18.928965_pt1 | contig 106489 bp, 105 predicted proteins | sample MGYA00237777_ERZ505514 | MGnify/ENA primary metagenome ERZ505514 (study PRJEB26160, sample SAMN06269048) | microbial mat metagenome | isolation source: Oligotrophic lake microbial mat | place...
GTGCCGGTAAAATCGTTGTTGAGCTGTCTGCGCTGCGGCAGGCGACTGAACGCAACAAGGCGGCTGCGACTGCAGAAGGTTACCGCCGCGCCGCGGGCGGGGCGCTGGCACTGGACAACGATGGCGCTGCGCGTCAGGTGATGGCTGAGCACCAGCGTGCCCGCTGGTCTGCCGAGATTGATGCGCGGGATGCGGAAATGGCGCGGCTGCGGGTTGCAGTCGAACGTCCGGGTCAGGTATTTGACCTGGATCCCACTCTTGCCATCGGCTGCTGGGTCAATGCATCGACGCCGCTGGCATGGGTAGTGCAGCCCGGTCGTTGGCAGGTCGAGGCGATGGTTGCTGAAGCCGACCGTGCGCGCTTGCGTCCCGGTGGCGAGGCTGTGGTTGTTGTGCATGGCCGCACCCAGGTGCTGCACGGGCGCATCGTCGCCATCGATAACGCGCGCGTGATGCGCCTGCCGCATATGCTGCTGGCCTCTTCGCATGGCGGGCCTTTGACGGTAGTGCCGGGTGAGTCCGGCGGCGCGCTGCGCCCGACAGAGGCGGTGTATCGCGTGCTGATCGAAGGTGAGGGCGACAAGGACCGCCCCGCGATACGCTCAGTGCGGGTACATCTTGAGGCGGGCGGAGAGAGCGCCGGATGGCGCTGGTTGGCGACCGGCCTGTCGGTGCTGATACAACAGGCCGGGTTCTGAGGAAATCTGCGGCGCTATTCTGCGGGCCGGTCGTGCGGGTTGCTTAACATCGCCAGCCATGCCTGTGAGGGCGGCAACGCAAGATTTAGGCCATAACCCGTGATCGGCTGCTCGAACCAGGTGCGATAAGCGCTGCGCAGTTCACCCGAGCGCGCAAGGTCCGACACCGTTTTGTCGGCTACCGCTTTCAATCCCGGCCGGTCTTTGCGCATCATGATCGCCAGCGGCTTCAGCGGGCCCGGTACCGGGCTGATGATGAGACCGGTCAGATCACCGCCGCGCTGCATCGCGTCGCCGAGGAAAATCTCTCCCGAGCCGTAGTAAGCATCAGCCTTCCGGTCTTTCAAGGCATAGTAAGCGCGCGCTGAGGAGCGCACGGGCACAATTTCTGCGGTAAACGTTCCCGCCAGCTTGAGCGCTTTCAGCAGCGCTTCGGAGGTGCTGCCCTCGGAAACGAGGACTCGTTTGCCGGCGAGTCCGTCTAAACTTTTGAGCGGGGCGGTGGCAGGTGACACCAGCACAGCCTGCTCAACGCCGAAAGCGACGGAGAAGCCAAAGTCCTTCGCGCGTGCTGCCGTGTGCGAAGTTGCGCCGCATTCCATGTCGACCACTTTTTCGCGCACCAGCAGGGTGCGGGTAACCAAGGTGACGTTGTTGTAGCGCACCCGGAGGTCGGGTTTGTTCAGTGTCTTGCGCAGATTGTCAACCACCTTGTTGCAGAGAGCGATCGAATAACCCGCGGCAGAACCGTCACGGGCGAGGTAAGCGAAGGGCAGTGCGGACTCGCGCACGCCGATGATTACTTCACCTTGATCGGCGATGGCCTGCAGATCGGGAGTGATGGCGATTTCCTGTGCGATGGCCACGGTGGCAAGCAAGGGCAGGACGAGTAACGCAAGGTACCTGCAAACGCTGGGGGGTGACGAAAAAAAGGGCATGCTGGGAAGCTCCGGACTGGATGTGGAGTGCAGTGAAAAAAGCCGTTAAAAAACGTTCTTCCAGTGTAATCGAAAGGCCGGGAAATTTCCGCAGTATCGGCAACTCAATACAAGGAATGGCGGCGCTATTATCGTTTTTTCTTCTGCACCATCTTTTCTACCGTGTCCTGCTCGATTTTGTAATATTCCTCCAGCCCGATCATGTCCTCCACACCCTTGCGGGCGATGACGTAATCCTTCTGGCTGATGCCAGTGTAGTCGCCGGTCTTTTTCAGTTCCAGCAGCGCCTTGCGCATGAAATGGAACTGCACGCCCACCGAGAGGATGGCGTCGATGCAGCCGGCGTAACCCATGTCTTCAAGCTGTTTGAAGGAGTAGAGCGGCCGGCCATCGCGGTTGCCGCGGCTTTGTACATAGACCATCGGCAGTTTGCACTGCTTCGGCGCTTTGGTGGTTTCTTCCGGCGTGCGCGGAAAAATCAGTCCCATGTCCGCGCCCTGGTCGCGCGCGACCAGCATGCGTTTGACGGCTTCCTTGTAACCCTGTTCGCGGCAGGCATCGGAGCGGGCGATGATGACAAAATCCTTGTCAGAGATGTCGCGCTGCTTGCAGGCAAGGCGGATCTTGTCACGGAATTCGTCGAGCGGAATGTTGTGTGCGACATAGGTGTGGTAATGCGCGCGTTTGGGGAACAACTGGTCCTCTATATGCACACCGGCGATGCCGGCGCGGATGCATTCGCGCACCGTGCGCATGGTGTGCAGCGGTTCACCCCAGCCCGCACCGGCGTCCATGATCACGGGGATGTTCACCGCGTTGGCCATGTTGCCGGCGACGGTGATCTGTTCGTTCATCGACAGCAGCGGTTCGCTGATGGTGGTGCTGCCGCCGGTGACGAAGCCGCCGTTGTAGATAGTCTTGAAGCCGATGCTTTCCGCGAGTTTGGCGGTCAGCGGATCGTGGATGGCGGGCAGTTCGAGGAATTTTCCAGCCCTGACCAGGGCGCGGAGTTTGGTGCTGGCGCGTTGCATCGTGTGTCCTTTGGGTGATGAAATAAATATCAATTAAAACAATTACTTATATGTAAACGTCCGAGGCGGCCCTGCGGGGTCGGCTGTGCTGCGCGGGTTACATGTTGCGTGCCTTGAAGGTATCGCATTGCGCGAACTGGCCGCTGTCGAGGCCACGCCGGAACCAGCGCGCGCGCTGTTCAGAACTGCCGTGGCTGAAGGATTCCGGTGTGACATAACCGCGTGCCTGCATCTGCATGCGGTCGTCGCCGACGGCGGTGGCGGCACCGAGCGCTTCTTCGATGTCGCCGCTTTCAAGGATCTGCCGCGAACGATCGGCGTGGTGCGCCCAGATGCCGGCGAGGCAGTCGGCCTGCAGTTCGAGGCGCACCGACAGTTTGTTGTACTCGGTTTCGGAAACACGCTGGCGCGCGGCATGCACCTTGGCGGAAATGCCCAGCAGGTTCTGCACGTGATGGCCGATTTCGTGGGCGATGACGTAGGCCTGGGCAAAATCTCCCGGCGCCTTGAAACGTTTTTGCAGCTCATCAAAAAACGCCAGGTCGATATAGACCTTTTCGTCGCCGGGGCAGTAGAACGGGCCCATCGCCGCCTGCGCATTGCCGCAGGCCGACTGGACTGCGCCGCGGAACAGCACCAGTTTCGGTTCGCGGTATTGCGCGCCGCCTTGCTTGAACAGCGCGTGCCAGGTGTCTTCGGTATCTGCAAGTACAACGGACACGAATTTCGCCTGCAGATCATTGGCTGGCGGTTTTTGCGCTGGCGCCTGCACCGACATGCCGGACTGGTTGCCGTCGAGCAGACTTAGTACCAGCGACGGATCGACGCCGAGAAACATCGCAACCACGACAACAACAACGACACCTACACCGCCGCCGACAATGCCGCGGCCCATGCCGCCACCGCTGCGTCGGTCTTCAACGTTATTGCTCTCTCTGCCGCCGCCCCAGCGCATGCCTTTTCCTCAGGTAGTGGTTAATTGCCGGTCCAGGATGAACGCAGACTCAATGCCTGTTGTTTGCTTATGTCCCGTATCGTATCGGAGATCTGACGAGTTTCAGCGCCGCGAGCGCGCTGTAACACGCGAGCCACGCGGTCTTGGGATTGTCCGGCGCAGGAACGTTCTGCAGCTTGATCGTGATGTCGCCCGTCTTGCCTTTGATTTCGATGAGATGAGTGTTGCGGGTGATAGTGGGGTCGGCAACAACCTTGAGCCGTGTGCGGTCAAAACCCGTGCCCGCCATCGACAACACCGCTGCGATGTTCACGTTTTGCGGAAACAGCGGCACGCCCTGCCGCGCCGGGCCGTCGTAGAACACGTGCGCCGTGGTCAGCTTGTCGAGATCGATTTTCTGCTCCCCGACGAACGCAATGTTTTTCCATGCGGCCGGCGGTTTTATCACCGTGATCGACACTTCGTCCACGCCCGCGATGCAGGCGGCTTTCAGCGCATCAAGACCGGCGATGCCGCCCGAAGGCACATAAAACAGCGCGCCGCTCGTGATTGCGGCCTGTTCAAGGCGCAGCCGCAGCGCGTCGTCGGCCAATGCGCCGCCGGAGAGCACGATAACCGCGATACGCTGTGCCAGCAGCGGCTCGACGTGTTCGCGCACAGCTTCATGCGACGCGGCTTCGACCACGACATCGGGTCGCTGCGCGACGAGACCATCGCGGTCGGTGACGAAAGCGACACCGTATTCGTCGGCGAGCGTCTTGCCCTTCGAGCCCGCGCTTCTGCCAACGATGGCCACGACCTGTGTGTCGCCAAGATCGCCGCGGCGGATGTGCTGCAGAAACAGGCGTGCGATCGAACCCCCGCCGATGATGCCTACGCGCATGAGAACTCCGGATTGTGGATGGTGTTGTCGATCTCCCGCATTCTACCGGGCCGCGCTGTCAAGTATGACGCCCCACGGAACTGCGGCCTGTGCAAAACCGTAAAACTGCGACTCTCCGTGGATGGTGCGTTGCTGCTCATGCGTGCCGCAGTCGAGCGTGGCGTTGCTCGTTATTACGGCAAAGCGGTATTCATAAACAACTGTTTTTATAAGGTTTTCAAGCGCATGCGGTGCGCGACCGGGCGAGAAGCCGCCGCCGCCGAGTGCATGGCCGATGGCGGCGCGTACAGGACCTCATACACCGGCACGGACTTGCCGTGATCTTGATGCGCGATGCGGTGCTGTCCGTTGGATTGCCGCAACTGTATTAATATCGGGTGCAGGACGCATTGCGTCCATGAAGCAAACTGCTGGAATGGCCGTGACGTTGCGGCGCACTCTTGAATCTGACTCTGGAGCGTTGATGAAGACAGCAACAAGCCGCTTGCGCGGCGTCGAACACGACATCGTACAAATGCCGCAGGTCGGCGAAGCTGCGCCGTACTACGAACCGCAGGGCAATGAGGTGGCGATTTTCGAGGCGGCCTTCAAGCGCCGGCTGCCGGTGATGCTGAAAGGCCCGACCGGCTGTGGCAAGACGCGGTTCCTCGAACACATGGCCTTCCAGCTGAAGCGCCCGCTGGTGACGGTGTCCTGCCACGAGGATCTGACGAGTTCCGACCTGGTCGGCCGTTTCCTGCTCGAGGGTTCCGACACCGTGTGGCACGACGGGCCGCTGACGCGCGCAGTGAAGGTTGGCGCAGTCTGCTATCTCGATGAAATCGTCGAGGCACGCACCGATTCGACGGTGGTGATCCATTCGCTGACCGACCACCGCCGCAAGCTGACCATCGAAAAGAAAGGCCAGGAAATCGATGCGCATGAGGATTTCATGCTGGTGATTTCCTACAACCCCGGCTACCAGACGGTGCTGAAGGACCTGAAACCGTCAACCAAGCAGCGCTTTATCGCGATCAATTTCGATTTCCCGCAGGAGGAAGTCGAGCGCAAGATCCTGGTCAGGGAAGTGCCGGGCACCAAGCCGGAAATCGCAGAGAAGCTGGTGGCCATTGGCCGCAAGGCGCGGCTGCTGAAGGACCACGGTCTTGAGGAATCGACGTCAACCCGCGCGCTGGTCTACGCGGCGAGCATGATGGGTGCCGGGCTGGATCCGACGACCGCCTGCCAGGTGGCGATGGTTAATCCGATCACCGATGACGCCGAACTGGCTGATGCGCTGATGGAAATCGTGCAGGCGCACTTTGCCTGATCATAAGGTCTGCAATACCAAGGCAAAACCTTTTTGAACCGCCGATGAACGCCGATGAACGCCGATGAACGCCGATGAACGCCGATGACCCCGGTCGGCGGAAATAAGCAGTTGTTTTTGATTTTATCTGCGTTCATCGGCGGTTAAAGTTTTTCGATTTTGATCCAGGCTTTTGAGTAAATTCCAGAAATGACATACACCTCTGCCGTCGATAAGGCGGTCACCCAACTGAAGGAACTCAGCGCCGTCGCGCACCTCGAAGTCGAGCAGGTGCTGCCGGCGATCCTGCCGCATGGCGAAGAGGTCACGCTGCAGTGGCTGGCGGCCTGCGTGGCGCTGCTCAGTTTTGAACGTGATGCGGGTCGGGCCTTCATCCGCGGCAGTTTCGAGGCCGAGCAGGTTTCGGAAACCGTGCTGCCGTGGACCGGGCAGGCGATGGCTTTCATGCAGTGGCGCGCGTCGTGGCGCGCGCTGGAAGGTTTCATGGCCAATGTTGCCCGCGCTTACGGCACGCTGGGCCATGCCGGCGAGGAGCGCTGGGCGGAAATCGGTTTTTGCTGGTGCGCGCGGCAGATCGAAAGCGGTGCGGCGTATTTTGCGACGCCGGTCATTGATCTTGCCGGACGTCACGGCGGCATTGCCGCGATCGAGCAACTGACGACGCCGGCGGATGAACTGTTCGAATCGCGCAAGCTGATGCTGTCCACCTATCTGTCGGGTGCGATCCGTGTGCGCAACCTGCTCGGTGCGCAGGCCATCCTGCCCTGGGCTTCGCGTGGCGCTGACATCCTGCAGTCAGGACGCGCGCGCGGCGAAGCTTATTTCCGCCTTGAATCCGAAGAAAGCCTGTCGCTGCTGCTCGAACACCTCCCGGGTTACCGGCTGACCGACCGCAACCGCCTGCTGGGCATGCTGCTCGACGTCTGGTTCGGCGGCGAGTTCGAGCTGAAGGAAAGCACCTGGTCGCCGGAAAAGGGGCGACCGTTCATCGAGACCGACGGCAAGAGTATTTATTTCCCTGCCGTGATGTCTGACCGTGAGGAAGCCATCCTCGCCGTGCTGCACACCGCCGGCCACATGTATTACCGCAGCTTCGAGCGTTCGGCGATGCAGGCGATGTTTGCCGAGGCGAAAGTCGATTTCCCGGCCAGGGGCCCGGTGTCCTGGGGGCCGCTGTTCCTGCGTTTTGGTGACGATGCGTTGCGCTTCCAGTTGATTCTGGATTTGTTCGAAGACCTGCGCGTCGATTTTCGCGTGCAGCGCAACGTCCCCAATTATCTGAAACGCCTGCGCAATGCCGCGCACGGCCTCGGTGTGCGTCACCCGGAGACGGCGGCTTATTACGATCTGGCGCTGGAGAGCATCGACGCCGCGCTGGCGCATTACGCCGGTGGCAAGGTCGATGAGCGTTTTGCGCCACTGTTTGTCGAAGGCGCCACCATCGCTGATGCCTGGCGCGCAGCGGCAAAACTCTACAGCGTGATGACGCTGCCCGTGGTCACCGACCTCGAGGCTTTCCATGGCGCGTATCTTCCGGGGCGCAGCCCGAATGCCTCGCGCATGGCGCATCCACAGGAAAGTGACGACCAGTCGCAGCAGACACAGGCCGGTTCCGAGCAGAAAAGCGAGCAGCAGGAAGAGGGCGGCGAGGAGACCGAAGCGCCGCAGAATGCCGAGTCGGGCGACCAGCGCGACGACGGCGAAAAAAAGGAAATGCCCAGTTACGGCGATTCCTCGGGTCAATCGGCGCGGGCTTCCGGGCAAAGCGACAAGGAAACCCCCGGGCAGGGCAGCAGCGACAAGGGAATCCCGTACCCGGAGTGGGATTACCGCGAGTCGCGCTACAAAAGGAACTGGAGTTGGGTGCAGGAAAAACGCCTCGCAGAATCGAACATCGGCGAAACCAACCGGCTGATGAAGCAGTATGCGAATGCACTCAAACGTCTGAAGAAGGCGATTCAGTCGCAAAAACCGACACGCACCGCGCCGCTGACGCAGCAGCTCGACGGTGATGACATGGATCTGAATGCGGTGGTCAGTTATGTCGCGGAAAAACGCGCTGGACGTTCGCCGCGGCCGAACATCTACAAGCGCCGTGAAATCCGCAAGCGCGAAGTCGCAGTAACGCTGCTCGCCGACATGTCGACGTCGATCATGCAGCACTTGCCCGAGGGCGGCGGCCGGCTGGTCGACCGTGTGCGTGCCGGTGTGCTGCTGTTCGCCGAGGGCATGGAGGAAGTCGGGGATGCGTATTCGATCGCCGGCTTCTGCTCCAAGTACCGCGACAATGTCAGTTACTACATGTTGAAGGATTTCGACGAAGAACTGACCGAGGAAGTCCGCGCGCAGATCGGCGGCATGTCAGGGCGGCTGGCGACGCGCATGGGCGCGGCGATTCGCCATGCCACCGCGAGTTTCGAGGGCGTCGAAAGCCGGCGGCGGCTGTTGTTGCTGCTGTCCGACGGCCGGCCCGAGGATTACGACGACGGCGGCGACCGGCGTTACCTGCACGAAGACACACGGATGGCGGTGAAGGAAGCCGTGGCCAAGGGTGTGCATCCGTTCTGCGTCACGGTGGATACCATGGCCAACCAGTACCTGCCGCAGATTTTCGGGCCCGGGCATTACCTGGTGCTCGATCACATCAACAGCCTGCCCAACAAGCTGCCGGAAATTTACCTGCGGCTGCGGCGCTGAAGGTTGCGGCTCTGCAAAAAACAGGGTTGAAGAGGATGGAATCATGATGGTGACCAGCGAGTTACTCGATATTGTGGTGCGGATGGGCGCGGCGCTGACCGCCGGCGGCATGATCGGCCTTGAGCGCAGCTACCATGGCCGTCCCGCCGGATTTCGTACCCACACGCTGGTGTGTCTGGCGTCCGCATTGCTGATGCTGGTGACGGTGTATGAAAGCCAGTGGTTCGTGCAGCAGGCCAATTCACGGGTGGTGATCGACCCGACGCGCATGGCGCAGGGCATCATGACCGGCATCGGTTTTCTTGGTGCCGGCGTGATCATGCGCGAGGGCCTGTCTGTACGCGGCCTGACCACGGCAGCATCGATCTGGGTGACGGCGGCGATCGGCATCCTGTTTGGTATCGGCTTCTACATCCCGGCGATGCTGGCGGTAGCGGCGACGCTGTTCACGCTGTCGTCGTTCCGCTGGATCGAAAGCCGGATGCCCACCGAGTTTTATGCCCAGCTTCACATCAAGTTCAAACGCAGCGGCATGATGAGCGAAGCGGACCTGCGTGCCATCACCAAAGAGGCGAGTTTTTCGATTGCCAACATGACTTTTGAACTGACTGACGGCGGACAGAGCTTTGAATACCGCATGGGGATCAAGACGCTAAATATGCGCAACATGTACGTGCTGTCGGAACGGCTGAAGAGCGAGGCTGCGGTGGTGGAGTTCCGCATCACGCCAGTTGGTGCGTAATTCGATGCGTACCGCAGGTTTCTCGTAAGACGAAGATCCCGACGTCGACTAGTCGGATGGTGCTGTCCAACGGCAAGGAGCGGGCATATGGCAGATCAACCCGGGGTGCGGCGACAGTCTGAATATGTCCCGCTGACCAAGGCGCAGTTTCGCGAGCGTTTTTTTCAGAAGTTCTACGATCCGCAGTACGAAAAGGTTGCGGCAGAACTCGAAAAAATTTTCGAAATTGCGTGGGACGGTTATATCCAGTATCGGAAATCACCGCGCAAGCAGGCTGCAGGTGCCGGATACGCTGATGCGGAAATGCAGTTGCCGGTGGAATGGCTGGCGACGCGCGCAGCGATCGAGGCCGCCGAAAAACGCCAGAAGAATCCGCTTGCGCCGACCCGCATCCTGATCGTAAATGGATCGTCGCGCAGTGAACACAGTTGTCCGGGAGAAATCTCGAAGACACGCCGGCTGGCGCAGCACGCGCAGCAGGCGATTGAAGCGCTTCCCGGCCATGAAGTGGATTTTCTGGATGTCTCCACGTTGACTGATGAGCCGTGGAAAGTTATTCATCCCTGCAAGGCCTGCGTATCGACGGCGATGCCGCTGTGTAACTGGCCGTGTTCGTGTTACCCCAATCACGCGATGGGGCAAAGCAACGACTGGATGAGCGAGATCTATCCACGCTGGGCGGCAGCGCATGGCGTGTTTCTGTTGTGCCCCGTGCACTGGTATCAGGCTCCAGCGAGCCTGAAACTGATGATCGACCGGCTGGTGTGCGCTGATGGCGGCAACCCCGATCCGACGACGACGCGCGGCAAGGACCCGGCGCTGGCCAAAGCGCTGGAATTGCAGGGCTGGGATTACCCGAAACATCTGGCTGGCCGCGCCTTTGCCGTTATTGCCCATGGCGACGCAGCAGGACCCGAAAATCTGCGCCGGATGCTGGCCGACTGGCTGAGCGACATCGGCATGATTCAGGCCGGACCACAAGCCGCCCTGGATACGTGGATCGGTTGGTACAAGCCTTACGCCACCAGCCATCAGGATCTGGATGCGGACTTCGAACTGTTTACCCAGGTGCAGAATGCGGCCCTGAGCCTGGTGGAAATGGTCAGGCAGTTACGCAGTGGTGAATATTGCGCACCCGATGCGGGTTTGCACCGTCCGCGGGAAAAATAGGCGGGGGACTTTCCAGATGCAGCGGACTTGTTGCACAATCAGGGGCGAAATCCATGTCACGAGAGGAGTCCACCATGAGTCATACCTTGGAGCAGTTTGCCGCACAATGCCACGATTACATCAAGGCTGAACCGGGTCCGGCCGGGCGCAAGAAGGTTGCCGCGCTGCTGCAGGAAGTGCTGAAGGACAAGCAGTTCATCGACAAACACGTCGACCCCAGCGTCGGCGAGCGCAAGATCATTTACGAAGATCCCGAATTCGGTTTCTGCATCCTCGCCCACGATTACACCGACGCCAAAACCAGCGGGCCGCATGACCATGCGCATTCCTGGGCGATCTATGGCCAGGCGCGTGGCGAGACCGAGATGCGCGATTACCAGTTGCTGGAGCCGGGCAGTGCCGACAAGCCGGGCAAGGTGAAACACACCCGGACTTACAAATTGACCCCGGGTATCGCCCATGTTTACAACGAGGGCGATTTGCATTCGCCGAAACGTGAGGGCCCGACCAGCCTGATCCGCATTGAAGGCACCAATATGGCGAAGGTGGAGCGCTTCAAATTCGAGCAGGTCTGAACTGCTGGTGCTGTGTGACAAAAGGCTGCCCGCGGGCAGCCTTTTTCAGTGGTGGGCGTCGGTCGGGATGACCGGCAGCCCGCCACGGGCGAGGTTGTGCAGATGGCGTTTGCGCACCAGCACCATCGACAGCGAGACGAACAGGCCGAACATCGCGATGACCCAGTAGATCGAAACGTCCAGCCAGATCAGCAGCGCATACAGGCTGAGCATGGCGAGGATCGACAGGTTTTCGTTGAAATTCTGCACGGCGATGGAGTGCCCGGCGCCCATCAGGATGTGGCCGCGGTGCTGCAGCAACGCGTTCATCGGCACCACGAAAAATCCGGCGAGGCCGCCGATCAGCAGCAGCAACGGTATCGCGACAGACAGCGACGTGGCGAAGTTCATGGCGATGACGATGATGCCCATCGCGATGCCTACCGGCACCACATTGACCGCCTTGTGCAGCGGCACCACCCTGGCGGCGATGATGGCGCCGGCGGCAATGCCCACCGCGCAGATGCCCTGCAGCAGTGTCGCCTGCGACAGCGAATAACCCAGCGCGACCGCTGCCCACTTCAGCACGATGAACTGCAGCGTGGCGCCGGCGCCCCAGAACAGCGTCGTGGTCGCCAGCGAGATCTGGCCCAGCTTGTCGGCCCACAGCAGTTTTACGCAATGCGCGAATTCGCGGACCAGGTACCAGGGATTTTTGCTGGGTGGCCGGTGATCGACGCCGGTATCCGGAATGTAGAGGTTGAAAATCGCCGCGATGCCGTAGAACAGCACGATGACCGCGATGGCGGCTTCGGCTGGAGTGTCGACGCCGGTGTCGAAGTTCGGCAGGTCGATGGCGAGCAGATTTCTCGATACCGTGGAGCTGATCAGCACGCCGCCGAGCAGGGTGCCGATGATGATCGAGCTCACGGTCAGCCCCTCAATCCAGCCGTTGGCAACGACCAGCCGGTGGTGCGGCAGGTACTCGGTGAGGATGCCGTATTTGGCCGGCGAGTACGCGGCGGCGCCGAGGCCGACCACGGCGTAGGCGATCAGTATGGTCATGTATTCGGAAGCGCCAGGGATGTCCCACAGTTCATGGAAAAACATCAGCGCACAGCCGATGACTTTCACTGTGTTGGTGATGAACATCACGCGGCCCTTGGGCATCGAATCGGCGAAGGCGCCGACGAAGGCGGCGAAGACCACGTAAGAGATCGTGAAAAAGAACTTCAGCAGCGGCGTCATCCACTCCGGCGAATGCATCTGCATCAGCAGCGCGATGGCGGCGACGAGCAGCGCATTGTCGGCAAGCGACGAAAAAAACTGCGCCGCCATGATGATGTAAAAACCGAAAGGCATGAATCCGGGGAGGGCGCTGGGTTGTGGGAGGTTGCGGTTTTGTTGTTGTGGCGTTGAAAAATGCAGGCCGTGTGCGGGAAAACCCGTCGGAGCCTGTGCAGTCGGCGGTGAAAGGAACCGCGGTTTTATACCATAGTTCCATGGGGATATTGCGGTTCCGGGTGCCGAGGTTTTTGCACTGCCGCTGATTTGCATCGGCTTTCTGCCGCGCGGCTTTGTCGGCAAGGCCCGAACGGGTAGTATCCTCATTTCCGCCAGACATCCCCCTATTTTCCATGGCCGATCGCCGCCTGCAGGTATTTCACGCCGTAGCCCGCCAGCTTTCGTTTACGAAGGCCGCGGAGCAGTTGTTCATGACCCAGCCCGCGGTGACGTTCCAGATCAAGCAACTGGAAGAACACCTCAATACCCGGCTGTTCGAGCGCAGCCATGGCCGCATCGCGCTGACCCCCGCCGGGGTGCTGGTGCTGGGATACGCCGAAAAAATCCTGACACTGTCCGAGGAGCTGGAAACCCGTGTCGGCGAACTCACCGGCGCGATCAGCGGGCCCTTGCTGCTCGGTGCGAGCACCACCATCGCCGAGTTCTACCTGCCGCAGATCCTCGGCGAGTTCAAGGCCGCGTATCCCCATGTGCAGGTGCGCATGACGGTCGCCAATTCGGAAACCATCGAAACGCAGGTGGCTGAACATGCGCTGGACCTCGGCCTGATCGAATCGCCGTCGCATCTGGCCGGGGTGCAGACGGAAGTGTGCTGCGAGGATATGCTGGTGATGATCTGCAGCCCGAAGTACAAGCTGGCCAAGGCCAAACGCGTGTCGGCGGCCGAAATTGCCGGTGAAGCTTTCATCAGTCGTGAGTCGGGGTCCGGCACGCGCGAGTTTTCCGATCATTATTTCCAGCAGAACAAGATTCCACCGGACGCGATCAATATTGTCATGGAGCTGGGTAGTCCCGAGGCGATCAAGGGTGTGGTCGCCACCGGACTCGGCGTCTCCGTGCTGTCGCGCGCGACGGTGGCCAAAGAACTGAAGCTCGGGGTGCTGGTGGCGGTGCCGCTGGATCCGCCGCTGATCCGTGCCCTGTCGGTGGTGACGCCGCGCAACAAATTTCGTTCGCGCCTGGTTTCGACCTTCGTCGAATTCGCGATGGTGCGGATGAGGGATATGGCTGCTGCGCAATGACCGGGGATGAACGGCGCCGGACGCTGCTCGCGGTGTTCGAAGGGCTGGAACCGCGGCAGCAGGACGTGCTGATGGATTTTGCCGCGACGCTGGCGGTGCGTGATGACCTGTCTGCGCCGGCGACGATGCGACCGGAACCGCGGCCCGCCGATGAGTCGGTGGTGGCGGCGATCAAGCGTCTGACCCGCGCGTATCCGGCTGCCGAACGGCGCCGGCTGATGGGGCCCGCGTCACTGTTGATGGCGCAGCATGCGCTGCAGGGGCGGGCGGCAGCAGAAGTCATCGATGACCTCGAAGTGGTGTTTGAACGGCAGCATTTAGAGGCAGCGCGGAGTGATGAGTGATGAGTGCGGAACGAATGCATATGCTGTACTGAATTGACGGCACATGCCCAGACCCATAAACGCAACCATTGATCTTGCCGCGCTGGCGCATAACCTCGGCGTCGCGCGCGCGCATGCGCCGCATGCGAAAGTGTTTGCCGTGATCAAGGCCAATGCCTATGGCCATGGCTTGTTGCGTGCGGCTGGTGCGTTGCGCGCAGCTGACGGCTTTGCGGTGCTTGAGTTCGATGCCGCAATCCGGCTGCGCGACGCCGGATACACGCAACGCATTGTTTTATTGGAAGGATTTTTTGACGCGCGCGAGGCGGTGGCCGGTGCTGCGCGGAAAATCGCCAGTGTGGTGCATGCCGATGAGCAGTTTGCATGGATTGATCCCTTGCTCACCGGCTCGCGTCTCGACGTGCTGCTCAAAATCAACAGCGGCATGAACCGGCTGGGGTTTGCGCCGCAGGCCGTGCGCGGCGCGTATGACACGCTGCAGGACAATCCCGGCGTCGGCAAGATCACGCTGATGTCGCACTTTGCCGATGCCGACGGCGCGGGCGGCGTGGCTGCGCAGATGGCGGTGTTCGAGCGTGCGGCGGCGGGGATTGTCGCGCCGCGCAGTCTGGCCAACTCGGCGGCAACGCTGCGCTACCCGGAAACCCATTTCGACTGGATCCGGCCGGGCATCCTGCTCTATGGCTCCTCGCCGTTTACCGACCGCACTGCTTTGGAGTTGGGGCTGCAGCCGGTGATGACGCTGACTTCCGAAATTATCAGTGTCTGCGACCTGAAGCCCGGTGACACCGTCGGTTACGGCGGGACGTACCGTGCCGAACGGGCCATGCGCATCGGCATCGTCGCCTGTGGTTATGCCGACGGTTATCCGCGCCATGCGCCCAGCGGCACGCCGATCCGGGTGGGCGAGCGCATGACCACCACCGTGGGCCGGGTGTCGATGGACATGTTGTGCGCCGATATCACCGGCATGCCGGAAGCGGGCGTCGGTTCCCGGGTCGTGTTGTGGGGCGCGGGTAATCCAGTGGATGATGTGGCGGGCGCAGCCGGCACCGTCAGTTATGAACTGCTGTGCGCGCTGACGACACGTGTGCCGATAATAGAGCTCGCTTAAAATCATCGGGAGGGCGGCGATGCCGTGGCGTGACTGGCAGGATGATATCGAGCGGCAATTCAACCCGCGGGCGTGGGCGACGGATGTGGAAGCGCAGCATGCGCTGCGCGGCAAACTGTCGGCGGCGGCGCGTGCCTGTTTGAAGGGTGAGTTCAACGTTGCGTACGGCGATTCGCCACGCCAGGCGCTGGACATTTATCACGCCGATGAGCAGGCAAATGAGGGCCCAGCACCGATCGTGGTCTATCTGCATGGCGGCTACTGGCGCGTCGGCGAGAAGGAAAAGCAGGCGGTACTGGCCGGGCCGCTGGTGGAAGCGGGTTTTCCGGTGGTGATGCTGGGTACGGATCTTTGTCCGGCAGTGACGCTCGACACCATTGTTGCCCAGGTCATGCGCGGCATCGTCTGGGCTGCGCAGAATGCGAAACGCATCGGTAGTGACGGACGACGCATCTATCTCTATGGTCATTCGGCGGGCGCGCATCTCGCAGCCTTGGGCTTGGCCGAGGACTGGACGCGCCACGGACTTGCCGCAGACCTGATCTGCGGCGCGACCCTGGTATCCGGCATCTACGATATCGAACCCGTGCTGCATATCAGCGTCAACGATCTGATCAAACTGACAGCGGATCGGGTGAACGCGCTGAGCCCGCAGTTCCATCCGCCGCGGCACTCGGTGCCGCTGGTGCTGGCGGCAGGCGCCGGGGAAGCGCCGGGCTGGGTTGCGCAGACGCACGATTACGCAACGCTGTGCGAGCGCGCCGGCTGCAAGGTCGAAGTCATCGTGGTGCCGCACGAAGGGCACTTCAGCACGATCCCGCTGCAGGCGGATGCCGGGCATCCGGTCAACCAGGCGATGCTGCGGCAATTGCGCGACATGTGAGACCTGTTACAGTCCATCATCATGGTTTCCAATTTGCAACTCAAGCATCACACTCCCACGGCTGAAGGCTCACGTCTGGTGACTGCTCCTCCGCAGATCGATCCGGGGGTGCGCGGAAACGCGAAAGCTAACAAACTTGATCCGCAAGACAGGGCATTTCACGATTGGTATCGTTTTGTTTTGTCGTTCCCTCCCCATCTGGTCAGGCAGTACATTACTGAGTTTGGTCTTGCGGGCGACGATGTTGTCATGGATCCGTTTTGTGGTACGGGGACTACGATCGTTGAGGCCAGGAAATTGGGGGTGCTTGCGGTTGGACTGGAAGCAAATCCGGTCGCTCAGTTTGCCTGCACAACAAAGCTGGATTGGACAGTCGAACCCGATTCGTTGAGAAGTCTCGCTGAACAGGTTGCGGCAGAGGCGAGGAGCGTGCTGAGGCGCGACGGAATCGACGATGATGTGTTGTTTTCAGGAGCGATGGCTGCCCTGAATCTAAGAACTCTTGATGCCGTGCGCGAGAAACTTTTATTGACGAACTCCATTGGTCCGGTGCCGTTGCACAAAGCGCTTGTATTGCTGGATTGCTTGCGTAAACGACAGGCGGTGCCGGGTTATAACCACGCGATGCTCGCGCTTGCCGATGTGTTGGTAAACAGTGTCAGTAACCTGCATTTCGGTCCGGAGGTTGGCGTGGGAAAAATCAAGCAGGATGCCCCGCTATTCGACCCATGGCTGAAAAAAATATCAAATATAATCAATGATTTAACTCATCCTCCGATCTCTGCATCTGATGCTGCTACGGTGTATCTCGCTGATGCGCGCAGAGTGGGAGAGTTTATAAAGCCTGCCCCTGTGTCGGCAGTCATTACTTCCCCGCCCTGTCCCAATGAAAAGGACTACACCCGGACCACCCGCCTGGAATCGGTATTGCTTGGTTTTGTAAGTACGCGTGACGATCTCCGGGCGCTGAAGCGTGGCCTAGTCAGGTCCAATACCCGAGGTGTTTACAAAGAGGATGATGACGGCCAGTGGGTGGCAAAGCATCCGGAAATCAATCGTATTGCCGATGAAATCGAGGCGCGCCGCATCAGTATGGGGAAGACCTCCGGATTCGAGCGTATGTACGCACGTGTTACGCGTTTGTATTTTGGTGGCATGGCCCGGTGCTTGGCGGAATTGCGCCCCTTGCTGAAACCGGGAGCGCGTCTGGCTTATGCGGTCGGAGATCAGGCGTCCTATCTGCGGGTCATGATCCGAACCGGCACTTTGCTTGCCGATATTGCACAGAGTCTCGGTTATGAACTGGAGCGGATTGATTTGTTTCGTACCCGGCTTGCTACGGCATCAAGGGAACAATTACGCGAGGAAGTAGTGATTTTGCGGTGGCCGAAAAGAATGCGGAGGTAAATATGGCCTCATCTGAAAATCGGTATGAGCGGCTTATCTCGGCAATTTTCAGGAAACGATTTCGTGTAGGGCAGGCTGCAGTTGAATTTTCGAGGGATGATCTTGTTAAGGCAGCAGAGCGGCTGAAAATCGATTTACCGAAGAACCTCGGAGATGTGCTTTATTCTTTTTGTTATCGCGCATCGCTTCCTAAAGCTATTCTGCGTCGTGCGCCTTCCGGCAAGGAATGGATTATTCGTCCGGCCGGTCGGGCACAGTACAAGTTTGTTTTGATTGCGATTGGGGCGGCAAATATTACGCCCTCGAAACTCCTGGCCGAAACGAAAGTTCCTGATGCGACACCAGGCGTTATCGCGGCTTATGCGCTGACAGATGAGCAAGCGCTGTTGGCGCGCTTGCGATACAACCGGTTGATCGATATTTTTACGGGGCTCGCCTGCTATTCATTGCAAAGTCATCTTAGAACAACGGTGCAGGGTATGGGGCAGGTCGAGACTGATGAGATATACGTAGGGATAGACAAAAGAGGCGTTCATTACATTATTCCGGTTCAAGCCAAAGGCGGAAAAGACAAAATGGGGGTCGTGCAGATTGAGCAGGACTTTGCGGTCTGCAAGGCGAAGTTTCCGAATCTGCTTTGTTTGCCGATTGCAGCACAGTTCATGGCACAAGGCGTGATTGCCCTGTTCTCGTTTGAGGAGGGCACGGACGGCGTCAAAGTGACCGGTGAAAAGCATTATCGGCTGGTGGCGCCAGGCGAATTAAGTCCGGATGAACTGGTGTTGTATCAAAGCAGACAGGTCTAGGCTTCGGAAAGAGATGGCCAAAACCAAAACCGTTTATGTCTGCACCGAGTGCGGTGGCCAGGCGCTGAAGTGGCAGGGTCAGTGTCCGCATTGCCAGGCCTGGAACACGCTGGTCGAGTCGGTGGCGGAAACTGCCGCGCCGTCGGCGAACCGGTTTTCGCTGATCGCCGAAACCGGAAAATTGCAGCGGCTGTCGGAAGTCGAGGCGCGGGAGGAGTCGCGCGTATCCAGCGGCATTGACGAATTCGACCGCGTGTTGGGCGGTGGACTGGTGCCGGGCGCGGTGGTGCTGATCGGTGGTGACCCCGGCATCGGCAAATCAACGCTGCTGCTGCAGTCGCTGGCAGCCATGGGTGCCGCGCGCAAGGTGCTGTATGTCAGCGGCGAGGAATCACCGCAGCAGATCGCACTGCGCGCCAACCGGCTCAACGCCAACGCCGAGCATGTGCACGTGTTGCCTGAAACCAGTCTCGGCAAAATCCAGTCGGTGATCCAGAACGAAAAGCCGGAAATCGCCGTCATCGATTCGATCCAGACCCTGTATTCCGATGCATTGACCTCGGCGCCGGGTTCGGTGGCGCAGGTGCGCGAATGTGCTGCGCAACTGACGCGGCTGGCCAAAGCCAGCGGCACCACCATCATTTTTGTCGGCCATGTCACCAAGGAAGGCACGCTGGCGGGACCACGCGTGCTCGAACACATGGTCGATACCGTGCTCTATTTCGAGGGTGACACCCATTCCAGCTTCCGCCTGATCCGTGCCTTCAAGAATCGTTATGGCGCGGTCAACGAGCTCGGCGTGTTCGCGATGACCGACAAGGGATTGAAGGGTGTGGCCAATCCGTCGGCGCTGTTCCTGTCACAGCACGATACCGAAGTGGCGGGGTCCTGCGTGCTGGTGACGCAGGAAGGTACGCGACCGCTGCTGGTGGAAATCCAGGCGCTGGTGGATGAAGCGCATGCGCCGAATCCGCGGCGGCTGAGCGTCGGCCTCGAACAGAACCGGCTGGCGTTGTTGCTGGCGGTGTTGCACCGCCATTCCGGCATCGCCTGTTTCGACCAGGATGTGTTCGTCAATGCCGTCGGCGGCGTGCGCATCTCCGAACCCGCAGCAGATCTTGCGGTGCTGATGGCCGTGGTCAGTTCACTGAAAGACAAACCGTTGCCGAAAAAACTGGTGGTATTCGGTGAAGTGGGGCTCGCCGGCGAAGTGCGGCCGGTGCAGCGCGGCCAGGAGCGCTTGAAAGAAGCGGCCAAGCTCGGTTTCACCCATGCGCTGATTCCGCATGCCAATGCACCGCGGCAGGCGATTGCAGGACTGAAAATCATCGCGGTGCGGCGGATCGAGGATGCCGTCGTACACTTCCGCGACGGATTCTAAAAATCAATAAAAACAAATACATATAATAAAATTTTGGAGTTACGGCTTTGCGTCTGCTTGCTTGTTTCTGGTGCCTGCTGGCAGTGGTTTTTGTGCCGTCTGCGGCGCAGGCCGCAGACGGGATTGATGAGCAGATCATCCATGTTCCGGTGCAGATCCGCGATGCAACCGGAACTGCGCTGGCGCAGGACATCGTGGTCACGGTGTTCGAGGAGCGTGGTCGCGCAACCTATCCATTGCTGGTGTTGAACCACGGCCGTCCGGCGACCGGTGACCGTGCCGGTCTGAATCGCGTGCGTTATACGCAAGCCGCGCGATTTTTTGCGCAACTGGGATTTTCAGTCTGGGTGCCGACGCGCGTCGGTTACGGCGCCAGCGGCACCGCAGTGGATGCCGAATACGCGGGTTCCTGCGCCAGCCGCGATTTTGCGCGCTCCTTCGGCATCGCCGCTGACCAGGTGCAGCAGGTGATCGACCATGCGCGCAGTGAACCGCGCATTGACGCACGGCGCATCGTCGTTGCCGGGCAGTCTTATGGCGGTGCCACCAGTATCGCGGTGGCCGCGCGCAACCTGCCGGGCGTGGTGGCGGCGATCAATTTCTCGGGCGGCGGCGGGGGCAATCCCGAGACGCGGCCCGGTGAACCGTGTTCGACGCAGATTGCTGCGGAGACTTTTGGTGGTTACGGGCGCAGCCTGCGCGTGCCGACGCTGTGGATCTACAGCGAAAACGATTTGTATTTCAGTCCGCGCCACACCCGGGCGTGGTTTGCCGCTTTTCGCGCGCAGGGTGGTCTAGGGGAATTCATGCTGCTGCCGGCGTTCGGCGGCGATGGCCACCAGTTGTTCGCACGTGGGTTCGACATATGGGCGCCGCTGGCCGGGGATTTTCTGTTGCAGCAGGGGTTCAGCCGGTAACGCCACCCTTCGATCCGGCCACAGTATGGGCGGCCGCGGTTTCGCCGGCTGCGACGATGCGTTAAAATGCCCGTCCTTCCGGCGCAGATTCGCTGTGCAGTGACGTGCCGGATTCCGTGTTTCCATTTCCGGAGCATTCATGAAGGTTTTAGTGACAGTCAAACGGGTCATCGACCCGTACGTGAAAGTGCGCGTCAAGTCCGACGGCACCGGGGTTGAGACCGCCAACGTCAAGATGGCGATGAATCCGTTCTGCGAAATCGCCATTGAACAGGCGGTGCGCATGAAGGAAGCCGGCGTCGTGACCGAAATCGTTGCTGTGTCGATCGGCGCGCCGCAATGCCAGGAAACACTGCGCACTGCGATGGCGATGGGCGCCGACCGCGGCATTCTGGTTGAGACCGGGACGGCCGACATGCAACCGCTGGCGGTGGCCAAGCTGGTGAAGGCGATCATCGACAAGGAACAACCCGGGCTGGTGATCATGGGCAAACAGGCTATTGATGACGACTCCAACCAGACCGGACAGATGGTATCGGCGCTGCTCGGCTGGCCGCAGTCGGCGTTTACCTCGGCGATCACCATCAATGGCGATAGCGCGGAGGTGACCCGCGAAATCGACGGCGGGCTGGAGAAGCTGACGATCAAATTGCCGGCGGTGATTACCACCGACCTGCGCCTCAATGAGCCGCGTTATGTGACGCTGCCCAACATCATGAAGGCGAAGAAAAAGCCGCTGGAAGTGCTGAAGCCGGAAGCGCTGGGCGTGGATGTCACGCCGCGGCTGAAAACGCTGAAGGTGGAGGAGCCGCCGAAGCGCAGCGCCGGTGTCAAAGTCGCTGACGTGAAAGAACTCGTTGCCAAACTCAAAAACGAAGCCAGGGTGATCTGATGTCCGTACTCGTCATTGCTGAACACGACGGCAAACAATTGAAGCCCGGCACCACTAACACGGTCACTGCCGCAGCAAAAATCGGTGGCGACATCACCGTGCTGGTCGCCGGCCAGCAATGCGCCGATGCGGCGCAGGCCGCGGCAAAAATTGCCGGTGTCAAAAAAGTGCTGCTGGCCGACGCGCCGCAGTATGCCGGCGGAGTTGCTGAAAACATCGCTGCGCTGGTGCTGAGCATTGCCGGCCAGTACACCCACATCCTCGCGCCGGCCACCGGCTTCGGCAAAAACTTCATGCCGCGCGTAGCCGCCGTTCTGGACGTGCAGCAGGTTTCGGAAATCAGCGCCGTGGTTTCTGCCGACACCTTTGTGCGGCCAATCTACGCCGGCAACGCACTGGCCACCGTGCAATCCGCGGACAAGGTCAAGGTGATCACCGTGCGCGCCACCGGCTTTGATGCGGCGGCTGAAGTCGGCAATGCGGGCGGCAGCGCTGCGGTAGAAAATCTTGCAGCAGGACCCGATACCGGGCTGTCGAAATTCAATGGCCAGGAATTGTCCAAATCCGACCGGCCCGAACTGACGGCGGCACGCATTATCGTCTCCGGCGGCCGCGGTATGGGCAGCGGCGAGAACTTTAAAATTCTCGAAGCGCTGGCCGACAAGCTGGGCGCCGCGGTCGGCGCATCGCGCGCAGCCGTGGATTCGGGTTTTGTGCCCAATGATTACCAGGTCGGGCAGACCGGCAAGATCGTCGCACCGGACCTGTATATCGCCGTTGGTATTTCCGGCGCAATCCAGCATCTGGCCGGCATGAAGGACAGCAAGGTGATCATCGCCATCAACAAGGATCCGGAAGCGCCGATTTTCGCGGTGGCCGACTATTGGCTGGAGGAAGACCTGTTCAAGGCGGTGCCGGAGCTGACCCAGGAGTTGGGTTGAGGTGCGGGGCTGAGGAGCGGGGCTGAGGAGCGGGTCTGATGTCAGACCGGATGCGGTAACATGAAGGGCGCTCTTGCGGGAGCGCCCTTCATGTTTGTGGACGCAGTCTGGAGATTCGCCGTGTCAACTTATAACGCACCGTTGAAAGACATGCAGTTCGCCATTGCCGGTTTTGCCGGACTCGACGGCATCACTGCCTTGCCGGGTTGCGCCGATGTCAATGCCGAACTGGTCGAAGCGGTGCTGACGGAGGCCGGAAAATTCGCCCAGGGCGTGCTCGATCCGCTGAACCGCAGCGGGGACAAACAAGGCGCGCAATGGCGCGACGGCACGGTTAGCGCCCCGGACGGATTCAAGGCGGCCTATGCGCAGTTTGTGGAGGCCGGCTGGAACGGACTGGCGGCAGCCCCTGATTTCGGCGGACAGGGCCTGCCGCATTGCATTGCCCTGCCGCTGCAGGAAATGTGGAACAGCGCCAACATGGCGTTCTGCCTGTGCCCGATGCTGACCACTGGCGTTCAGGAAGCGCTGAGCCATCACGGTTCGGCGGAGCTGGTCAAAACCTATATGCCGAAACTGGTGTCCGGCGAGTGGACCGGCACCATGAACCTGACCGAGCCACAGGCCGGTTCCGACCTGTCGGCGGTGCGCACGCGCGCCGTGCCCGAAGGCGACCATTACCGCATCCAGGGCACCAAGATTTTCATCACCTGGGGTGAACACGACATGGCGGAGAACATTGTGCACCTGGTGCTCGCCCGCCTGCCCGATGCGCCCGAGGGCGTGAAGGGTATTTCGATGTTCGTGGTGCCGAAGTTCATGTTGAATGCCGACGGCAGCCCCGGCGCGCGCAACGACATCCGCTGCGTGTCCATCGAACACAAGCTGGGCATCCACGGCAGCCCGACCTGCGTGCTGGCTTATGGGGATAACGGCGGTGCTGTGGGTTACATGGTCGGCGAGGCCAATCGCGGGCTCGAATACATGTTCACGATGATGAATCACGCGAGGCTGGGTGTCGGCATGGAAGGTGTGGCAATTGCCGAGCGCGCCTACCAGCATGCGCTGGAATACGCGAAGACGCGGGTGCAGGGCCGCGCGATCGGCCAGCGCAGCGGTGACCGTGTCACCATCATCCATCACCCGGATGTGCGGCGCATGCTGATGACCATGCGCGCGCAGACCGAAGCCATGCGTGCGCTGGGTTATTTCGCCGCGGGTGCGCTCGACCGTGCAAAACGCCATGCCGATGCAAAGGAGCGCGCCGGCCACCAGTCGCGGCTGGATCTGCTGACGCCGGTGGTCAAGGGCTGGTGCACGGAACTGGCGGTGGAAATTGCTTCGCTCGGTGTACAGATCCACGGCGGCATGGGATTTATCGAGGAGACCGGCGCCGCGCAGTACCTGCGCGATGCGCGCATCACCACCATTTACGAAGGTACCACCGGCATCCAGGCCAACGACCTGATCGGGCGCAAGGTCGGTGCGGAAAAGGGCTCGACCGCGCTGGCGCTGATTGCCGAGATGCGCGCGCTTGATGCTCCGCTGGCAGCGGCCGGAGAAACGTTTGTATTGATGCGCGCGTCATTCACGCAGGCTGTGGACGGACTGGAGGCAGCGACGCGCTGGCTGGTCGATCATTACCGGCAGGAACCCGAGGCGACTGCTGCGGTGGCGGTGCCGTACCTGAAACTGTTCGGCACGGTGGCCGGCGGCTGGATGATGGCGCGCGCGGCGCTGACCGCAGGCGAAGGTCTGGCAGCACCGGGCGCTGACCGCGCCTTTCTTGAAAGCAAACTGGCGACCACGCGGTTTTACCTGGAGCACCTGCTGCCGCAGGCCGGCGCTTTGGCGCAGACGGTGACCCAGGGTGCTGCGAGCACGCTGGCGCTGGATGTGGCGGCGTACTAGATACTAGATACTAGAGATAGAGATGTGATTCAGGGATGTGATTCAGGGATGTGATTCAGGGATGTGATTCGGAGGTCATGGCCATGGTGCGGATGTGGATCGGATTGCCGGGACTGTTGCTGAGCGGCGCGGTATGCGCGCAGAGCGCATCCGTGACTGCCGCAATGAGCTGTGAGCAGCTCGTCTCAGCCGCGCAGGCGGGCCTGGAAATGCGCGACCGCGGCGCATCGTTGAGCCAGGTGATGGCTGAAACCGAAAAAAGTGATCTGCGCGAACGCTTCAAGCCGGATGAACTGGCGATGATACGGCGCGCAGTCCGGCTGACCTTCACCAGCGAAATTTCGATTCATGATCTGGGCGAAACCTGTGCGGCCAGCAAGGGCGAAGCCAGGCGCCGCTGACATCGCGGCAATGCGCTATATTGGCGCGCGCAAACACGGCCATCCGGGTCATGTCAGAAGAATAGTCACGGAGAGGTGGTAGATGAAATACGGACAGATGAAATGCAGTTGGCGGGCAGCGGCAGTGGTGACGGGGATGGTGTGGATGGCTATCGCGGGTGCGGCGCAGAAGCAGCTCAACGTGCCGCCGGAATACGAGCGCGACGGCGGGCCGTACGTGCCGACGCCGAACGTGGTGGTCGACCGGATGCTGGGTTTCGCCAATGTCGGCGAGCGGGATCATGTGATCGACCTCGGCTCAGGCGACGGCATCATCGTGCTGACCGCGGCCCATCAGCGCAAGTCCAGCGGTTACGGCGTCGACATCGACGAGGAGCTGATACGGCTCAGCAACCAGCGCGCGAAAAGCCTGGGTGTTTCCGGACGTGTGCTGTTCGAGGCGAAGGACATTTTCAAGACCGATGTCAGCAAGGCCACCGTGGTGACGCTGTATCTGCTGCCGGAATTCATGCGCCGGCTGCGGCCCAAGCTGTTCAACGAGCTGCGGCCGGGAACACGCATCGTGTCGCATGATTATCATTTCGAAGAATGGCAGCACGACGATGACATCAGCTTCGATGTGCCGGAGAAGGAATTCATTTCCGGTGTGCCGCATGCGACCCTGTACCTGTGGATCGTGCCGGCACGGGTGGACGGCGGCTGGCGCATGCAGCTTGATGGCGGCAGCGAATACAGGCTCGCGCTGAAGCAGCGTTACCAGGTCTTTGAAGGTACGGCTGAAGGCGGTGGCCGCCAGAGCGGATTGATTTCGCCGAAAATAAACGGCACCGAAATCCGGTTTGTGATGATGCGGGGTACGGACCGCGGCGAATTTACCGGCCAGGTCAATGGCGATCGCATCGAAGGCACCGCCGATTTCGGCGACGGCAAGCCCCTGCGCTGGAGTGCGAGCAGGGGTTCCTAGGCTGGGGCTTAATGGAAGAAAAAAATAACTGCAATTTAACCGCCGATAACCGCCGATGAACGCAGATTAAACCTGCCCAATAAGGCGTGTTTTATGTCGGGAAGCAGGTTGGTTTTTCCGATGTTCTGGATTTTATCGGCGTTGATCGGCGTTCATCTGCGTTTAACGTTTTCTGTTTTTTTTAGTTCATCAGCAGCGCCGGCGGGGCGGCGTCCAGCACCCCCTGCCGGAACGCAGCCTGGCTGGCGGCGATGTCCAGCGCCGCGGCATTCCAGGCGTCATATATGATTTTTCCGGACGCAGTCATTGCACTGCCGACCACCTGTGGTTTCGCCAGCATGTCCCACAGCGCGGCGGCATGGTGCTCCGGCACGTCGTTAATGGTGACGCGCTGCGGCACCGGCAGCGGTTCCGGTGACGCGACCAGGAAGCTGTTGATCTGCCGCGCGCCGGGCCAGGCGGGCCGGTACAGCGCGACATGCGGCAGTTCACTTTGCAGCGTCGCCAGCAGGTGGGAATAACTGCGTGTGTCGTCGAGATTGGCGAAGGTATTGAAAATCGCGACGCCCCCGGGCTTCAGGCAGCGTTTCAGGTCGCGGAAAAATTCACGCGTGATCAGGTAATCGGGCGTGCCGTCGCCGTGGAACAGGTCGACCAGCACCACGTCGTGGCGCGGCGTGCAATCGCCGACAAACGTCCGCGCGTCGGCCTGGTGGGTAGTGACGCGTTTTGCATCAAATCCGAAATATTGCTGTGCCACCGCAAGCGATGCCGGGTCGATTTCGACCACTTCGACGCGGGCGCCTGCGCGCTCCAGGCGCGACGGCACGATGCCTGCGCCCAGACCGAGCATCAGCACATCCTGCATATGCGGCCGGTAGGCGTGCGCCAGCGCCTCCAGCGCCCAGGTATAGAAGGAGATCGAACGCTGGTTGGAATCGACGCTGTTCTGGATCAGTCCGTCATGGAAATACATGCGCAGAAATTTGCCGTCGGCGTCAGCGGCGCTGCGCAGGATTTTCACGGTACCGAACAGGGAACTGTGGCTGCCCTCGACCTGCCACTGTGCGCCGCTGAAGGCTACCGGACCCTGGCGGCCGGTATAACGGTCACCCTGCCACGCCAGCAGCGCGGCGCCGAGCAGGGCGGCGATGCCGCAGGCGGTGACCGTGCCGCGGCCGGACATTGTCAGCTTCGATGCTGCTGCAACCAGCGACAGCACGCCAAGCAGCAGGGCGACCATCAATGTCGCGGTGTAGTTGCTGATGTACGGAATCAATCCGAATGCGGTGATGATGACGCCGGCCACCGAGCCCAGCGTGCTGACAAAAAACACCAGCCCGGCCCCGGCGTCGCCATTGCGTTTCTCCTTTTTTTGCAGCAGCAGCGCCACCAGCAGCGGATTCATCGAGGAAGTCGCGACCAGCGGCAGGAACAGCAGGATCATGCACGCAGCGAAGGCGCCGCCGCTCAGGCTCCAGCGGGCCAGTGGATGGAAAACAAAGGGATAAATCGCGCAGGCGGCGATGATCGCCAGCCCGGCCAGCGCCGGCATGACGGCAAACAGCAGGCCGAGGCGCCGCGCCGGAGCGGCGCCGGCGTTGCCGGCGAGACGACCGCCCCACCAGTAACCTAGGGCCAGGGACACCAGCGTGATCGACAGGATGCCGGTCCAGATATAGAGGCTGACACCGAAGTAGGGCGTCATGATGCGTGAGGCCAGCAGTTCGAGCGCGAGGATCGCGCCGCCGGAAATGAAGATCAGGGCAAAGGGCATGGGAGGGGGCTGAAAGGAACTGGAAGAAGCGGGCTGTCGATAATCTGTCGGTTATAATGCGCCGCCAATCTACCACAGGTGCAGTCTCATCCAGGTGACTGGAATGCCGTTCCGAGCGCGCGTGGTGACTGTTCCAGATGTTCAGGTGTCCTGTTGATAATCCGCGACATCCAACCGGTGCGCGTACGTAGCAGTGCGCCATGGAGGCGATCATGCAGCGTCTGTTGATGGTGTTCAGAAGAGTAATCAGGACAGTGCCGCCGGCGCTGGCCTGTGCGAGCGTCCTGTTTTGCGGGTTGGCGCGCGCCGAAAACCAGCCGAGTGTGCCTTATGTGCCGACGCCGCAGGCGGTGGTCGACCGCATGCTGGATATGGCCAAGGTCACGGCGCAGGATTACCTGATCGACCTCGGTTCCGGTGATGGCCGCATTGTTGTCACCGCCGCGAAAAAATTCGGTGCACGGGGTTTTGGTGTTGACCTGAATCCGGTGCGCATTGATGAAGCGAACGCGAACGCGCGCAAAAACGGCGTTACCGACAAGGTGGCGTTTTACCAGCGCAACCTGTTCGAAACCGACCTGTCGCAGGCGACGGTAATCACCATGTACCTGTTGCCGCGCGTCAACCTCGAGTTGCGGCCGAAGCTGCTGGAACTGAAGCCGGGCACGCGCCTGGTGTCCCACGATTTCGACATGGGGGACTGGAAGGCCGATGTGTCGGTGCGTATGGGCGCTGCCGACAAATTTTCCGGTGCCGGCGGCGACAGCGATTTGTATTTCTGGGTGGTGCCGGCGAAAACGGCGGGCGGCTGGCGTTCGCAATTCCCGGTATCCGGCAAGCCGCAGACCTACGAATTCATGTTTGAACAGAAATACCAGTTAGTCAGCGGCACGGTGCAGGTCAACGGTCGTCCGGTGAAAATTCCCGACGCCAAACTGCGCGGTGCGCAACTGACGTTTTCGTTCACCGCGGAAGTGAACGGCGCCCCGGTGAAGCATGAATTCAGCGGCCGCGTCGATGGCGGCCGCATCATCGGCCAGGCCGCGTTGTCGGGCAGCCGCCTGACGGCGCGGGTGGAATGGATCGCCGAGCGCGCAGCCCGTGTTGCCGGCATGGAGGCAATTCATTGATGCAGATTCAGATGCGAACGAGTGAAGTGCGGGTCATGGCCGGCGTGCTGCTGCTGGCGCTGACTGCAGCGGCGCAGGCCCAGGATTTTGGCGACACTCCTTATGTGCAGACGCCGCAGAATGTCGTCGATGCCATGCTGGAGACGGCCAAGGTTACCGGCAAGGATTATGTGATCGACCTCGGCTCCGGCGACGGCCGCATGGTCATTACCGCAGCGAAAAAACGCGGTGCACGCGGTTTCGGCGTCGATCTCGACAAGCGTCTGGTGAAGCTGGCCAATGAGAATGCGCGCAAGGCCGGCGTTGCCGACCGCGCGAAATTTTATGCCCGTGACCTGTTCGAGACCGATCTGTCGCCGGCTTCGGTGATCACGATCTACCTGCTGCCCGAAGTGAACCTGATGGCGCGAGCCAAGCTGCTGGCGCTGGCGCCTGGCACGCGCATCGTGTCGCACGACTACGGCATCGGCGACTGGCTGCCGGACATCGAGTATGAGATGGATGCGCCGGGCAAACCGGTCGGCCGTTCGCAAAAAAGCAAAGTGCTGTACTGGGTGGTGCCCGACATTGTCGCCGGGCGCTGGACCTGGACCGTGGATATTGGCGGCAAGCCGCAGCGGGTTGAGCTGGATGTCAGGCAGAATTTCCAGAAGCTGGCGGCCACGGCAACACTCGATGGCCGCGCAGTACCGGTCGAGCAGGCGAAACTGACGGGCCGCATGATCGAGGTGACATTGCAATTGCCGGAGGGCGGCCGGGTGACGTTCAGCGGCCTGCGCATCAACCAGGTGTTTGAAGGTGAAATGCGCGCGGCGAATAAGGACGTTAAAAGCGCGAACAAGGGTTCGCCGTGGAGCGCAGTGCGTATCGAACTGCGTGATGCAGCGCATGTGATTGCGCCGCCACCGGTGATCCGTGAATTCGGCCCACCACAGTAAGGCCATGAATAAGTATTTGTTTTTAAGGGCAATATTTTTGTCGGCTGCACTGGCGCTGATAACGCTGCCGCGCGCCCAGGCACAACCGCCGCAACCGCCGCAACCGCCACTTTGGCAGTTCGATGTGCCGTTTGTGCCGACGCCGTACGTGGTGATCGAGGAAATGCTGCGACTGGCCAATGTCACGGCGCAGGATTTTGTGATGGACCTCGGTTCCGGCGATGGCCGTGTGCTGATTACCGCCGCAAAAAAATTCGGCGCGCGCGGCACGGGTGTCGATCTCGACGGTGATCTGGTCGCTGAAAGCATTGAAGCGGCAGCAGCAGCGGGTGTGGCCGACCGCGTCAGGTTCCTGCAGCAGGACCTGTTCAAGACCGACATCAGCCAGGCGACGGTCATCACCATGTACCTGCTGCCTGGCGTGATGATGCGGCTGCGGCCAAATCTGCTCAACCTGAAGCCGGGGACGCGGCTGGTGTCGCACGACTTCCGGCTCGAAGACTGGAACCCGGACGCCACGACGCAGATCCGCAAGAATGCATTCCTGTGGATTGTGCCGGCGAATGTTGCGGGCAAATGGGAGATGAAATTCACCTTGCCCGGCACTGGCCCGTCCGCAACTACCCAGGCGATTTCCCTGGAACTGCGGCAGAAATACCAGGAGGTTGACGGTTTTGCGCGATTCAACGGCCGGCATGCCCAGATCTGGGAATCGCGCCTGTCCGGCGACAGGCTGAGTTTTGTCATGGTCGACGACCGTGATCGTGACAACGAAGCCAGCCTTTACTTTGAAGGCCGCGTCAGCGGTGACGTGATCGAGGGCAGCTTTCGCCGCGGCACCGGCACTGTGCAGACCGTGCACAACTGGCGCGCCGTGCGCGCCCCCGCGCCATGACTGCGCTGCTGCCGCGTAGCTTTGCCATCGCGCTGGCGGCAGTATTCCTTAATGCCGGAGCAGTGCGGGCCTCCGATGTGCCGTATGTGCCGACGCCAATGAATGTAGTGGATGCAATGCTGGGCCTGGGTGGTGTCGGCCCCGATGATTATCTGATCGACCTTGGTTCGGGCGATGGACGCATTTCGATCCGTGCCGCAACCCGTTTTGGTACCCGCGGCATGGGTGTGGACCTTGATGACAACCTGGTGAGAATGGCGCGCGTCGATGCGAAAAAGCAGGGTGTGGACGGCAAGGTGGTCTTTGATGCGCAGAACCTGTTCGATACCGACCTCGGTCGCGCCACTGTCATCACCGCGTACCTGCTGCACTCGGTCAACCTGCGCCTGCGACCGATGCTGTTCGAGCAGTTGAAACCGGGCACGCGCATCGTGACCCATGATTTTGATTTTGGCGACTGGCGGCCCGACCAGAAAATCACCATCGATGTACCGGACAAGGCCTACGGTCCGCCGCGCAGCGATATCATGCTGTGGGTGGTGCCGGCCAATTTTGCCGGTGCCTGGCAATGGGCACTGCCGGGCGCCGCCGGTTACGAGTTGCGCCTGGAGCAGAAATTCCAGATGCTGGCTGGTGCGGCCGTGGCGCGGGGGGAACCGCTGCGGCTGGGCGAGGCGCGCATCAAGGGTGATACCGTCAGTTTTACGGTCACCGGTGAGGCTGGCGTGCAGCGTTATACCGGGCGCATCAGCGGCAATGGGATCAACGGAGAGGTCGTGCTGCGCAGCGGTGAGCGCGCACAGCCGTGGCGGGCAGAACGGGTCAAGGCAGGGAAAATCAACATCAGCGGCATATAGGCCGGCGCAGCATGCCACAACAGGCGGTCCAACAAGGAGCGGTGATGAATATGGCAAGCACGAAAATTGCAAAAATGAATTTTGCAAAAATATTGGGCGGTGTGGCGCTGCTGACAGGCGGTCTGGTGTTGAGCGGGCTGACTTTGCCTGTAGCCGCGCAGGAAGGCCGCGGCGACGTGGTGTATGTGCCGACGCCGCAGATCGTTGTCGACACCATGCTGCAGATGGCAAAAATCGGTCCCAAGGATTTCCTGATCGATCTCGGCTCGGGTGACGGTCGTTTTGTCATTACCGCGGCGACCAAGTACGGCGCCAGCGCCTTCGGTGTTGATCTTGATACCTATCTGCTGAAACTCGCCAACCAGAATGCGCAAAAGGCCGGCGTCACTGACAAGGTACGATTCATCGAGGAAAACCTGTTCACCACAGACCTGTCGCGGGCAACGGTGATCAGCACCTATCTGCTGCCGGAAATGAACCTCAGGCTGCGCCCCAAATTCATGGCGTTGAAGCCGGGCACGCGCATCGTGACCCATGACTACCATCTTGGCGAATGGGATCCGGACGAGCAGCGTGAACTGATCGTCCCCGAGAAAAAAGCCGGCACGCCCGGCATCAGCTACCTCTTTTCGTATGTGGTGCCGGCCCGTGTTCCCGGCAAATGGCAGTCGCTGGTCAACATCGGCGGGCGTGACACGCCCATGGAATTCAACCTGCAGCAGGAATTCCAGGAAATCGAAGGCAAGGTCGAGATTCGCGACCGCAGCACCGACCTGCGCGGCCGCATCACGGGCGAACGCATTCGCATCGTGGCCGGCGGGCGCAGCGGTGTGCCGCGCCACGAGTTTGCCGGGCAGATCGGCGACGGTTCCATCACGGGCAACCTGGTCATCGGTGAGGGCGCGACGCGGCAGCAGGTGGCGTGGACCGCAAAGCAGATCCAGCGCGGCGAATTGAAGCGTGCCTCTGACGAATTACCTGAAGAGAAATAACTGCGGAGAAATAACTGCGGAGAAATAACCGCGGAGAAATAACCGCGGGAAAATAACTGCGGGAAAATAACCGATCGAGAATATTCAGCCGGAAAACATTCCGGCTTCAGCGGAGAAGTTCACATGAGCACACCGAGCACCGCGGCGACGCCGCGCCAGACCCTGTCGATGACCGATGCCTGCGCGATGATCGTCGGCCTGATTGTCGGTGCTGGCATCTTCGGCACACCGTCGATTGTCGCTGGTGCGGTAGGCGGAGAAGCCACCTTGTACGCGGTGTGGATCGCCGGCGGCATATTCTCGATCATCGGTGCGCTGTGTTACGCCGAACTGGCCACGGCCTTCCCGTCGGCGGGCGGTGAATATCATTTCATCCAGCGCGCCTTCGGCCGTTCGCTGGCCTTCCTCTACGGCTGGGCGCGGATGACGGTGATCGTTGCCGGCTCAATCGCGGTGTTTGCGTACCTGTTCGGCGATTACATGTCGCGCGTGGTCAATCTCGGGGCATATTCATCACCCATCTGGGCGGCGTTGATCGTGATAGTGCTGACCTATGTCAATTACCGCGGCATCCGCGAGGGCAAGGCGACGCAGAACATGTTCACCGTGCTTGAAGTCGGTGGTCTGGTGCTGATCGTGGTCGCGGGACTGTTTTTCGCGGCGCCGCCGCAGGCTGCGGTTCCTGCTGTTGCCGGCGCCGGCCAGCCCTGGTACATGGGCGCCGGCATCGGTTCGGCGATGATTTTCGTGCTGTTCACCTTCGGCGGATGGAATGATGCAGCCTATATTTCCGCCGAGGTGCGCGACCGTGACCGCAACATGGTGCGCGCCTTGCTTCTGGCAATCGGTATCGTGACCTTGCTCTACCTGCTGGTTAACCTGGCCTATCTGAAAGGCCTGGGTTACGACGCGATGGCGCGTTCGGATGCCGTCGCCGCAGACCTGCTGAAAGCCGTGTGGGGCAGCACCGGTGAAAAACTGATCGCCATCATGATTGCCATCGCCGCATTGACCTCAGTCAACGGTTCGATGATTGTCGGTGCAAGGTCAAACTACGCGCTGGGTCGCGACTGGCCGATGCTGGGTTACCTCGGCCGCTGGGACGAAGCCAGTGGTTCGCCGCGCAATGCGATGCTGGTGCAGGGCGTGATTGCGCTGGCGCTGGTTGGCCTGGGCGCACTGCAGAATTCCGGCTTCAAGAGCCTGGTGGAATATTCGCTGCCGGTGTTCTGGGGTTTTTTCCTGCTGACCGGCATTGCGCTGTTTGTACTGCGCGCCAAAGAGCCGACTGCGCCGCGGCCGTTCAAGGTGCCCTTGTATCCGGTGCTGCCTGGCGTGTTCGTGCTGATGTGCGGCTATCTGCTGTATTCCAGCCTGACCTACCACGGCACCCATGCACTGGTCGGACTGGGGGTGCTGGCGATCGGTGCGGTGGTGCTGCTGGTCGCCCGCATCCTCAATAAATAATTAATAAAATCAATTACTTATAGTAAATCCCTGCTGCCGGCGCCTGCGCGCCGGCAGCCCCCGGCCCGCGCTTGAAATCAGTCGCGGCCGGCCCCACCTTTTCGCCACACCTTTTCGTCACCGTTTTTGTTCACCCTTTCCGGAGTTGCCATGGCCGAGACCGCCAATACCGATACCGCCAATACCGATACCACCCCAAAAACCGGCAAGGAAACCCTGGGTTTCCAGACCGAAGTCAAACAGCTGCTGCAGCTGATGATCCATTCCCTGTACAGCAACAAGGAAATTTTCCTGCGCGAGCTCATCTCCAATGCCTCGGATGCCTGCGACAAGCTGCGCTTTGAGGCGCTGACCGACAAGACTTTGCTGGACGGTGATGCCGAGCTGAAAATCCGCGTCGCCTTTGATCCGGTGGCGCGCACGGTGACCATCACCGACAACGGCATCGGCATGTCGCGCGAGGAAGTCATCGCCAACGTTGGCACCATTGCCCGTTCCGGCACCCGCGAGTTCCTCGCCAAGCTGACCGGTGATACAGCGAAGGATGCGCAGCTGATCGGCCAGTTCGGCGTCGGTTTCTACTCATCGTTTGTCGTTGCCGACAAGGTCACGCTGGTCACGCGTCGCGCCGGCCTCGCGGCGGAGCAGGGTGTGCGCTGGGAATCCGACGGCGGCGGCGAATATACGCTGGAGGCCATGGCGAAACCCGAACGTGGAACCGAGGTCACGCTGCATCTGCATAAGGGGGACGGTACTGCGGACGAAGACGGTTTTCTCGAAGGCACCCGTCTGCGCACCATCCTGCGCAAATATTCCGACCACATCACGCTGCCGATCCTGATGAAGAAAGAGGAGTGGGATCAGGAGTCCGGTAAACAACGCACTACCGACAAGGACGAAACCGTTAACCAGGCCAGCGCCCTGTGGGCACGCCCGAAAAGCGATATCAGCGATGAACAATACGTCGAGTTCTACAAACATGTGTCGCATGATTTTGAGGCGCCGCTGATCTGGTCACACAACAAGGTCGAGGGGCGCAAGGAATACACGCAGCTGTTGTACATCCCGGCGCGCGCACCGTTTGACCTGTGGGACCGCGAACAGCGGCGCGGCATCAAGCTCTATGTGCGGCGCGTGTTCATCATGGATGACGCCGACAACCTGATGCCGCATTACCTGCGCTTCGTGCGTGGCGTCATCGACTCTGCCGACCTGCCGCTGAACGTATCGCGCGAAATCCTGCAGGAATCGAAGGACATCGAAATCATTCGTGCGGCATCTGTAAAACGTGTGCTGTCGATGATCGAAGATCTTGCGGAAAACCAGAAGGAGAAATTCGCGACGTTCTGGAAGGAATTCGGCCGGGTGTTCAAGGAAGGCGTCGGTGAAGACCAGGTCAACCGCGAACGCATCGCCAAGCTGCTGCGTTTTGCCACGACGCTGAAGGACACCGCCGACGAGGAAGTGTCGCTCACGGATTATGTGGCGCGGATGAAGTCCGAGCAGGAGAAGATTTATTACGTGACTGCGGATTCGTTCATCGCAGCCAAGGCCAGCCCGCACCTTGAGGTGCTGCGCAAGAAGGGGGTCGAAGTTCTGCTGCTTTCAGAGAAGGTTGACGAATGGATGATGTCCTTCCTCACCGTGTTCGAGGGCAAACCGCTGCAGTCGGTGGCCCGCGGTGCACTGGATCTCGGCAAGCTGGAAGATGAAGCCGAGAAAAAGGCCCAGACCGAGGCCGCGGAACAGCACAAGGCGCTGACTGAACGCATCGGCAAGGCGCTGGGGGAGAGGGTCAAGGAGGTGCGCGTGACGCTGCGCCTGACGGAATCACCGGCCTGCCTGGTCGCCGATGAACACGACATGACTGGCGGGCTGCAGCGCATGCTGAAGGCGGCCGGGCAGAAAGTGCCGATGGCCAAACCGATTCTCGAAATCAATGCAGAGCATCCGCTGGTGCAACGCCTGCAGGCGGAAACCGATGAATCACGATTCGGTGATTTTTCGGCGGTGCTATTTGACCAGTCGCTACTGGCCGAGGGCGGTCAGCTTGAGGATCCTGCCGGTTTCGTCAAACGCCTGAACCAGCTGATGCTGGCGCTGGGGCGGTAAGCGCCGTTACATCGACGGCGATCGGGCTGCTTGCGTTGGCGGCTTGTTTTTGCTGCAGGAATCCGGCCAAGTCATTGAAATTATGCTTTAATCATGCTCGGGTTGCGGTGGTAATGGCGCCGAAACCTGAGCCGGGCACAGTAACCGGATATGTTGCAGACGCCGGGATATTCAATGACTTTCAAGACACCGCAGTCGGGCGATGCTGGAGCGCAGGCGCGCAATGACGCCGGCAGTCCTGCAGCCAGGCCGCGGAGCAACACGCGGTTTCGTGAACTGGAAGAACTGCTGCGGATTATCGAGAGCCGCGCGGTGCAGCCGGTATTCCAGCCGATACTGGCGTTCGGAACAGGCGAGATCCTGGCCTATGAGGGCCTGATCCGCGGACCGGATGACAGCCCGCTGCATACGCCTGTAAAGCTGTTCGATGCTGCTGCCCGCGCCGGGCAGTTGATCGAGTTGAACATGCTGTGCGCACTGAAAGTGGTACGTCAGTACGCCAGGCTTGGCCTGCAGCAGCAGCTCTTCATGAATGTGACCCCCCAGACCGTGCTGGACGTGCGCGATGAGGTGCAGCGCATCAGCCGTTTCATCAGGGACTGCGGCATGGATATTGCGCAAGTCACGATTGAGCTGACGGAAAGCCAGTACATCTCGGACCGGTCTATTTTTCGCGACGCGCTGATGCTGTTTCGCAAAGCCGGTTTCCGCGTGGCGCTGGATGATCTTGGCGAAGGCTTTTCAAGCCTGCGGCTGTGGTCCGAATTGCAGCCGGATTTTGTCAAAATTGACATGCACTTCGTGCAGGGTGTCAGCACTGACAAGGTGAAGTACCATTTTCTCAAATCGCTGCAGCACATCGCCGAAGGCTGCGGTTCATCGCTGGTCGCCGAAGGCGTCGAGACCATGGCAGATTTCTGCATACTTCGTGATCTGGGCATCGACAATGCGCAGGGTTTCCTGATTGGCCGTCCGGCGCAGCGGCCCAGCAACCTGATTCCTGATCAAGTGTCGGCGTTGATGGGTGCCGGCAGTTCCCCTTTATTCGCGCAAACCTTGCCTTTCCCGCGTTGATTCAGGTGGTGTTCGCGCCGCTGCTGCGACTGCATCCGCCAAATCAGGTTTGGAAAATCGGCACGCAAGGGCTATTCTTCGGTTTGGTGCGGCGCAATGCCCTGTCGCAGTAACGGCAACTTCATTGATGATCGGGAATCCCCATGACTTATCTATTTTTCCTGAAACGCTGTCTGGCACCGTCGGTGCTGGCGGTCATGACGGTGCTGGCGGTTACCGCCCAGGCTGCAGAGACATTCCCGAGCAGGCCGTTGCGCATGCTGGTAGGTTATCCGCCGGGAGGACCGACGGATATCACGGCGCGCATTACCGCAGAGTATCTGTCGACAGCGATGATGCAGCAGGTAATCGTCGATAACCGGGCAGGGGCTGGCGGCACCATTTCGGCCACAATCCTTTCGCAGGCTAATCCCGACGGCTACACCATCGGCCTGTGCGCCAACGGCGAGATGGCAATTTCACCGAATCTGCACAAGAAGATGTCGTACGACCCCCTGAAAGATTTTTCGCCGATCAGCCGCGTCGGCGCCGGGCAACTGGCCCTGGTGGCGCCGATGCCGCTGCCGGCAAAATCCGTGGGAGATCTGGTCGGCATGGCGAAAGCCAAGCCGGGCGCGCTGAACTTCGCGTCATCGGGTACCGGTTCCACAGCGCATCTGGCTGGCGAACTGTTCAAGGCGATGACAAAGATCGACATCGTGCATGTGCCGTACAAGGGCGCGGCGCCGGCACTTACTGACGTGATCGCCGGTCAGGTGCAGATGCTGATTACCGGTTATTCCGGGGTGGTGCCGCACGCCAAGGCGGGCAGGCTGCGCGTGCTTGCGGTGACCGGTGCCAAACGGCTGCAGGCCGCTCCGGATTTGCCGACCATCGGCGAGACTGTACCGGGTTACGAAGTGACTTCGTGGTATGGCATCTTTGCGCCAGCCGGGACGCCGCGTGCGCTGATCGACCGCTTTCAGCGCGAGATTGCGGCGATGGCCAAAACGCCGGCAGTGATTGCGCGCATGGATGCCCTGGGCATAGAGCCGGAAGGCAATACCGGTCAACAGCTCGCTGCGCAGATGAAAGAGGAAATCGCCAAATGGGGCAAGGTGATCAAGCTGGCGGGCGTGCCCAGACAATAAATGTTTGATGCCTGCGCGGCGGTCAACCCATGCCGTCGCGCATCCGGTACCAGTGAAACATTGCGCGCTGCCCGATACGGCGTAATGATGGAAACGGAAACCGCGGCAGCGCGGTGGTGACCGGGTATGCCGCATCGCAAGGGCCGTCTCCGGCGACGCGTTGCGCCAGCAGTTTGCCTGCGTACAGCGCGTAAGAGACGCCACTGCCCTGATAACCCAGCGCGTAGTGCACTGAAGGATCATCCTTTGCGCAGTGGATATGCGGCAGAAAATCCGCGGTCAGACACACCCAGCCCCACCAGTCGTAATCAACCGTAATGTCGCGCAGCGCGGGTAATTTGGCCCGCAGTTCGGATAGCAGAAAATCCCGCTGTCGTTCACGGCCGCCCGGAACCTCGGTAATCTGCCCGCGACCGCCGAACAGGATGCGGTCGTCAGGCAGGCGTCGCCAGTAGTAGAGCAGGTTGCGCGTGTCGGTCAGCAAGTGACGGGACTGGAATCCGCTGGCCTTTTTTTCTTCCGCAGTCATTGGGCGCGTGACGATAATATGGGAGAGCACCGGTAGCAGCGTGCCGCGTAAATCGGTGTGCAGATGTTCCGGCGTATAGCCGTTGGTGGCCATAATCACCGTGCGGGCGCGAACGGTGCCGTGCGGTGTGCCCAGCACATGTGTGCGACCGTCTTTTTTCCACGTCAGCACACCGCTTGCACCATGTACCGTGGCGCCGGCGGCACGTGCGAGCCTGAGCACACCGTGTGCGAGTTTCAGCGGATGCACGGCAAGCGCATCGGGGATGCGCAGTGCACCGTGGGCCTGGGTGCCACCGATATGGTTGTCGCGCACCTGTGCGGCGGTCAGAAGTTCTGCGGGGTAGCCGAATTCGTTTTGCAGCAACCCCGCTTCGCGGGTCAGTGCATCAACGCGGCCGGGGCGGTGTGCAATCTTCAGGTGGCCGGTGTCCGTAGCATCGCAATCGATGCCATTCTCGTGCACTAGACTGCGCACGTTGCGTACGGCGGTCAGGCTTTCAGCAAAAACGCGGCGCGCAATGTCGTGCCCCCACAGCTCGATCATTTTTGCGTAACTATGACGACCGATCGCGGCCCGCGCAAACCCGCCGTTGCGTCCGCTGCAGCCCCATCCGGTACGATTGGCTTCCAGCACCATGGCCCTGATGCCGTAAGTTTTTGCCAGATGCAGGGCGCAGGACAAGCCGGTATAGCCGGCGCCGATGATGGCGACTTCGGTATCAGCCGCGACCGGTGCGATGCCATCATCTTCCGGTGCAGTGCCTGCCGTAGCGGTCCAGTAGGAAGTCATATGCGTCTCGCCATTGCCCGGCGACTCGGCCGTCAGTGGATCGTAAGGTTTACGCATTGGTGATCTGCGGTTCTGATTGCGGATGAATGGTGGAGAGATGACGGCGCATGCACCGAGTGTGGATTGTATCTGCCGGATGCCTCTGCGCGCACTGTGAATTGTCCCCATCCGACGACAGGCCGCTGATCACCGGGTACGGCAGTTCATGGCGGTTCAGCGTCGTTGTGGGGCGACGGATAGTGTGCATGCAAAATTACAGGAAAATAAATAAGTATTTGTTTTTGCTTATAAAAATATAACTGGCATGGCACATGCTGATAGCAGCGCAACGGTCGTGTAATTCATGGCCGGAATAAACCGCAAGTCATGACGATGATGAGTTGCGTCTGTTTGCCTGCAATAACCAAAAGGAGTTCGACAAGAAAAAGAGGATTTTGCTGGTTCTGGCCCTGTTGATGGCTATCGGTCTGACGGCTTGCAACACCATGGAAGGGCTTGGCAGTGACATCGAGCGTGGCGGCGAGAAACTGCAGGACCCCGCCAAAAACAACAGGAAAAAAATGTAGCGCGCCGCCGCGACGGCCATACACATTCACCAACTCAACGGAAGGAGCACTCATGAACTGGGATCGCATCGAAGGCAACTGGAAGAAGGTCAAGGGCGCCGTCCGCGAACAATGGAGGCGGTTGTCGGATGACCGCCTCGAACGGATAGCCGGCAAACGTGACCGGCTGGTTGGCGGCACCCAGGAATCCTACGGCATTGCCCGGGAAGATGCGGAGCGCCAGGTGATGACCTCGGAGATGCGCAATGCGTTCCTCGCCACCGACTGGACAGGGGCGGAGCGCCGGCAGCAGCGACAAGCACTGATTCAATAACACAGCAACCCCATAATGTTGACGACCACAAGGAGTTTCAAATGAAGAACAGCACGATGATGATTGCAGTGATTTCGGCGTTCGGGATGACCGCGGTGAGCCATGCCCAGACGCAGCAGAAGGCCGGGCATGACCGCGCCGAATACGTCGATTCGGCAAAAAAATGCGTCGGTCTGAGTGGTGACGCGCGTACCGCGTGCCTGAAGGATGCGCAGCAGCAAGGCAAGGGCGACATGAAATCCGCCCCCAAGACTCTGGATACCAGGAAGTAACTTTTTCACCGACGCACAGCATTGCATCCCGTTTTGGTGACGGCGGTGCAATGCCGCTTTTTATTGGGTGTTGGCGTCTTTCAGGGCATCGACAGCGTATTACTCAATACGCATCGAGCGGGTATCTGCCGGCATCGGTCACGGTTGGATTGCCTGCGCAGATGATGCGGAGCGACCGGCAGATCTGAATGAAAATCCGCCGGCACTGCATGGTCAGGCCGCTTTTTTGCGGTTTTTCTCCAGCCAGCTGTCGACCAGCGCCACGGTGTCATCGACCGCGGCGAGCTGCATGCCCTTTTGCGCGGCAACGGTTTTGACCAGGCGATCGACGCGTTCGATGTTGGGCGCGCCGGCAGCCAGCGCGCGTGCGGCAGACGACGGACTGCCCAGCGACAGCGCCGCGTTGGCGTATTTCTCGAAGGGCACCAGGTCTTTTTCGTCCGCACCCAGTGACACGCACAGCCTGACTACCCATTCGTAAACGGCGCGCGAGGCGGCGAGGTCGCTGTGCACTGCATCCTTGATCGGGCGCATTTCGTCCTTCTGCACGCAACGGTAGTTGCCGGCGATCAGCATCGCCCATTTCGCCAGCGGCACGAAAACCGAGTCATGCACCTTGAGCTTGACCGGCAGTTCGATTTTCTTGCCGTCACCTGGATCAAAACGGATGCCCTCAATATCGGCTGCAAGCTGACGCAGGATGGCGGTGTGCGCGTCGGAGTCGAAACGCGCGGCCTTGAAGTTGGTCGGCAGTCGGACCTGCAGCACATTGATTTTTTCCTCGGGCGGGCGGAAGGCCTGCGGGTCGGGGCTGCACAGTGTCAGCGTTTTCGGGTCGAAGCTGTTCCATACCGAGCTGTCGGTGAAGCAGTCGCGGCAGGCTTCGGCGTCGAGGCCGGGGATTCGTTTCAGGTACGGCAGCGGCGGCATGTTCATGATCGACATGCAGGGCACACGGGATTTAGCGATTTTGTCGAGCAGTTCGCGCACGCCGGGGGCGCGGTACTGCGGCTCCTGCATCGCCAGTGCGATCAGGTCATAGTCGGCCGGATTGGCAGAGTCGGGCCCGCCGGCGGAGAGTTTGCCCGGCAGGTCGCGCGAACGGATTTCGACCAGGCCTTCGCGGCCCTTGATCGGCATGCGCACGATGGCGCCTTCCTTGTTGAAGAGTTCGGCTTCGGCGGGCAGGCAGATCATCTTGACCGTATGTCCGGCGAGCAGCAGCTTGGTCGCCAGCAGTGAACCGTAAGAGGCGCCCAGAATCAGGATTTTGTAGGTACGCATGTAAAAAACTCCTCATGTGAGATGAATCTGCAGGCCGGCGCGGTTTTGATTTTTCGCGGCCTGGCCACAGATCAGGTAGCCGCAATGGTAGTCAGTTCATTGCGCTGGTGCAATGACACACCACGAGATGAAATCACAAAACAGTCATCGCAATGCAACATTTAATGCTGCATTGCCACAGCCATCAGGCTATTAAAGGCCGGCGGATTTTTCTGCTGCTGACTGTTTATTCAATGACACCAAGTCTGCCGTTATGCGACCCGGTGTACCACAGGCGGTTGCCATCGGTGGTCAGCTTGCGGATGCCTGCATTGGGTGACGGCAAGCGAATGGTCTGCATCAGTGCGGTTGCAGGATCGAAGCGGATCACTGCGTCAAGCTTGATCTGATTGGCCCAGACGATGCCGGCATCGTCCACTGCGACCGCATACGCGCCGGCATTGCCGCCGGGAAGCGCGTAAGTGCCAACGATGCGGTTGGTGGCGGGATCGACTTTGGCCAGGCGGCCGTTGCCGGACAGGGTGACCCATAACATGCCGTCGGGCGCGGTGGCGATGCGGCGCGGCCGTGAACTGCGGCCCATGTCGAGTTCAGAGATTTTTCCGGTCCCCGGATCCAGGCGTCCCAGCTTGTCATCACCGAGGCGGCACCACCAGACGTTGCCGGCGCGGTCTACGGTGATGCCGCCCGGATTACCCGCGGTTTCGTATTCGGCGATCCTGCCGGTGAGCGTGTCGACGCTGCCAATGCGGTTGCCGGTTTGCATGGTGAACCACAGGGTTTGATCATCATTGCTGAGTACAAGGGTATGCGGCCCGCTGACGTTGCCCGAAGGCACGGCATATTCCGCGATCGCGCCGTTCGACGGTTTGAGCTTGCCGATGGTGCCGTTGCCGTAACCGGTGGTCCAGACCATGCCTTTGCGGTCGATCACCACGCTGTTCGGCTGGTGACCATTCGGCAGCTCCCAATCCCTGAAGCTCTGCGTTTTCGGATCGAAACGCAGTACCTTGTTGTCGTTGGGTACCGCAATGTAGATGCTGCCGTCGGGGGCGAGCGCAGAACTGCGGGCAAACATCGGTTTCGGCAGCGGCCATTCGGTGACTTTGGCGGGAAAAGCCGTCGCCGGAGCCGGCTCTCCAGCCGGAACCTGTGTGCTCAGCAGCAGGCAGCCGGCGAGTAATACAAGTTTGCGCATCATGGCCATTTTCAGTCGCAAGCGGGCTATATTTCCGCTTGAATCTACGGTGTGCCGGATTATAGCCCCGGCGTCGGCAGGAGGCGTGCAGGGCTTGCCGGCCCGGTAATTTCTGCTATCGTGGGCTCAAGTCCGGCACATTGGGCGCCGGACAGGCCACGGGGGACGAGGCTATGACCGGCGAAAAAATGCTGATAGGCGTGGCGTTGCTGCTGTTGCTGGCTGCCGCGATACTGATGCTGGTGATGGTGCTGCAACTGCGCGCGATGGGCCGCGAGGTTGAAGCGACGCGGCTGCAGCTGGCGAAAATGGACTGGGGCGTGATGTTGCTGAGCGGTGTGCAACAACTGAAGCTGGCCACAGTCGCGCTTGAGCAGATCGACAAACGGCTGCAGAAGCTGGAGGCGATCGAAAAAGTGCAACTGTCGCACATCAACCTGCGCCAGGGTGTCTGATATCCGGCGGCAATCAAAAAAATCAGACAGGCATGAATAAAAAAGCGGCCCGCAGGCCGCTTTTTTGTCGTTGCACGATGGTTAAGGCGCAACGATGCGGTTGCGCAGGATCATGTGCGGCGCTTCGAATGCACATTCGATGACGTCCCCCGGTTTTACATAGAGCGACTCCGCGTTGGCCTTGCCGACCGCAACGCCGCCCGGTGCGCCGGTGGAGAACATGTCGCCCGGCTGCAGATCGAGCAGGCGTGAAAAATGCGGAATGATGTCGGGTAGTTTCCAGATCTGGTCGCTGGTGTTGACGCGCATGCGCTGCTCGCCGTTGACGCTGCAGGTGACCCAGATGTTGTACGGATCGGGCACTTCGTCCATGGTGATGATGCAGGGGCCGAGCGGACCGAAGGACGGCGCGTTTTTCGAGGTCCAGAAACGCGAGCCCGAGGCGACCTCTGCTTTCTGTGTGTCGCGGCAGGTCAGGTCGTTGAGGATGGTGATGCCGGCGATGTACTGCAGCGGATTGTCGCCGCTGACTTCGTACGCACGTTTGCCGAGCACGAAGACCATTTCCGGTTCGTAATCGAGACGGGTCACGGTTTTGGGGCGAGGCACATCGGCGCCGTGGCCAGTCAGGCAGGAATTCAGTTTGACGAAGCCGGTCGGCTCTCCCGGCATTTCCCTGATCAGGTCGTTGCGTTTCAGTTCTTCAAGGTGGGTGCGGTAGTTCTTGCCGACGCAGAGGAACTTGTCGGCATCGGGGATCGGCGGCAGGTAATGCACGTCGGTGTCCGGCGCCAGCGTGGTTTTGTCCAGTTTCGCAGCGTTTTTGCCGGCGAATTCGAGTACGGCGCGGGCGCGGGCGAGGCCGGCTTCACCCAGCGCCAGCAGGCCTTTCATTGATACGGGTATCAACTGCTTGCCGTCGTTCAGCGCGCGTTCGCCGGCAACCAGGTCAAGCATCCTGCCGTCGAGCTGGGCGCCGATGTGTACGGAATGCGCAGCGGAGAGCAGGGTGTAGGTGGACAATCGCATTGCGGAATCCTCAGGCAAAAAAGCAACGGCGCGGTTTACGCGCCGTCAGTGGGTCATGGGAACAGTTCGGGGTGGTATTTTAAAGCCTTGGAAGCGATATCTTCCGGTGCTGTGGCACGGCTTGTCCGGATCCGGTTCAGGGTTTTGACAGGTGGTCGAACACCAGGGCTTTGGCTTCGCGCAGCGTGAAGGCCATGAAACTTTGCGCGACCAGCGACAATTGTTTGCCGGCCGGGTGCACAAAAGCCCAGCCAGGGTCGATCGGGAATCCCTGGACATCCAGCACCGCCAGTTGCTCATGGGGCACATCGAGCCCAAGCGCATAACGCGACATGATTGATACTCCAAGGCCGGCAATGATGGCCTGCTTGATCGCCTCGTTGTTCGACAGCTCCATGCGCACCCGTGGCACGATGCCGTGTTTTGTGAACAGTTCGCTGGCCGTGACCCGGCTGCCTGAACCGGTTTCCCGCATCAGGAACGGTTCTTCGGCGAAGCGCACGAATGGTATGTTTTTTTCGCGTGCCAGGGGATGCTCGGCGTGGGCCAGTACCACAATTGGGTTGGGCAGTATCGGGTGTGAGACCACATCATCGCCTTCCGGCGCGCCGCCGAAGACATAGAGGTCGTCAAGGTTTCTGGACATGCGATCGATCAGCGCGCTGCGGTTGAGTATCTGCAGTGAAACTTCGATCCCGGGATGGTGTTTGACAAATTCGGCGAGTATCCGGGGCATGAAATATTCAGCAGTGGTACTGACGGCAAGCTGCAGTCTGCCGGTCTCAAGACCTCGCAGATCGGCAAGATTCTGCTCGACCCGGGCCAGCGCCTTGAAAAGATCAAGGCAACCTTCGTGCAATAAGCGTCCCGCATCAGTCAACTGGACGCGTTTGCCGACCTGTTCGATCAGCGGCAGGCCTATGGTTTCGGACAGCTTCTTCATCTGTACCGACACAGTGGGCTGAGCCATGAACAGTTCTTCGCCGGCCTTGGTGAAACTGCCTAGCCGGGCAACGGCTTCGAACACGCTCAGTTGCGGCAGCGTGCCATGTTTCAGGTAGCGGCGGATTGCAGATTGCGGCATATCGGTCCTTTCTGGTTCAGCGATGCCAAACGCAGGCGTCATGCGGCGACGGCGTGCGCAACTCGGCCCCGGACAAACAGGCAACTGGATCAGCGGAGTAGCGCCTTGCCCGTTCAGGCAAAGGTCTCGCTTGCAAGGACAGGGCCTGGGCCTTGCCGCATTGCCGGACAGCCGGGGATCAAGACCTATCCCGTATTGACGACTGCACCGTCGCGGCCTGAGCCGCTCAAGCTACTCCCCTTTGGAGGTGCCCGCACAATGCTGCTGCGCGAGCGGGTTGGACTACACCACATGATGCCGGGCATGACAACTTGCGAAGGGCAACGAGTCTGCCCGGGGCTGCCTTTGCAATTCATAATAATCAGTATTGCGTACATTCATTTTACACGATTGCAGGGTTTTTCTGATAATCCGGCCGCGCGTCGAGGGTGCCGCGCAACGGATGCTCCGGTATGGTTTCCGGGTGGCAGCTGTGCAGGGGGGGCTGGGGAGTAGCTTCGGTGGCACCGCAAAGGTGCTGCGAGTGGTGTTGTCGTCAATACGGGCTTTGCCCCGGTGGCACCGGCAGTGTTCCAGCTGCAAGCGAGACCAGGTGGCGGCAGATGCGCGGTAACGGCATCAGCTGCTTATAGGGTAACTCGCTTCATAACTTGAGAACTGCTCATGGAATTCCTTTCTGCTGAATTTTTCTCGGCCCTGCTTGCCATTATCGTCATTGATCTGGTGCTTGCCGGCGACAACGCGATTGTCATTGCGCTTGCTGCGCGCAACCTGCCCGCCGATTTGCGCAAGAAGGCGATTCTCTGGGGCACTTTCGGCGCCATTGCAGTGCGCACGGCGATGACCTTGGTCGTCGTCTGGCTGCTCAAGGTGCCGGGTCTGATGCTGCTGGGCGGAGCGTTGCTGGTGTGGATTGCCTACAAGCTGCTTGCTGACAACGAAAGCGACGGTCACGAGGTGAGTGCTGCCAGCGGATTCTGGGGCGCAATGAAAACCATCGTGGTTGCCGACGCGGTGATGGGACTGGACAACGTGCTGGCAGTCGCGGGTGCCGCCCATGGCAATTTCCTGCTGGTGGTGATCGGCCTGCTGATCAGCATTCCGATTGTCATCTGGGGCAGCCAGATCATCCTCAAGTTCGTCGAGCGCTTCCCCGGCATCGTCTATGTTGGCGGTGGAGTGCTGGCGTGGACTGCGGCAAAGATGATCACCAGCGAGCCACTGGTCAGGGATTTATTCAATACCTATCCGGTACTTGTGGCCCTTCTGTACATGACGATTATGGGTGGCGTGCTGGGGCTGGGTTTCTGGGTCAACCACGTGCCGGTGCGCGCACGGGTAGCGGGGCATATCGCCGGAGCCGGCGTCGCAGCGCTTGCGCCGGCCGCCGCCGGCGTTACCCGCATACTGCTGCCGGTGGATGCGACGAAGAATTCGCTTCAAGCGGTTAAACATGTGATCAATCGCGATCGCGCAGGAGCACCGCTCGAAGTGCACTTGCTGCACGTGAGGGTGCCGTTCTCCCAATACATGGCCCGCTTCGTCACTCGCAAGGACCTTCGGGCCTACAACCAGCAGGAAGTCGAGCGTGCGCTTGCGCCGGCGCGCGACGCGCTCAACCGCGCGGGTATAAGCCATACTGACCATGTCGAGTTTGGCGACAAGGCGGAAACAATACGCGAGGTGGCTGAGCATCTGCAGGCGAACCAGATTGTCATGGGCACTGCGCGCAAGAATTCGTTGACGCGGATCATCGAGGATTCAGTCACCAGCAGCGTGCTCCAGATCGTGGAGATTCCGGTCGAAATCATCGTTGGCCCTGGGGTGTCGCGTCTCGAGAAGGTCGGACTGCCTGCAGGCGTAGGCGCCGTAGCCGCGATGTTGCTCGCAGTCTCTCTCCTTTAACAAGTTCCGGCTTCTCCCGGGAGAAGATCAGAATCCCGCCGTCACGGCGGGATTTTTTTATGTTCACGGTAACCACGGTTCCTGCATGAGTTCACATTTGGGCGCCTCTATAAATTACCGTTCGCGCTGAGCTTGTCGAAGGGCCTGCTCACTAAGCGGTTGTTTTTATTAGCTAAAGGCTTCGACCGGCTCAGCCCTAACGGGGTTTGGTGAATTTATAGATGCGCCCATTTTTGAATAGCTGCCGTTGCCATCTTTCATTGATATCCATGGAAATTTAAACTTTGGCCGTGTTTAAATGATTGAGTAGTGCTGCGGGGCCTGCGCTTGATGCGAGGGCCCTGCGGATGAAGGGGAGTAGCTCAACAGCCTGCACGTCGTCATTCCGGGGAATCTTTCCTCCGGCGCGCAGGGGTCCAATCCGGTCCGAGCGAGACCTTCGCCAAGAAGCTGGCGGAGGCGCTTGCATGCGGCCTGCGTCCGGCATTTTCGCAGGCAGCAGTATTTTCAGGGGACTGGAAATGGAAAGTATCGGCACTTGGTGGATGTGGGCTGCTTTCGCGGCATTCGTGATTGTTGCAATCATCGTTGACCTGCTGCTGCTCGAGTCCAAGGGCACGGCCAGGGTTTCCTTCAAGGAAGCCCTTAACTGGTCGATTGTCTGGATAGTTCTTTCCTTTGTCTTTAACGGCCTGTTGTGGTGGTACCTCGACGCCAATCACGGGCGTGAGCTGGCGAATGAAAAGTCGATGGAGTTCTTCACCGGCTACCTGATCGAGAAGTCGCTCGCCGTAGACAACATTTTCGTGTTTCTGATGTTGTTCACCTTCTTTGGCGTGCCGGTGCAATACCAGCGGCGCGTCCTCATACTGGGGATCATCGGCGCGATTGTGCTGCGGGCCATAATGATCCTGATTGGCGCGTGGCTGATCACCAAGTTCGACTGGATACTCTATATCTTCGGCCTGTTCCTGCTGTTTACCGGCGTGAAGATGCTGATGATGGCCGAGAGCGAGCCGGATCTGGAAAAGAACCCCCTGTTGCGCTGGATTCGCCGGCACATTCCGATCACCAACGAGTTTGATGGCGAGAACTTCACTGTGATGCGTGATGGTAAACGCTGGTTCACGCCGCTGTTCGTGGTGATGGTGATGATCGGAATCACCGATGTCATTTTCGCGGTCGACAGCATTCCCGCGATCTTTGCGATCACGTTAGACCCGTTCATCGTGCTGACATCCAACGTTTTTGCGATCCTCGGGCTGCGCGCGATGTATTTCATGCTGGCCGATCTCGCCAACCGCTTCCATCTGCTGAAGTACGGTCTGGCGTTCATTCTCGTGTTCATCGGAATCAAGATGTTGCTGCTCGATATTTACAAGATACCGGTGGGCTTTGCTCTTGCCGTCGTCGGCATTGTCCTGGTGACTTCGATGGTCGCGAGCCTGTGGGTGACCCGCAAGAGCGGCCGTTGACCCCGCAAGGGCACCCGTTGGAAAGGCGGCCGGCTCTGGATCTGGAGCGCCGGCTGCTCAGAATTTCGGCTTGAGCGACGCCTGCTGATAACCCCTGACGCCTTCGAGGATTTCGCGGCCAGCCTCTTCGGCACCCACCCAGCCCAGGACCTTGACCCATTTGCCGGGCTCAAGGTCCTTGTAGTGCTCGAAGAAGTGCGCAATCTGCGCCAGCGTTCCCTTCGGCAGGTCGTCGGGGGAGCGGACGGCGGAGTAGAGCGGGGTCAGCCTGTCGATGGGCACTGCGAGGATCTTGGTGTCCCTGCCGGCCTCGTCTTCCATGTTCAGCATGCCCACCGGGCGGCTGCGCACCACCACGCCGGTAATCAGCGGCACCGGTGACAGCACCAGCACGTCCACCGGATCGCCGTCACCGGACAGGGTGTGCGGCACATAGCCGTAATTGCACGGGTAACGCATGGCAGTCGACATGAAGCGGTCGACGAACATCGCACCGGTGGTTTTTTCCATTTCGTATTTGATCGGTTCGGCGTGCATCGGGATTTCAATGATCACATTGAAATCATCGGGCACGTCGTAGCCGGAGCTGACCCGGTCCAGATTCACGGTATTTTCCTCTGAAGATGAGCCGCATTATAACTTTGCCGGCCCGGCGGGCGTGCGCTGCGTGCTAGGATCGCGTTTCAAATCCATTCCTCCCGGAGCCCCGCATGAAACTATATATTACCGCCACTTCCGGCAACGCCTGGAAAGTGCGCCTGCTGCTGTCGATGCTGAAGGTGACTTTTGAGACGGTGGTGCTCGACACTGAAAAAAAAGAACACAAAACTGCGGATTTCCTGAAGTTGAATCCGCGTGGCCAGGTGCCGGTACTGGTGGATGGGGACCAGGTGTTCTGGGATTCGACGGCCTGTCTGGTTTACCTCGCGCGCAAATTCGGCGGCGAGCAATGGCTGCCGAAGGATGCGGCGGGCATGGCCGGGGTGCAGCAATGGCTGGCGTTGTCGAACAACGAACTGCACTACGGCCTGCAATGGGCGCGCGGAAAAAAAATCGGCATTCGCGCCATCGGCGACTATGAAGAATATGCCGCGTACGGCCGAAATGGCCTGGCGGTGCTCGAGGGGCGCCTGAAAACAAACGAATGGCTGGCCGGCGGACGGCCGTCGATCGCCGACCTTGCCTGTTATTGCTACACCGCGGTATCTCCCGAAGGCGGTTTCGACCTCGCTGCGCATCCTGGTGTCGCAGCCTGGGTGAAACGCGTCGAGGCCCTGCCGGGTTGGATCAAGCGCGTTTGATGCGCCATATCCCGTGACCGGATTCCGCCTCGGGCACGCCGCAGCCGCTGACTGGCGGGTTGCGGCGCAGGACTGTCTGGCCCAGTTGGGGGCAGACAAAAGTGCGGGCGACGGCAATCTCGGTTTTCTGTACGTGACGGATTCCTTCGCCGATGTTTTGCCCGACATCCACCGCCATTTTGCCGCGGTAACCGGCGTTAAGCACTGGGTGGGTACGGTAGGCATCGGTATCTGTGCCACCGGCATCGAATACCTCGACGAACCCGCGATCGCGGTGATGATCGGTGATTTCCCACTGGACAGTTTTCGCGTCTTCGGCGCCGTTGCGGGGGCTGCGCAGATCCAGGCCGCCGATCTGCAGTGCGGCGAGGCTCCCGCGAGCATCGCCGTGGTCCATGCCGATCCGCTGTCCGGCGATATTGCGCAGCAGATCCGCCTGCTGGCCAAACGCACCGAAAGCGGCTTTCTGGTGGGCGGCCTCGCCAGTTCGCGCGGTGCCGTCAATCCGCTGCTCGCCGACGGCGTGGAACAGGGCGGCATGTCGGGCGTGGCTTTTTCCGATGCGGTGACGGTGGCGACACGGCTCACCCAGGGCTGCGCGCCGATACGGCCCGCGCATGAAATCACCGGCGCCCAGAACAACATCATCGTCGAGCTTGATGGCCGTCCCGCGCTGGAGGTGCTGCGCAGCGATGTCGGCATCAGCGCCAACGAGGAGCTGGCACAGCTCGGCGGGCAGATTTTTGTCGGACTGTCGGTGCCCGGCAGTGATACCGGCGAATACGTGGTGCGCAACCTGATCGGCATTGATCCCGGCAACAAGCTGATCGCCATCGGTGACCAGGCGCGCAAGGGGCAGCGCCTGCAGTTCTGCCGGCGCGACCATGATACTGCGCGCGCCGACATGACCCGCATGCTCGACAGCATCCGTGAAGGTCTGTACACCAGTCCGCGCGGTGCGCTGTATTACTCCTGCCTGGGGCGCGGCGGCGCGCTGCTCGGCGGCAAATCCGAAGAGTTGAAAATGATCCAGACGGCGCTGGGTGATGTGCCGCTGGTCGGATTTTTCTGCAATGGCGAGATTTCGCACAACAGGCTCTATGGCTATACTGGTGTGCTGACGCTGTTTCTCTGAACAGTGTCACTGGAGGAGGAGTCGTGCCCTTGGAGCGTATTTTCAATGAACTGAGCCTGACCTGGTACGACATCGCAGCCAGTCTGTTTTTCCTGCTGTCCTGGGCCGGTTATGCCCTGTTCGCTGAGTGGCGTGCGAAAACGGTGCCTACGCTGCACAGCACCATGGACGGTTACCGCCGCGAATGGATGGTGCGGATGATTGAGCGCGAGAACCGCATGGTCGACGTCAACATCATGCGCAACCTGACCCGCAGCTCGCAGTTTTTCGCGTCAACAACCATGCTGGTGCTGGGCGCGCTGATTGCGCTGCTGGGTTATGTGCAGCAGGCGATGGATGTGGTCTCCGGGCTGCCGTTCACGGTCAAGGCTTCGACGCGGCTGCTCGAAATCAAGATCATGCTGATGGTGCTGATTTTTGTTTATGCCTTTTTCAAATTCTCGTGGGCGATCCGGCAACTCGGTTTCTGCTCGACGCTGATCGGTGCGGCACCCAAGCAACCGAAGGACAACCCGGAGCAGCACGCCGCCGACATCAACCGTCTGGCACTGGTGACTTCCTATGCCGGCACCAATTTCAATCAGGGCTTGCGCGCTTATTATTTTGCGCTGGCGGCGATGACCTGGTTCCTCCATCCCTACCTGATGATAATTGCCACGGCGTGGGTGGTGTACATCCTTTATCACCGGGAGTTTGAATCGCGGACACTGTATGCGCTGATCGGCAACGATACTGCGCCGCAGATCAGAACCTGAGGGCAGTCCGCGGCTTGCGCGGTCCCGGGTTTGCAGGCAAGGTGTACATAATAAGATGGTGACCGTGTGGCGCGTATTCCGCACGGATCCCCCTTTGTTGTTCCATTCACTTAACAACGTGCCAAGGAGGAGGCGATCATGGTTTGCAGGCAAATCGCATTTGACCATGTGGTGTTGGTTGCCTTGGGTATCGTTCTGGCAACAGCTTCCGCAGCGGGTGTTGCGCAGTCGTGGAGGCCCGATAAAACGGTGGAAATTGTGGTTTCGTCTGCCCCTGGCGGCAGCAACGACCAGGTCGCGCGCACGATCCAGAAAATCGTGCAGGAGCAGAAGCTGGTGCCGGTTCCAGTCACGGTGCTCAACAAGCCCGGTGGGAACCAGACCATATCCCGTGCTTACATCAATCAGTTCCCGGGCAATGCGCATTATCTGGAAATCGGCAATCCGACGCTGATCGCCAACACGATTTCCGGGCTGCAGCAATTTACCGATTTCACCCCGATCGTGCTGATGATCAACGAGTTCACGGCTTTCACTGTGCGCACGGACTCCCCCCTGCGCAACGCACAGGACCTGGTGGCCCAACTGCGCAAGGACCCGGAATCCGTCAGTGTTGGCATCAGCAACCGCGGCGGCACCAACCACCTCGCCCTGTCGATGCTGGCCAAAGCGGCGGGCGTCGATGTCCGCCGACTGAAAGTGGTGGTGTTCAAGACCAACGCGGAAGGGCTGACCGCGCTCATGGGCGGGCACATCCAGCTCGTCGCATCAGCTGTTGGCACTGCGATAGGACAGGTACGCAGCGGCAAGGTCAAAATCATTTCGGTCAGTGCCCCCCAACGCCTGGGCGGCGATCTTGCCCAGGTGCCGACGCTGCGCGAGCAGGGTTACGATGTGTCCTTGTCCAACTGGCGGGCAATCATCGGTCCGAAGGGGCTCAGTGCAGCGCAGACCGCGTACTGGGAGGATGTGTTGTCCCGGGTGGTGGCCTCTGACGAATGGAAGGTGGTGCTCGACCAGCAGTTTTGGGACGCCAATTTTCTGCGCAGCAAGGAGTTCGCCAAATATATGGACAACGAGTATGCGCAGACCAAAACAATCATGACCGAACTCGGTCTGGCAAAGTAAGGGCGCTTTCCGCCATGCCTGACCACGTGCTGCTGCTCGACAATAACGACATTGCCCGCGTATTCGATCTGGCGGCGTGCATGTCGGCACTCGAACGCGCATACCGTGCCATGGCCGATGGCCAGTCGGTGGAGCGCGCGCGCAGCCAGACCCGGGTGCCGCTGGATGAACCCGGCGTCACCTATTGTTTCAAAAGCATGGAAGGCGCGCTCTTCGGTGACGGCTACATGACGCTGCGCATGACTTCTGACGCGGTGTTCGAAGGCGACGTGGATGGCCGGAGGCGCCGCGACAAGCTGGCGCGCGGCCCCGGCGGCACCTACTGCGGGCTGATCATGGTATTCAGCACCCGCGACGTCGCTCCGGTGGCGATCATCCACGACGGACTGATCCAGCTGGCGCGCGTGGCCTGCACCAGCGCGCTGAGCGTGCAACTGCTGGCGCGCGAGGATGCGGGCGATCTGGCATTGATCGGCGCGGGTGAGCAGGCGTGGTGGCACTTGAAGGCGGCCAGTGCCGTTCGCAAACTGCGCCGGGTGCGGGTGTATGGTCCGACTGCAGCTCGGCGCGAATCGTTTGCCGCGCGGGCACGCAATGAACTGGGTCTCGCCGTGGAAGCCGTCGCTGCCGCGCGGGACGCGGTTACCGGCGCTGACATCGTGATTGCGGCGACCAATGCCAGCGAGTCGGTGCTCGACGGACGTTGGCTCGCGCCGGGCGCGCATGTGGTGTCCATTGTCAGCGGCGACAAGGGCAGCACCCGGCGCGAACTGGATGATGAAACGCTGCGCCGTGCGGCGCTGGTGGTTGCGCATTCGAAATCGGGCGCGATCGAGCACGGCAACGGCGACCTTGCCGGTCCGGTGGCGGCGGGCATACTCAGCTGGGAAAAAATCATCGACCTGCCGGATCTGGTGGCCGGCAATTCACCGCGGCGCCGCAGCCCTGAAGAAATTACGGTGTTCAAGAACAACGGCGGCACGGGACTGCAGTTCGCGGCGGTGGCGCCGGTGATTTACGAACGCGCGCAGGCGGCGGGCATCGGCCGCAAACTGCCGGCCGGGTGGTTCATGGAAAGCATGAAGTCCTGAGCGGCGGAGAAACAAAAACGGCCGGGTTTCCCCGGCCGTTTTTATTGAAGCAGTTGCGGATTACAGCAGCGGCACGATCAGCAGCGCCACGATGTTGATGATCTTGATCAGCGGGTTGATCGCGGGGCCGGCGGTGTCCTTGTAGGGATCACCCACGGTGTCGCCGGTCACCGCAGCCTTGTGGGCTTCGGAACCCTTGCCGCCGTGGTTGCCGTCCTCGATGTATTTCTTCGCGTTGTCCCAGGCGCCGCCGCCGGTGCACATGGAAATGGCGACGAAGAGGCCGGTGACGATGGTGCCCATCAGCATGCCGCCCAGTGCCTGGATACCGGCATCCCTGCCCATCAATGCCCCGACGATGAATGCAACGGCAACCGGAGCCAGTACCGGCAGCAGCGACGGCACGATCATTTCCTTGATCGCCGAGCGGGTCAGCATGTCGACCGCGCGCGAATAATCGGGCTTGGCAGTACCTTCCATGATGCCGGGGATTTCCTTGAATTGGCGACGCACCTCGACGACCACCGAACCCGCGGCGCGGCCAACGGCTTCCATTGCCATCGCGCCAAACAGGTACGGGATCATGCCGCCGGCAAAGAGGCCGATGATGACCGCAGGATTCGACAGATCGAAGCTGACGATGCGGCCGGTTTCCTCGATCTTGTGGGTGAAGTCCGCGAACAGCACCAACGCGGCGAGGCCGGCGGAACCGATGGCGTAACCCTTGGTCACCGCCTTGGTGGTGTTGCCCACGGCGTCCAGCGGGTCGGTCACGTCGCGCACGGACTTCGGCATTTCCGACATTTCCGCAATGCCGCCGGCGTTGTCGGTGATCGGACCATAGGCGTCAAGTGCGACGATGATGCCGGCCATCGACAGCATGGAAGTCGCGGCGATGGCGATGCCGTAGAGGCCGCCCAGCGTATAGGAGACATAGATCGCCACACACACCGCGAGCACCGGCCAGGTGGTGGAGCGCATCGACACGCCGAGGCCGGCGATGATGTTGGTGCCGTGACCGGTGGTCGAGGCTGCCGCCACGTGCTGCACCGGTGCGTACTGCGTGCCGGTGTAATACTCGGTGATCCACACCAGGAACGCTGTCAGCACCAGGCCGACGACGGCACTGCCGTAGAGCTTCATCACCGACAGCGCGGGGTAGTGTTCGGAAATGTTGCCGAGCATCCAGCTGGTGATCGGGTAGAAGGCGATCAGTGCCAGCACGCCGGCAACGATCAGGCCGCGGTAGAGCGCGCCCATGATGTTCTTGCCGTCGGAGGTTTTGACGAAAAAGGCGCCGACGATGGAGGCGATGATGGCGAAACCGCCGAGCACCAGCGGGTACATCACGGCACCCTGCACGATTTCGGGTTTCGGCAGCATCAGTGCGGCGAGCACCATGGTCGCGATGATGGTCACCGCGTAGGTCTCGAACAGGTCAGCGGCCATGCCGGCGCAGTCGCCGACGTTGTCACCGACGTTGTCGGCGATCACCGCCGGGTTGCGCGGGTCATCTTCCGGAATGCCGGCTTCAACTTTACCCACCAGGTCGGCGCCGACGTCGGCGCCCTTGGTGAAAATGCCGCCGCCCAGACGCGCGAAAATCGAAATCAGCGACGAGCCGAAGGCGAGGCCGATCAATGGCTTGATCACGTCGCTCATTTTGGCGTCGTAGCCGGCGGTGGCGGTCAGGTACCAGAAGAACAGCACCGTGCCGAGCAGGCCGAGGCCAACCACCAGCATGCCGGTGATGGCGCCGCCGCGGAAGGCGATGTCCAGTGCAGGATTGATGCCATGGCGCGCGGCTTCAGCAGTGCGCACGTTGGCGCGTACCGACACGTTCATGCCGATGTAGCCGGCGAGACCGGACAAAAATGCGCCGACAAAAAATGCCGCGGCGGTGGTGCCGTCGAGCAGGATCCAGATCAACACGAACAGCACCCCGCCGACGATGGCGATGGTGGTGTACTGACGATTTAAATAGGCTTGCGCACCTGCTTGAATTGCCGCTGCGATATCACGCATGCGGTCATTGCCGTCGGGCTGCGCAACGATCCAGCGGATCGACACGACGCCGTAGACGAGCGCGGCGACGGCGCAGACCAGCGCAAAGATCAAACCATTCGTCATGATTACTCCTAACCTATTGTTTTAATTGAATAAATTTTGCCAGCGCTGAGCCGGAGCCGCGCTAGGGTGCCTTTATTTCGGGCTCTGCGCAAGACCTGCGCATCATCACGCATCTGGCATCGACCTGAATAATCCGCGCTGAACCGGGCGTTGTGGTCTGCGAATCTGAGCCGGATGGCTGCAGGTACGCATGCTCAGCACCTCTTTTTAACGTCTCAATTTCGCGGATTGCGCATTATAAAAGAAAACCCTGCGTTTCCCGCTGGATTTCCCGCCTGTAATCCCGCTTATGGCAGAGCCCGGAATACGGACTGCAGGCGCCGGGTCACCGGCTTGAGTTTCAGCCGGGCATGCACCGGCAGGCCGTCGGCAAACGGCGGCCAGGCTTCGCCGCGGATCAGCGGCGTGAAATAGGCGCGGGCGCCGGCGGTCAGGCGGTAACCATCGCCGGTGAGGAAACTGCGCGGCAGGCGTTTTTCGCGGTTCATCAGGCTGGCCAGTGCTACGGGCTTGATGCGCCAGCGATAGGGGCGGTCACTGGTCCGTTCGATCACCGGCATCACATCGGTTTTTCCCTGCAAGGCATAGTTCACCGCAGCGCGACCGATGGCATAAGCCTGTTCAACATCGGTTTTTGACGCCAGATGGCGTGCTGCGCGCTGCACATAATCGAGCACACTCCAGTGTACTTTGACCTGCAAGGCCTCGCGTAACATCGCCGCGATCAGAGGCGCGACGCCCCCCAGTTGTTCATGACCGGGGATGCCGTCGCCGCCGGCCTGTGTCAGGCGGCGGCCGTCGCGCAATTGGACTCCCTCAGCGACCGCGATGGCGCACCAGCCATGTTTGTTGACCCGTGCGCGCACTGCAGCGAGAAAACGGTTGCGGTCGAAATGGATTTCGGGCACCAGCACCAGCAGCGGGCCGTCGCTGCCTGCGGGCAGCGCGAGACCGCAGGCCGCGGCAATCCAGCCGGTGTGGCGGCCCATCACTTCCATCACGAACACCTTGGTCGAACTGTGCGCCATCGACGCGAGGTCGGCCATGGCTTCGCGCAGGCTGGTGGCGGCGAACTTGGCCACCGAGCCGAAACCAGGGCTCGAGTCGGAGTGCAGGATGTCATTGTCTATGGTTTTCGGCACTGCCAGTGATATCACCGGGCAACCGAGCTGCGGCAGTATGGTCGCAACCTGATGCGCGGTTTCCGCGGAGCCGTTGCCGCCGTTGTAGAAAAAATAACCGATGTTGTGGGCGCGGAATACCGCAGCAAGGCGTTCGTACTGCGCGCGGCCCTGCGGCAGCGGCGACAGGTCGAAGCGGCAGGAGCCGAAAGCGCCGCCGGGGGTGTGCATCAAGGCGCGGATGGTTGCTGCGGATTCGGCAGTGGTATCGATCAGGTCTTCGGCCAGCGCACCGGGGATGCCGTTGCGTGCAGCATAAACGCGACCGATGCGCGAGCGGTGCTGCCGTGCCGTCTCAATCACGCCGCAGGCGGTGGCGTTGATGGTGGCGGTAACGCCGCCCGACTGGGCGTAAAGGGCGTTGAGGGCGGGCACGGTGTTACCGCGTTGCGGTGATCAGCGTGGCTTGCGTGCTTCGACGGCGGCGAAAATCGCGTCGCGGATGTGTTCGACCGAACCCACACCCTTGATCAGCACGTATTGCGGGGCGCGCGGTTCGCCGCTGGCACCCCAGTTGAGGTAATAATTGATCAGTGGTTTGGTCTGGGCGTGATAGGTCGCAATGCGGTCCCTGACCGTCGACTCGTTGTCGTCGGCACGCTGTACCAGCGGCTCACCGGTGATGTCATCTTTTCCGGCGATCTTTGGTGGATTGAAATCAACGTGGTAGGAGCGCCCCGATGCCATGTGTACGCGCCGTCCGCTCATGCGCTTGAGGATTTCGTCGTCGGCGACTTCGATATTGATCACGCTATTGATGTCGACATTGGCCTGGCGCAACGTCTCGGCCTGCGGCAGCGTGCGCGGAAAACCGTCCATGATGAAGCCGGATGTGCAGTCCGGCGCCTTGATGCGTTCCTGTACCAGTCCGATGACCAGCGGATCCGGCACCAGCGCGCCGCGCTCCATGTAGGCACGGGCTTCGTTGCCGAGCGCCGAATTGCTTTTCATCGCCGCGCGCAGCATGTCGCCGGTGGAAATCTGCGGGATCCTGAAACGCTGGACCAGGAATTGGGCCTGGGTGCCTTTGCCGGATCCGGGCAGGCCGAGTAACAGTATGCGCATGGAATGATGCTGTGTTGGAGTGGAAGGGGTGGAAGGAGTGGAAGTATAGCTGTGCCGCCGCAGCACGCAAAATCAGCGTGACATTTTTGTTTTAACGACGAAACAACGATTGCACTTTGCGTAAATCTGCGGGGTTATCGACGCCGGGATGGGGCACTGAGGCGATGATGGCCACGCTGATGCGGTAACCGTGGGCCAGCGCACGCAACTGTTCCAGTGCCTCGGCACGTTCGATCGCCGCCGGTTTGAGCCGGGTGTAGGCGCGCAGGAAGCTGCAGCGGTAGGCGTAAATGCCGAGATGACGCAATGCGGGCAGGGTCGCGGGCAGCTTGCGGATGCCGGCGGAAAAGGCGTCGCGTGCGTACGGAATCGGCGCCCGGCTGAAATACAGCGCGTAACCCTGCTCGTCGAGCACGACCTTCACCACGTTCGGATTGGCCATGTCACGTACGTCGCGGATGCGGCAGGCGGCAGTGGCGATCGCGGCAGCGCGGTGCGCAGCGAGGTTTTCGGCGACGCGGCGGATCAGCGCCGGCGCGATCAGCGGTTCGTCGCCCTGCACGTTGACGACGATGGCATTGGCGGCAAGGCCGAGTCTGGCGGCAACTTCGGCCAGCCGGTCGGTGCCGGAGGCATGGTCACGGCGCGTCATCAGTGCCTGGTGACCATGAGCGTCAACCGCAGCGGCAATACGCGCGTCATCGGTGGCCACGATGACCTGCGCTGCGCCGCTTTTGGCGGCACGCTCGGCGACGCGCACCACCATCGGCTTGCCGCCGATGTCGGCCAGCGGTTTGCCGGGGAAGCGCGACGAGGCGTAACGGGCGGGGATGACTACGGTGAATTTCATTTGAATTCGGTGAAGGGGTGAAAGAGTGAAGGCGTGAAGAGGGTAATGCAGAGGGGTGGCACATTCACTCATTCACTCCTTCACTCATTCACATATTCACGGTTTTACAACTCTTCTTCCGTAGGAACCTTGCGCGCATCTTCCTCCAGCATCACCGGAATCCCGTCCTGGATCGGATAAGCGAGGCGGCAGGGTTTGCACACCAGTTCATTGGCGGCCTTGCGGTAGTGCAGCGGACCCTTGCAGATCGGGCAGACCAGTATGTCGAGCAGTTTGTCATCCATGTTGGCGGGCCTGTGCGAGCCGGGCGTTGATGGTTGTGCCCAGTGATTGATCGGGTACTGCGTTAACGACCAGCGCCCAGTGGCGCGTGGAGGCGAATGCCGTGCATTTTACCGCATCCTTTTCAGTCATCACGATGGGATGATCACCGGCGAACTGCAGGTCCTGCTCGGTGTAGGCATGATGGTCGGGAAATGCGCGGGTGATGCAGTCCAGGCCGAGGTTTTTCAGGTGTGAAAAAAACCGCGGCGGGTTGCCGATGCCGGCGATGGCATAAACCGGCTGCCCGTGAAAATGCGCGGCTTCAGCGGTTTGTTGCGGATCGCGCAGATTGCGGAAAGCATGGCCTTCCAGTTGCATTGCCATGGCTTGCGGAAACGCACCCCTTGCATCGCCGCCGTTGACCACTACTGCATCAACCGTAGTCAGCCGGGATGCTGGTTCGCGCAGCGGCCCCGCCGGCAGCGGCCAGCCGTTGCCGAGGCCACGCGTGCCGTCGATGACTGCGATTTCAATGTCACGTGCCAGCCGGTAATGCTGCAGGCCGTCGTCGCTGATGATGACATCGACGTCAGGATGAGCCGCGCGCAGCGCGTGCGCGGAGGCTGCGCGGTCGCTGCCCACCCATACCGGGCAGCCGGCGCGTTGCGCCAGCAGGCAGGGTTCGTCGCCGTAATCCGCCGCGCTGCCATACGCGGGCACGGCACGCGGATCGCTGCGCGTTGCGCCATAACCGCGACTGATGATGCCTGGTCGCCTGCCTTGCGCGGCGAGAAATTGTGCCAGCCACAATACCAGCGGTGTTTTGCCAGTGCCCCCAGCGGTGATGTTGCCGACGACGATGACCGGTACGCCAATCTCTTCGCTGCGCAGCAGCTTGCAGCGGTAAACGCTGCGGCGTATTGCTGCCACCGCTGCAAACAGCGCAGCGACCGGCAGCAGCAGCACGGCCAGCGGGCCGCGTGTTTGCCAGTGCGCGGGGGTGGAGTTTGCTGACATGGGCGGTGCCGTCGGGAAACGGCGGCGCAGATTATTTGCGCGGCGCCTGCGTGGTGAAGGTGATTTTGGCGAGGCCGGCGAGTTGAGCCGCTTCCATCACGCGCACCACTGACTGGTGGGCGGCATTGGCATCGGCATTGATGACGACCACCGGATCTTTCATGTCGCCGGCAGCGCTTTTCAGCGCGGCACTCAATGTGGCGGAGTTGTTGCCCGGCACTGCGGCCTTGTTGATCGTGTAATTGCCCTTGGCGTCGACCGCGACGTCGACCTGCGCCGGGTGTTCTGGCGGTTTGCCGGATTCCGCCGTCGGCAGGTTGATCTGGAGTTCGGCGAAACGCGAGTAGGTAGTGGTGACCATCAGGAAGATCAGGATCACCAGCAGCACGTCGATCAACGGAATAAAGTTGATTTCCGGTTCTTCGCGGAAGGCGCGGTGGCGGAATTTCATGCGTGGAATCCGCTGCGCCGGGTTGCAAACGACAACTCAGGCATCCCGTTCGCCGTGGATGATTTCGACCAGCTTCACCGCCTGCATCTGCATGTCGACCAGCAGCGCGTCGACCTTGGTGCGGAAGTAGCGGTAGAACACCATGCTCGGCACGGCGACCACCAGACCGAAGGCGGTGTTGTAGAGCGCGATCGAAATGCCGTGCGCCAGCACCAGCGGGTTGCCGCCGCCGCCCGTGGGCGATTGCGAGCCGAAAATTTCGATCATGCCGATCACCGTGCCGAACAGACCCAGGAGCGGCGAAATCGCGGCGATGGTGCCGAGGGTGGTCAGGAAACGCTCGAGTTCGATGGCCACCACGTGACCGGCCTCCTCGATGGCCTCTTTCATCACGGCAGGGGTGTGTTTTTCGTTGCGCAGGCCGGCAGCGAGGATCTGGCCCAGGGGCGCGCTGGCGGCGAGCTGTGTCAGCAGTTGCGGCGTGACGCCGTTCTGGCGGTAGGCCTGCACCGCATGCACCAGCATGTTTTTCGGCAGCACCACATTCTGGCGCAGCGACCACAGGCGTTCGCCGATGATGGCCAGCGCGATGACGGAACACAGTATCAGGGGCCAGATCGGCCAGCCGGCGGCTTCAATAATGGATAACAAGCGGGATTTTCCGGGAAAAATTAGGAATCGGGTTGCAAAAAAGTCGCGTAACTGTAGCCGCCACGCGTCGAATCAGCAAGCGCGACGGGACGATTTGGCCTCAGGGCAGTGTCGCACCATCGCTTATTTGCAGACCGGCAAACGGCGCTCGGCGCATCGCGCCCTGAGACCGAATCGTCGCCGTCGCACGCATGAAGCGATGGCTGGCCAGTCCTGACGCAAAGCCGTTGAGCCGCAACGCATTTTTCCGCTTGTCCACAATTGCTGTGGATAAGCCTGTGCACACCCTGTAAATGAAACGCGTAAGTACTGCCCCTGTCTGGACTTTTCGACTATTGCCTATTTGTTAAACTTAATAAAAATACGAATAAAAACAAATACTTATGAATATCCCCCTGTGATGGCACAGGAGCATGCGCGATAGGCTGCCAGCGGTGCGTGATGCTGTGGATGGGTGTTGCCGGAAAAAACCGTTACGCGTCCGTGGGTTGTACCACTTGGTGGACGCAGTCTGAAAAAATCAGCAGCTATACTCGGGCCATGGCCTTACTGACTATAGACGACGCCGAACTCGCTTTCGGCCTGCATCCGCTGCTCGACCGTGCCAACCTGACCGTCCATGACGGCGAACGCATCGGCTTCATCGGCCGCAACGGTACCGGCAAATCCTCGCTGCTCAGCATCATTGCCGGCCGCGGCGCGCTCGACGACGGCGAAATCCGCCGCCAGGACGGACTGCGCGTGGTAACGGTTGAACAGGAACCGCTGTTGCCTGATGCCGACAACCTGCACGCCAGCCTCACCGCGCGCGGCGGGCTGGAGGACATGCATGACGAACGCGAACGCTGGCGCGCCGACGCGCGGCTGTTCGAATACCTGCACCGTTTCGGTCTGGATGAATCACGTCCGCCGCAGACCGCCTCCGGCGGCGAACGCAAACGTGCGGCACTGGCGCTGGCGCTGGCCATGCAGCCCGACCTGCTGCTGCTCGACGAGCCGACCAACCACCTCGATATCGCCGGCATCACGCTGCTTGAAGACCTGCTGATCAAGGGCCAGATCAAATCCGCGATCATCATTACTCATGACCGCGCCTTTCTCGACCGTGTGGCGACGCGCATCGTCGAACTCGACCGCGGACTGCTGCGCTCGTACCCGGGCAATTTCGCCGCCTACGAAGCACGCAAGGCCGACCAGCTCGCCGAAGAGGAAAAAGCCAGCCGCCGCTTCGACAAATTCTGGGCGCAGGAAGAAGTGTGGATCCGCCAGGGCGTCAAGGCGCGACGCACCCGCAATGAGGGGCGGGTGCGACGGCTGGAATCACTGCGTGTCGAACGCGCTGCGCGCCGTGACCGCATTGGCAACGTCAAGCTGGCGCTGGATGCCGGCGAACGCTCGGGCAAGCTAGTCGCTGAACTGACCAACGTCAGCAAGGGTTACGACGGCAAAGTGCTGATCCGCGACCTCGACCTGCGCATCCTGCGCGGCGACCGCATCGGCCTGATCGGCACCAACGGCGCCGGAAAATCGACGCTGATCAAAATCATCCTCGGTGAACTGGCCCCCGATACCGGTGACGTGCGCCTGGGCACCAAGCAGGAAATCGCCTATTTCGACCAGTTGCGCGAACAGCTCAATCCCGAATTGACGCTGGTCGAAACCATCAGCCCGGGCTCGGAATGGGTGGAAACGGCGGACGGCCGCAAACACGTGATGAGTTATCTGTCGGACTTCCTGTTCCCGCCGCAGCGCGCCCAGGCCAAGGTCAGCATGTTGTCCGGGGGCGAACGCAACCGGTTGCTGCTGGCACGGCTTTTTGCGCGGTCCGCCAACGTGCTGGTGCTCGATGAGCCGACCAATGACCTCGACATCGAATCGCTGGAACTGCTTGAAGACACGCTGCAGGGTTACAAGGGCACGCTGCTGCTGGTCAGTCACGACCGCGCCTTCCTCGACAACGTGGTGACACAGACGCTGGTCGCCGAGGGCGAAGGGCGCTGGAAGGAATATGTCGGCGGTTACAGCGACTGGCTGATGCAGCGCTCTTTGCCTGATGCGCCTGAGGCCAGAGCGATTGCACCGGCAAAAAATGCGGCGCGTGCTGCGATGTCGGTGAAGGCCAAACTGAGCTTCAAGGAACAGCGTGAGTTGGCGCAGTTGCCGGGTGAACTGGAAGTGCTGGAGCGGGAGCAGACGGCGCTTGCTGCGCGCATGAGTAATGCCGATTATCACAGGCAGGGTGCTGCGCAACTGAAGGCTGACCGTGAGCGGGCGGCAGCGATTGAAAAATTGCTGGCAACGAAATTCGAACGCTGGGCGGAGCTGGATCAGCGGGCAGGTCAGACCGCCAATGCGTAGAGTGGTTCTTCGCTGAACACGCACTCCTTACAATCACGCAATGCCTGATCTGCTCGACCAAGCCACCCAGCAAACCGTCATCTCCGTCGCCGAGCTGAACCGGCTCGCGCGCACGGCGATTGAGCGCGGCGTGCCGCTGGTCTGGGTTGCCGGCGAAATTTCCAATTTCAAGCGTTACGACAGTGGCCATTGTTATTTCACCTTGAAGGACGAGGCCGCGCAGGTCGATGCGGTGATGTTCCGTCACAAGGCGCAGCACCTGGACTGGCAGCCGGAGAACGGCATGCAGGTCGAGGTGCGGGCGACGGCGACGGTTTATGAGGCGCGCGGTAAATTCCAGCTGGCGGTCGATGCAATGCGCCGCGCCGGGCTGGGTGCGCTGTATGCGGCCTTCGAAAAACTCAAGGCCAAACTCGAAGCGGAAGGCCTGTTCGATCCGGCGCTGAAACGCGAACTGCCGCCGTTCCCGCGCAGCGTCGGTGTGGTGACTTCGCCGCAGGCCGCGGCTTTGCGCGACGTGATCACTGCGCTGCGCCGGCGCATGCCGGGCATCAGCGTGATCATTTATCCGACTCCGGTGCAGGGCGAGGGTGCGGGCACCAAAATTGCTGAAGCGATTGCGCTGGCTGGGGCGCGTGCGGAATGCGATGTGCTGATCGTCTGCCGTGGTGGCGGCAGTATCGAAGACCTGTGGGCGTTCAATGAAGAAGTCGTGGCGCGGGCGATCCGGGCCTGTCCACTGCCGGTGGTGTCCGGGGTCGGCCATGAAACCGATTTCACGATTGCCGATTTTGCCGCCGACATGCGCGCGCCGACGCCGACCGCGGCCGCCGAGCTGGTCAGCCCGGATGGCGTGAAACTCAAACGCGATGTGGTGCTGTTCGGTCAGCAGTTGGCGCGGGTGTTTGCACGCGGCATCGAAGACCGCATGCAGCGCCTCGACTACCTGTCGCGGCGGCTGACCCATCCGGGCGAGCGCATCCGCAACCAGGTGATCCATCTGCAGCACCTTGCCAGCCGCTTGCGCGGCGAATGGCGGCGCGGCGCGGAGGAGCAATCCTGGGCCCTGCGCGATGCGGCGCAACGGCTGCGCGCAGCGGCACCGGACACCGGCATGCTGGCGCAGCAGCAACAGGAACTGGCGCGACGCTTGCATGGTGCCGCGCGTGAGCGCATGACCTCAGCCGCTGAGCGGGTAAGCAGCATCCGCTCGCACCTGCTGCATCTGAATCCGCAGCGTGTGCTGGAGCGTGGTTACAGCATCACTGAAACGGCAGATGGCGCGATCATCCGCGACAGCGCGCAACTGACCGAAGAGCAGGAGCTGAAAGTCACTTTGGCCAAGGGCTGGGCGGGCGTGCGCGTGAAGCGTACCGGTTGAGTGTCTGGGGCTTGCTGCAAGTAACGCAGGGCGGGAGAATCCCGCCTTTCGCGCATAGACACGCCGGCCGGCGGGATTCTCCCGCCGCACAAGAACGCGTCCATAAAATGGCACCGGAAATTCGCGCAATGTGATGTGTCTGGCTTGACGTCCGGGCGGAGCCTGCCTATAAGGTTTTATGTGGGCAGCAGTGCGGGCCGGACAGCGTATCCGGCAGCGCTCCAGAGTAGCCACTGCAGAACTCAAGCAACAAATCACAGTCAATAAAATACCGTCAATCAATATCCCGAGGTTTGATGCCATGAGCGAACTCGATTTCACCCGGCCGTCGCAGAGCGACGTCTACAACGCCAATGTGGCGCGACTGTTTTTCCATGCCAACGGCAAGACGCGCAATGTCGTCGCGGGCGGCGCGCTGTTTGCCGAGAACAGCGCCGGCAACATCATGTATTTCATCGCCTCCGGCGAAGTTGCGCTGACGCGCGGCGGCAAACCGCTGGACGTGATCAAGGCCGGCGAGGTGCTGGGCGAGATGTCGGTGCTCACCGGTGAGCCGCGCAGTGCGACCGCCACTGCACGTATTGCCTGCGAAGTCATCGAGCTGAACGGCAGCACGTTTGCCGGTGCGATCCAGAAAACCCCGGATTTTGCGCTGATGCTGCTGGCAATCCTGATCAAGCGCCTGCGCCTGGCGCTGGCGATGCAGATGCTCGGCAAGAACCAGAATCAGGTGCCGGAAACCATCCCGGTGTCGGGTGAAGTGTTCGACAAGGACCTGCTGAAAGAACTGACGTCGAATTTTCCCGGGCAGCCGCCGGTGTATCACCCGAAAAACGGCGTGATCATGCGCGAAGGCGAGGGCGGCATTTTCATGTACGTGGTGATTGATGGTTCGGTGCGCATCACGGTCAAGGAAAAGGTTGTCGAACTGATCCGGCCCGGTGGCGTGTTCGGTGAAATGGCGCTGGTTGATCAATCCAAACGCGCAGCTTCTGCGGCGGCGGCGGCGGATTCCAACCTGCTGTCGATCAACCGCAACGACTTTCTGAAACTGATCAAGACCAATCCGGTGTTCGGCAATTCACTGCTGCGCGCGTTGGCGAACCGGTTGCGGAATACCGGGCGGAAGTAAGCCTCTTGCCGTGTGAGGCGATCAGATATTGTTCGTAGATACCGTTATCCAAGTCAAGGAGCGAAGTCCCGATTTGATTCGGATTATTTGCAGGGCGGGAGAATCCCGCCTTCCGTGAGATGGCCAGGACTTAACGGCGGGATACGCTGCGCTCCTCCCGCCCGACAACAACAAATCCCGGGCGGACAAGCCGCGGAGCGGCGTCATCCGCCGGATGCAAGCTAGATCGCTTCATCTTTCCCGAATTTTGTCCTGATACTGATTTGCATACGGCGCAATGCGCTGCGCTATTCCGCCTTTGGGTTCAATTGCCGGTGTACACGCTGGAGCGGTGCCCGACTTTGACGACATGCACGACCAGACGGTCGTCCTGGATTTCGTAAACGATGCGATAGACGCCCTGTCGGACGCGATATCGTTCCAGTCCGGAAAGTTTTACGCAGCCTTCACCGCGCGGATCCAGTGCAAGGGCATCAATTCTTTGCAGTATGCGTCTGACGTCCTGATTGGGAATTGCCCGCAGGTCTTTGGCGACGGATTTCTTGAACGTGACCTTATAACTTGCCATGCTTCTTCAGGTCGGCGAGCAGGACTTCGTAGCTGATTTCCGGTTCGCTGGCCCGTTGCGCAAACGCAGCCAGGTCTTCCTGATCCTCGCGCATCAGCAGTTTGACCGCCTCATCCACCAATTCGGATAGAGATACCTGAGACGAGGCGGCGCGCAAGCGCAGCGCCCGGTGTATCGACGGATCGAAGTAAATCGTTGATCTTTTGGAGAGATCGCTCATGGCGCTGCCATCGGAGTTGTTGACTTGATGGCATCGTAACGCTATAGCGTTATAACGTCAATGAGGCTGTTGCTGCGCAGTTCCGGGTGGCAATACCAGTGAATCAGGATTCTCCGGCGATCACCATCGCCTCAAGTTCCTGCCGGATATATTCCAGCACCATATCCCCGACATTCCCGGACAGGCAGTCGAATTCCGTCAGATTTTCTGTCGAGCGCAGCCAGGTCAACTGACGCTTGGCGAGCTGGCGGGTCGCGGCGATACCCTGTTCGCGCAGTTCTTCGCGGCTGATTTTGCCGATCAGGTGATCCCAGGTCTGGCGGTAACCGACGCAGCGCATGGCCGGCGTGTCGGGTTCCAGTGAGTAATCTTCGCGCAACTGGCGCAGTTCATCGACCAGTCCTGCCGCGAGCATGGCATCGAAGCGCTGCGCGATGCGCTCATGCAGCACCGCGCGGTCGCTGGGCAGCAGCGCGATGCGGATGGGGGTGTAGGGGAAATAAACGTATTTGGGTTTTTTCAGCAGGTCGGTCATCGACTTGCCGGTAATGTAATAGATTTCCAGTGCGCGCTGGACACGTTGTGAGTCGTTGGGTTCCAGTCGTGCGGCGGTTTCCGCATCGACCTTGCGCAGTTTTTCGTGCACTGCCGGCCAGCCCTCTTCATCGGCCATGGTTTCGATGATCAGGCGGATGGTGGAGTCCGCTTCCGGCAGATCGTTGAGGCCTTCAACCAGCGCTTTGAAATACAGCATGGTGCCGCCGACCAGCAGCGGAATGTTGCCGCGTTCGGTGATTTCGCGCATCAGCGTCAGCGCATCGTCGCGGAAACGTGCCGCGGAATAACTTTCATGCGGTTCGATGATATTGATCAGGTGGTGCGGCGCGCGATGCAGGGTTTCCGCATCGGGCTTCGCAGTGCCGATGTCCATGTCCTTGTAGATCATCGCCGAATCGACGCTGATGATTTCGCAGGGCAGGGTTGTTGCAAGTTGCACCGCGACCGCGGTTTTGCCGCTGGCCGTAGGGCCCATCAGCAGGATGGCGGGAGGTTGCGCGATGGCAGGCATAAATATTGTTTAAAATCAATTACTTACTTGAATTCTTCGCCGAACTATTCGCCGCGGCGGAACAGGCGGTCGAGTTCGGCGACCGAAATCTGGTGCCAGGTCGGACGGCCGTGATTGCATTGGCCCGAGCGTTCGGTGGCTTCCATGTCGCGCAGCAGTGCGTTCATTTCGGGCACGGTCAGTTTGCGGTTGGCGCGTACTGCGGCATGGCAGGCCATGGTGCCGAGCAGTTCATTGCCGCGTTCGGTGGCGATGCGACTGGCGCCGTATTCGCGGACTTCATGCAGCACATCCAGTGCCAGCGCCTGCGCGTCGGCATCGGCGAGCAATGCCGGCACGCCGCGCACGATCAATGCGCCGGGTCCTGCGGGCGCGATGTCGAAACCGAGTGCCTGCAAGCCTTCGCGTTCATCTTCGGTGGTGGCGACGTCCAGCGCTTCAGCGGCGAAATGCACCGGCACCAGCAGCGGCTGCATCGGAATGGTCTGACCGTCGAATACGGTTTTGAGTTTTTCATACATGATGCGTTCGTGCGCGGCATGCATGTCGATGATGATCAGGCCGTTGCGGTTTTCGGCGAGGATGTAAATTCCGGCGAGTTGCGCCAGCGCAAATCCCAGCGGATGTTCATCGCCGGATGGTGGCAATGCCGCAGCCGGTGCTGTCTGTGGCAAGGTTGCCGTGCCTGCGACGGGCCGCGGCGCGAACAGCGTGGCGTAAGCGCCTGCAGGCTGCGCAATGCCCAGCGGCATCGCCCACTGGTTGCGGTAAAACGGCGTGGCGGGTGTTGCTGCCGGTGATGGTGAATGAGCAGTCATTGCGGGTGCGGCATCGCCGGCGGAACGCGACAGTGTCTTGTGCAGTGCGTGGAAAATGAACTGGTGCACTGCGCGTGAATCGCGGAAACGCACCTCGGCCTTGGCCGGATGCACATTGACATCGACCAGTTGCGGGTCGATGTCGAGAAACAGTACAAAGGCGGGATGGCGATCGTGGTGCAGCACATCGGCATAGGCCTGGCGGATGGCGTGCGCCACCAGCTTGTCGCGGATGCAGCGGCCATTGACGAAAAAATACTGCGCGTCACGTGTGCCTTTGGCATGCGAAGGTGAACTGATTGCGCCGCGGATGGCGATCTGGCCGCCGGATTCCTCGACCGGCAGTGCGCCATCGGCAAATTCTTCGCCGAGCACGGCGGCGATGCGCGCGGCCAGTGGTTGCGGCTTGACCTGGAGCCGGGCGCGACCGTTGTGGGTCAGCGCAAACGCGACGTCGGGGCGCGACAGCGCAATGCGGCGGAAGGCTTCTTCGCAATGCGCGAATTCGGTTTGTTCTGACTTGAGGAATTTGCGCCGTGCCGGGGTGTTGAAATACAACTCGCGCACATCAATGCGGGTGCCGCGCGCCAGCGTTGCCGGTTCCGCTGCGCTCAAAGTCGGGCCTTCGGCAGTGACGCGGTAGGCATGGCGTTCTTCAGTGCGGCGGCTGGTCAGTTCCATGCGCGATACCGAGGCAATACTCGCCAGCGCCTCGCCACGAAAGCCGAGGCTGGCGACATGCTCGAGGTCGTCGAGCGAAGTAATTTTGCTGGTGGCGTGGCGGGCGAGTGCGAGCTTGAGTTCGTCACGGGCGATGCCGCTGCCGTCGTCGATGACGGAAACCTGTTTGACGCCGCCGGCGGCGAGTTCGACGCTGATCGCCTGTGCACCGGCATCGAGACTGTTTTCCAGCAGCTCCTTCAGTGCGGATGCCGGGCGTTCGATGACTTCGCCCGCGGCAATCTGGTTGATCAGGAGTTCGGGCAGGATGCGGATCGCGGACATGCGGGAATTATAAGCGGTGCGCGACGGGTTATAAGCACGGCGCACGAGAGCATAAGGACCATGTACGGAATCGTCTGTTGCCGGGGCGGTCGCCGCAGATTTTGTCTTATAATCAGCCCACATTGCGCGCGACCTCCTTTATGTCGTCGTCGTCGCCCTGATTCAATCGACACACCATATCCAGTGCCAGTGAAGGGGAGTTAATGGCTCAGACCATCGGAGTACCTAAAGAAACGGTTGCGGGCGAAAAACGCGTAGCGAGCGTTCCGGAGGTCGTTGAGAAGTTGATCAAGCTGGGCTTCAAGGTCATGGTGCAGTCGGGCGCGGGCGATGCGGCGAATTGCAGTGATGACACTTATCGTGCTGCGGGCGCGGAGATTGCAGCGACTGCGGCCCAGTTGTGGTCCGGCTCCGACATCGTATTCAAGGTAGGCGTTCCGACGCCGGAGGAAGTTGGCCTCCTGCGTGAAGGCGGCACCCTGATCGGCTTCATCTGGCCGGCGCAAAACCCGGAATTGATGCAGCAACTGGCTGGCAAGCGCGCCACTGTGCTGGCCATCGACTCGCTGCCGCGCGTGCTCTCCCGCGCCCAGAAGATGGATGCGCTGACTTCCCAGGCCGGCGTTGCCGGTTACCGCGCCGTCATCGAGGCCGCCAACGTCTTCGGCCGCTTTTTCAATGGCCAGATTACCGCCGCGGGCAAGGTTCCGCCGGCCAAGGTCTTCATCGCCGGTGCCGGCGTCGCGGGTCTCGCCGCGATCGGAACGGCAACTGGTCTGGGCGCCATCGTGCGCGCCAACGACACGCGCGCTGAAGTGGCTGACCAGGTCGTTTCGCTGGGCGGCGAATTCGTCAAGGTCGATTTCGAGGAAGAGGGGTCCGGGGGTGGTGGTTATGCCAAGGTGATGAGCGAAGGCTTCCAGCAGGCCCAGCGCGAGATGTACGCGAAGCAGGCGCGGGAGGTGGACATCATCATCACCACCGCGCTGATTCCCGGCAAGCCCGCGCCCAGGCTGATCACCGCCGAGATGGTGCGGAGCATGAAGCCGGGCAGCGTCATAGTCGACATGGCGGCGGAGCGCGGCGGCAACTGCGAGTTGACCGAACCCGGGCAAACAGTGGTGAGGCACGGCGTGACGATCGTCGGCTACACCGACCTGAATTCCCGTCTGGCCAAGCAGTCGAGCACACTGTATGCGACCAACCTGTTCCGGCTGGCCGAAGAATTGTGCAAGACCAAGGACGGCATCATCAACGTCAACATGGAAGATGACGCCATCCGCGGTCTGACGGTCGTCAAGGAAGGCAGCGTTACCTGGCCGCCGCCACCGATCAAGTTGCTGGCCCCCAAGCCCTCTGTAGTTGCGGCCAAGCCGGTCGAGAAGAAAAGCCACGGCCATGGCCCCGGTGCGCCGGGATCGGCGAAGAGCACCGCAATCACCTTTCTGGTCGCAGCCCTGCTGTTCTGGTTTGTCGGGGCTTACGCGCCGGCGGCTTTCCTCGGCCACCTCACGGTATTCGTGCTGGCCTGTTTTATCGGCTACATGGTGGTGTGGAACGTGACCCCGGCGCTGCATACACCGCTGATGAGTGTGACCAATGCAATCAGCAGCATCATCTGTATCGGCGCGCTGGTGCAGGTGGCGCCGCCGCTTGCGGGCGGCACTGATCGGGCGGAGACGTGGATACTTGGCCTTGCGGTGCTGAGCATTGCACTGACCTCGATCAACATGTTTGGCGGATTCGCAGTGACCCGCCGCATGCTGGAAATGTTCCGTAAATAGGAGAGACGGAAAAATGTCTGCCAGCCTCGCTAGCGTCTCCTATATTGGAGCTACCATCCTTTTCATCCTCAGCCTCGGCGGGCTGTCGCATCCGGAGTCGTCGCGGCGCGGCAATCTCTACGGCATGCTGGGCATGACCATCGCCGTGCTGGCGACAGTATTCGGGCCGCAGGTCACCGCGCAGGGTTATGCCTGGATCATCGGCGCCATGGTGGTCGGCGGGGCCATCGGCCTTTATGCCGCCCGCACCGTGAAAATGACCCAGATGCCGGAACTGGTTGCGCTGATGCACAGCCTGGTCGGCATTGCGGCGGCGATGGTCGGGTTTGCGACGTACATCGATCCGGCTGCATCGGGCAATCTGCAGGGCGCCGAAAAAGTCATCCACGAGGTCGAGATCTATATCGGCATCCTGATCGGCCTGGTCACGTTCTCCGGATCGGTCATCGCGTTCGGCAAACTTTCGGGCAAGATCGGCGGCAAACCGCTGCTGTTGCCGGGGCGCCATTTGCTGAATCTGGCCGGCCTGCTGATTGTCATTTATTTTGGATACGAGTTCATTCACGCCGAATCGGTGGAGGCGGGCATGAAGCCGCTGATCATCATGACCGTGGTTTCGCTGCTCTTCGGCATCCACATGGTCATGGCCATCGGCGGCGCCGACATGCCGGTGGTGGTGTCGATGCTGAACAGTTATTCCGGCTGGGCTGCAGCTGCGACGGGTTTCATGTTGTCGAACGACCTGCTGATCGTCACCGGTGCGCTCGTCGGTTCGAGCGGTGCGATCCTGTCCTACATCATGTGTCGTGCGATGAACCGCAACTTCATCAGCGTCATCGCCGGCGGTTTCGGTACTGGCGGCGGTGCACCCGCAGCCAGGAAGGGTGAAGCGGAGCCTGCGGGTGAAGTGGTTTCGATCAGTGCCATAGAGACGGCGGAACTGCTGCGTGAGGCGAAAAACGTGATCATCGTGCCCGGTTACGGCATGGCGGTGGCGCAGGCGCAGCACACGGTGTACGAAATCACCAAGCTGCTGCGCGGGAAGGGCGTCAATGTGCGCTTCGGCATACACCCGGTGGCAGGCCGCATGCCGGGCCACATGAACGTGCTGCTGGCCGAGGCCAAGGTGCCTTACGACATCGTGATGGAAATGGATGAGTTGAACGAGGATTTTCCCGATACCGACGTCGCGATGGTCATCGGTGCCAACGACATCGTGAATCCGGCGGCGCAGGAAGATCCGGCCAGTCCGATCGCCGGCATGCCGGTGCTGGAAGTGTGGAAAGCGATGACCTCCATCGTCATGAAACGCAGCATGGCTTCAGGTTATGCGGGAATTGATAACCAATTGTTTTATAAGGAAAATAATCGCATGCTTTTTGGCGATGCGAAGAAGATGCTGGACGAGGTGCTGGTCGCGCTCAGGTCCTGATCGCGGTGAATGCTGCTGACGTTAAAAAGGGCCGCAATTGCGGCCCTTTTCGCTGGAATTGCGCTCTCAGTCAGGCATGCAACTCGGCACTGGTGGTCACCGTCGGAAATTTTGAAGCCGCCAGCGTCGGTATGGATTTCAGCCCCGAGCCGGTGCTGACCAGTACGACTTCTTCGTCTGTCTTGATCCAGCCTTTTGCGATGGCCTTGCGCAAACCTGGCAGCGTGGTCGCGCTTTCGGGGCAGGGGAAGAGGCCCTCTTCGCGGGTCAGTTCGTCCACTGCGGCCAGTGCTTCGTCGGCTGTGACTGCAATCGCGCCGCCGCCATGCTTGCGGATCAGTTCCAGCACTGCGCGACCACCGGGCGGGTTCGGTGATTTCAATCCCCCCGGCGGAATATCAATCTTGCCCCAGGGCGTGCATTCATCACGACCTTCATCCCAGGCTTTGACCAGCGGCGCACAACCTTCGTATTGCGTGATGTAAAGTCGCGGCAGCTTGCCCGTGATCCAGCCCAGCTGCAGCAGTTCCTCGAAGGCCTTGAATATGGCGATCGCGCCGAGGCCGCCGCCCATCGGGTAAACGACGGCCTCCGGCATGCGCCAGCCTAATTGCTCGGCAATTTCGAGGCCCATCGTTTTCTTGCCTTCGAGACGGTACGGTTCGCGCAATGTGCAGATGTTGAGCCAGCCGTTTTTCTCGCAGGCTTCCGCGACCAGGCGTCCGCCGTCGTGCCAGTTCTCCAGCAGGAAAACGGGTTGGCCGCTGGCGCGGCAGTGCTGGAGGCTGGCGGGTTGGGCATCCGTGGGCAGGATATTGACGCAGGTGATGCCGGCGCGCGCGGCATACAGGCTCCACGAACCGCCGGCATTGCCGGAGCTGTTGTGGGCCACGGTTTTGACGCCGAGCTCGACATAGCGTGATATGGCTACGGAGGCACCGCGATCCTTGAAAGTGCCGCTGGGATTGCGCCCTTCATCCTTGATCACCAGTTTTTTCATGCCCAGCTTGTGCGCAATGCGCGGCGCCTGCATCAGTGGCGTCCAGCCTTCGTTCAGTGATATCGCCTGTTGCGGATTTGCCACCGGCAGCAAAGGGGCATAGCGCCACAGGCTGGCGGGGCCGCGGGCTATGGTTTCGGTGGTGACTTCGCGGCGGATGCGGTCGAGATCGTAATGGGCGCGCAAGGCGGTTGCCGGCGGCGCGCTGTGCGGCGTTGCAGGATCGTAATGTTTGCCGGTGCTGTCTTCGATATGGGTCAGATAGCTCATGATCATTCAGTTGATTTTGATGCCGGATTTGGCGACCACTTCTTTCCAGCGTTTGACGTCGGATTCGATCAGTTTACTGAATTCGGCCGGACCCTGCGGCGCGATATCCAGCGCGAGGCTGGCGAAGCGCTCCTTGACGTCGGGCTGTTCGAGGGCGCGGGCGATTTCCTGCTGCAGCAGTTTGACGATGGCCGGCGGGGTGCCGCCGGATGCCAGCACGCCGTACCAATGCGCCACGACAAAATCAGGCACACCGGACTCGACGAAAGTCGGTACGCCGGGCAGCTGTGGATGGCGTGTCGCCGAGGTCATGGCCAGGCCTTTGAGGCGACCGGCCTTGAAGTGCGGAATGATCGGCGGCGAGCCGTTGAATGCCAGCGGAATCTGGTTGGCGACGACGTCAGCGATGGCCGGGCCGCCGCCTTTATACGGCACATGGTTCAGGACCAGGCCGGTCTTGATACGCAACAGTTCATAGCTCATATGCGGCGAACTGCCCTGGCCGCTGGTGCCCATCGCGAACTTTTCGGTTTGCGCACGCGGCATCGCGATCAGCTCTTTCAGCGAATTGGTCTTGAACGACGGATGGGCAACCAGCACCTGCGGCGCGGTGGCGATGCGCATGATGGGCGCGAAATCCTTGACCGCGTCGTACGGCGGCTTGGGAAAAATCACGGCATTGATGGCATGCGGCACATCCGCGATGATCAGCGTATAACCATCGCCGGCAGCCTTGGCGACGATTTCGGTGCCGATCAGGCTGGCCGCACCCGGACGGGTGTCGATGACGAAGGTCTGTCCCAGTCGCTCACCGAGCTTTTGCCCGATCAGCCGGGCCAGCGTGTCCGAGCCGCCGCCGGGGGCATAAGGCACGATGAAACGCACAGGGCGCGCAGGGTAAGCGGGGTCCGCCGCGAACAAAAGGTTCGGACTCGCCAAAGATATTGCTGACATGATTGAAGCAAAAGAAAGCAAGAGTTGCATGATCAGGACTCCTTTAAGTTTTTTCCTGCCGATAAACCAAAGCAAATTCTGTGCCCGTATATGCAGTGTAGCGTAAAAGATGCGGGTTGATTTCTTCCGGCAGCCTGCCGGTCAGCAGGCTATCGGGCTTGGGGCGGCTCAGGGCTGTCATGGCAGATTACGCATGCAGCCTGTAAGTAAAGTTTGAATTACCATTGGCTTTCGGCGGCACACTCGCCGCCTTCAACTTGCACAAGGAAGCAGCATGACCGCAGCCAACTGGACACAAATCAGGGCGGAATTCCCGACCCTCGCAAACTGGACTTACCTCGACACCGCGCGCAAGACAGTGCCGCCGTGTTGTCAGGAGCAGGCGATGCAGGAGTATTGCCGCGATATACGGGAGACAGCGGGCGTTGACGCATGGTCGGCGGTCAATGTCGCGGCAACACGCGAGGCCATGGCGCGTCTGCTGGGGGCAAAACCCGCCGAGATCGCCTTCACCAAAAATACCACCGAAGGCCTCAGCATCGCCGCCCACGCCTTTGATCTGCAGGCGGGGGACAATATCGTGCTGACCGACATGGAGCATGTCGCCAATGTCTGGGTGTGGAAGCACTGGGAAAATAAAGGCGTCGAAATCCGTTATGCGAAGAATCGCGGCGGGCGTCTGCCGCTGGAAACATTCCTGGAGCAGATGGATCAGCGTACCCGCGTGGTCTCCACCGCCTACATCACCTATGGCAACGGTTATCGCGTGAATCTGCCGGAACTCGGTGCGGTGTGCAGGGCGCAAGGGGTGAAACTGGTGGTTGATGGCGTGCAGGCGGCGGGCATTCTGGCCGCGCCGCTCAGCAGCCTCGGCGCCGACATGGTCGCCATTGGCGGCCACAAAAACCTGTTTGGCCTGACCGGAACCGGCTTGCTTTACTGTCGTGAGGATTTGATCGATCAAATCCGTACGCCGTTCCTGAAAGCGCCGGTGGCGAAAGGTTCGGCGCAGGCCAGCGCGCATCTCAACAGCCAGTTTGACTACGTGCGGACGGCGCACCGTTTCGAGGGCGGCAATCCGAATTTTCTCGGTATTCGCGTGTTGCGCGACAGCGCCGCATTCATCGAATCCATCGGCCTGCAGAACATCGAGGACCGGGTGCGTGAACTCTCGACGTATTGCATGACGCAGTTGAAGGCCGCGGGACTGCCGGTGCTGACGCCGGAACCGTGGACCGAGCGCGCGCAGATCGTCAGTTTTGCCGCGCCGGAAGCCGGCGGGCTGATGGACGTACTGCGCGAAAAACACCGCGTCATCGTCAACGTCAAGGATGGCGCGATCCGGGTTTCGATGAGTTTTTTCAACAACGAAGAAGATATTGACTGCCTGCTGGCGGCGCTCATGCAGGAGCGCGCCGCGGCCTAGCAGCGGTTTGTGATCAGTCCGCCGCTGCCGTGGTTACCGGTGTGTTTTTGCGGAACAGGATGTCGCCGTAATAAGCATGCACGCTGCCGCCGGTATTGTCGGTGTCGGTCATGATGCCGACGGCACTGATCCGCCCCGGCTCCTCGCCGAAGGCGCGCCGGTAATCCTCGACCACGTTGCGCGTGACGTCCTGCCAGTTGCCGAGTTTGTCGTGCCCCGATTCAACGACGATCATGCGCACGCGCGAAGTGTGTTTATTGGGAATCACCGTTTCCCGCGGCTCGCGGTTGCCCCAGATATACATCAGCGTGGCGTAGGGCATCTGCTGGCCGGTGAGGATGCGCACGTTGTCGAACATCATGCGGTCCTGCGGCGTCAGCTTTTCCATGTCACCGTCGAAGCTGACCACCAGCCGCGCCGGCGCGTCCTCGAGGTGTTTTTGCGAGTTGTCGGCCTTGGTGATCAGTTCGTCCACTTTCCAGCGCCATTGCAGCAGCGGGTATGTGCCTGGATTCAATGCCAGCGGGTGGATCAGGCCGGAGGCCGACGATCTGGCGTCTGCGCGCACGACGGTTTTGCCTTCGCGGCTGACCAACCGGTAAGAGGTCGGGCGTTTGAATGGGGAAAGTATCCACGGCTGCCAGCCCTGCGGCAGGGTCGCCCCCGGCGGATGGCCGGAGAAACTGCGGACCTCGGGCAGCACCACCGTATCCGGTGCCCGTGTCTGATCCGTCGGTGCGGTCGCGCAACCCGCGAACAGCGCTGAGAACAGGACGACAGACCACACTTTGCCGCTGAGTTTATTCATCGGTTCTCCTCATTCCCTGAGCAGCTTGTAATCCTGCCGCCGGTGCGGGGATGGTCAAGGGTTTATTGCAATCTGTGCCGGCGCCAGCGGCGGATTTTTCGAGAAATAGCGCTTGATGCCGTTGAAAATCGCGTCCGCCATTTTATTCTGGTATGCCGGATTTTTCAGCTTTTTTTCTTCATCCGGATTGCTGATAAAGGCGGTCTCGATCAGGATCGACGGGATGTCCGGCGCCTTCAGCACCGCAAAACCGGCCTGCTCGACATAGCTCTTGTGCAGCCGGTTGATGCCGCCCATCTCCTGCAACACCGCCTTGCCGAGTTTCAGGCTGTCGTTGATCGACGCGGTCTGCGACAGGTCGAGGAGAGTCTGTTTCAGGTACGGATCCTTGATGCCGAGGTTGACGCCCCCGATCAGGTCGGCGTCGTTTTCCTGTTTGGCCAGCCAGCGCGCTGCCACGGAGGTGGCGCCGCTTTCCGACAATGCGAATACCGACGAGCCGTTGGCCGAAGGTTTGATAAAGGCGTCGGCATGGATCGACACGAACAGGTCGGCGCGCACCCGCCGCGCTTTGGCCACGCGCATGTGCAGGGGGATGAAAAAATCGCCGTCGCGGGTCAGCACGGCGCGCATATTGGGTTCGTTGTCGATGCGTTCCTTGAGTTTCAGCGAGATGGCCAGAGTCACGTCTTTTTCCAGCGTGCCATTGCGGCCGCGCGCGCCCGGGTCCTCGCCGCCGTGGCCGGCGTCGATGGCAATGGTAATCAGCCGTTCCGAAGGCGGGCGTGCGCCGCGCGGCGCGGGTCTGGACGCGGCCGGCGGTTCGCTTTTGGCGATGACCTGCGGCAGCCCGGTTTCCACTGCGGGCGGCACCGGCGCAGGCACCGCAGCGGCGCCCGGGGGCGCAGCGGGAGTCGCCGGCGTTTCGCGGTTTTTCAGGAACGCGAGCAGCGGGTCGGGCGGCTCCAGCGGATACACGTCAAGTACCAGGCGGTGGCCGTATTCGCCGACCGGCGGCAGCGAAAACGCTTCGGGTTTGACGCGCGCCTTGAGGTCGAACACCAGCCGTACCGTGCCCGGCTTGAAACGGCCGACGCGCACGCCCTTGATATAGGGATCGTTGGCGCTGATCTTGCCGGCGAGTTCGTTGAGTGTTGCGCTCAGCGCGACATGTTCGAGGTCGAGCACCAGCCGGTCCGGATTGTCGAGGCGGAACAGTGCGTGTTTCACCGGCTGCTGCGATTCGATGGTGACCCGGGTGTAGTCGGGTGCCGGCCAGATCCGCGTCGAAGTCACCAACACATCGGCGGCAAAAACAGGCAAGCAAAGCGCGGGCAGGCAGAACGCGAGTGTGGCGGCAAAACCCTGCAGCAGGCCTTGCAGCTTGCGCAAGGGGGTGGGCAAAACGCAGGGTAAAGAAGTGCGGCTTGCCGCTGGGCAGAGGACGGGTCTCAGTATGTCAGTTTGTCGAGACAACGCCGGCCAACCTCCGTGTGCGCAGTGATTTCAGTGGTGCGGCCCTGCGCTTCGGCACGCATATCGATCTGCAGATCCGCGGCGGCCAGGTCGGGCGCTTTTTCCGGCCACTCGACCAAGCATACGGATTCCGGATTGAAGTATTCCCGAAAGCCCGTTTCTTCCAGTTCCCGCGGATCAAGGAACCGATAAAAATCAAAGTGATACAAGTATAACTTAGAAAACTTGTAAGGTTCAAGCAGGGTAAAAGTCGGGCTTTTGACCCGACCCTCGTACCCCAGGCCACGCAAGATGCCGCGCGCCACTGTGGTTTTGCCGGCCCCCAGGTCGCCACAGAGATGGATGACCATGCCCGGCGCGAGCAGGGGCGCGATGGCGCAACCCAGCGCCAGGGTGTCGTCCTCGGTGGCGAGAAAGCGGTTAATCTTGGTCATGGAAATTAAAAGCGAAAGGCTTTAGCCACAGAGGGCACAGAGAACACAGAGGAAAACAAAACCGAGGCGCAAACCCGAATGAATACGGAAAATGCGGTAATTTCACGGGCAATGGTTTTGATCTTCTCTGTGTTCTCTGTGAACTCTGTGGCAAGTTTTGAATTTGGTTACTGCAACGATCAATTACACCACCCTGCTTGCCGATATCCGTCGCTGGGGCGCCGAACTCGGTTTCCAGCAGTTGGCGGTCGCCGACTGTGACCTGGCGCAGGCTGAGCCGCGCCTCGCGGAATGGCTGGCGCGCGGCTGGCACGGCGACATGGATTATATGGCACGCCATGGCGTGAAACGCAGCCGTCCCGCCGAGCTGGTGCCCGGCACCCTGCGCGTGATCCTGGCGCGAATCAATTACACGCCACCAATCGCGCGTGACAGCTGGGCGGTGATCCAGGATGACTCGCGCGCCTTTATTTCACGCTATGCCACCGGGCGCGATTACCACAAGGTGCTGCGCGGCAAACTGCAGCAACTGGCAACGCGCATCGAAGCCGCCGTCGGCCCGCACCGTTATCGTGTGTTCACCGACAGCGCACCGGTGATGGAAGTGGCGCTGGCTGAAAAAGCCGGCTTGGGCTGGCGCGGCAAACACACGCTGCTGCTCAACCGCGAAGGCGGCTCGGCGTTTTTTCTCGGCGAGATTTATACCGACCTGCCGCTGCCGGTGGATCAGGCGCAGGAAGAACATTGCGGTACCTGCAGCAAGTGCATCACGGTCTGTCCGACGCAGGCCATCGTTGCGCCGTACCAACTCGATGCGCGGCGCTGCATTTCCTATCTGACCATTGAACTGAAGGGCAGCATCCCCGAGGCACTGCGGCCACTGATCGGTAACCGCGTCTACGGCTGCGACGACTGCCAACTGGTGTGCCCGTGGAACCGTTTTGCACAGGTGACGGAAGAGGATGACTTTGTGGTGCGCAACGGCCTTGATGATGTGGCGCTGGTCGAGTTGTTTGCCTGGGATGAGGCGACGTTTGCAGCACGGCTCGCCGGCAGCGCGATATACCGCATCGGGCATGAACGCTGGCTGCGCAATCTCGCGGTGGGGCTGGGTAATGTGAGAACAACAGCAGGAACAACACAGGAAATCATTGCCGCGTTACAGGCGCGCACCGATCACCCGTCGGCGCTGGTGCGGGAGCATGTGGCATGGGCACTGGCGCGCCACGGAGTAAATTGCTGAGCGGGTGTTGATTATTTTTTTTAAAACCATCAACGCAAAGACGCAAAGAGACCCGGGAGGCGCAAAGGAAACAAATCAACTCTACGGGCCTTGAGCTCTTCTCTGCGTCTTTCTTTTTCCTTTGCGTCTTTGCGTTAACGCAGTTGATCAAGGTTCATTAAAACCCTTAACGCAAAGACGCAAAGAGAACCGGGGGGCGCAGAGGAAACCAAATCAACTCTACGGGCCTTAGGCTCTTCTCTGCGCTTTTTTTTCCTTTGCGTCTTTGCGTTAACGCTTTTAAGGAAGGAGCTAAGCGCCGAGCGCGTCTGCAAGTTCGCCGAAATCATTGGCGATCACGTCCCACGGCTCACTGGCCTTGAGATTGGTTTTTTGTGCCGCGCCATATTCGGTGGCACGCAGCACGAAGCCGGTGCGCATGCCGTGGCTGCGCGCGTGTTTCAGGTCGTCGTTGTGCGCGGCGACCATCATCACTTCATGCGGCTGGCAGTCGAGCATTTCGATGGCACCGAGATAGATCTCGGGATCGGGCTTGAAATGTCCGAACACTTCGCCGCAAAGCACCACGTCCCAGGGCAGGCCGCCGTGCTTGGCCATGTTGGCGAGCATCGCCACGTCGCCGTTGGACAGCGTGGATATCAGGAATTTTTTCTTCAGCCGTATCAGGCCGGGCACTGAATCCGGCCAAGGCAGCAGGCGGTGCCAGGCGCGGTTGATGTGGTGCAGCGCGGCCTCGTCCAGTTTGTCGAGGCCGTAACGCGGCGCCATCTCGTTCAATGCCTTGCGGTAAATGCCGTCGATGGTGGTCCACGGCCATTCACCCTTGCGTACGCGGTCCATGCCCGGTTTGTAGGCGTTTTTCCATTCATCGACGAAGGCAGTCCAGTCGATGCCCAATCCGCGCGTGCGGCCGAATGCCGAGAGATCGCTGATGATGCTGCTGCGCCAGTCGACAACTGTGCCGAAGGTGTCGAAGGTCAGTGCCTTGATGCCGGAGACCATGTTTTAACTTATTGTTTTTAATAGGTTTTTCTGGATTCGCGGAGGGTGGCGTTTTGATGCAGGTCGCGGCGCATGCGGATCGCCGCTTCGATGTTCTGGTAATAACCGCCGATGTACTGCTGGCGTCTGAAACCCAGCGCCTCGTAAAAACTGCGCGCGGCAAAATTGTTGGCGCGCATTTCGACGGTGATGTGGTCGATGCCTGCAGTCAGCGCCGATTCGATCAGCCACTCGATCATCGCCAGGCCGATGCCGCTGCGCTGGTACGCCGGTTTGACGGCGAGCAGCGAGAGATGCATTTTGGTATCGCCGAATTCGGCAATCGCAAAGCCGGCAAGACGGTCGGGTGCGTTGGCGAACGGTGTTTCTGCTGCAAGCACACAGGTTTCGCGGGCGCGCAGCGCGCGCGCCACACGCGTCGGATGCCAGGTCCAGCCACGCAGCCCGACTTCGATCAGGCAACGCGACATCACGGCGATTTCGTGGATATCGCCGCCTTCGGCCGGACGCAATCGATAAGGGGTCAAAGACACAATGGCAGTGTAGCGCAATCGCCGGCGTGTGCGCTCAGGTGTTCATGTCGTTGAGCGCGGCGAGCAGCCGCTGCCGGGTTTCGGCATCGAGGCTGCGCGAATTGAGCACAAAGGTGCGCAGCGTCACGGCCTGCGGATATTCGGCCCGCAGTGCGGTAAAACGCCCGAGTTCGGCGAACAATTCAGTACGTTGCTCAATCAGGCTGCTGAAATGCACATCGCGGCAGGCAGCCGGCGCATGGCTGTCGATTGCAGCGCAGAGCCGCAACTTGCGCACTTCGAGTTCGCGGGCAATATCCTCGCAGGTGGCGGTGATCTTTGGGGATGCGGCACCGGTCACAATGCCGGCAGTTTACGTCGGTCAGGCGCTCTTGGGGATGAATTTGAGCGCCACACCATTGTTGCACCAGCGTTGTCGCGTCGGTGCCGGACCGTCCTCGAACACGTGACCGTGATGTCCACCGCAGCGCACGCAGTGGTATTCGACGCGCGGCAAATGCAGGCCGTAATCCTTTTTTGTGGCGAACGCGCCGGGGATGGTGGTGAAGAAACTCGGCCAGCCGGTGCCGGATTCGTATTTCATCTCGGAGGTAAATACCGGCAGATCGCAGCCGGCGCAGGCGAAAATTCCGGCACGTTTCTCACCATTCAGCGCGCTGGTGCCGGGGCGTTCCGTGCCTTCCTCGCGCAGCACTTTGTATTGCGCCTTGTCGAGGCGCTTGCGCCATTCGTCATTGGACAGCTTCAGCGGCTCGGTGGGGGCGGGCGCCTTGAAACTGGCGGCCAACAGTGAGCGCCAGTTTTTCTGCAGGTTTTCGATGTCTTTCATTGCGCTCACCTGGGCGGCCTGGGCCGCATTGAAGAGTGTCGGGCCCAGCGCTGCCAGCGCCAGGCTTTGCAAAAATCCGCGTCGTTCCATGTTGATTCTCCTTGTCGGTCATCTGACCGCGCGTTTCGCCGGAAATTCCAACCGGGCAACGGCGATGTCTGTTGCACTGCATGAGTCGCGGCACTCTAACAGTCCTTACAGGGCGCTGAAAGAGGCGGCGAAAGATGCGGGGCGGATACGCGATAATTCCCGCCTTTCCCGGGAAAACACACTGCCATGAAAAGCATCCAGATTCATCAATACGGCGGCCCCGAAGTGCTGCAGCGCATCGACGCGCCGTTGCCGGTGGCCGCCTCCGGCACCTTGCTGGTGCGCGTGCATCATGCCGGCATCAATTTCATGGATATCCACACCCGGCAGGGCAAGTATGAAAAATCGCGGACCTACCCGGTGCGCCTGCCGTGCACGCTGGGCATGGAAGGCGCGGGTGTTGTTACTGCAATCGGCGAAGGCGTGAACACGCATGCGGTGGGTGACCGCGTCGCCTGGTGCATCGTCTGGGGCAGTTATGCCGAATACGCGGTGGTGCCGGCCTGGCAGGCGGTGAAAGTGCCGGACGCGCTGCCGCTGGATCTGGCGGCGGTGTCGGTATTCCAGGGATACACCGCGCATTACCTCGCGCACGATGTCGGCCAGCTCGGGCCGGGCAAGAGTTGTCTGGTGCATGCCGCCTCCGGCGGTATCGGCCAGGTGTTGATCCAGTTGGCGAAACGCAGCGGTGCGCGGGTGTTTGCGACTACCAGTTCGGCGGACAAGGCTGCTGTCGCGCGGGAACGCGGTGCGGATCTGGTGGTGCTGTATGACAACGGTGGTTTTGTCGATGCAATCCGCGAGGCCACCGGCGGGCAGGGTGTCGATGTGGTCTACGACTCAATCGGCAAGACTTCCTTACGCGACAGTTTCCGCGTCGCACGCACCCGCGGCCTGATCGTCAACTACGGCAATGTGTCGGGCTCGGTGCAGGATCTCGATCCACTCGAGCTCGGTGAATCCGGATCGCTGTTCCTGACGCGGCCGCGGCTCGCCGATCATTTGCGTGATGCCGCGGAAATCCGGGGTCGAGCTGATGATATTTTCGGCGCGTTGCTTGATGGATCGCTGAACATCAGCATCGCCGGGCGTTACACGCTGGACAATGTCGAAGAGGCGCATGCCGCCTATGAAGAGCGCCGCATGGTTGGCAAGCCGGTGCTGGATATTGTCGATAAAAACACCTGACAGAAAGTGATTTTGAATTTCTCTGCGCCTCTCTTTTTTCTTTGCGTCTTTGCGTCAAGGTTTTTTTCTGAGAATGCAAACAAGGGCTTAAACGCAAAGACGCAAAGGGAAGAAAGACGCAAAGTAGGCGCTGGGAATTTACGTAACTAATTGTTTTATTTGTGTTTTATTTGTTTTTACTTGATGCCGAGGCGCTGATCGACAGTCCAGGCGCCGCCGCCGCGTCCGATCAGATAGAGCATCGGCATCGCCCAGGTCAGGTGCGTGGGCCAGGCATCGGGATAGACAAAAATCTGGATGGTTGCGGTCATGCCGAGCAAAGCCAGCGCCGACAGCCGTGTGCACAAACCCAGCACCAGCAGGATCGGGAACAGGTGTTCGGCGTAAGTCGCCATATGCGCCGCTAATTCCGGCGGCAGCAGCGGCAGCTTGTATTCCTCCGCGAACAGCAGGAAGGTGGTGTCCTTGATGGACAGCAGGCCGTCGACTTTGGTGCGCGCCGAATAGAAAAAAATCGCCGCGACAGCGATGCGCGCGGCCAGTGCAAGGAGGTTGTGGCTGATGTAAGCCGTGAGTAGATCGGCGATGCGGTTCCAGCGACCGACGATTCCGGTCGCGGCTGTATCCGTCATGGTGCTTGCAGGATTCATGGGTTTTCCTTTGTGTTCGTCAGGTATTCAGATCCAGCCGGCTGAATGCGCCGGCTTCGAGCAGGGTCGTCATCAACCGGCCAAGGTCGGCACCGGCCTGCGCTTCGAGTGCGGCCTGTGCGGCGTCGGCAACTGTGCCGCCTGCCGCGCAGGTATCGAGAAACGCGCAGCCGGCGTGATCAAGCGCGCGCCACTGCACGTTGTCCTGCGGTCGCGTCAGCAATGCGCCTTCGGATAACCATTCGATATCGCCGTCAACAACGGCGTCGCTGCGGTTGCGTGACCAGATGGTGTAGATCGGGGTTTCTGCAAACCATGCCCAGCGCGTTGCGGCATGTGGCTGCAGCCGCGCATGGAAAAAATTACTGGAGGCGAGTTGCGTCACTGCGGCTGCTAGCAATGCATCTTCAGATGCCGCAGCATGCGCTTCGCTCCAGAAACGATCGAGCCGTGCTACGCCGGTCAGGTAGGGCAATTCCGCAGCGGGTTCGAATCGTGCGAGGAAATCGGCGAAGTCTGCGCCGTAGTCGAGCAGCATCGGCTTGCCGGGCAGTGCATCGTGCGCATAAACCGCAGCCGCGGCACGCAGCCATTCGTCGCCGACCAGGCGGTTGACGGCAGGGTAGTTGGCCTGCAGCGCGTCGATGCAGCCCTTCATGACGGTATTGCGATAGACCGCGAACGCCGGTTGTGCAGTCAGTGCCGCCAGCGCGGATGGTGCGGCATCGTCCGTCGCCAGCAAGGCCAGCGCGAAATCATCCTGGAAGCGGGCGAGAAGAGTTGAAGGGGCGAGGAGAGTTGAAGGGGCGAGGAGAGTTGTAGGGGCGGGAACGGTAACCATCACGCGGCCTCCGCCAGCGTGCCGCGCAGCACGGCAGCGGCCTGTTCGCGCTCGGCGAGCAGCGTTTCGAATTCAGGCAGCTTGTCGTCGCGCTCGATCAGTGTCGGCCGCGCGCCGATGCGGCGGATCAGGCGCTCATATAGCGCCCAGACTTCCGGTGAGACCGGCGCATCGTGAGAATCGACCAGCAGTGCGTCGCCAAGGTTTGGATCCGGTGCATGGCCTGCGAGATGGATTTCCATCACCGGCTTGCCGGGGAAGGCGTCGAGGTAATCTTCGGCGGAGTAGCCCATGTTGCAAGCGCTGACATAAACATTATTGACGTCGAGCAGCAGCCCGCAGCCGGTACGGCGCGCCAGTTCCTGCAGAAATTCGGTTTCGGCCCATTCGTGACCGTCGAGTTTCAGGTAATGCGAGGGGTTTTCGATGGCAATGCGCCGCTGCAGCGCATCCTGTGTTCTGGAAATATTGTCGGCAATGCGTGCCAGCGCTTCGTTTGTGCGCGGAAACGGCAGCAGGTCGGGGTGATACGCGCCGCGCCAGGTGGACCAGGCGAGGTGTTCTGAAATCAGTGCGGGCTCAATACGCCGCGCGAGTGCTGTCAGTTTTTGCAAATGTGCTGCATCGGGCTCACTGTCGGCGGCCAGCGATAGCGCCACACCGTGCAGTGACACCGGATGATTGCCGCGGATTGCTTCCAGCCATGACAGGCGCGGGCCGCCGGCCACCATGTAGTTTTCGGGGTGCACCTCAAACCATAACCCCGCCGTACTGCAGGCCAGCGCCGCATCATAATGCTGCGGTTTCAGCCCCAGTCCGGCGTCGAGGAAGTGGGTCATGGTTGGAGGTGCGTTAGTAGCAGACTGGTGTGCCGCTTAGATCGCTTTCAGCGAGCCGGTGCCGGTGGGGGTCTTGATGCCGGTGCAGGTGCCTTTGGCGACATATTTCCAGGCATTGCCCTGGTAGTCGGCTTTGTTGGTGCCGGCGCAACTGGTACCCGGACCCGCGGCGCAGTCGTTTTTGCCGGCCAGCGAGATGCCGTAGCATTTTTCTTTTTCGCCTTTGATCGATGCGCCCTTGTCCTGGGCAATGGCAGCGCCGGAAACGAGGGCGGCGAGGGTGAAGGCGGTGATGGCGAGGGATTTCGAGTTCATGTGCAAAGCTCCTTGGTGAAAGTTGGGGTAGTTGGAATGGTTGGAGTAGTTGGGGTAATCAGCCGCCCGTCCCGGCCTGACTGCGGCGCAACACGGGCGGTCTGCAGGTGTTAGTTCGGCGGTATCCCGCCTTTGGTTACAGCCGGCGGAAAAATATTCCGGCTTATTCCATCGCTGCGTTGGGGAACACGCTGCTCCGGCCGTCGGCATAGCTGCGATCAAGGTTGCGCGGGGTGATCCGGCTGGCGTATTGTGCGTCGCCTTCGCCACCTTCACGGGCTGCTGACGGGAACACCGAATTCGCACCGCTCAGGCCGCTGACAGTGACCGGCAGCGGGGCGTTCACCGAGTATCCGCCACCTTCTTCTGCGGCGGAGGGGAACGGCGATGCGGCGTGGACGGCACCGGTAACGGACAGCAGGGCGGTGGTGATAATTGCTGCAAAGTTGCGCTTGAACATTTGTAAATCTCCTGTAAGGGCTTGGTTGACCGGTCAACCGATGTTGGCCGGTGTGCAAGGTAATTCGCGTCCGGCAGACAAATGGTTACGGAATCAGGCAGAATTTTCCGGGAAATATTTTTGCGCCGGACTGTAACCAATCCCGCCCCGACTACGAATAGAAAGACAAGGCAGCGTGACTGAGCGAGAAACACAATTGCGGGCATTGCTGATTGGCGGGCTGGGTGGTGATGAGGCGGCCTATCATGCGTTCCTGAAAGATCTGAGCAGGCATCTGCGGGGTTTTCTCCGCGCGCGTCTCGCCCGGTTGCCGGATGATGTGGAAGATCTGGTGCAGGAGACTTTGCTCGCGGTGCATAACCAGCGCCATACCTACGATCCGGGCCAGCCGCTGACGGCGTGGATTCATGCCATTGCGCGCTACAAGCTGGTGGACCTGCTGCGGCGGCGCGCGGGACGCGAGATGCTGAACGATCCGCTGGATGATGAACTGGCGGTGTTTGCGGTTTCCGACACTGACGCAGCCGATGCCCGGCTCGACCTCGGCAAACTGCTGGAGCAACTGCCCGACCGGCAGCGCCTGCCGATCGTGCACATGAAGCTGGAGGGATTGTCAGTGGCCGAAGCGGCGCGCGCCACCGGCATGTCGGAAGCGGCGGTCAAGGTCGGCGTGCATCGCGGGCTGAAGGCGCTGGCAATACTGATAAGGAACAAGCGTGAGGAGTAACCATGAAAACGGATGATCTGATTACGATGCTGGCGAGCGACGCGGGCGCTGTCGCGCCGCGGGTCTGGCAGCAGCGTTATGCGCTGGCGCTGGGCGCCGGCCTGATCGGAGCTGCGCTGCTGATGGTATTGCTGCTGGGTGTACGGCCTGACATCGCCGATGCCGTGTGGCTGCCGATGTTCTGGGTGAAGCTGGCGTTTCCGGCGGCACTGGCCGCAGGGGCGCTGCTCGCTGCGCTGCGCCTGTCGCGTCCCGGTGTCGCCATCGGTCATGTCGGCGCAGTGCTGGCCGCACCGGTGCTGGCGATCTGGGTGCTGGCGGCACTGGCGCTGCTGGGTGCGCCGGAAGACCGCGCGATGCTGGTCTGGGGCGAGACCTGGGCGGCCTGCCTGGTCAATATCCCGATGCTGTCAGTGCCGACGTTTGTAGGTGTGTTCTGGGTCATGAAAACCCTGGCCCCGGTGCGGCCTGCACTGGCCGGTGCTGCGGCGGGTCTGCTCGCCGGGGCACTGGGTGCTGCCGTTTACGCGCTGCATTGTCCGGAACTGGCGGCACCCTTCATCGGCCTCTGGTACCTGCTCGGCATGCTGATTCCAGCCGCACTCGGGGCGCTGGTCGGCGCGCGGTTGCTGCGTTGGTAAACGCGCGGCGCTTGCCGCCGCGTGTAATGGGAGTCTTCTGACGCAGTCTGCCGACCGGTTACGAGGCGCAGCCGCCGCCGGTTAGAATGCGCTTCTCGTGACGCACGCCGCCACACCCAGTACTGCAGTCACCCATCGCCAGGTTTGGGCGATGGCTGCGCCTATCATCCTGGCCAATATTTCCGTACCGTTGCTGGGCGCGGTGAATACCGGCGTGGTGGGGCACCTGCCCGAGCCGTATTACATCGGCGCCGTTGCTATCGGCGCGATGCTGTTCAATTTCATCTACCACCTGTTCAACTGTTTGCGCATGGGCACCACGGGTCCTACTGCGCAGGCGCGCGGGGCAGGCAATTTTGCCGAAGTCAGGGCAATACTCAGCCGTGCCCTGCTGCTTGCGGGGGCGATCGGTGCCGCGCTGGTGGCGCTGCAACTGCCGATCCTCGAACTTGCGATGTGGCTGATCAAAGGCAGCCGGGAGGTGGAGCATTTCGCCCGCGAATATTTCCTGATCCGGGTCTGGGCGTTGCCGGCCGTACTGGGCACTTATGCCATCATCGGCTGGCTGTACGGCATGCGCGATGCGCGTACGCCGCTGATCATCCTGTTCGTCACCAACGGCTCCAACATCGCACTCAGTCTGCTGTTTGTTTTTGGCTTTGGCTGGGGGGTGCCGGGTGTCGCTGTCGCTTCACTGATTTCCGAGTACGCCGGTTTGGTCGTGGGGCTGCTTTGCGTATACCGCATATTGCGCCAGCTTCCCGATGACGGGCTGCGCAGCCGCCTGCTGGACCGCGTGCAGTTGCTGCGCATGGTGTCGATCAACGGCGATATTGTCCTGCGCACGTTTTGTGTGGTTTCCGTGCTGGCGATATTCATGGCCAAAAGTGCGGAACTCGGCGACCTGCCGCTGGCTGCCAATCAGGTGCTGCACAATTTTTTGATGTTCACCTCGTTTGGCCTGGACGGTTTTGCGAATGCGGCCGAAGCGATCCTCGGCGAAGCCGCAGGCCGGCGCGACCGCCATGCCTTCCGCCGCGGCATGCGCGTGGTGTTTCTGTGGGCCGGGCTGGTTGGGTTGCTCAACGTGCTGCTTTACATGGCCGCCGGTCACGGAATCATCGCGCTGCTGACGGGGATCCCTGAAGTGCGCGCAGCGGCAGTGGCTTATCTCTGGTGGCCCACCCTGATGCCGCTGATCGCGGTCTGGGCCTATACTTACGACGGTGTTTATCTCGCTGCGGTGCGCACCCGCATCATGCGAAATACCGTAATTACTTCGTTCATTGCCTTCCTGATCGTGCTCCATTTTGCGATGCCGGTTTTCGGCAACGCCGGATTGTGGGCCGCAGTCGCGACATTTCTGGGGCTGCGCGGCATGTTGCTACACTTGTTTCTGCGCCGTGTTGTGCAGGCAATTTGACGATTCAGGCCTTCCCCAGCCTTCGCACGCCGCATTTCCTGGAAATACCCGAAGGCCGGCCGATCACTGCTGACGAGAAATACCGGCACAAGCCCCGGGACTGGATGGAGCACGTGCAGGACCTGGCCGACGGCAAGGCTGACCGTAGCATCGCCGAAACCGGCGACGTGCTGGTGTTCATGCACGGTTACAACAATGCGCTCGAGGAAATCCGCCAGCGCCACGAACTGCTGTTGTCCGATCTTGCCGCCGAAGGCTGGCGCGGGCAGCGCCGGATCAGCGTGCCGATTTGATTTGATCTTCGGCGAGACCTGGATCCAGTGCTTGTATTAGGTGACGCTGTTTTCGGTTCCGGCGCCGATCAATTTATTTGCCGTCTTGCACACGCTGGCACCAACCCGGCCGGCAACGGCGGAGGGAATTGCCGGATTGCCCGTCGGCCCGATCCGCTTCATTACGGGCATGGAGGCGCTGACGGGCTTCCTGATGATCGGCAGGTCGCGTCATTTACCTACCCGGAAATGGAACGCTTCTGGCGCGTCAGATGAGAAGTAAAAATAAAAAAACAAATAGGCCTGCTGACGCGGGGTAGGCGCTGCGGGTCGCGCCACGGCCGATGCATGAAGGGAGGTGGCTGGAACTGGCTTGTCCGGCTTGAATCAACCGCAGCGTCTCAGAAACTGAGTGACCCTGTACGGCCTTAGAGCTCAGGGTTGTGTGCGAGTGTTAACGGCTGCGCGTCAGGGCTAAGGCACTACCGGCAATGCCGTTTCTGTGCGTCCCTTGAGATAGGACTCCTTGAGTTTTTTCATGGCCTCGAGGTAGTCCTCCATGGTGGACTGGTTGTTCTCGTATTTGCCCGCTATTTTCTGGTAAGCGGCGATGTAGGCCTGGTCGGTCATATTCATGTTTTTTTTCAATTTTCCGGAGTATGGATCAACTATACGCCCCCGGGCGCCGGCGCGTGCGGTTGAATTTCTCCGGTTGCGGCAGGCCGTGGTTATACTGGCAATCACTTCATCGGAGGAGTGATCTTCATGTCCCTGGAAATTACCCGCGGCCTGCAGGCCATTGATGCCATCGAAGTGCAGGTGCTGGTCGATAATGTCACCGACAGCCTGTCCACCGTGCCTGCCGGCGTCACCAATGAAGTGCCGTTGCTGCTGAAACGCGGCACACTCAAGGAATCAGCCGGCGAATACCGCTGCTGCGCCCATCACGGCCTGTCGCTGATCATCACCGCACGCATCGGCGACAGCAAACAAACGCTGGTGTTCGATGCCGGCCCCGAGGCCTATACAGTCACCCGCAATGGCGCCTTGCTCAAAATCCCTTTTGGTGACGCCGGTGCCATTGTGCTGTCGCATGGTCACTGGGACCATGCCGGCGGCCTGATCGAAGCCGTGCGCCAGGTGCGCGCCGCCAACGACGGCCGCAGGCTCGAATGCCACGTCAACCCCGGCATGTTCGTGCCGCGCGGCACGCTGCGCCACAGCGGCGACCCGTTGCCGCAAAAAGCCGTGCCCAGTCCCGGCGAACTGGCCGATGCCGGCGCCATCGTCATCAACAAACCCGAAGCACGCCGCCTGCTCGACAACTGTTTTTATCTCAGCGGTGAAATCCCGCGCGTGACGTCGTACGAAGTCGGTCTGCCCGGTCATTTGAAGCGCAGCGCCGACGGCAAGGACTGGGAGCCGGATCCATGGATCATGGACGAGCGTTATCTCGCGGTGCACGTCAGGGGCAAGGGTGCGGTGGTATTCACCGCGTGCTCACATGCCGGCGTGATCAACGTGCTGAAGGATGCGCGCAACGTCTTCGGTGACGTGCCGCTGCATGCGGTGATGGGCGGTTTTCACCTGTCGGGGCAGCAGGTCGAGGAGATCATTCCGGACACCGTCGATGACATGCGCAGCTTCGGCCTGAAACGCATCGTGCCCGCGCATTGCACCGGCTGGCGCGCGGTGGGGGCGCTGGTGCAGGCGTTTGGTGAGGAAGTGATCGTGCCGTCGGCGGTGGGGCGGCAGTTTGTATTTTAGGATGAGTTTACGCATTCGCGTGGGCACGCTAAGCCCGGAAGAAGTCCCCTTGGGGGGCGCTTTGCCCACCCTCCGTCACTAAGTAGGGCGGGAAGAGCGTAGCGGATCCCGCCGTTCGGTCGCGGCTATGTTACAGAAGGCGGGTTACGCCCGAAGGAAGTCCCCTTTGGGGACGTTTCACTCCGCCCACCCTACGCATCGTCGCCCGGGTTTTCGATGGTGTCTTTGTTCTTGACACCGGCCAGCGGTCTGGCTGTCCGTGAAGTGGGTGTCTCCAGGCTCACTCGCCCCAGCGCGCCGCTGCGGTAATCGCCCAGCAGCGCCAAAGCCGCCTTGTCGAAATCAAAATCCCCCCCCTTGATCTTGAAACCGCGTTTTGCGGCCACGGCTTCAATGACGCCGACACCGTCCAGCGTTTTTACTTCCGCCGGCGTGCCATAACGCGCAGCCAGTGCTTTTGGATAACGCGCCAGCAGAGTCGCCGCCAGAAACTCTGCGACTTCGGATTCGATATAGGCCTTGGTGCCGATGATGTGGCTGGCGGCGAGCATCAGGCCGTCTTCGGGATGATCAATCTTCGGCCACATCAGCCCCGGTGAATCAGTCAGGCTGACGGTGGGCGACAGGTCGTAACGCGCGAGTGCCTTGGTGATCGCCGGCTCATCGCCGACCTTGGCCTTGCGTTGTTTGAGCAGGGCGTTGATCAATGTTGATTTGCCGACGTTGGGTACGCCCATCACCAGCATGCGCAGCGGCTTGAAATTGTCGTTGCGGTGCGGCGCCAGTTTTTTCGCGGCGGCGATGATCTTCTGCGCATCGCCCGGCTTTTTCGCTGAGAGTGCGATGGCGTGGACATTTTTCTGTGCGTTGAATAACGCCAGCCATTGCGGCGTGACGGCGGCATCGGCCGCATCCGTCTTGTTCAGCACTTTCAGGCACGGCCGCTGGCGGTGCAGGCGCAGCGATTCGATCAGCGGATTGGCGCTGGCCATCGGGCAGCGCGCGTCGAGGATCTCGATCACCACATCGTGATCCGCCATCGCGTCCTGAATCTTTTTGACCGCGACGGCCATGTGGCCGGGGAACCAGTTGATGCTCATTGTCGTGTGACTCGTTTACAGGCGCGCGAAACGCGGCAGGGTTTTGCCGTCGATGACGACATTCTCGGCGAACATCGCCGCCGGTCGTACCCACATCCCGCCTGCACCATACAGCGGACGATAGACCACCATCGGTTCCAGCGTTTCCGAATGTTGGGCGATGCCGAGCACTTCGTATTCGTTGCCTTTGTAGTGGCGGTAACGGCCGGGTTCGATCATTGCAGGTGTTGATGCCATGGTGGTTTCAGTGGATCGCAGGGAGTGCTTTTTACGTGACTGGCCCGGAAGTTACCAGCGGTGCGGTCGACACAGCGGCTTTTGTTTATCGCGCCATTCTGCAGTTATATTATAACTTATTGTTTTTATTGGATTATTTGTATTATGCCGAATCGGTTATATTCCGGGCTCCATGGCACAGGTTTCCGCTTTACGCATTGCACTCGCCGGCGCGCTGGCGCTGGCCGTGGCCATGGGCATCGGGCGTTTTGCCTTCACGCCGATCCTGCCGATGATGCAGGAAGACGCCGGACTGAGCGTGGTCTCCGGTGGTTATCTTGCTTCGGCAAATTACCTTGGCTATCTGCTCGGTTCGCTGGTCGCGACACGCTTGCAACTGCGCGATGACGTGGCGGTGCTCGGCAGCATGTTGCTGATCGGCATGGCCACGCTGGCCATGGGCCTTGTCGGCAACTATGCCGTGTGGCTGGTGCTGCGTCTGGTGGCCGGCATTGCCAATGCGTGGATTGCGATTTTCGCGTTCTCGTGGTGCCTCGACCGGCTGGCCGTGCTGCAGCGGCCGATGCTGAACAGCCTGATCTTTACCGGCGTCGGCTTCGGCACCTTGCTGGCGGGCCTGATCTGCATCGTGCTGATGCGTGTCGATGCCTCTTCGGCACAGGCCTGGCTGACCTTCGGTGTGCTGGCGCTGGCGATCACCGCGGCGGTGTGGACCACCTTTGCCGGTGGCGGCACAGCCCACCACGGCGCAGCGCGCCCGCGCGCTCGCGGCGTGCCGTGGAGCCGTGAAGCCGTGCTGCTGGTGTTCTGTTTCGGCGCGTCCGGTTTTGGTTACATCATTCCCGCGACCTTCCTGCCGGCGATGGCACGCGCCATCATCCACGACCCCGCAGTGTTCGGCTGGGCGTGGCCGGTGTTCGGTCTGGCAGCGATGGCCTCGACCCTGTTCGTGGCCGCGGCGCTGCGCGGGGTTGCGCCACGGCGGGTGTGGATGCTGTGCCATCTGATCATGGCCTGCGGCGTGGTGCTGCCGGTGTTTGCCAGCGGCATGGCTGCGATCGTGACGGCGGCCTTGTGCGTCGGCGGCACGTTCATGGTGATCACCATGCTGAGCATCCAGGAGGCGCGCGCGGTGGCGGGTGCGCAGGTGGTGCAGCTCACCGCGGCGATGACCGGTGCCTTTGCGCTGGGGCAGATTCTCGGGCCAGTGGTTGCCAGCGTGCTGCTCGACGCCGGGCTGGGATTCTCCGGCGGTCTGCTGGCGGCAGGTGCGCTGCTGGTGGTTTCCGCTGCGATGTTGTGGCGCGCATCGCCGCGCGGGGTGGCCTGATGTCGCCGGTGATCCGCAGCCTGCTGCTGATGTCGCTGGGCATCGCCTTGCTGACGGCCAACGACGCCGCGAGCAAATATCTGGTGCAGACGCATCCGATCGGGCAGGTCATCGGCCTGCGTCAGGCGGCAGCGTTGCTGGTGCTGATTCCCTACATGATGTTCTTCAGCCGCTGGAGTGCGTTGCGGGTTGTTGACTGGAGCGGGCAGATTACGCGCGGTGTGTTGTTCCTGATCGGTTCGGTGTTCATCGTCTGGAGTCTGGCCGTACTGCCGCTGGCGACCGCCATTACCATGCTCTTCGCCAGCCCGATTTTCATGGTGGTGCTGTCGGCTCCGCTGCTGGGCGAGCGCATCGGACGGCATCGCTGGGTTGCCGTGATCGGCGGCTTCGCCGGGGTGTTGATTATCCTGCGGCCCGGCGCCGAATCCTTCCAGTGGGCGCTGCTGCTGCCGCTGCTGGCTGCGCTGGTCAATGCATTGCGTGACGTGCTGACGCGGCGGCTGTCGCGCACCGAAACTTCCATCGCCATCCTGTTCTGGTCGAACATCATTTTGATGGCCGGTGGATTCGCAACACTGCCGTTCGGGTGGGTTCCAGTGACGTCCAATGCGGCTTTCTGGTTTATTGTGGCCGGGATCGTCAACGGCAGTGCGCATTTCTGCATCATCGAGGCGCTGCGCACCGGCGAAGCCTCAGTCGTGGCACCCATCCGTTATACGGCCCTGCTGTGGGCTGCGCTGCTGGGTTTTGTGGTCTGGGGCGAAGTCCCCGGCCTCTGGCTGTGGGCGGGCGCCGCAGTGATGGTCGCCAGCAGTCTGTACATGATCCGCGCCGAACGCCGCCGCAGCTGATTGCAGACGTCGCGGCGGGTAGGTATGCTGCACCGGCAATCCCGACAGTTGAAGTATCCAGACAGCCAACAGGAGACAGGTATGGAAATCCAAGCAGGCAGCGCCGCGCCGGACTTTGCACTGGCCGCGCATAATTCCGAACAGAAGGTCGCGTTGTCCGGTTTCAAGGGGCGGCCCGTCGTGGTCGCGTTCATGCCCTTTGCATTCACCGGGGGATGAACGAACCAAGTCAACGGGTTCCGTGCGAACTACGAAGAATTCAAGAAGCTGAACTGCGAAATCCTGCAACTCAGTGCTGATCCGCTGCCGGCCCTCAAGGCCTGGTCTGATCATCTGGGCGGCGTACCTTTTCCACTTTTGTCTGACTACTGGCCGCATGGCGCGGTCGGCCAAGCCTTTGGCATATTCAACGAGGAACGCGGCATGGACAAGCGTGCGGCCTACGTGATCGACGCCAAAGGCGTGGTGCGTTACGCCAAGGTCTATCCGCAGGGCACGATCCCGACCAGTGAGGAATTGCTGGCCGAATTGCGCAAGCTCTGAGCCAAGGCAGCAGGTCCTGGCCGGCAGGGAATCTCCGCAACGGGATAACCTGCCGGCCTTTTTGTTTCCGGGCGCTGGCGGTTGGCCCGTATTTTGCGTAACTTTTATTTAATTTGCGGTATTTATGATGTGCACTTCCTGCCCCCACTGGAGAGATCGTCATGCTGAAAGGTAAAAGCGCCGTCGTCACCGGATCCACCAGTGGCATCGGGCTGGGTGTGGCTGAAGCCCTGGCCGCGCGCGGCGTCAACATCATGCTGAACGGCCTGGGCAACGGCGCGGACATTGAGGCCCTGCGCACCCGCATTGCGCGCGAGCACGGCGTCACAGTGCTCTATGACGGTGCCGATATGAGCAAGCCTGCGACCATTGCGGCGATGATGGAAAACGCCGCCGCTGCCTTCGGTACGGTGGATATCCTGGTCAACAATGCCGGTATCCAGTTTGTTTCTCCGGTCGAGGATTTTCCACCGGAAAAATGGGATGCCATCATCGCCATCAACCTGGTGGCGCTGTTCCATACCATCCGCCATGCAGTGCCCGCCATGAAACAGCGCAAGTGGGGACGCATCATCAACATCGCCTCGGCGCATGCGCTGGTGGCGTCCCCCTTCAAGTCGGCCTACGTCGCCGCCAAACACGGTGTCGCCGGCCTGACCAAAACCATTGCGCTGGAAACTGCCACTTTCGGCATCACCTGCAATGCGATCTGCCCGGGTTATGTGCTGACGCCGCTGGTGGAAAAGCAGATTCCGGATACCGCCAGGGCGCGCGGCATCACCGAAGCGCAGGTGGTGAGTGATGTGCTGCTCGCGGCGCAACCGACCAAGCAGTTCGTCACGGTGCAACAGGTGGCTGCGCTGGCGTGTTTTCTCGCGGGTGAGGATGCGTCGTCGATTACCGGGACGCTGCAGGCGATCGATGGTGGCTGGACTGCGCAGTAGTCCCCGTCTTGCTGCCAAGGGTAGAAGGGCGTCGCCTCCTGTCAGCGCCTGACAAAGAATGACCCATCGGAATGGGGCCGGGTCAGCGCCTCCCAGGAAATTTCAAGTCCGAGTCCGGGTGCATTCGGCACCGTGACTTTCCCCTTCGATAGCGCTGGCCCACCAGACACGCCCTTGCATTCGGGCAGACTCCATGCATAGCGAACATCGCAGGCATAGTCGAGATTTTCGATGGCTGCCGCGAGATGGATTCCGGCTGTGTTGCTTATCCAGGCATCGCGATGCGCACCTATCACGACAGGAATGCCCAGTGAAGACATTGTGTGCGCAAGGCGGATGGATTTGTGCAGGCCGCCATTTTTCTGGATCTTGATGTTTGCGACGAGACCGTTGAAGTTTTGCGCCAGCGCTGCAGCGTCGGTGTCTAGGATCAGTGATTCGTCGAGGCATACCGGGATGGACGAACGCCTAGCCAGTTCATGATAGGCCTGCCAGCGCCGCGCTGGAAACGGTTCTTCCAGCAGGTCGATTTTCAGCTCGTGGAGTTGGGGTAGATGCCTCCAGAACTCCCCGGCGTTCCGGCATCCTTGGTTGAAGTCTAGTCTCAGCCAGGGGCCGTCATCGCCCAGGGCCGTGCGTACTTTGCGTAAAAAACGTATGTCGTGCTCAAGATCCCTCCCGCCTTTCAGTTTGAGGGTGGGGAAACCCTCCCGAGCGGCCGCCACGGCCTTCTCGGTTGCGCGTTCCAGCGAATCGATGCCTATCGTCTGGGCAACAGGGATCTCCTGCCTGAATGCGCCCCCTAGCAGGGAGCAAACAGGCGTCCCAAGAGCCTTTCCTTTCAAGTCATGCAAGGCGATATCGAGCGCCGTCTTCGCGCACAAATGGCCAGGAATCTCATCAATCCTGGCGATCGACCTGTTGATGTTCAGGGCATCCTCCCCGATGAGGCGCGGGGCGAGTTCGTTCCTGAGGATTTCAACTATGGTGCCCTGCGTTTCACCGAATGTGGGCGGGATGGGCGCGGACTCGCCGTAGCCGACCAGTCCACTTTGTGTCCGAAGTGCCACAAAAACGTTGTCCAGCGTGCTTACGTTGCCGTAACGCAGTGCGATGCTCTCCTTCCTCGGTAGACGGACTGGGACGATTTCGATTTCTGTAATCTCTTCCATGGCGAGCCTATTTTGCCAGACCCAAGTCTTTCAGAACGCCCGCGATCCTGACATTTTCGGAGCCGAGAAATTTTCTGAATTCATCGGCGTTGAGGTACATGCTTTCAGCACTTCCGGCTTGGAGGAATTTTTTCCATTCGCTGTTCGTCGATATTCCGCGCATTGCAGACTCCCAGAACTGCACCGCGGAAGGGTTCATGTTCCTTGGCCCGACTATGCCCCTGAAAGTCGCAAATGAAACCGGCAATCCGAGTTCTGTCCAGGTAGGAATGGCGGCAAGTTCGCCTCCAAGCCGCCCAGGGGATGTTACGGCAATCAGTTTGATCCGCCCGGCCTTGACGTGGCTGGCGAATACCGATGAACCACCGACTGCCACATCGACATGTCCGCCCAGTAATGTGGCTGCCAGTTCCCCGCCCGAGCTAAATACGACGGTTTTTAGTTTTTTTACGTCCACGCCTGCCGCTTTTCCGACCAGGCCGATGGCCATGTGGTTGTGGTTTCCCGGTGAACCGGAAAACGCGATTGACACGGACTTTTCGTCCTTGCGCAGGCTGTTGATCAGCTCCTTCCCGCTGGTCAAGGACGACTCTGTCCGCACGGCAAATACGATGTATTCGGCCATCAAGTTGGCAATCGGCGTTACATCCTCGTAGTTCAGGGGATTTACTCCGGTAATGCGGTTGGTAAGTAGGCTGATGGTGCCGATCGAGATGGTGTGTCCGGTGTTGTCGGACTGATTCAGGTAGGTAAAGCCGATGGATTGGCCACCGCCTGTTTTGTTCACGACCGTGATTGGTGGTTTTACAACGCCCTCATGCTGCATGACGGCCTGAACGATTCTTGCGGTTTGATCCAGTGCGCTGCCAGGGCCTGCCGGGGCGATAATTTCAATGTTCTTTGTCGGAATCCATGCGTTTCCCTGTGCCGATGTGAAGGAGGGAAGAAGTGTAATGAGCAGAGCTACACCGATATTGATACCTGTGATTTTCATTGTTTTACTTTTATTCCCTTGGTTTAAAAGAATTGTAGTGGGCTACGAGCGGACCAGGTGATGGCTGGTGGGGCATAACAGCATGAGGCATGTTTCTTTTCGTTTTACTCTGAACCATTTTGGAGTGGGTTATTTCGGCCCGCGCCAGCACGACGCTGTGAGGGAGGGACTATTCTGACGAGTAGATCACGTCCCGCACGGTCGGATACACCTGGCGTTCCCAGCGCTTGCCGCTGAATACGCCGTAGTGGCCGACGCCTGCCTGCACATAGTGCGTGCGCAGATACTGCGGCAGCCGTGAGCACAGATCCTGTGCCGCCAGCGTCTGGCCCAGCGCGCAGATGTCGTCGCGTTCGCCCTCGACGGTGAGTAATGCGGTGCGCCGGATCGTCTTCGGGTTGATGACGCGGTCGCGGTAGGTCAGTTTGCCCAGCGCCAGCGCGTGTTCCTGAAACACCAGCTTTACGGTTTCCAGATAGAAGTCGGCGCTGAGGTCGGATACCGCGAAATATTCTTCGTAGAAGCGTCGCGTTGCCGCCGCTTTTTCATGGTCGCCTTCAACGATCTGCTGGTAATAGTCCTTGAACGACTTGATGTGCCGCTGCAGATTCATGTTGAGGAAGGCGGAGAGCTGCACGAAGCCGGGATAGACCCGGCGCCGTCCGCCGGCAAACTGCATTGGTACATGTTCGATCAGATTGTTTTCAAACCAGCTCATCGGTTTGCTGGTGGCGAGGGCGTTGACCGAGGTCGGATTGACCCGGCAGTCGATGGGGCCTGCCATCAGTGTCAGGCTGAGCGGTGTCGCAGGATGTTTGTCTTCTGCCATCACCGCTACGGCGGCCAGTGCTTCGACGCAGGGCTGGCAGATGGCGGCCAGATGCGAACCCGGTCCCATGGCGTTGAGGAACTCGATGATATGGTCGATGTACTCGTCGATGCCGAAACGGCCGGCTTCAATCGGCACGTCGCGCACGTTGTGCCAGTCGGTGATGTAAACATCGTGATCACGCAGCATGGTGCGTGCGGTTTCACGCAGCAGCGTTGCAAAATGTCCGGACATCGGCGCGACGATCAACACCCGAGGCTGAGGGACCGGCGTGTCCTTGCGGAACCTGAGCAGTGTTGCAAACGGGGTGGTGTGGACCACCTCTTCCGTAACGGCATATTCATTTTTGCCGGATACGATGGAGTCGATGCCGAATTCAGGGCGTTTGTGGGTCAGGCGTGCCAGCGAAATCACTTCACAGGCTGCGGCGAAACGACGCAGCGGCTGGTATCCCCAGGTGGTCGCACCAAAGCCGAGAAACATGGGGGCCGCCATCATTGCGGCCTGGCGCACCGGGTTCAGTACGTATTCCTGCGTCTGGTAGGCGCTGTAGATCATGGGTATTTCGATCCTTTTATTCCGGCGGCCCGCCCGGCTAGCCCCTATTCTTACGCAATATTTGCGCCAGCGGGAAATTTTGCATGGCATGACTCGTGCTAAAGATTATCCACAAGTACGCAGGAAGGCACACAATGGGTGCATCCGGGCGTGCCTTTGCATGGAGGTTGGGCATCATGGCGCAAGCCACTTTGAGCATCAGCAGTAAGAACTACTCGTCATGGTCGCTGCGCGGTTGGCTGCTGGCGCGTTTTGCCGGTCTGGAGTTCAAAGAGGTCGTGGTGTCACCCGACGATGCCGATGCACGCCGCGAGCTGCTGCTGATTTCCCCGTCGATTCTGGTGCCCTGCCTGACCCATGCCGGCATCAAGGTCTGGGACACTCTGGCGATTGCCGAATATCTTAATGAAATCAAACCCAAAAGCGGATTGCTGCCGGCGACTCGCGCGGCGCGTGCGCATTGCCGCGCGATATCCGGCGAGATGCATTCCGGCTTCAGCAGCCTGCGCTCGGCGCTGCCGATGAACCTGAAGGGTGACTTCCCGAACTACAAGGTGTGGTCCAAGGCGCGCGGCGACATCGAGCGAATTACTGCGATCTGGCACGAATGCCTGGACGAATACGGCGGCCCCTTCCTGTTCGGCAAGAAGCGCTGCCTGGCTGACGCCATGTACGCGCCGGTGACCACCCGTTTCCGTACCTACCATGTCGCCATCGACAAACAGTGCACGGCGTACGGCGATAAGATCATGAAAATGCCGGAAATGGTGGAGTGGATCGCCGCCGCCAAACTCGAACACGACGACATCGAAGAACTCGACATGGAGTTCTGAGGGGCTGGCCCCCCACAGAATCCTGTTTACAGGTAACTATTCAGCGCGCGCGGAAAGTCAAAAGCTTCCCTCACCCCGCCCTCTGCTCCGCTTCCAGTGTTCCCTTGTTTCGGAGGGAGAGGGGAGGGCGTTGAGTTTGCCGCACGCACTGAACAGATACGTTTACAGAACACTTACTTCCAAGGCTGTGGCGCGGGTACCGCGGCCGGCGCGGGCATGTCGACGGTGGTGAAGTCCGCCGGGCCAACCACTTCCAGGTATTCCATGTCCGGCGAATAATCGAACAGGTAATGCACGATGCCCGGACGCTGGTGCACGCAGTCGCCGGCGCTGACCAGTGTTTCCTTGTCCTCATACATGAACTTGGCCCAGCCTTTGAGCATGATGACGATATGGAAATCCGCATCATGACGGTGCCAGCCCGTCCCTTTTTCGGGCGCCTGATTGGCACGTACCATCTGGGCGATGACTTTGCCGGCGGTCGCTTCAGCGATGCCGAGGTCACGGTAAATGAAGAAATCCCGTAGTCCGTCAGACCGGAATTCGGTATCGCCGGATTTGACGTGTGAAAACTTGGTGACGGTTCGGTCGAGCATGGCCTGCCTCCTGTCAAAGTAATGGGTATAAGCCAAGCATAAGTTGTTCCAGACCCGTGGTGCACGGTGCTGGTGCGGATGCACCGTGGCGGGGCGCTCCGGGGCGGCCGGTCAGTGCAGCGTGGTCACCGTAGCCATCAGTCTGGGCGTCAGATTGAGCAGCATGACCCGCCTCCCGAGCATCACCACGCTGCCTTTGACGCGGTTGTCGCCGGTATCGCTGAACTCGAAATCATAGGCCCGTTGCAACAGCAGCCGGCCGCCGGCATTGCGACCCGGTTTGATCCCGACAATGCCGACAGTGTCGTCGAGGAACAGCAGGCCTTCGGCTTCACAGGCGGCGCGCGCTGCGGTGACCGCGGCTTCACGTGCCTGCATGCTGTCCCACCACAGCCAGCCGAGCGCGGCGAACAGGACCAGGAAAAAAATTTCAAGCATGGTGGAGGGGCATATGAGTGTGTGGCGGAATGCGTGGTCGCCACGTTACCAGAGTTGGCCCTCCCGCCGTTACTCCGGCCCGAACCGGAGTGACGCGAAGGCGGGACTTCACCATCTGGAACACCCGGTAGTGGCCTGTCGGGATTGCGGTAGACTGCTACCCACTTTCACCGGCGCAGACCGGTAAATCCGGAGGAGCAGCATGATCGCATTGAAATCGCGGACACACACTGTTGAAGACCTCGGCAGTGCCATCGAACTTTGTTATGCCAACGGCTGGACCGACGGCCTGCCGGTGATTCCGCCGACGGCGGAACGTATTACCGCCATGCTTGAGGGGGCGAACCTCAAGCCCGAACACCAGCTCGCGTTCATCGAAAACCGCCAGGTCTCGGTGACTGCAGAGAAAGTCGCGATCAACGCGGTGATGGCGGGCTGCAAACCGGAATACATGCCGGTGATCGCGGCCACGGTCGAGGCGCTGGCCGATGCCAAATACGGTTATCACGGCCCGGCGACCAGCACCGGTGGTGCGGCGGTGTTCATGCTGGTCAATGGTCCGATTGCCAAAGAACTCAACATCAACAACGGCGACAACCTCTTCGGCCAGGGCTGGCGCGCCAATGCCACCATCGGCCGCGCGATCCGCCTGATGATGCAAAACGTGATTGGCACCACGCCCGGCGTACTCGACCGCAGCAGCCTCGGCCATGCCGGCAAATACACGTTTTGCATTGCCGAAAACGAGGAAGACAGCCCGTGGCCGGCGTTCCACACCACGCGCGGTTTCAAGGCGTCGCAGAATGCGGTGACGATTTTCGCCGCCTACGCGCCGCACCAGTATTCCAACGGGCTGGCGGCAACGCCCGAGGGCGTGCTGACCACCACCTGCGCGCAGATGCGCATGTCCGCCGGCACCAACCGCCAGCCGCAATACGCGCTGGTGTTCGCCGGCGAGCACCAGGCGATTATGAAAAGCGGCGGCTGGTCGCGTGAAGACGTGCAGAAATACGTATATGAAAATACCCGGGTGAGCATGGCCGAGTTGCAGCGCGCCAACATCCGGCCGGGTCCGATCACCGCTGAAAGCGAAAAAGAAATGTCTTTGCTGGTCGAAACGCCGCAGGACCTGCTGGTGATTGCCGCCGGTGGCCGCGCCGGTGTGCAGTCGGCCTACATCCCCGGCTGGGGCGGCAAAAACGGTTCGCAAAGCGTCACCCGGGAAATCAAGAAGTATTGAAAATTATCAATAAAAACAATAAGTTATATATTTTTTAGGGCGGGGGGAGCGTAGCGGATCCCGCCGTTCCGGGACGGGTGCAGCAAAGGCGGGATCCACTGCGTTCCTCCCGCCCCACCGGTCAAGTATCTGGTTTTATTTTTAACAATCGAAGGAGGGCGTCATGTCATTGCAAATCTACGATCCAACCACTGAAGTGAAAGGCCGCACGATTGCCTATGCGACGCGACCCAAATCACTGAAAGGCCTGCGTATCGGCCTGGTCGACAACACCAAACACAACTCCGACCAGATCCTGCTGCGCGTTGCCGGCATCCTTGAGCGTGAACACGGCGCGAAGACGCATGTCATCCGCAAAAAGAAAAGCTCGGGCTCGGCACCCAGTCCGGAAATGATCGAAGAATACAAAGCCAACTGCGATGTGGTCGTCGCAGGCGTCGGCGACTGAGGGTCATGCAGCTCGGGCAGTGTGCTCGACAGCATCGTATTTGAACAGCAGGGTGTTCCTTCGGCGTCGATCGTGACGCATGTGTTTATCGTGACGGGCAAGGCGATGGCAAGAACCTGGGGTGTACCGGATTTCAAATTCCTGGTGCTGCCGCATCCGATCGCCAACCTGACGCCGGAACAGATGGATCAGCGCGCGGCGGAAATCACACCGCAGGTCGTGGCGTTATTGCTGCAGGGACAGCAGGCAACTTAGTTTAGCGATTGCAGGAAAGAAAAGGGGCCGCGAGGCCCCTTTTTGTGCGCCCGTGCTTGAATGTTAAAGCTAAGCAGGGCGATTTTTTATCTATAACAATGAAATCGACTCCGGTACTTTTGGTCCGAAAGGGCAACGCTCTGGTTCAGCGGCGGGCCACGCAGCGGACCGTCCGCTGCAACCGGTTGTTAGCCCGCAGTTTCGCATCACTGTCTTTCACTCCCTCGCCACCACAGTGTCGTACAACCCATAGTGAGTCAGCCCCTTGTGGCTCTCGATGCCCGAGTAGCGCAGCGAGGCATCCTCATAACGCCGGAATGCGAATACGGCCTGATTCATCTGCTCGGTGTTGAACACCTTGAGTCGCACGAGCAGGTGGAAATCCTTCACCGTCAGACCCGTGACCGTCTCGAACAAGCCGGGCTCGATCTTGGTGATCACGTCTTGCAGCGTGTTCTCGCGGAAATCGGTCAGATACATGAAGGCTGGAATACGGGTCGCGAACTTGATGAGCTTCTCCTGTATCAGCTTTCGCTTGGACTTATATTCCTTCTCCGCGTCGGTGAGTTCCTTCTTCTCTTTGGCCGACAAGTCCTTGTCCTTCGCCTTATCCTTGAGCTTCTTCACCAGCTCGCTCTTGTTGATGATGGTTTCGATGATGTTGTCGCCGAGCGCGCGCCAGCCCTCAATGCGCTCCATGGCGGCCATCGCCTCAGGGTCGTCAAGGATCCGACGCAGGGTGTCGTTATCCACGTTCACGAGCAGCGCACTCTCCCACTTGCGCGCGAGCAACGTGGCGGATGTTCCGGCCATGGCGATGTCGAGGATGCCGCCCGCATCAATCTGCGTCATGTTCGCGCCGTCGTAGGCCAGCACCGGCAGGAACGACACGAGGTCCTTAACCGCGTTCTCCGGGTTCGGCTCGTTGGGCGAGAGCCCGATCCCGTATTCGGAAAGCTGCCGCAGCGCGCGTGTGGGCGCGAAGTCGAACACGAAACAGATCGGCTTGAGGATTTCCTCCTCCTTCGGGTCGTCACCGTTGGGGTTCTTGATGGACCACGGCGATTGCACGCGAAACGCCGCCTGGAAGTAGCTCTCCGGCGACTTCAGATTGCGCAGCATCAGAATTGACGACCATTGCGGCACGGTGACGCCGGTGGTGAGCTTGCCGCACGAGAGCGTGATGGTCTTGGTTTCGAAGCCGCTGCCGATAGCCTCACGCACGGGCGGCAACGCCGCCAAGCCGATGCCCGCCGCAGCGCCAGCGACAACGAGCGCGTCGTAGTCGTGCCAGAAAACGTTGTGCTTCTCGGCCAGCAGGTTCGCCATCGCGTGGCAAGCCGCGACGTCGGGCAGGAACCAAAACGAGTGCTGGAGATACGGCAG
>ENA-ORBV01000340-ORBV01000340.1-microbial-mat-metagenome-genome-assembly--contig:-NODE-340-length-106465-cov-10.056576_pt1 | contig 106465 bp, 95 predicted proteins | sample MGYA00237777_ERZ505514 | MGnify/ENA primary metagenome ERZ505514 (study PRJEB26160, sample SAMN06269048) | microbial mat metagenome | isolation source: Oligotrophic lake microbial mat | place...
CCACTATCCACGAGAGCACACTCGCACAATCGCGAAGGTGACGAGCATGCCACCGCCGGCGAACCAATGCGGCTTGCCTCCAAGCCCTGCGCAAGGGCCGTGCCGAACAGGATTGCCATGGATGGCCACCGCGAGCGGAGGCCGGGCAAGGCCGCGGGGGGCAGGGATGCCCTTGTTCAAGAGCGTTGGCCACTCAACTGACTGCGCCGCTGGAGGCGTCGCCACTTCCCGGCGGAGGCCGGGCAAGGCCGCGGGGGGCAGGGATGCCCCAGCGGCCGTGAAATCAGTGCTCAACCGCTGGCCAATACTCGTCAAAATCGAACTTCGGACTGTTGTCGAGGTCGTGGCACTCGAGGCAGTTGTTCACCGCTTTCTGCTTCCCTTCGGGGGTGGCGAGAGAGAGCTTGATCTCGTCCCGTAGTCGGTCCCGCTCCGCTTCGGTGGCCCGCACATCACCCCGCTCCACGGCGGTGTGAGCAGCCGCTGGGCCGTGGCAGTTCTCGCAGCCCTGATGGGCGAGATGCGGCGTTTTCTCCACACCGGCGAACCCCCCTTCGAACGGCTCGAACCGCTGCGGCGCCCAGCCCACGACGTGGCATGAGAGACACTCCGGATCGCTATCCCGTCGCGGCCTCGCCTCCTCGAGCGTGGTGAGCGCCTTGGCATGTCCCGAGCTTTCCCAGACCTCATACGCCTCTTCATGACACTCCGCGCAGGCTTTGCTCCCGGCAAATCGCCGGCCGCTGGGATGGCGAATTGGGACGAGCCCGAGGCCAGCGAGCCCCAGGGTTTCAAGCTTCTGCTGATACGTCGCTAAGAGAGCGATCATGTCGTCGGCCTCGCCCCATCGGGCATCGAGCGGCACCCGCTGCGAGCGCATGGGCTGCGACTCGCCGCCAAAGAAGCCAATGGCTACCGCAAACATCCCCTTGTGGCCCAGCTCCACGAGCCTCGCCCCGCTAGGGAGTACCGGAAGCTCGCGGGGTGGCTCGTCGCCACCGCCGGCCGTCGCGACGATATCGAACTGCGGAAACCTTGCAGCCAGGGCTTTGGTCTCGTCGGGCCCTGCCCACGACAAAAGCACCTGGTGGTCGCACTTCGCCTTGGTCAGTTCGGTCACGACGGCGGCCAGAGCCTCAGCGGCCGGCACGACCTCAATATCATCATTGCGAATCTTGGCCGCCTCGGCATCGCCGAGGATGGTCGTGATGCCAATCGTGAGTCCACCGGCTTTAATCACCCTGAATCGAGGCGTGATGTTCGCATCGAGGCCGAGCAGACCGACATTGGCGCTCACAAACGGGGTGGGCTCATCCCCGATGGCCGCCACGCCCGCCACGAGCTCTTCTGCCGGAAGCCGCAGGTCGCCTGGACCGAAGCCCACGGCCACGTAGTGCATGCCCCGCAGCCCGTCCACGATCGACTGAAACTTCGACTCAGTCTGGCGGCCAAAGCGCTTGACCTGGCCGCCGAGATCGATCGGAACGACATCCCAGCCAGCCGCATTGAGGGCGCGGAGAAAGTTCTGGCGGCGGCTCAGCCCCCCTTTCTGGTTCTCCTTGCCAGTGCAGCCGCAGGGCTCAATGTAGCCGTCGAGCTCGCCGGTCAGGACAAGGACCGCCCGAGGCTTCGGCCAGTCGGTGAAGACCTCCCCATTCCTCTCTTCGAACGTCTCGACGACGGCACCAGCGACGCCATCCCCTCGATCGGGCATGGTTGCGGCAGTCGCCATGCCGGCCAGCGTGAAGGCCGACAGGATAGGCACGATGCGAAGGAAACTCGTGAACATGGTGGCTCCGGGAACCGACTCGTGCCCTACGGGCCGATGGCGACACAGACAGGAATCGCAAGAGACGGCGAGTCAGGGTGTCCGGTATCGAACACTATCCTCCCGGCAGGCCCTTGCTCCGAACAGAGGTGATTCACCGCGCGGCTGCCAGGCTGAATCACGAGATCGATCGGAAATCGCATGACTCCACCATCCCCGACGGCTGCCCCGGGACCGACGGTCACCTCCAGCGAGTGAGGCACGACCTCTCGTACGACCAGGCTCACCAGCTCGCGGTGTGGCCCCTTGGCCGTGAGAAAAATTCGTCGCCGAAAACCTGATCGTCCTGACACGGTGCCGAGCACGAGGCTTTGGCGAGAGGTATCCCACCCTGGGCCCGCGATCACAAGATCACCTCCGACCGTGCCCTCGAGCGGCACGTCCGCCACGACTTCGTCGGGCATCATGAAGGTGGCGGTGATCGTCCGCCGAAGGGGCCCGATGGGGAGCCCCGATTTGATCTCGACATCGATGCGGAATCCGCCCGTGGCACCTGGCTGGGCCGCAATATCCTCGGCAGGCAAGGGTGCCGTCGCGAGCGCGAAGAATTTTTCTGCGTCGGGACCATCGATCGCGATGCCCGTCACCTGCGGCGGCGCTTCGCCGTAGGTGAAGATTGCGGCTGAGGCTTTTCGGCCCATCGATGTGGTGAGCTGGTCGAGAGCGATCGACTCCGGGGCCGACCGCCATGTCGGCACCACGGTGCCCTCCACGACAAAGACGACCTCGGGCCGCCGTGGGTCGTCGGTGAGCACGGTCACTTGCTGGTGAAAGGCTCCGCCAGGGGGCTTTCCTCGCCACTTCACCGTGACAAACGTGCGCTCACCTGGCGGCACAACCTTGCTCGCATCGGGAGTGCCGCCCTCGGTCGTCTCGAAGTCACTCACCGTGCAGCTACAACTCGAAGTGCCTCGCGTGAGGGAGAGGGGCCGCCCGCCCGTATTGCGAATCTCGAATCGGTGGCTCCCGGTCGTCCCCGTGCCGATCGTCCCAAACAGGTGCGTTGTCTCGATCGCTTCAACCCGGGGCGCATCGGCGGCGACCGCGTCAGAAAGCGGCAATAGCTCTCCCATCTGCCACGGCACGACAACGGTCTGAACGGCAACACCGCCCGCGCCAATCATGCCGCCTATGACAGCCGCAACGACTGCCACCGCCCATGCTGCGGGAGCCCTCATCGCCATATGGAAGCCGGTCCTCGAAGCCAGGGTAGACACATATGGGAAAGTGTATCGCCCCGGGCATCGTTGGCCTGGAAAACAGGGCCATTTAGGGCCTGGATGCGGCAGACTGGAGTGCAGCAGCGTCAAAATCCGCCAGGTTCGCCCAGTCAGGCAGCTCGACAAACGATTCGGCCAGCGTCCAAGCGCCAGCACGGAGGCCAGCATCCAGGTCGTCATACAGCGGTAAGGTGTCAATGCCGACCAGACGTTTATCGCCCGACGGCAGGACAGCCACGGCGACCGGCACAACGCCAGCCGCGACATCGCTTGTTCCTGGCCGGTCCTGGGGGCGCCCGGCAAGCCAGACTACGGCCCACGATGCCAAGACGAGGGCGGCCAGGCCACCCCCGACACAAACAAGGACTCGCGGCACAGCTGCGGGCGATGCCGGAGGCCGAGCAGGTTCGACTTCAGGTTTCGAGGCGGCCTCGCACGCGACCCTCTCCATGAGCCGTTCATGAAACGCCGGTGAGAAGGGAGGCCTCGTGGCGAGGGCATCGCGCCTGAGTGTTCTTCGCAAGGCAGCGGTTGGCCTGCCACCATGATGGTTCGATTTCATTGTGTCTCCTTCTCAATCGACCAAGTCACGCACCTGCGGCGCGAGCCGACGCCGCGCTCGAAACAGCAGAACCTTCACCGATGATTCGGACGTCGCGAGGACCGTCGCAATCTCCGCGAGCGATTGGGCCTCCCCATACCGCAGCCAGACGGCAGTGAACTGCCGCTCCGAGAGCGTGGCCGACGCGATCTCCCAGAGCCGGCCTGCACGCTCCACGATGACCGCCGTCGCGCACGGGTCGGCGGAAGGCGCAGACGCCGCCACCGACACCGTTTCGCGGAGTCGTCTTCGCCGCGTGGCCCGCACGTGGTTGAGGCAGGTGCGCCGCGCAATCGTGAAAAGCCACGTTGAGAACGCCCATCGGTCGTCATACCTGGCGATCGATTGCCAGCCCCGTACGAAGGCCTCCTGGGCGAGATCGTCGGCATCCCCGCCACTCGACCCGATGACTTGCCGAACATAGTGGATGATCCGAACCTGATACCGAGTGGCGAGCGAGGCGAAGCTGGCGACGCATCCAGCCGCCGCACGGCGGGCGAGCTCCGCGTCGTCTCGCTCATCTCCATCCACCATCGGTAATCTCCAACCTGGCAGTGTAGAGGCCCACATCTCACACAGGCACAACCCAGGCTGCTGCGACGCTGGAGGCGTCGCTCACCTCCCGGCGGAGGCCGGGCACAAGGCCGCCGGGCCATGGATGGCCCGGCGGCCTTGCAATCAGAACTCGTCGTCGCGAAACGGACGATCGTCCTTCGGCGACGTCTTTGGTTCATGCTGTGTGGGGGCCGAATCCTTCTTGGCCCCGTGCGAGTGGCCCCATTGCTGCTTCCGCCGCGCCATCTTGGCTTCGATTGTGTCAGCGACTTTCTCGGCGACGTTCCACACGTCGTCTGCATCGGCATCCCAGGAAATGAGACAGGTGTCGCCACGGGTCACCGTTTCGATGCCCGACACGAGCTTCATGACGTCGGCCTCCCTGCCAAAGTTGAGCGAAGCCAGTGCCACGAGCCCCTCCGTGACGGCCTTCGCCTGGGTGGCCGCTTCCGCAGACTTCATCTCCAGCTTGGCTCGATAGAACGACTTCCCTTCGCTCTCGCCCATCGCGACGCGAAAACCCTTGGCCTCCTTGAGCACAGGACACTTCGTCTCTGGATTCACTGCGACCGCGCGGCCGATGAGGATCGAACCAGCAAGCACACGGCCTGCGAGTGGTCCCTCCTCAGGAATGCTCTCACGCTTGCCGTCAAGCACGTCGAGGGCCATCTCGACCTGATCCTTCGTGCGAGCAAACACCATCGTGGAGTCGTCGTAGAAAGTTCCCACGACGGGCTTCCCTTCTGACTGCCGCCAGCCCTTGTGGGTCCAGGCATGGAGCGTATAGCCGCGGTACTCCGTGGCTTGATGACCCGGGGCCTTCTCAGCCATCGCCTCGAGCTTTTTCCTGTCGGCCTTGGCATGCACAATCATCACGGCATGCTGCTTGTCGGTGTCGAGACCGTACACCGTGACACCGTGGAGGTCCTTGCGGACATCCATACCGGTGACCGCCGCCCCCATCGCCATGAACCCGTCGAGCTGGGGATGCTTCTTCATCACCCGCGCCTGCATCTGCTCGACAACCGTTGACGCGCGTGCCGCGTCTGCATCGAGGTGCATCAGCCAGACGGCGTCGGCTGGCACGTGGTTCGTGTCAAACGGTGCGGCATCGGACGTTGTCAGGAGGGATCCTGCGGCGAGTGCAGACAACAGGAATAATGGGCTCAGTGGGCGTTTCACGGCGTGTCTCCTTGAAAAACATGGACGGGCGACGAGGTGATCGAACGATCGGTGGGGCTCGAGGCAATTGCCACCCTGTCTACACCGCTGCCCCAGCCATGGTTACTGCCGCGTTCCACCGGCGTTTTCGAGGCCTCTCCGGGCACCTCACGGACAAGCCGCGGCACCGCATATCCGGGCAGCGTCTCCCGCAGCGTCTGGTGCAGTTCGAGGGCGACATGCCCTGGCACATCAAAATGGGCTGCCCCGCGGACACGGTCGAGGAGGTGGAGGTAGTACGGGACGACGCCGATATCGATGAGTCGCTCCGAAAGCGCACGAAGCACGGGCACCGAATCGTTGACGCCAGCGAGAAGCACCGATTGGTTGAGCATGACGGCAGGGAGGCTCGCCAGCCTTTTGACCGCCACGGCCACCTCGTCGTCGAGCTCCGCCGGATGGTTGGCGTGGATGACGACCACGATCCCCAGCCGGGCCGATGCCAGCGCGGCAAGCAGGCCGTCGTCCACGCGACTCGGCAACACGACGGGCAGCCGAGTATGAATCCGCAGACGGCGGACATGAGGGATCGCATCGAGCCTCGCGACGATTCTGCCGAGGGCCCCGTTGTCGGCCAAGAGCGGATCACCGCCGGAGAGAATGATCTCGGTGAGTGACGCATCGGCCGCGATTGCCTCGAGCGCCGCTTCCATGCCTTGCCGCGTCGCGCCGCTCGTCGTGTAGGGGAACTCGCGGCGAAAGCAGTAGCGGCAGTTGACGGCGCAGCCACCTGTCACGAGAAGGAGGGCACGACCCGCGTATTTGGAGACGAGCCCCGGGGCGGTGAGGAACTGGCCCTCGTGAAGTGGGTCGGCTGTGTAGCCGGCAACCTCGTGTGCCTCCGCTCCCTGCGGGAGCACTTGGAGGAGGAGCGGGTCGCGCGGATCGCCTCGTCGCATGCGAGATGCAAACGATCGTGGCACGAGAAAGGGGAAACCCGCAGTGGATGCGGCCGCCGTGGCCGCGACCTCGTGATCGAGCCCCAGGAAGTGGCAGAGCTTGGCCGGATCGCGAAAGGCCTCGGCAAGATCCCGCTGCCAGCCAGACCGATCGGGGAAGCTGGTGCCAGTGGCACGTTCCGATTCGCCTGAGATCGTCGAGGCCACGGGTTGTCTTCCACTTCACGCTGGCCACGGCCGCGGCGTTGACATTTTCCGCTGTCGTGGCGACTCTTTGGGGCTTCCGATTCAGCCGCCCGCCAGGGCCAGCCGCACATCACCGAGGGACACTGACCGTGGCATCCTACAACACCAGCGAGTTCAAGAAGGGTCTCAAGGTCCAGATCGACGGCGACCCGTACATCCTGATCGAGTGCAATTTCGTGAAGCCGGGCAAGGGGCAGGCTCTCTACAAGTGCAAGCTGCGGAACTTGCTGCGAAACACGGTGCTCGATCGCACCTACAAGAGCGGCGACTCGCTCGACGCGGCAGACATTGCGACGATCGACGCCCAGTACCTCTACAAGCAGGGGGAGTCGTTCGTGTTCATGGACAACGAGAACTACGAGCAGTACGAACTCTCCAAGGAACAGGTAGACGACGCCTGGAAATGGATCAAGGAGGGCACCGTCTGCTCGATGCTCCTCTATAACGGCAACCCGATCTCGATGGAGCCGCCGAACCACATGCTCCTCAAGGTCGAGTACGCCGAACCAGCCGTCCGCGGAAACACGGCCACGAATCTCCAGAAGCCGGTGAAACTCGAGACCGGAGCCGAGGTCGTCGTGCCCGCCTTCATCGAGCAGGGCGACACGATCAAGGTCGACACCCGCACGGGCGACTACCTCGAACGCGTGAAGGTGTAAGGAAGCGTCACGGACGGCGGGGCATCCCTGTCTGTCTCGAGCACCCGCCGATCTCGGGCTCGATCAAACGAGCTGCTGCGACCGTGCAGGAAGCGTCAGTACGATCTCGCCAAGACGCTGCGGCGAGAGACGGGCTGGCCGGTCACGATGCAGACGCCAGGCTCGTCGGGGCCGTCCATCGGAATGCAGCGAACCGTGACCTTGAGCGGTTCGAGGAGGGCCATCACGGCCGGGTCGTCGGCCACGGAGACCCATGCAAAACCGGCATCGTCCCGCGCGAAGTACTCTGTGACCTCCGTCGTTGACTCAAGTTTCACCGAGTGGGCATCGCGGAATGCCGCGGCTCGCTCGAAGAGGCCACGCTGAATCTCCTCGAGGATTCCTGGAAGCCGGGCAGGAAGTTCGGCCAGCGGGATGGATTCCCGCTCCTTGGGACCACGATCGCGGCGGCATACGCTCGCCATGCCCGCAGCAAGATCCCGGGGGCCGATCTCGATCCGCACCGGCACCCCTTGCTTGATGTGCTGCCACACCTTGTCGCCACCGCGGACGTCGCGGGCATCCGTCTTCACGCGGATCGGTTCCCCGGCGTATGCCGTGGCAGTAATCGCGGCGGCAAGCGTTTGGCACGCCTCGAGCACCACAGCCCGCTCATCATCGGTCCGCGCGATCGGGATCACAACGGCGTGCTGCGGGGCGATTCGCGGCGGCAGCACGAGGCCATCATCGTCGGAGTGCGCCATGATCACGGCGCCGATGAGCCGCGTCGATACCCCCCATGAGGTCGTCCAGCAAAACTCCTCGGCTCCCGTCGGGCCCGCGAACTTGATGTTCTGGGCCTTTGCGAAGTTCTGACCAAGGAAATGGGACGTGCCCGCCTGGAGGGCCTTGCCGTCCTGCATCATCGCCTCGATCGAAATCGTATCGACGGCGCCCGGAAACCGTTCGCCCGCCGGCTTGGGGCCCTTGATCACGGGAATGGCGAGATCTCGTTCGGCGAATGTGGCGTAGATCTCGAGCATCCGCCGCGTCTCCTCTTCGGCCTCTTCTCGGGTGGCGTGGGCGGTGTGTCCCTCTTGCCAGAGGAACTCGGTCGTCCTGAGGAACACGCGGGGCCGCAGCTCCCAGCGAACGACGTTGGCCCATTGGTTGATCAGGATTGGAAGATCCCGCCACGACTGGATCCACTTTGCATACATCGCCCCGATGATCGTTTCGCTCGTCGGCCGCACGACGAGCGGCTCCTCGAGTTTTCCTGTCGGGATCAGCTTGCCGTCGGGGCCCAACTCCAGGCGATGGTGCGTGACGATGGCGCATTCCTTGGCGAAGCCCTCAACATGCTTGGCTTCTTGCTCGAGGTACGAGAGCGGAATGAACAAGGGGAAGTAGGCGTTGACATGCCCCGTCTCCTTAAACATGCGATCGAGGATCGCCTGCATCCGCTCCCACATGGCATAGCCATGGGGCTTGATGACCATGCAGCCGCGGACCGGTGACGTCTCGGCGAGATCGGCCGCCCGAACCACCTGCTGATACCACTCGGGGTAGTCCTCGGCGCGGGTGGGGCTGATGGCATGGGCGGGCATCGGGCGGCTTTCTTCAGAGGGGAGCGGGGGATTGTAGCTATGCCCTGCCGGTTTGTGGGATGGCGTCGGTCGCCCGTACAATCTCGCCGATGACGCGTCGCCTGATTTCGGAACTCCCGCCCCAGACAAAGATCGATCAGGTCTTTCTGGCGACGCACAAGCAGTTGCGTCCCAACCGGAGCGGTCAGCTCTATCTGCAGATCGAGTTGTCCGACAAGAGTGGGATCATCACCGGCAGGCTTTGGAATGCCTCCGACGCCGACTACGGTTCCTTTGCTGACGGCGACTATGTCCGCGTCGAGGGGCACACCCAGCTCTTCTCGGGCGCCGTGCAGGTCATCATTTCGACAATCGAGCGGGCTGATCCTGGAACGGTGGATGAGCGCGAGTTTCGCGTCCTCTCATCGACCGACATCGACCAGTTGCGGGCTGAACTGCGCGGCCTTCTCGCAGGTCTTCGGCCACCGCTGGCGGCCCTTGTCGCCGAGATTCTCGACGACAAGTCGTTGATGGACTGCGTGGCCCGCACGCCGGCCGGCGTCAAGCACCACCATGCCTATGCCGGCGGCCTCCTAGACCATGTCGTCAACCTCATGCGCCTGGCGGACCTCATCGCGCCCCTCTATCCCGACATGGATCGCGACCTGCTGCTGGTGGGCGTCCTCGTTCACGACATCGGCAAGATCGTCGAGCTCGAGAGCGAGAAGGGGTTTTCCTACACCGACTCGGGCCAGCTCCTCGGGCATGTCCTGCTCGGTCTCGAGATCGTCGATGCCAAGATTCGTGCCGTCGAGCGCCTCACGGGCACACCCTTCGATGCCGAGACGGCCCTGCGCGTCAAGCACATGATCGCCAGTCACCACGGATCCTATGAGTTCGGCGCTCCACGGCTGCCCATGACGCTCGAGGCCGTGGCGCTCCATCACCTCGATCATCTCGATGCCAAGATGGCCGGCACCATTCAGCTCCTGCGGGGCGAAGCATCGCTCGACGATGGATGGACGCAGTACCAGCCGGGGCAGGGCCGGAAGTTCTTCCGAGGCCGCGGCCCATGACCCCCAAGCGGCCGAAGCCCGAAAAGCCAACGGCTCGGAGCGGCATCGTGGGCGTCTACCGTCGGGCGTCCGGCGGCTATGGGTTCGTAAGACCCGACGGCGCCCTGCCCGGTGATCGCTCAGGCGACATCCACGTCGCGTCTGCCGCGAGCCTTGATGCCGCGAGCGGCGACACCGTCTGCGTGCGGTTGGCGTCGGGTCGCGATGGCCGTCGCCCCGGCCTCTCCGGCGAGATCGTGGAGGTCGTGACCCGACGAACGACTCGCTTTGTGGGCTCCTATTTTGAGCGGTCGGATACCGGCTGGGTCCAGGTGGATGGCACGTCATTCACTCGGCCCGTGTCGGTGGGCGACCCCGGCGCCAAGGGTGTCCATGAAGGCGACAAGGTGGTAGTGGAGGTGGTGCGATTCCCCACCCATCTCCGCGACGGCGAGGGGGTCGTCGTCGATGTGCTTGGAAAGCCCGGCGATGTCGGCGTCGACACGCAGACGGTGATTCATGAATTCGGACTGCCGGGCGAGTTTCCCGATGCTGCGCTCGCGGATGCGCGCCGTCAGGCCGCCCGCTTCGACGAGACCGTGCCCGCCGGCCGCCGCGATCTCACGGATCACACGATCATCACGATCGACCCTGTCGATGCCCGCGACTTCGATGACGCGATCTCACTCGAACGCCAGGAGCGGGGCCACTGGCTGCTCGGCGTCCACATCGCTGATGTCTCGCATTTCGTCCGCGCGGGTTCGCCGCTCGACCAGGAGGCTCGCGCTCGCGGCACGAGTGTGTATCTCCCCGATCGCGTGATTCCGATGATCCCGGAGATCGTCTCGAACAATCTCGCGAGCCTCCAGCCAGGCAAGGTTCGCTACGCCAAGACCTGCTGGATCGAGTTCACAGCCGATGGCGTGCCGGTGCATTCGACGGTCGAGTCCTCGGCGATCAAGAGTTGCCGACGGTTCAGCTACGAAGAGGTCGATGTTTTTCTCACGGATCCGAAGACCCATACGGTCGAGATGACCCCGGCCGTCCGATCACTCCTCGGCGGGATGCGCGACCTCGCGCGGATCCTCAGGCGCCGCCGGATCGCTCGCGGGTCGCTCCAGATTGAAAAACCCGAAGTGAAGATCGACCTCGACCATGATGGCCGCGTCGCCGGGGCTCACGTCGTCGAGAACACCGAAAGCCATCAGATCATCGAGGAGTTCATGCTCGCGGCCAACGAGGCCGTGGCCCGGGCCCTTACCGCCGCGGGCGCGGGGTTCTTGCGGCGGATCCATCCAACGCCCGACATGCGAAAGCTCCGCCAGCTTACGGAGTTCGTCACCGAACTGGGCTTCCAGGTGGATTCGCTCGAGAGCCGCTTCGAGATCCAGCGACTGCTCGACATGGCCCGTGGGCGACCCGAGGAACACGCCGTCCACTACGCGGTCCTCCGGAGTCTGACGCGGGCCGCCTACGGACCGCAGGACGAAGGCCACTACGCGCTGGCCAGCGACTGCTACTGCCACTTCACTTCACCGATCCGCCGCTATCCCGACCTCACGATCCACCGTGCCCTCGAGGCGATCGCCTCAGGAAAGCGCCCTCCGGCCGACGGGCTCATCCAACTCGGCCAGGATTGTTCGGACCTCGAGCGACGAGCCGAGTCTGCTGAACGGGAGCTGGTGAAGCTCAAGCTTCTGCTGTTCATGGCGTCTCGGGTTGGTGAGGAAATGGATGCCGTGGTGACAGGCGTGGAGGCATTCGGCATTTTCGTGCAGGGGCTGGCACTGCCGGCGGAAGGGCTCGTGCCGATCGACGCGCTTCCCAATGACACCTACCGTTACGACCGCGCGAGCCACACGCTCTCGGGCCGGCGGGCGGGCCAGAGCTACCGGCTCGGCGATCGCGTCCGCGTTGCCGTCGACCGGGTCGATCTCGATCGTCGCTCGTTGAACTTCCGACTCGTCGATGGCCATGTCCGCCGTGCCAAGCGACCACCGAAGCCACCGAAGCCGCCGTCCAAGGGCCGAAGCCAGGGTCGTCCTACAGCACCTCCGTCCCGACCTGCGAAGAAGCGCAGCGGCAAGCGTTCGAAGCGGCTCTAGGAGCCCGGCAACGGCCTCCGGGCGCGGAACGTGCCACACCCGTGGCGTCTCGACCGTCGGGACCGATATCCTTCACCAGCCGCCTCGCTCCCTCGCTCGGGTCCACCGCATGCCTGATACGCTTCTCGACACGCCGCTCGGTTCCTGGCACGCAGCTCACGGCGGGAGGATGGTCGACTTCGCCGGCTGGCGGATGCCGGTGCAGTACGCCTCGATCGTCGAGGAGCATCTCGCCACGCGGCAGGCGGCTGGACTCTTCGACGTGTCGCACATGGGCCGGCTGTCGATCACCGGCCCGTCCGCGATCGCGTGGCTCGATTCGCTCCTCACGCGGCGGGTGGCCGATCTTGCCGTCGGGCAGGTCCGCTACACCCTCGTCACATGTGACGAAGGGCCAGGCGGCGCAAGCATTCTCGACGACGCGCTCGTCGCCCGCGACACCGACGCCTCGAACGGCACGGCCCGGCTGGCGCTCGTCGTCAATGCCAGCAATCGCGACCGCGTCGTCTCCTGGCTGACGAGCCGTATCCCGGCGGTGGGTGTCACGCTCACGGATCACACGCTGGAGACGGCCATGATCGCTGTCCAGGGTCCGCGGGCCATCGAGATCGTCACGAGCCTGTGTCTGGCTGAGGATGTGGCGGGCATCGTGAGCCTTCAGAACTACCGCAGCACGACCGCGACCATCGCTCGGCGGCCCGCTGCCGTCAGCCGCACCGGATACACCGGTGAGGATGGAGTGGAGCTCGTCGTCGCAGCAGCAGACGCCGTGCCCGTTTGGGAAGCCCTGCACGCTGCAGGGTCGGCTTACGGCCTCACTGCCTGCGGTCTCGGCGCCCGTGACACGCTTCGGCTCGAGGCAGGGATGCCGCTCTACGGCCATGAGCTCGTGGCCACGAGTGACCCGTTCGCCATCGGCCTCGGCTTCGCCGTGAACCTCACGACGGCCAGCGGCTCGCCGCGGACATTTCCTGGAGCCGCGGCCTTGCGCCACCTGGAAGCCGCGCCATCCGAAGAGGTCCGCGTGGGCCTCGTCTTTGACGGCAAACGAGCTGCCCGTGAGGGGGCAGCCATCGTGCAGCCCGGTGCCCCTGCAACCCGCCTCGGTTTTGTGACGAGCGGAAGCTACTGCCCCACCCTTGGCACGGCCGCCGCGATGGCTCTGGTCAAACGATCCGTTGCCATCGCCGGGACGCCGCTGGATGTTCTCGTCCGCGAGAGCCCTTGCCCTGCTCGTGTCACCGCCCTGCCCTTCTACCGTCGGGCGGCGACACGATCCTGACACGATCGGCTATCCTGCCGCGGTCGCGCCGTCACGTTGCGGCCGAATTCCCGTCCTCCACCCTCTGTTCTTTAGGAGCCCGTGATGGCCGCGCCACAATTCGCCAAGACTCATGAATGGATTCGCCTCGAGGCTGACGGCCTGGCCACGGTCGGCATCTCCTCGTACGCCGTGGAGGCACTCACCGACCTGGTGTTCATGCAGCTCCCGAAGGTGGGCCGCCAGGTCAAGGCGGGCGAGTCCATTGGCGAGATCGAGAGCGTCAAGGCGGTGAGCGATTTCTACGCGCCGGTGTCGGGTGAAGTGGTTGAGGTCAACGCCTCCCTTCCGAACCAGCTCGAGACACTTGGAAACGACCCCTACGGCAATGGCTGGCTCGTGCGGATTCGACCCACGTCTCCCGCTGAGCTCGACACCTTGCTCGACCAGGCGGCCTACGACTCGCTCATCAAGAGCCAGCCCCACTGACTGATTGGTATGCGACCAGGGGGTGACGGGCTGTAGGACCAAGACCATGACCGAGCTTCTCGTGTGGCTGGACGAGCCTGCTGAAGGCCACGCCAACATGGCGGCCGACGAAGTGCTAGCGGGTGAGGCCGTGAGGCAAAACCGTCCGCTCGTGCGGTTCTACCGATGGAGCCAGATGACCGTCTCGCTGGGCGCGTTCCAGCCGATCGCGACGGCGGAGGCGGAGCCGGCCATCGCCTCCCTCCCGCTGGTTCGTCGGCCGAGTGGTGGCGGCGCCATCGTGCATGGCAGCGATCTCACATACGCCGTCGCGGTGCCCCGCGACCACCCGTGGGGAGACAGGCCACAGGTGCTTTACGACGCCTTTCACCAGTCGCTTGTCGACGTCCTGGGCTCTCGCGGAATTGTGGCCAGGCTTCACCCTGGGCGAGGCCTGCAGGAAAACGACGAAGGGAGGCTTTTGTGTTTTGATCGCCGAGCCCGAGGCGACCTCGTCGTCTCGGGGCCCTCCCCAGACGGCCATAAGCTCCTGGGAAGCGCCCAGCGCCGCCTGAAGGCAGCAGTTCTCCAGCACGGCAGCCTCTTGCTCGAGACCCCGCGTGGCGTTGGGGCAGCCGCGGCCCACGCAGGGCTTTTCGAGCTGTTTCCAGAAGCGCGGAGCTGGCCGGAGGGAGCGATCGTTGCTGCGTGGCTCGACCGTCTGACCGCGACCACGGGGGTCGAGCCTCGCATCGCTGGCGGCCCCTTCGCGGCGGCTCACGCGGACAAGATCGCGGCCGCAGCAGGACGCTTCGAGGACGCCGCCTGGCTCCGCCGTCGTTGACGGACGGGCGGAGCCCATGGGGACCCACGGCCGAGATCGACTTGGTACACTTGTTGTTTCTTCACATCGTTCCATCCCTTTCGCCGCGATAGCGTCGCATTGTCCGCCTCCGGTCTCGGATCATGGTCACGAAACTCATCGTCGCCTCCGGCAAGAGTGCCGGCCGTAGCATCTCGCTCAAGAGGACCAAGCTGCTTGTCGGCCGGGCCGAAGAATGCGATGTGCGGCCTCTCAGTGAAGAGGTCAGCAGGCGGCACTGTGCCATTTTCGTTGGCCCTTCGGACCTCTGGGTCGAGGATCTCAAAAGCCGGAACGGGACATGGGTCAACGGTGTAAGGCTCGAGGGTGAGACGCGAACAAAACTGGCGGATGGTGATGTGATACGCGTTGGCTCACTCGAGTTGCGAGTGGCCTCGCAGGCGACGGCCGCTGGTGGTGAGTCGGAATCGACGGTCTCCAAGTGGCTCGGAGAAAGCGGCATCATCGCGGCCTCTGATGCCACGTCCTTAGTGCCGCCCCCAGAGGCCGATGACGCAGACAACACCACGCCCCCCATGTCGACGTCAATGATCGCGCTGCAGAAGGTGAAGGAGGCCCAAGAGGCGGCGGAGAAGTCCGGCATCTACCAGAAGGTGCCCACGAAGAAGCCTGACTCCTCGCGGGACGCGGCGGCGGAAGCCCTCAAGAAGTTTTTCGAGCGGAAGTAGCACCAGCTTGTGCGGGATGGCGCGGTCGTGCAGGCCGGCCCATCGATTTTTTCGCTCAGGTTTCGCTGTCCGGCACCGCTTGCCCCGTCGGTAGCGGTCATGCTTCCGGCAGAGTTTGCCACGCGGCCCATTGGCCGGATGCCGCGTGAAACGCCTAGGAGACCCGACCCATGACCGTTGCTGCCAAGCCCCCCCGTGCCGTCCGCCGTTCGAGCCCCGCGGACCGCGCCGCCGTTCGCCACGGCCGCCGCCGCCTGATCGACCCGACCACGTGCGAGCGCGACTACCGTCCCGAAGAGGTGGAGTTCATGCAGGCCCTCGACCACTACAAGCGGACAAGCGGCCGGATGTTCCCCACGTGCAGTGAAATCCTCGAGGTTTTCCAGTCGCTCGGCTACCGTCGGGAGACGGCGTGAAGCCCGTCCCCAGGCCGAAAGCCGGGGTTGTTGCGGACGGGCGGTGGGCGATACCCTCCCCAACCCTCGTCCGGAACTCTGCCGCGTGCTTCGCTCTGCCCTTTCCATGATCGCGGTCATCCTTACCGCCGCCGGATGCGGCGGGATGGGCCGTAACGACTCGTCGCAGGGCGTCCAGCTCTACCAACAGGGCAACTATCTCGGCGCGGTCAACCACTTCCAGCAGGCGCTCGCCCGCCAGCCTGGGAATCCGGACTGCTTCTACAACCTTGGGGCCACCTACCACCAGCAGGCCAAGGTCTTCGGCAACGCCGCCGACCGTCAGGTCGCCGAGCAGTACTACCACCTCTGCCTGGCTCGAAACCCTGATCATGTCGCCTGCGAGAGGGCCCTCGCGGTGCTTCTGGTCGAAGATGGCCGCAGCCCGGAGGCGTTGTCGAACCTTCAGCAGTGGTCGGCAAGCCGCCCTGGCAATGCGCAGCCACACATCGAACTGGCCCGCTTGGCTGAGGAGCACGGCGATCGCCGGGAGGCCGAGAACCAGCTCATCGACGCCCTCAAGATCGATCCGAACAACTCCCGCGCCCTGGTGGCGCTGGGGCAGTTGCGTGAGTCCGCTGGAGACCCTAGCCAGGCCGTCGCGAACTACACGCGAGCCCTCGCGATTGATCCTGGCCAGCCAGCCGTCTCGGCCCGGGTGGCATCCATTCAATCCAGCCAGGCGGGGGGCACTCGCACGGCGGCACTGCCGCCCGCCACGGCGCCTCAGCCCGAGGTGCCAGCCGCCGCAGTGAGCGGAGACTCGTCCTGGGGCCCCGGCCGTTGACCATCTTCGGATGGCCCCCTATTCTGCCGTACTTTTCTCCGGTCCCCGGTAATCCTCGATGGCCGACCGCATCTTCAACTTCTCACCCGGCCCGGCCGTGCTTCCCCTGCCTGTGCTCGAGCAGGCGCGGGACGAAATGCTCTCCCTGCCGGGCGTGGGCATGTCGGTGCTCGAGATCAGCCACCGAAGCCCGGCATTCGACCGGATTCTCGCGGAGACCCTCCAGGATCTTCGCGGCCTCCTTGCCATCGGGCCCGACTACGAGATCGTCCTCCTCCAAGGCGGTGCGAGCCTGCAGTTCTCGATGGTGCCGATGAACCTCCTCCGCGGGCGGACCGAGAAAGCCGACTACATCCTGACCGGCACGTGGGGCGCTACGGGGATCAAGGAGGCGTGTCGCGAAGGGGCCGTGCATGTCGCCTGGGATGCTGCTGCGACGAACTACGACCGGCTTCCTGGAGCAGGCGAGATCGCCCTCTCCGAGCAGCCTGCCTATGTTCATGTCACGAGCAACGAAACGATCCAGGGGGTGCAGTGGAAGGACATGCCCGACGTGGGCGACGCTCCACTGGTCTCGGACTGCTCAAGCGACTTCCTCTCGCGACCGATCGACGTCGCGAGGCATGGGCTCATCTACGCCTGCGCCCAGAAGAACGCTGGCATCGCGGGCGTCACCGTGGTCATCATCCGCCGGGATCTCCTCGAACGATCCCGCGATGATCTGCCCCGAATGCTCGACTATCGGACGTATGTAGCCGAGGGATCGCGACCCAACACGCCACCGGTGTTTGCCGTGTACGTGTTCGGGCTGGTCTGTCGCTGGCTCCGTAACGAAATTGGCGGCCTCGCTGCCATGGATCGCCTCAACATTGCGAAGGCCAAGTTGCTCTACGACGTCCTGGACGCGTCGGGGGGCTTTTATACGGGCCATGCCCAGCCCGCATGCCGCTCCGACATGAATGTCACGTTCCGCCTTCCCGATGCGGCGCTCGAGAAAGAATTTGTTGCCACCGCTGCTGCCAAGGGTCTCGTCGACCTCAAGGGTCACCGCTCCGTGGGTGGTATTCGCGCGAGCATCTATAACGCGATGCCCGTGGCGGGCATTGAAGCGCTGCGGGATCACATGTTGGCCTTCATGCACACGGCCGCCAGTGGCCGGGCCGGTGGTGCCCATTAGCAGCCCACGGCGAGCTGCCCCCGGAGACTCCCGATGCCCTCGATCATTGTTCTCGACACGCTCAGCCCCGACGGCCTGGCCTCGCTCGACGCTGCCGCCAAGCAGGGCGTTTCCTATGAGGTCGTCACGGGCCTCAAGGGGGAACCGCTCCGCGAGGCGCTAGCTCGCCACGATGGCGCCATTTGCCGGAGCGGAGTGAAGATCACGGCCGATTCCCTTGCGGGCAACACGCGGCTTCGTGCCATCGTGCGGGCCGGCGTGGGAACCGACAACATCGACAAGGATGCCGCCACCCGGCAGGGCATCGTCGTGATGAACACGCCCGCCGGCAACACCGTGAGCACCGCAGAGCATGCCTTTGCGCTCCTGCTCGGCCTGTCGCGGAATGTCGCTGCCGCGGATGCGAGCCTCAAAGGCCATGCCTGGGACCGCAATAAGTTCATGGGTGTCCAGCTCGCCGGCAAAGTGCTCGGGATCGTCGGCCTGGGGCGTATCGGCCAGGCCGTGGCCGCCCGCGCCCGGGCGTTCGACATGCGGGTTTTGGGCTTTGATCCTTTTCTGGCGCCGGACCGCGCGGCCGAGCTCGGGATCGAGCTCCACGCCAGCGTTCCTGACATGCTTCCTCTTGTCGATTACCTCACAGTCCACACGCCGCTCACCGATGAGACCCGTCACCTCGTGGGGATGAAAGAGCTCGATCTCTTGAAGCCCGGCGTTCGGCTCATCAACTGTGCCCGCGGCGGCATCTACGACGAGGCGGCGCTCGTGGTCGGCCTCGAACGGGGCATCATTGCCGGCGTCGCCCTCGACGTGTTCGAGCAGGAGCCGTGTACCGATAGCCCCCTGTTCGACATGCCTCGTGTCCTTGTCACGCCCCACCTAGGCGCGAGCACGGAAGAGGCCCAGTCCCAGGTGGCGGTGGAAGGCGTGGACCTGCTCGTCGACTTCCTGGCCAACGGCACGATCCGGCATGCGGTCAACGCAGCCCCGATCGATTGGGCGGCGCTCGAAGGCGTGCGCGGATTCCTCGACCTGGCATGGCGGCTCGGGCTGCTCGTGGGCCAGCTCGATGCCGGCCAGCCCCGCTCCTGCTCGATCGCCTACCGAGGCGAGATCGCGGGCCGCAACACGCGGCTTGTGACGGCAGCATTCGCCGCGGGCTTGCTCGAGCACGCGATTGAAGACGTGAACATCGTCAATGCGGAGGTACTCCTGCGGGATCGCGGCATCGATCTCGTGGAGCAGAGTCGCACCGATCCCGGCGCGTTCAGTTCCGTGGTGGCGGTCGATCTCGTGTCGGGCGACCGCGTGCACCGAGCCGCGGGGACACTCTTCGGTCGGTCCATGCCCCGGCTCGTGCAGCTCGAAGGGCACCGACTCGAGGCCTACCTCGATGGTATCCTCCTCGTCTTCACCCACCAGGATGTCCCCGGCATTATCGGCCGGGTGGGCACGGCGTTCGGTGAGCTCGGCATCAATATTGCCCAGATGACAGTTGGGCGCGCCGCCCCTGGCGGCGATGCAATCGGCGTCCTGAACCTCGACCAGGAGCCGTCGCCGGAGGCCATTGCGGCCGTCCTCGCCTGTCCAGGCGTCCGATCCGCCCAGGTCGTCAAACTGCCGCCAGCCGGTCAACTCCCGCGCTGGATGGCTGGGTCGGCCAGGGCTGCGGCTGGCTGACGCATCGGCCACGGAAAAGCGTTCCCCGGCCAGATCGGGAATAATGGACGCCTCCGTTTAGGAATTCCATTCCGGCAGGGCATTGGCCCCGCCGGGCACTCGCCAGGGCCCCCGGACTCGCGCCATGCCCCAGCCAGACGGCTCCACGAACACTGAAGACTTCGACCGATGGGTATCCGAACACGCTGCCGTTCTCTACCGGGTTGCTTTTCGCTCGCTAGGCAATCGCCACGATGCCGAGGACGTGGTGCAGAACGCCTTCCGATCAGCATGGTTGAGCCGCCACCTCTTCGACTCATCCCGCAGCGAACGGGCGTGGCTCCTGGCGATTCTCAAACGTCGTGCCAGCGACCACTGGCGAAAGCACGACCGGCGGGAAGTTCCCACAGCCTGCGACCTGGTGCCGGCCAGTCGCGACGATGCCAACCCCTTCGACGACGAACTGTCGATGGCAATGCAAGCCGCGCTTGGCACGCTACCCACGGAGTTGAAGGAGACACTTCTCCTAGTCGTGGTGGGCGAGCTCACGCACCAGGAAGCCGCCAATCTTCTGGGCGTGCCCCTCGGCACCGTGCTGTCGCGGGTCAGCCGCGGCCGCAGCCGCCTGCGGGAACAGTTGATCGCTCGGGCCGCCGTCGCCGCCAACCACGGCGATGCTCGGGTGGCTGGAGGGACGCACCATGAGTGACGACCACATGATCGACGACGCGCTTCGCAGCGTGCCGCTCCCCGACAGCCTCGAGTCGCGGTTGCAGCCAGAGGCGCTCTTCAACGATGCGTCCTTAGACCGCCTGCTGATCGGGGTCACCGTGCCGGCGGGACTCGGGAAGCGAATTCATAGCGCCGTTCACGGCCATCAATCGCAACGCCGTGACGGGGCCATCGACCTCTCGCGATTCGCCGCGCTGGCGGGGCGAGGTGGCCTCACCGACGCCCTGCCGGTGGTGCGACCGGATCGACCACCGCGTCGCATGAGCCTTGCTGGCCTGGGCCGCGACATTGTCTCCGTCGCCACGGCCTTGGGATTGGTGGGTGTTCTCACCCTTGCCGGCATCGAGTTTTCTCGACAGCTCGAAGGGGATCCGGCGGCCCCCCGAAGCATCACCCAACTGAACTTCACGGACCCGATCGACGAGACCGCTGGAGACCGGCCGCTGCGGATGTCGGTTCATGGGCATGCGTGGGGCGGAGCGAATAGCGCCCTGGCAGTTCCGACGGTCGTGATGCCGGAGGCTGTCCGTGACGGCGTGCCGTCCGGCTCGGCTGGAAGCGGCATGAAATGGCCTTCGGCTGGTAATCCCATGGCCGAAGGTGGCGTCGCCGATCCTCGCGACGCCGATCCGATCGTGCCCGAAAGGCTCCCCACCGTGCGCGGTGCTGCGGTGGCAAGCGGCCTCCAGGGAGGCATGGGGGGCATGAGAGGCATGGGAGGCATCTTCGGGGCCACCACGCTTGCCACCGTGGAGGTTCCCACGGCGGTAAGACGGTCGGTGCCGCGGGTGCTCGGCTACGACCTGCCCTTTGAGATGGCCACGGGCGAACAGCCGTTTGTGGACCCGGGTGCCAATCCCGTTCTGGCGGTGGATCACCCCCCCCTGACACTCCGGCTCGACGGGTTTGAAGCCGCGACCGCCGTGGATCGCGGAAACCTTGCCAGAATCCGCGCGGAGGATGTGCTCGCGGCGGTTCCGGCCATTCCATTCGTTCCTTCGGTCGCATCGTCAGTTCGGCTTGGCATCCACGAGGTTCTCGGGCTTCGTTCCATGGGTGGGGCTCGCAGCGTGCTGGTTGAGGTCGCGGCCTCGGCGGGTCCCGTCCGAGGTGGCGACCGTTCGCTCGAGCCCCTCGATGTCACGCTGGTCCTCGATCAAGCGGCCGCAGGCGATCCCACTGTGTGGCGACGAATCTGCCGCGGCGTGGGGGATCTTGCTGCTCAGCTTGGGCCCGAGGATCGCGTCGGTGTGGTGCTTGCCGGGTCCCGGCCGCGAGTGGCCGTGCAGGCTGCCGACCCCGCCGGACTGGCTGCCCTGGCTTCCGACCTCGAGTGGCAAGGTGCATCGGGAGGATCTGACCTCGATTCGGGTCTGCTGCTCGCGCGACCGGCTCCTCGCGTGATCGTCATCGCCCACGCCGTGAGCCTCGAGAATGGCGGCGAGACGACTCGCGAAGCGTTGTCGACATGGCACAACGCCCTGGCATCCGTAGGAGGCGATGCCATCGCCTGTGAGCCGGAGGGCGGCACGCGATTCATCGTGCTTGATCCCGCCACGCCAAGTCCACGTGAGTGGCGAGAACCGACATTCGGCCGTACGAGCCACGATGCCGTATCGATTCGGCGAGCCTTGATCCAGCAGGTGACCGGATGCGACACCCTCGTCGCGAGCCAGTGCGAGTTGGAGGTCCGGTTCGACCCCCGACGCGTGGCCCGCTACCGCCTCGTCGGCCATCACCAGTCAGCCATCGAATCGTTGGCGGAAGCACCGCCACGAGGGGCGGACCTGCACGCTGGCGAAACGGTTCGTGTGGTCTATGAGGTCATCCCGCGCGGCACCGAAAAACTCGGCGGCCTGGCATCGGCGGTGCTGGCCTGGAGAACCGCGACCGGGGACGGCGGCCAGGTCGAAGCGAGACCAAGCAGGTCGGCATCCGACCTGAGGGGCGAGCTGCCCTCGGTCCACGGCTGCGAACTGCTCCTGGCGGCCGGAGTCGGCGAGCTGGCCGCGGGTTCGGCTCACATCACGCGGCGTCCCGCATTCATCGCTGCGCTCGACCAGCTTGTCGCCGAGTGGCGGGCCCGGGGAGACATCACGCCTTTCGGTGAGGCACTCGCGCGGAGCCTCCACGATCGTCGCGGCCGGTGACGCGGGCTCCGTTCGATCCATGAGGCCGTTTGACGAGCGGCGGTGGGCGTCACACAATACCCTCGAGATTCCGCTTCTCTTGGGCTGGGCACTATGCGACTTTTCATTCCCTTGGTCTGGATTTTCTCGTTTCTTGTGACGGCACAGCTCGTCGCTGCAGAAACTGCGGCAGACACCAAGCCAGAAACTGCGGCAGACACCGCCACTCGCAGCCTCCTCGACGCCCTCGAAGACAAGACGATGCCCGATGTGTCGCTGGCGATCCTGGAACGGGTCGTGGCCGACCCGACCGCATCGCCGGAGTTGAAGAAGGAGGTGCCGTTTCGCCGCGCCGCCGCGATGGTTGTGCTCAGCCGCACGGAGGCCGATAGCAAGAAGCGAGCCGCGTACCTCGACGAGGCGCAGGCATCGATCGACGCTTTTCTGGCGTCGGGTGGAGTGTCAGATCGCCAGGCGATCTCGGCCTACACGCAGAAAGCCAACCTGCTCATCGAGCGTGGGCGGGCCAAGGCCGACCAGGCAAACCGGCCCGGTGCTGACCCTGCACCGCTCCGTGCCGACGCGGTCAAGTTTTTCGACGAGGCGATCAAGAGCCTTCAGGGGGTCGCCAAGCCCGGCCAGGAAATCAAGGAGGTAAAGAACGCAGAGGACGCCGTGCTCAAGGTGCTCCGCGAGGTGAATGAGAAGGTGCGGGAGCTCGAGCAAGCAGCCGCTGCCGCTCAGGCAGGCGGCCCCGGGCCCAACTCCGCCAGGGCCACCGCCGCTAAGACATCCACGGCCAAGGCAGCTGCCGCTCAGGCCGCCGCCGCCGAGGCCAACGCGGCGCAGGCCTTTGCGGCTCAGGCCGCCCAGGCATCCCAGGCAACCGCAAAGGCAGCTGGTCCGAAGCCCAGCCCTGCCGCCGCCAAGGCAGTAGCAGCCGCCGTTAAGGCAGCCGCAGAAGCTGCCAAAACCGCCGCTATGAAGGTAGCCACTGCTCAGGCGGCCGCCGCCGAAGCAGCCGAGGCCAAGAAAGCGGCAGTCCAGGCGGTCGCTGCCGCCAAGGCGGACGATGCTGGCAAGGCCAAGCCCGCCCGCGCGTCAGCAAAGCCACAAAAAGAGCTTGAACGACTCACCGCAGACCAAGAGGCGCTCCAAGGCAAGCTCATCCAAACTCGTCTCATGACCGCCGCCACGTATTTTGAGAAAGCAAAGGCCTACCCCGCGAAGAGTAAAGAATGGACCGACACGCTCACGAAATCGGCGGCGCTTTTCAAGGAGGCCGCCGAAAAATATTCGAATAAGGGCGGCGGTCTTTTTGCCCGCTATTACGAGGGCCGTAACTACGCTCTTCTCGGCCAGTACCCGCTTGCCGTTGAGACTCTTGTTGATCTCGCGACGATCGAAGACAAGATTCCACTGGCGATCCTCATTCGTTCTCGCTCGCTGAACACGATGCTCGAGTGCCTCATTGCCCTCAAGAAGTACGACGAGTTTGACGAATCGGCCCGCAAGTTTGCCCTCGAAGACATCCGCCGCCTTCCGGGTGCCCAGCTCGACGCCGACTGGCTCGGTCTCAAGTATCGAGCCGCAGTGATTCTCGTAGCGCGCGGCGACCAGCTCGACCAGAAAGACCCGAAATCCAATGCCGATCGAAAGAAACTCCTCTCGGATGCCAAGAAACTTGCAACTGAGGTCGCCAAAGCGAATCTCGACTTCTCCGCCGAGGCCAGGGAGCTAGCCGCCAAGCTCGGCAAGGAAGTCGAGGAGGGCCCACGGACCTTTGCGATCGTGATGGATGATGCAAAGCTCTTGCTCACCACCATGCAGGAGAGGAACGCCGAACTAAAAAAGGCGATCGCCGACAAGGATGAGGCCAAGGCTGCTGCCGCGAAAGAGGCCGCCACTGCCGCGCGAACGGAGACCGTGGCCAAGCTGGAAGAGGCCATGAAGCTTGCCGGAATCGCCAATCCCCTGGCCGCGGACGTCTCCTCGGATGATGCCCTCGAAGGCGCGTCGAAAGATGAGATCAATCAGGCCCGATACCTGCTGACTTTTCTCCTCTACGAATCCCAGCGATTCGAAGAATCCGCCGCGCTTGCCCGATTGCTCGTGGATCGCTACCCCAATGCGAAGGGGAGCCGTCAGGCAGCGACGATTGGGTTGTCGGCATGGCAGCAGGTCGCCCAGCGGGCCGAAGGAGCGGCCCGTGACGAGGCACGAGTCAAGGCGGCGGAGCTTGCGACCACCATCATCCAGATTTGGCCAGACGAAGACGTGAGTGGCGCTGCGACAACCGTCCTCATCGGGATGGCGGTGGCTGCCCGCGACCCGGTAGCGATCGCCAAAGTCATGGACCAGGTTCCCGCGACATCGTCCAAACGAGGCGAGGTGCTCCTCCGGGCGGGAGCCGCGCTCTGGCGCGAGGTTCAGGAGATTCGCCGGGTGAAGGACTCGCCGACACGGCCGGACGACAAGGTCATCGAAGCCTGGAAGAGCCGTGCCCGCACCGCCCTCGACGAGGGACTTGCCGGTGTCGCTTCCGGCGGTTCCCTGCCTGCGGGACCGCTCGGGGCGTTGACGGTGGCCGGGGCGCTCTCCCGCGTCCAAATCGCGATGGATGACGACGACACAGCCAAGGCCTTGGCTATCCTCGAGCAGCCCGTGTATGGGCCGTGGGTCCTCGTGACTGCGAAGAACCCCGTCCTCCAGCAGGGATCCTTGCCTGAAGCCTCGCTGACGCTCGCGCTGCGGTTGTTCATCCAAGCAGAAAAATTCGATTTGGCCCAGCAGGCGATGGACGGCCTCGAGCAGTTGGCCGGCACAGGCGAGGAGGCATCCACCAAGCTCACGTCGATGTATCTCTCCATGGGCCGCGACCTTCAGTCTCAGCTCGAGCAGCTCGGAGCGGGCAAGGCCAAAGACCCGCAGGTCCGCGCCAAGGCGGAGAGAATCCTTGGGGGGTTTGAGAAGTTCTTGGATCGGGTGGCCTCCCGCGACACCAAGATCTCGTCGCAGTTTTGGGTCGCCACCACCTACCTCACGCTCGGTTCTGGCAAAGGCACCGGAGCGGTGGTGCCGAAAGACAAGGCCGACCGCTACCTCAAGCGATCCGCAGAGGTGTATGGAAATCTGCTCAGCAAGAAAGACGATCCCGAGGTCGCCCGCTTTGAGCCATCCATTCGGCTCCGCATGGCCAATATTTATCAGGAACTAAAGCAATGGGACGAAGCCCAGGAGCAACTGGATTGGTTCCTCGCCGATGCGAAGCGGCAGAACTCGCTCGACACCCAAATCCAGGCCGCGGAGCTCTTGGAAGCTGCCGCCGTCGATGCTGCGATGAATGGCGACTCTGAGAAGGCCAACAAGCTTTACCGTGAGGCCTCAGGAGGCCGGCGCGGGAAGCCTGTCGTGATTTGGGGATGGAACGATATCGCAAACAAGGTTGGGCGGCAGGGGATCGAGGGCGTGGATGAACGATCCCGTCAGGCCCGCTCCACGTTTTTCAACGCCCGGTATCGGAGTTTCGCGACGTTGCTGGCCCGAGCACGGCTTCCCGGCAAGGAGGCTGAAAAGAAGTCCTCGCTGGATAAAGCCGATGCTGCCATCACCATGACCCATAATCTCTATCCAGACCTTGGAGGCCCCGAGATGCTGGCAAAATTCGACGCGCTCCTCAAGCAGGTCCAGCAGGAGAAGGGGGTCGCGAACCCCCAGGGCCTACCGGCCGCCAAAGCCCCCGCACCAGAGGAGGAAGGAAAGTAATGAGCGGAATTCATTGGAAACCAGCCCGAATCGGCTTCGGTCGGCTCGTCGTGGCGGTCGTCGCCATGGTGGCCGCCCATACTATGGCCCTCGCAGAAGACTCGGTTCGCACACGGGATGGCGGCACGCTTCGCGGCGCGCTGGTGAGCGTATCGCCGGACGGTGTCGATATCGAGGAAAGCGGTGGTGAGATCAAGAAGGTGAGCATCGTGGAGCTGGATGAGCTCGTACTCGATGGAGAGCCCGAGGCGCTCCGGGGAGCCCGCGGTCTCCTTCGTCGACGTGACGCTGCCGGCGCCGCTGAGGAGATCACCAAGATCGAGGAGGCGGAAATCCGAGCATTCGATCCCCGCATCCGTGAGGAGTACGACTTCATTCGAATTGCATCGAATGCGCTGGCCGCCACGAACGAGACGGCGGCCTCATGGGAGAAGCAACTCGTTGACTTCCTCCAGAAAAACGCTCGAAGCCACCACTTCTACTATGGATCCGAGATTCTCGGAGATCTTCGTGCCCGCCAGGGGAAGTTTGTCGAGGCCTCCGAGGCCTATCGCAATCTTGATCGCGGGCCACCGGCCTTACGGGTGCGCTCAGCAGCCGCCCGAGCCGGGCTCCTCATGCGGCAAGGCAAGTATGCCGACGCCATCAAGGAATTCTCGGCTGCTGAAAAGATCGAAGCGAACGAATCCGACGCAGCGAGTGCCCGCCAAAAACTGGAGGCCGTTCTGGGTCGGGCGCGATGCCTCGCCCTCAGCGGAAAAGCGGCGGAAGGAACATCCGTGACGGAGAGCGTCATCAAAGACGCCCAACCGGAGGACAAGGATCTCCTGGCCCTGGCCTACACCACCTTGGGAACCTGCCAGCGGGCTGCCGGCGGAAAGGACCAGGACGCCATCATCTCGTTTCTGACCGTGGACCTCGTCTTCAACACGGTGCCGATCGCACACGCCGAGGCTCTCTCCAACCTGGTCGAACTGTGGAACGCCACGAACCAGCCCGAACGAGCCCGTGCGGCGAGCCAGACGCTCGTCACCACATACCCAAACAGTTCGTGGGCCGCCAAGCTCTCCGGGGCCGAAAAGGCCTCATGAGCGCCACGGGATGTAGACACCAGCCGCCGCGAGGGTACGCTTGGACGCCTCAGGGGCTTCCGACGTTCTCACGATCCGCCTCGCCGGCCACAACAAACACGCTTTTCATCCACTCGCTTTTTATTCTCTATTTATTCTCTTAGGAGACGATTCATGGACATGGCCGCGCATGATCAGGCGAAGGGAGCAACGTGGTTCCAAGTGAGGCGATACCTCGCCGTACCCGCGGCTCGGATTCTCCTGGCCGCGTGCTTACTGGCATCCTCGATGGTCGCGGTGACCTGCATGACTCCGGGCGTCGTCGTCGCCCAGGACGAAGAGGCGGTAGAGGGCGAGGCCACGGGTACCAGTGGTAGTAACCTTCTCGTCTACATCGCCGAGTCAGCCGGATGGGTTTTCGGTCCCGTTTTCCTGCTCCTCTCGTTTGTTTTCGTTGCCCTCGTGGTCATGTGCTTCCTCCAGATCAAGAAGTCACTCCTCCTTCCAGAATCCCTGGCGGCTCAGTTTGAACAGCATCTCGAGGCCAAGGAGTATCAACCGGCCTACGAACTGGCCAAGAACGATGACTCGTATCTCGGCCATGTGCTCGCCGCCGGCATGGGCAAGCTCCAGGCTGGGTATCCGGTGGCTGTCTCCGCCATGGAGGATGCCCAGGGGGAGGAGCAGATGAAGCTCGAGCACAAGATCAGCTATATCTCGCTCATCGGGGCGCTGGCACCGATGCTCGGACTGCTCGGCACGGTGCAGGGCATGGTGGCGAGCTTCAAGCAGATTTCTGACAATCCGGGCGTGGCACCCAAGCCAGACCAGCTCGCCGGTGGTATTGCCACGGCCCTCGTCACGACGCTCATCGGCCTCTGGATCGCGATCCCAGCCATCACCGCCTTCCAGATCTTCAGGAACCGGCTCGAGGAGATCAACAACGACGCGACCGAGGTATCGACCAGGCTCATGTCCCGCTTCCAAACCATGCCCAAGAAGTGACCTTTCGAGCGGTGACCACGAGGCATGCTAGAGGGAGGAGCCGACGATGGCCAAGAAGCGAAAGGCAGTGAGCGGGACCGACATCGACATGACGCCGATGATCGACGTCACGTTCCAGCTCATCACATTTTTCATGTTCACCATCAGTTTCTCCGAGGCGGAGCAGGATCAGCGAATCCAACTGCCCTCGAGCCAGGTCGCCAAGCCGGTAGAAAACGCGGATTTGGACCCTCTCACACTCCAGCTCATGAATGACGGTCGGGTGATCTACGCCGGTGAACCAGTGGCCCTGGCGGACCTCGGTGCGTACCTCGAGAACGAGAAGGCTCTGCTCCTCTCCGAGGGGAAGAAACCATCCGACATCACGGTGGTCGTTCGGGCCGACGGTCGCTCGCAGACCGGCGACGTGCAGCAGATCATCCGAACCTGCCAAGAGAAGGAATTCGACACGTTCGTCCTACGGGCCGAGTACAAGGGTCCATGACATGGCCAGACGCGCAAGCAAACTCGCCAGCAAGATTCCGATCGATATGACGGCGATGATCGACGTCGTATTTCAGTTGCTCACCTTCTTCATGCTCACCCTCAAATCGGTGGTCGTGGAGGGAGACTTCAACATCCGCATGCCTCTTGGCGCGAGTGCCGGCCCTGCGGACAATCCGATTCCGCCGATCGTCGTCAAGATGTCTGCAACGCCTGAAGGGTATCTGAGCGACGTGCGACTTGGCGGCAAGGGCGCGGTGGGAAGGGAAATCCTCGACGAGCTTGCCACCGCAGACGCCATGGTTGACGCCGCACTCCGCGCAGGACGTGGAAATGGCCTGCAACTTGCCAAGGCTCGCAAGGCTAAAGAGTCGGCGTCTGAAAGACTGACGGCGTCCCTCCAAAAGCAGATTCTCGACGCCTTCGGCAATGATCTCTCACGTGCCGAGCTCACGGAGCTCGAGCTCGACTGCGACCCGGTCCTCAAGTACGACTACGTCATCAGCGCGATCACCGCTGCGTCCGGTATCGTCGAGGGCGACACCGTCGTGCCGCTGATCCAGAAGATCAAGTTCACGCCGCCCAAGAAGGCGAAGTAGCGCCCGCGTGATCGCGAGGGGTTGCCCGTGCCACGGAACCGGCGTTGTTTGCCAGCGAAGCCAGGATGGCGAAGCGCAGCAAGGATTCTTTACGCTCGTCGGGCCCATCCATGGCAATCGTGTTCGGCACGGCGATTGCGTGGACGACAGAAGCAACCGGCATTGGCTCGCCGGCGGTGACATGCGGCCCGGAACCGTTCAGGCCTGCGGTGCCCCTATGCCGGCTTTCGTCTTGAAACAACGAACGCCTTGAGTTCCTTCAGGCTCGCAAGCCCGATGACGTAGAAGGAGGCCATTTGGAATATGCTTGAAGAGCCTGAAGAACATCTCGATGAGCCACCGTTGCCGATAGATCTCCGCGATCATTTCCGCCGGAAGGTCAAGCCTGTTGGTCTCGATCACCGTGCCATCGACAGCGGTGATCTCTTGCGTCTGCTGCTCGGCCATGCGGGGCACAATACCGGCGTAGCAGCCATCGCGCAACTCTGCCTATCTTCACATGCTTGCCACCAAAGCCCCTGATGCTGAGGAGCCGGTCGGGGGCACGCGCAGGAGCCGAGGACTTTTGCGCGGCCAAAAGGCGCACCATCATCCACGAGAGCACACTCGCAAAATCCGAAGGCTCGCGAGCATGTCACCGCCGGCGAACCAATGCGGTCGGATTCAGTAGCCAATGCAACAGGCGTGCCGAACACGATTGCCATCCATGTGTCTTGCTCCCGCCGAGCTTGCCGGCCCTCCGGCCGGCGACCGCACCTCTAGGCGGTCGATTCCGGACGCAACGCGGTGTGGTGCGCCCAAGCAGCCGAATGCAACCCCGAGCTGCCGTCGGCCTTACCGGCGCGGGTGAAACTTTTCGTGGATCGCCTTGAGGCGGCCGGCGTCCACGTGGGTGTACCGCTGGGTCGTGGCAATGCTGGCGTGGCCGAGCATCTCCTGGACATGCCTGAGGTCGACGCCACCGGCGACCAGATGCGTCGCGAACGAGTGCCGCAGCGTATGCGGCCCGATGCCGGGCGGGATGCCGGCGGTCGCGGCATGCTCCTGCACGAGCTCCCATATCCGCATCCGAGAGAGCCGGTTCCCGCGAGCCGAGAGGATGACCCACGGGGGCTGCCCGCCGGCGCGAGCGGCAAACTGGGGCCGTGTACGTTCGAGCCAGGCGGAGACAGCGGCCACGGCTCGTCTGCCAAGCGGCACGACTCGCTCCTTGTCCCCTTTGCCCCGGCAGGTGCAGAAGGCCTCAGCGAGGTGGACGTCGGCCAATTGCATGCCAGCGACCTCTGAGGCGCGGCAGCCCGTAGCGTAGAGCAGCTCGAGGACCGCCCGGTCGCGAAGCCCGTTCGCTGTGGCGGTATCCGGGGCATCAAGGAGCCGGTCCACCTGCCCCGCTGAGAGCGTTCCCGGGATCGCGTCGTCGGGACGGCCGGGCGTGATCAACTCGGCGGGGCTCTCGGTCACGACGCCTTCGAGCTGGAGAAAGGCATAGAACGTCCGCAGGGTCGCGGCCTGCCGGGCGATACTCGCCCGGGCGAGACCTCGCCTGGCCAAGAAGGCCAGGTAATCGCCGAGATCACGGATCGAGAGGGAGCCGACCGACCGACCAGACAACCAGCCTGCAAAGTCGCGAAGGTCCCTCGCGTAGGCAACCTGGGTGTTGGCTGACAGACCCCGCTCATGGCGGACATGCTCGAGGAACCTCTCGATCAGCAGACTCGTTGCAGTCGGCGCAATCGTTCCAGGCCCCGAATCAAGAATGATTCTGCGGGTACGAGACCGTTTCGGTTGTTCCGGTGGAGTTGGCACGACGTTTCGTATCGGCTCTCCCGCCAGCCGGGGAGCAGCGGATTCGCGAGCCCCCGCAGCGCGCATGCACTCCAAATGCGGTTTCCGCGAGGGCAGCCCCGAGCTGCGGCGGCGACACAACGCCTTACACGTCATAGCCGAGGTTTGGAGCGAGCCAACGATGCGCCGTCGAAACGGGCCAGCCCTTGCGCATGGCGTAGTCCTCGACTTGGTCTCGCGTCATCTGGTCAACCGCGAAGTATCGGGCTTCCGGGTTGGCAAAGTAGAGACCGCTCACCGAAGCAGCCGGCCACATCGCAAAGCTTTCCGTCAACGAAATCCCGGCTCGCTGCTCGACATCAAGCAATTTCCACAGGGGTTGCTTCTCCGTGTGATCCGGACACGCTGGATACCCAGACGCTGGTCGAATGCCTCGATACTTCTCCTCAATCAAATCGTCGATCCCGAGCGATTCTTCAATACCCCACTCCGACCGCACGCGTTTATGCAGCATCTCGGCAAACGCTTCCGCAAGGCGATCGGCACATGCCTGAACCAGGATCGCTTTGCCATCTTCCATCTCTGCTCGGAGCGCTTTGGCGATCTCGTCAACGCCATGACCGGCTGTGACCGCAAAGCCTCCGATGTAGTCGGGCTTGCCAGTTGGATCGATATAGTCGGCCAAACTACGAAATGCTTTCTGACCAACCCGCTCCCACTGCTGCCGCAGCATCTCGAATCGAACGCTCTCCTGAGCCCGGGAATCATCGGTATACACCACGATGGTGTCACCAAGACTCTTCGCGGGAAAAAAGCCGTAGACTCCCCGCAGCGCGATCGATGGATTCCTTTCGAACTGATCGAGCACTCCTTGGGCATCGTCAAAGAGTTCCCTCGCGATTGCCCCCACCGCATCGTCTTCAAAAATCTTGGGGTACTTCCCTTTCAGCTCCCACGTCGAAAAGAAGGGCGACCAATCGATGTACGGGCGCACGTCGGCCACCGTCACAGAAACATCCCTGATGCCGAGAAACGCTGGCCTGGGCGTTGCGTACGCGTCCCATTCGATGGCGTACTTTCGGGCCTGGGCCTCCTTGAACTCGACGAGCCTCCGCTCACGACGAAGTGCGAAACTCGCCCGTTCGACATCTTGTTTCGATTTGATCTCCGCCGCGAAGGCTTCTCGCGACTTTGGATTCACGAGCTTCTCGACGACCGGCACGCTTCTCGATGCATCAAGGACGTGAACCACTTCGTGGCCGTAGTGCTGAGCAATCTTCACAGCCGTGTGCTTGGCGCTGGTCGTGGCTCCGCCAATCAAGAGCGGAATGTCGAACCCTTCCCGCTGCATTTCTTTGGCAACATGAACCATTTCGTCTAGCGACGGAGTGATCAACCCGGACAGGCCGATGACCTGGGCCCCCACCTTCTTCGCCTCGGCAAGAATCTTCTCGCATGGCACAAGCACCCCAAGATCGATCACCTCGAAATCGTTGCAGGCCAAGACGGTACCAACGATATTCTTTCCGATGTCATGCACGTCGCCCTTGACGGTCGCTAGGAGCACCGTCCCGCGACTTTTGCGGCCACCCTGGGTTCCTGATGCTGCCTTCTCGGCTTCCATGTAGGGCGTCAGGTAGGCGACACTCTTCTTCATCACAGCTGCTGATTTCACGACCTGCGGCAAGAACATTTTGCCTTGACCGAAGAGATCGCCGATGAGGTTCATCGCGTCCATCAACGGTCCTTCAATCACGGACAGTGGACGCCCAAACTGCACGCGGGCCTCTTCGGTATCGGCTTCGATGTAATCGGAAATCCCCTTGAGGAGCGCGTGCCGGAGTCGCTCTCCGACAGTCCCTTCCCGCCACGCGTCAACCTTGACGGGCCCCTTGTCCTTCGCCTTCACCGTCTCCGCAAACTCGATCAATCGCTCGGTTGCATCGGGGCGGCGGTTCAACAAGATATCTTCGACGCGTTCCCGAAGCTCCGGATCAATCTCGTCGTAGACTTCCAGCATCTCCGGATTCACGATGCCCATGTCGAGGCCCGCCCGGATGGCGTGATACAAGAACACGGCGTTCATCGCTTCCCGCACGGTATCGTTTCCGCGAAACGAGAACGATACGTTGCTCACGCCGCCACTGGTTCGGGCGCCAGGGCATTCTTTCTTGATGGTGCGAACTGCTTCGATGTAGTCGATCGCGTAGTTCGCATGCTCGGGAAGCCCCGTGCCCACCGTCAGGATGTTCGGGTCAAAGATGATGTCTTCGGCGGGGAACCCGTTCTGAGTAAGGAGCTTATAGGCTCGGGTGCAAATCCGAACTTTGTTCTCGTAATCAGCTGCTTGGCCTTGCTCATCAAAGGCCATGACGACCGCAGCCGCGCCATGCTGATGAACGACTTTCGCCTTGCGCAGGAATTCGGCCTCGCCTTCCTTCAAGCTGATCGAGTTCACGATCGACTTGCCTGGTGCATGACGCAGCCCGACTTCGAGGATCTCCCACTTCGAGCTGTCGATCATCAACGGCACTTTTGCAACATCCGCCTCGTGAGCGATCAGATTCAAGAATGTGCTCATCGCGGCGGCTCCGTCGAGCATGCCTTCATCCATGTTGATGTCGATCACGTTCGCCCCACCTTCGACTTGGGCGCGGGCAACTCGGATGGCATCTTCGAATTTGTGCTCTTTGATGAGCCTCGCAAACTTCCGTGATCCGGTGACGTTTGTCCGCTCCCCGACCATCACGAACGGGTTGTCCTTGCGGAACACAAGCGGCTCATTGCCCGCATACTGCGACATGCGCGCGCGACGTGGCGCGTGGCGTGGCCTCACGCCGTGAACGGCCTCGCCAATCGCTTTGATATGGGCGGGCGTGCTCCCGCAGCAGCCACCAACGATGTTGAGCCAGCCCTGTTCCGCAAAGTCGCGAATGAAGCTCGCCATCCTGCTCGGCGTTTCATCGAACTCACCCAATGCATTTGGCAAGCCTGCGTTTGGATAGCAACTGATCGCTGCATCCGATACGTTCGCGAGCCGCTCCAGATACGGCCGCATGCGATCGCCACCGAGGCCGCAATTGAGCCCCACGCTCAGCATCGGGAAGTGCGCGACGGCGATCCAAAATGCTTCCAACTGTTGGCCGGTGAGCGTCACGCCGCCCTCGAAGACCGTCGCCGACAGCATGACCGGCCAGCGTCGCCCGCGCCTGGCAAAGACGTTTTCGATCGCCAGCAAGCACGCCTTGAAGTTCAGCGTGTCGAAGGATGTCTCTGGAAGAAGGAGATCGACTCCACCGTCCAGCAGCCCGTCGATGTTGACTTCGTAGCTCGCCACCATCTGCTCAAAGCTGACTGGGCGAGTCGCCGGATCGCCCTTGGCATTCATCGAAAGCTGGACGGCGGTCGGCCCAATGCTTCCAGCGACGAACCGTGGCTTCGATGAATCACGCTTGAGGTGGGCTTCGACGGCTGCTCGGCCAACCTCGGCACCGGTTTTGGATATCTCGTAGGCGAAGTCGGACAGCTTCATCTCCGCGAGGCCGATGGTGCTCGCGTTGAATGTGTTGGTTTCGACGATATCCGAGCCGGCCTCGAGATAGGCAGCATGGATCTCTTGGATCGTGGCCGGCTGGGTCAGGACAAGCAGGTCCGTCGCCTTCGACAGATCCGCCGGATGATCCTTGAATCGCTCTCCGCGAATGTCCGCTTCCGGAAGCTTTTTTTGGAAGATGAGGGCGCCCATGGACCCATCGAGGAGCAAGACACGCTGCTCCATCAACTCGCGAAAAACACCTTCGGTATCTGAGCTGGCTCTCGTCGTCATGGGTTTCCGTGGCACCTCGAGGAAGAATGTCGTGGTTCACCGCGATGTGGAACCTGGTGGGCCCGGCGACCCAGGAAGGGAGGGTGGTTTTCGTGGCCTGGTGAACCGAGGCATGAACCAACCCCGAATCATAGGCAACTTGGCCGGACCGTCATACGGCTTGCTGCGGATGACGGGATTCCTGAGCCGCGGTGGACGATGACAGAGATCATGGGTTTTGATGTCGCGTGCCCCGCGCCTGCAGAGGCCAAGGCAGTCGAGGAGGTCGGGTTGGCTATCCGTGTGCTTGCGACGATTCCTGACCTCTCGCCCACGCCGCCCGAGGCCGTTGCGCGGCCAGCGGACCGTGTTTCAGCGAGGCGCGGCGCCCACAAGCCTCCGGTGTTCGCGGCACGGACACAGGGAGCGCGCGTGCCACGACGCACCCGTAGGCGCAGTGTGTTTCCCATGTCCTCAATCGTGGCGCTCGCTGTCATCGCCGCTGCCATTTGGTCGTACGTGGCCATCCGCGAGATTCGAGGCCCAGACACCGCGAAGGCTGAGCAGCGGGTTGCGGCCGACATCGGGTCTGCCAGCCAGGGGACCACGCTGCGATGACGCTCGACACGATTGACCAGGCATTCGTTGCCCGTTGGAAGGCACGCCGGCTGACGGCCGAGCTTCGCCCACATACACCGGCATGCGAGCCCGAGGTCACGCCGACCGCCGAGTCCGAAACGAAGGCTGTGACTGTGGCCACCGCCGAGCCGCCCACGATCGTCGCTGCGTGTGTGGAAACAAAGCCCGCCGAAGCGCCGCCCGTCGCAGAGAGCCTCGTGGAACGGCTGCTCGCAGCCGGCCGTGATCAGTGGGAGGTGCTCGCTGATGAAGTCGAGGCAGCGCGGTTGACCGGCCGCCGCGTGATTGCCATCGTGGGAGGCGAGCCAGGCGAGGGGCGGACAACGCTCATCGAATGCCTGGCCCGTACGCTCTGCGATCGCGGGAGCGATGCGATCATTCTCTCGCCGGACGATCTCGCGGGAGGCAATGGCCGCGAGCCAACCGATGGTGGACGGCTGCATGATCGACGGATTGTGCTCGTCGATGCTGGCATCTGGTTTCCGCCGGGTGTCATTCGACGGCAACGCCTCGGCATGGCGAGCGACGGCTGCGATGCGGCGATCCTCGTGCGCCGAGCCGACCGCGAACCTGTTCCAGCCCGAGCAGCGGCGCTCGCTGCATTGGGCGTGGCGGTGCTTGGCGAGGTTTTGACCTTTGCTTCCTCTTGCGGAGATACCTGATGCCCCCCTGCCCTCCTCCGCTCACCGAGCCGCAGCTCATCACGCTGGCGAAGGTTGCATGCGGCGTCGAAGACGGCACCGGCGCTGTCCTGTTCTGCGGACCTCCGGGTGTCGGCAAGACGACGGTGCTCAAGCACCTCGCAGCCGACATTCAGCTCGCAGGTCGAACATGCGGGGTCCTGGATGTTGCCGGATGGCTCGCAGAGGATGCCCTGCCCGACGTCGTGCTTGCAGACGACGCTCACGGGGCAGGCGAAGCCGACCTGGCGCGGCTGCTCGCCCGCTGCCGGGATCGAAGCCCCGCCGCAGCGATCGTCCTGGCAGGCCAGGGGCGCCTTCTCACGCTTGTGGCTCGCGACCTTCGCGTGGAGCGCGCCATCCGATTCCGTGCCACGCTCCTGCCCGGCAGTCTGGCCGATACGGCAGCACTGTTCACCCAGAATGGCGGACCGCAGTTCGACGAGGCATCCATCAGGGCCGTTCACGAAGTCGCGGCCGGAGTCCCGGCCCATGTCATCAGACTCCGGGAGTTGGCGGCGATCGTCGCTGCGGACGACGCCCCTCTCACGGCGGACGAAGTCGAAGCGATTCACAACCGGCTCGCGCCGATCGCTGCGTAGCTACGCTTCGGCCGCTGCCCGCGCGAGCATGGTTTCCACCGAGTCGGGCCCCAGTGACCGCGGTGGCCTCCCCGGCGCGAAGGGTGCGATATCAAGCGACGGCTGACGGCCTTCGACGAGATCGGCAATGACTACGGCCGTGCCCGTCGACTGATGCAGCCCGGCGCGGAAGTGTCCTGCGGCCACGAATGCATTCTCAACGTCGGCCACCCGTCCGATCGAGGGAAGCCCGTCCATCGAACCGGGCCGCAGGCCAGCCCAGGCTTTTTCGATCGTCGCATCAGCGAGATCGCCGAGCAGGTCGGCCGCGGCACTCCGAAGCCGCTCAATTGCCGCCGGCACGGTCGAGGCGTCGAAGCCGACGTCCTCGAGCGTCGAGCCGACAAGGATCAGGCCATCCTCGCGGGGCACGAGGTAGTCAAGGCCGCGGTTGACGATGCGGGTGAGTCGTAGCCGAGGGCACCGCATGAGGACGATCTGTCCGCGGATCGGTCGCGTGTCGATTGTAAGCCCAAGGGGCCTGGCGAGACTCCCCGTCCAGGCACCTGCTGCGAAGACGTAGCGATCGGCCGCGATGGTTGCCGCGCCCTGCGGAGTCTTCACGGCGAGACCACGGACGCGGCCGCTAGCCACATCGATGCGTTCGACTGTGACCGCTTCGTCGATGACCACGCCGCGACTGCGGCACGATCGATCAAGCGCCTCCAGGTGTCGCGGCGATCGAAACTGCATCTCGCCCGGCAGAAAGAATCCACCGAGGATCCGGCCAGCGTGAACGGCCGCGGCGAGCGCGGGCTCAACCTCCGTAACGCCTGCGGCCGAAAGCCACTCGCATTGAGCACCACGCGCGAGCCAGCCGTTGGCGACGAGACGCATCGCCAGCAGCCGAGCCTCGTCAGCTGCAACATGAAGGCCACCACATGCCAAGAGGCCGTTGTCGATGCCCGTTTCTGCCAAAAGCTCCCGAGACCACATGCCGTGCAGCCGATGACTGAATGCCGTGAGCGCTGCGTTCGGGTCGCCCGTTCCAGCCGGGGGTGCCGGGGGGAAAATGCCGACCGCGGCCCACGAGGCCGTCTCTCGCCGCTGATCACGAGCGAGTACTCGCACGGAATGCCCTCGGCTGGCGAGCTCTCGGGCGATCGACAGTCCAATGATGCCGCCACCGACGATACAGCAGTCCGGGCTCACAGCAGGTGGCACACTCACGGCTCAGGCGTTGGCAGGAATGTCGGGCGAGTCGGCCACATTCACCCACACATGGACATGCGGCGCGCCGCGGAAATGCCAGACAAACGCTGGCCCCTCGAGCCGCCAGTTATCCCACACCTTGTCATTGCCGATGTCTCCCTGCGTGGAGAAGGTGAGATGGACGTCGTCGAGGCCTCCTTGGCGTTCGAGGCAGCCGCGAACCTCGTCGCGATCCACAGTGCGGTAAGGCTCGAGGAGAATCGCCAACACCTTCTCGAGCTCCTCCCGCTGATCGGATGACAGTTCGGATACCGGGATTCCGGGGATCGGCTCCTTCTGACCCCGAAAACCGATGGCGGTTTCCTTCGGCAGCCGGTCGACAAGCGCGACGGTGCGTTGACGGCCATCGAGCATGTCGAATACGCGATTCGCCGCCAACGCCTGCGGCCAGAAGACATTCCCTGGGTGATCCTTGCCCTCGTCGAATCCATCGGCAGCATGGCCGTAGAAGATCGGCCCACCGAAGGCGACATGGTCGGCCGCATCGCCGTCACATCGGAGCGTCATGTGGCGACCGGTGAGCAGAAACTGAAACTTCCCGCTGCCCGGCTCGCCAATGAGCGCGATCGATTGACTGTGGCCAAAACCACCACAGTCGTCTTCCATTTGCTTGTCGAAATTGGCATGCCATTCGGGCTCGATAAGCTGCTCGAAGACCTCACGCACGAGCTGCCGCTGATCCGCCGTGAAGAATTTTCCTGCGACTTCGGGGTCGGTAGCATTCCAGTTGTTGCCCACCCGTGTTCGGAGGAGGCCAAACTTCGGGTGCTTGTAGTCCCACGGGAAGCAGATCTGTTTCCGTTGCTCAGGCGTAAGCGACTCGTGGAGGATCGCAGCCAGCGATTCAGCGGTCTTCGCGGGAGCGGCTCCCTCGGCAGCACCCAGTGGGCTGTGGGAGGCGAGCAGGCCAGCGCTGCCAGCCGCCCCGGCAAGCAGCATGCGGCGGGAGAGGACAGTGCGTCGGGCAGACATAGCGATGGCTCCTCAGAAGGACGCGGACCGGATAGAAAGCAATGCTCTCAGCGTACAGGCTACACTAAGCCCGAGGAACGGCGGCCTCCCGTTCACGACATCCCACCACGGTCCAGGCCCGATGGCGAGCATCCAAACCCCTGTGTCGAGCGTGCCCGATAGCCTCGGTCGATTTGGCCGGTACGGCGGGCGGTATGTGCCTGAAACACTCTCAGCCGCCCTCGACCAACTGGAGCGAGCCTACACGGAGGCCATCGCCGATCCTGCGTTTGCCGCTGAGCTCGATGTCCTGCTTGCAACCTTCGTGGGCCGCCCCACGCCGCTCCACTTCGCCGAACGGCTCACGCGGCACTCGGGGGGCAGCCAGATTTGGTTCAAACGCGAGGATCTCAACCACACCGGCGCCCACAAGATCAACAACACGCTCGGCCAGGCGCTCCTCGCGATCCGGATGGGGAAGAAGCGAATCATCGCCGAGACCGGGGCCGGGCAGCACGGCGTGGCAACGGCGACCGCCTGCGCGCGGTTCGGCCTCGAATGCGTCGTCTACATGGGCTCCGAAGACGTTCGCCGCCAGGCGCCCAACGTCCGGGCGATGCGGCTGATGGGGGCCGAGGTCCGCCCCGTTGAAAGCGGTTCGCGAACGCTCCGCGATGCCATCAACGAAGCCATGCGGGACTGGATGGCCTCCGTCGAGACGACCCACTACATCATTGGCTCGGTCGTCGGCCCCCACCCCTTCCCTCGGATTGTTCGGGATTTCCAATCGGTCATCGGCAGGGAAACGGTCGAGCAGTGCCACCAGCATCTGGGCCGGCTCCCCGATACGGTCGTCGCATGCGTGGGGGGCGGCAGCAACGCGGCGGGCATGTTCTATCCCTTCGTGGATCACCCTGGGGTACGGCTGGTCGGCGTTGAGGCCGGTGGCCGCTCGTCGAAACCGGGGGACCATGCGGCCAGCCTCTCGTTCGGGGCTCCCGGAATCCTACACGGCAGTCTCAGCTACGTACTCCAGGACATCGACGGCCAAACGTCGGATGTGCACTCCGTGTCGGCCGGACTCGACTACCCCGGCGTCGGCCCTGAGCATTCGTACTGGCGCGACCTCGGACGGGTGGAGTATTCAAGCGTCACCGATGCCGACGCCCTCGAGGCTTTCGATCTCGTGGCCCGTAGCGAGGGCATCCTGCCGGCGCTCGAGACCTCGCACGCGCTGGCCTGGACGGCCGTCGAGGCCGGCCGGCGAACGGCTGACGACATTATCGTGGTCTGCCTCTCGGGTCGCGGCGACAAGGACGCGGCCGAGATCGCCCGACTCCGCGGCCTCGCCGACGACGGAGAGCAAGCTGCACAGGCGTGACGAATCGACGGGCTACGCATCCATCGCCCCTCCACGTTCACCCGTGACCTATCATGAACACCACCGCTTTAAAACCGATTGCCCGCCTCGAGGCCGTCTTTGAGACTGCCCGCGCGGCTGGCCGCAAGGTCGTGGCGCCGTTCGTGACCGCCGGCGATCCCGACAACGCGACCACGGTAGCCATCCTCGAGGCGCTCGACCGTGCCGGGGCGTCGCTGTGTGAGCTCGGCGTGCCCTACAGCGATCCCATCGCCGACGGGCCCGTGATTCAGTCTTCGTACACCCGTGCGCTGGGTCACGGAATCACGCTCGAGCAGGTCTTTAAGATCGCGAAGGATGCGAGCGATCGTGTGACGATGCCAATCCTCGCGATGGCCAGCTACTCGCTCATTTTCCGCAGGGGCATCGATCGATTCGTGGCCGATGCGGTCGCAGCCGGACTAGCTGGCTTCGTCGTGCCCGATCTCCCGGTCGAGGAGTCGGACGACCTCGACGACGCCTGCCGAGCGGCCGGCCTGGCCCTCGTGCGGCTGGTGACGCCCACCACGCCACCCGAGCGTGCGGCCGCGATCGCCGCGAAGTCGACGGGCTTTCTCTACTGTGTGTCGGTGGCCGGCGTCACTGGCGCCCGTACGGAACTGCCGCCAGGACTGGTCGACCGCGTGAAGTGGCTCCGCACGCAGACGGATGTGCCTGTCCTCGTGGGCTTCGGCATCGCGTCGCCCGACCAGGTGCGCGCGGTCTGCCAAGTGGCCGATGGGGCCATCGTGGGCTCGGCGCTCGTGCGGCTGGTGGCCGAACATGCCGGCACCGGTCGCGAGCCCATGATTACCGCGGTGGAGCGGTTCACGGGCGACCTCGCGGCCGCAGCCCGTGGCTGACGCCATTCTCGACAGGTCGATTGGCATGGCTTCAAGGTGCCCGAGGGACTTACAATAGTGATGTCACTCGGAGCCTGAACCCTCCATGATGTTCTCTGCCCGCGACCCATCTGACGTCGAACGCTTCTTTCGCGGACTGACCGAGTACGCCTTCCATACCCGGCTGGGCGTTGTGGATCCGCCGCTGGTGGACTACGTCTCGGTCATGCTCGTGCGATTCATGCGGAATGAACGCCTGGCCGTTCTCCCGGGAGCCGGCGAGGAATCGGCCGATGTCACCTCCATGCTGCTCGCCGCTGAGCGGCACGGGAATGCGACCGCGGCCCGGGATGAATACCGCCACATCGGCGACGTAACGCTCTTCTGGAGCGGCCTGTACCCTGAGGCGCTGGCCCGCTACCGCATGCCCGGCCCCCACGCCGATCTCGTTGGCTACAAAGCGGCCGGGAAGCAGGCCTACCGCCTGGCGGCGGCTCTGGAGCCCGAGGATGCCGCGCTGGAGCGATCGCTCTTCGAACGGCTCTCCGATGAATACGATCTCTGCGTTGAGGGCCTCTCCGAGGTTCGCCGCGCCTGGGGCGAGGCTGCCTGAACACGGGCGGCCTTGGCGGCCGGTCGCAGCGATTTACGCGGATTCGGGATCGTCCGCGATGAGTTGTGCCTGCCATGGTGGGTCATACCCCGCAGACTCGACCGGGATGCCCGCGCGAACGACCGACGCCACAATGTCGGCTGGCGAAAGCACAGCCAGATCGAGATGGGCGATGACGGTGTCGCCGTCGAGATCCCTCGGCGCTGCGCCGAGGGGACGAACCAGGCGCACGGCATCAGCAGCCCGGCCCGCACAGCGCATCGCAAAACGCCAGCGTCGGCCCTCGGCAAAGGTCGCTGGGTCATTCGTCCCGGTCGCGATCAGCCGCCCCTCGACGAGCACCGCAAGGTGCGTGAAGCAGTCGGGTACCCGGGCGTCGTCAATTGACGCGAGGACGGTTCGCCCCATGAGATGCGCGTCTTCAACAAGCCGCTCGAGATCACGGCGGCCCATCGGGTCGAGCCCCCCCAGGGGATCGTCGAGGAGGAGCACGTGCGGGTCGTGGAGGAGGGCCCGAGCGATCAAGAGCCGCTTTGCACGACCGGCATCGAGTGAATCGACAGAGTCAGTTCCACGCCCTGAGAGCCCCGCGAGCGCGAGCCCCTTCTCGATAGCCTGCGCCAGGAGCCTCCCGCGGCGGCCCGCGGCCACCGCAAAAAGCTCGAGGAACTCGGCCGCCCGCAGACCTGGCCAGTCGGGCAGCCGATCGGGAGCGTAGCCCGCCGCCATCCTCACCGCCTCGGCCTCCCGGCGGACGGAGTGGCCGTCGACGAAAATGTCGCCCGCGTGCAGGGGAACCGCGGTCGCAGCAGCTGCGACGAGCAGACTCTTCCCGGCGCCGCTCCGTCCGATCAGCGCCCAAGCTTCACCGGCCCGTGCGTGAAGCGTCACCGCCTCGACGACGAGCTGGTCTCCTTGCGCGATACTCGCCCGGTCGCAAACGATCATGCTATTTTACGCTGCGCGGGCCATCTGCTTTCTGCTCGGCGGGCCATCCATGGCCCCGGCGAGCGTGCCGGGCCAACATCCATGGCGTCGATCTCCCCCGGCACGGATCATCCACTCAGTTCATTCCGCCGGCCAAGCGGTCGGTCGTCATTTCGATCGACACGAGAAGGCCACGAGCCTTGTTGAGCGTCTCCTCGAATTCCATCTCCGGTACGCTGTCGGCCACGATCCCTGCCCCCGATTGCACGAACGCCCGACCGTCCTTGACTACGATTGTTCGCAGGGCGATGCAGGTGTCCATCGACCCAGCAAAGTCGATATACCCCACCGCGCCCGCATAGGGCCCGCGACGGACGGGTTCGATCTCGTCGATGATCTCCATCGCACGGATCTTGGGCGCGCCGGAGACCGTGCCCGCCGGCAAGCAGGCCCGCAGCGCGTCGAAGGCCGATAGGCCATTTCGCAAACGCCCCGTGACGTTGCTCGTCAGATGCATGACGTGGCTGTACCGCTCGATCGTCATCACATCGGAAAGCTCGACGGAGCCGATCTCGGACACACGCCCCACGTCGTTCCGGCCGAGGTCGATGAGCATCACATGCTCGGCCCGCTCCTTGGGATCAGCGAGCAAATCCTCAGCGAGCGCCCGGTCTTCCTCGGGCGTGGCTCCGCGTCGTCGCGTCCCGGCGAGAGGCCGAACCGTCACGGTGCCGTTCACGGCCCGCACCATGATTTCGGGGGAGCTCCCCACGAGCGTGCAGGCCGGCGACCGCAGGTAGAACATGAACGGGCTCGGGTTGACCACCCGCAGCGTGCGATAGATCTCGAGCGGTGAACCCTCGAAGGGCAACTCCAGCCGGCGACTCAAGACCACCTGAAAAATGTCGCCGGCGCGGATGTACTCGCTCGACCGCTCGACGGCCTCGAGAAACGCTTCGCGGCTAAACGCCGACTTGGCCGTACCGTCGGCCAGGCACCGTGGCTCGTGCCGCGGTCCAATGTCGGCAGGCGGTGGCCAGTCGCTCGGTGCCGCGAGCCGATCGATCGTGTCATCGATTCGGCGACAGGCCTCGGCATACGCCCGATCGACACTGGCCGACGATGCGTCGTCGATGTGGGCGAGCACGACAACGTCAATCGTCTTCGTCGCGTTGTCGAACACGACGATCCGGTCATAGAAGGCGAAATCAAGATCAGGGAGCCCAAGATCGTCCGGGGGCTCGTTCGGGAGCCGCTCCACATACCGAACGGCATCGTAGGCGGCATACCCGACCGCCCCGCTCGTGAACGGCGGAAGCTCCGGAAGCCTGGCAGGTCGGTAGTCCGAAACCCGGCGTTCGAGTTCCGCAAGAGGATCATCGCTCTCAAATGCCTCGGTCGCCCCCTCGGTGGTGACCTGAACGGCCCGCCCTCTGGCCTCGATGCGGAGGAACGGATCTGCCGCCAGAAAGCTGTAGCGGCCGACCTTTTCGCCTCCAACAACGCTTTCAAAGAGACACGCCGCAGCGCCGACGTCGAGCCGTGCGAAGGCAGACAAGGGTGTGAGGCCATCGGCGAAGAGCCGCCGGTACACCGGAACCAGACGGCTGGTGGCGGCGTATTCGGCGAATCGGGCCTTGGCCGGAAGGTGAGGCATGCGTGCAGATGGCAGGGTTGAACGGCCCTTCGAGCGTACCTGTGCTCCAGGCCACCGGCGACCCCCGGCACCCTACCCGCTATGATTTCCATAGCCGGATGCCCTGAGGGATGGTTCGATGAAATGCCAACAGTGCGACAAGCAGGCTGTGTTCCATATCACCGAGCTCGAGACGGGTGAGGTCCGCGAGCTCCACCTCTGCGAAGACCATGCCCGGACCTATCTCAACCAATCCGAGCCAGACCAAGGGTCCGACGAGGATTCGCCGGGCGGGCCGCTCACGGGCCCACTCACCGTCGGCCAGACTGCCGACGAGCTGGCCGTGCTCGACAAAAAGGCGTGCGAGATGTGCGGCATTACCTTTTTCGAGTTCCGTAACCTGGGCCGTCTCGGCTGCCCCCACGACTACGCCCAATTCGAAAAGGAACTCGAACCGCTGATCGCCAACGTGCATGGGGCCACGCGTCACACAGGTCGGCGGCCGAACCGAAATGAAACCGACCTGCCCGAGAGCACCGAAGAGATCACGTCGGTGATCGGGCTACGGCGGGCCATGCAGGACGCGATCATGTCGGAGGACTACGAGATCGCCAAGCAGATCCGGGATACGATTCGCGGTATCGAGGTCCGTTGGCTCGGCCCGGCTCAGCCATGAGAAAATGACACACAGGCAATCCATGGAATTCGACGCGCTCACGAAGGCAACTGGCGAATGGCTCAAGGGCACAGGCCCGGAGTCGGACATCGTCATGAGCAGCCGCGTCCGGCTGGCCCGGAACCTGGCCCACTACCCGTTCGTTGGACGGGCAAGCGAGCCGGAACGGGTAGAGATCGAACGTCTCATCCGCGATCGGATTGCGACGGCGCCCGTGGGCCAGTCGCTGGACTACATCGATGTGGGCCAGCTCGAGGCGCTCGATCGTCAATTGCTCGTCGAGCGGCAGCTCATCAGCCGCGAGCATGCCGAGGCACAGGGGGCCAGGGGCGTGGCCATTGACCGACTCGAGCAGGTCAGCCTCATGGTCAACGAGGAGGATCACCTCCGCATCCAGTGCATGCACAGCGGCCTCGACCTCCACGCAGCCTGGGACCAGATCCGGCTCGTCGACGACCAGATTGGCCGCGTGGTGCCCTACGCCTTCCATGACCGCTGGGGCTACCTCACGGCCTGCCCAACGAACGTCGGCACCGGGATCCGCGTGAGTGTAATGCTTCACCTTCCGGCCCTCGTGATCACCCGCCAGATCGACAAGGTGTTCCGGAGCCTCCAAAAGATTTCATTGACCGTGCGCGGGCTCTACGGTGAAGGGTCCCAGGCGATGGGGGACTTCTACCAGATCTCCAACCAGACCACGCTCGGGAAGACGGAGGAGGAGCTCGTCGAACAGGTCGGCGACGTCGTGCCGGTGCTGATTGACTACGAGCGGCGAGCTCGAGAATTCCTTGTCCGCGAAACGCATCAGAATGTGCACGACCAGGTGAGCCGCGCCTTCGGTATCCTCCGCACCGCCCAGACGATCACCGCTGAAGAGACCATGCAGCTTCTCTCCCGCGTGCGGATGGGCGTGCTTCTCGGGCTCCTCGGCGATGTTGACATCGGCCAACTCAATTCGCTTCTCGTGCGAACCCAGCCCGCCCATCTCCAGAAGATCCGCGGCACGGAGCTCGACACGAAGGACCGCAACATCGAGCGTGCCCGCTACCTCCGGCAGCACTTCGAACGGCAGTAGGCCTTCCGGCCGGCGCCCCGTCTGTTCGCGCGCACGAACACGCAACGCGCACGAAGAGAGCCCGGAGGTGCGACCCGCGGGCGGAGGCCCGCCAAGGCCGCCGGGGGCGTGGATGCCCCGCCGGTCGTACCGTTACTCCGTGAGCTTGCGGCGGAGGGCGGCGACGACGGGGGCTGGGACGAACCGCAGGAGGGCTTCGTCGTCCGCGAGCGGCGTGATCTGCTTGAGAAGCGACGATGAGATGTGGGAATAGGCTGCGTCTGCCATCAGGAACACCGTCTCAACGCCTGCGTCGAGTTTGCGGTTGGCGAGGGTCATCGTGAACTCAGCATCGATGTCGGTCAGCGAACGCACCCCGCGGAGCAGGACATGAGCCCCCTGCTCTCGCACAAAGGTGACCGAAAGGCCGCTGAAAAGCTCAACCTGAACATTCGCTAGCCCGTCGAGCGATGCCCGCACCAGGCTCACCCGCTCTTCGAGCGAAAATAACGGCTGCTTGTCGGGGTTGATGCCGACCCCCACCACAATCCGATCAAAGATTTGAGAAGCCCGCTCGATCACGTCGAGATGGCCCAGCGTGATGGGATCGAACGAGCCTGTGTAGACGGCGGTCCGGGGCGAAGGCTGCACGGATCAGTGGTCCCATGGGGGGTCGGATCGACCGGATACGAGGGTCAAACTTGCTTCGACCGCTATCGGCGGGGGTGACTGGTTCCCCGCCGCGGCCGAATTATGGTATGGAGTTGTCGCGTCCGCTACCTCGCAGGGAAATGCTCCGCTCGTGCCGAAGTCTCTCGCGATCGCCGGCCTGGTGGTGTCCGGGCTCATCGTCGTTCTGTTTGTGGCTGACCTTGCGGCCGCGTTCCCGTTCGCCCGTACGAGCTGGCTCCTCGACCTTGCCTTCATCGTCTCGGGGCTGATCGTGGGCTACCTGAGTTGGTCGATCATGGACCAGGGTGCCACACAACGCCGCGCCCCCAAGGCGGGCGGCCTGCGTTAAGCCGCCCGGAGGACGGAGCCGGCGAGGGCCTGCTGATCGTCGCCCGTGAGGCGGGCCACGAGGGTCGAGAGCGACACCGCTTCCGCATCGCCTCGGGAGGCAAGCCGGTCGGCCCAGGCCGTGAGGCGTTCGAGCCTGTGATGGACGGTGCCCTGGCCGTCATGGCCATCGGTCGCCACCACAGACAGGCCACCTCGGCGGACGCGTGGCTGCTTCCCAAGCCCAAAGATCGCCAGCGGACCGGGTCGCGACGCAGGCGCCATCTCGACCTCCCACAGGCCCCATGACGAGTTGCGGCACCGCCATCCGAGAGGCGCCGGCCGCCTGCTGCCGCGGCCGTCCGCAGCGAGCGAATCCACGAGTACGACGCTGATCCCTTCTTCGACGAGGAGCTGCCGATGGTCGATGGCACCGCCGCCCCGAATGGCAATCGCCGATAGGGTCGGAACGGCTTCGCGAGCCCGTGCCAAGACTGCCCGCAGTCGCTGACGCGACGCAAAGGCCGCTGGCGCAACCTGGAGGACGAGATCGTGGCTCGAATCGATTCCTTCAGCCGCGCCGCTGATCCGCTCGGCGTTCGCGATCCAGGTCACGGGAATTGGCGTGGAGAGTCTCGTGGCCGGCGCTCTCGACCGCGCCGGACGCGGTGCTGCCGTCACCATTCCGCAGACCACGATCACGCCACGCGGCTGTCCACCAGGCATCGAAGTCCTCCCCCAGAAACGGCAGAAGCGTCAACCACTGCCATGCCTCGGTATCGTCGCCCGCGTCGGCCCGTCTCAAGCGGCCCCACTTCGCCCAGCGCAGCCCGCACGCCCGCGCGCACCGAGCCTCTCCCGTGTGTCATCGATGCCGAGACGACGGATTACGGCGACTCTGCCGGTTCGCGAGAGTGGTCACGCTCATGAGCCACGATGGCTGCGACAAGGCCGGAAGCCGTGGCCTCGACGGCCTCGACCGTCGGTTCCAGCCCGAATCGGCGGAGGGCGGCTGACGTCACGGAGCTGAGGCTTGCGATCTGCCAGCCTCGGAGCCGGATCCAGGGGCCACACAACCGGATCGCCTCCTCGGCAATCGCACTGCTCGTTACCGTGAGCCATGGCGATTCGGCGGCGGCAAGGAGCTCCTCAGTGCCGGTGTCGAGCTTTTCCACAGGCACGCTGCGGTAAGCCGGCACTTCATCGACGCCATGACCAGCGGCCTCGAGCGAACGACGGAGCACGTCGCGGCCGCGATCCGCGCGCACGAGGAGAAAGCGACTCCCGCGAGGAAGCCCGGCAAACGATTCGACCAGCCCCTCGGAGCGAAACTCCTCGGGCACCAGGTCGCATGCGTAGCCGGCCTCCGCGAGGCTGCGGCGCGTCGCGGGCCCGATCGCCGCGATCCGAGCCGTGCCGAGCGCCCGTCCATCGAGGCCGGTTGCCCGCAATCGATCGAGGAAACCGCGAACACCGTTGGCACTGGCAAACACGATCCAGTCGTAGGTGTCGATTTGTGCGATGGCGGCATCAAGATGAGGCATCTCGACGGGCGACGTGATGCGGAGCACCGGTACGTGGAGGCATGCACCCCCTGCTGCCTGTACGAGCGACGCGATCTCATGCTCCTGGCCCACGGGCCTGGTCACGATCACCAGCCTGCCTTTGAGTGGTCCTTCTGTAACCGGTTCGACAGAGCCTCCCACCAGAAGCACCGCTGGGGATTGCCAGCCCTCACGCTCGGCGTCCCTCGCGGCATCGGCGAGGGTGGTCGTGGCCAGCCGCTGGTCAGGCCACGAGCATCGGCTCACGACCGTCACGGGCGTGGTGCCCGGTCGGCCCGCCTCGATCAATCGCTTGGACCACGACGCAATCCGTTCAACACCCATGTAGATCGCGAGCGTGCCGGGGAGCGAGGCAAGGCCCGTGAGATCACAGAGTTCGACCTTCCCTCGTGCCTCGTGACCGGTCACGAGGGAGAGGCTCGACGCGGCGCCTCGGCTGGTGAGAGGAATCCCTGCGGCTGCCGCGGCAGCGAGCGCGGCGGTCACGCCCGGGACAATCTCGACCGCAAGCCCTGCCTGCCGGACCGGCTCGAGCTCCTCGGCGAGTCTCGCGAAGATAGTCGGGTCGCCCCCCTTGAGACGCACCACGTGCCGCCCGCCAGCAGCCAGCCGCACGAGCAGTTCCCCGGTCTGTCGGCCGGGATCCATGTCCGTCACATCACTTCGATCGACGCAAATGCGTTCGGCCGACGCTGGCACGAGGGCGAGGACGTCGGAACGCACGAGCCGGTCGTGAACGACCACCTCGGCCCGTTTCAGTCGATCGACCGCCCGCAGCGTCAGGAGATCGGCCGCGCCAGGCCCAGCACCCACGAAAATGACCGTCTGGAAGGGATTCATCGGCGGGCACCCCATCGGGGGCAGGACCGCCCCGGCAAGTCGGGTTTGTGGCAACGGCCAAGGCTGCCTAAACTCAGGAGTTTCACGGGTTCCATCGGGTCACTTCCGGCGGGCCAGTTCCAGGGACACGCATCCACCGCGGATCCGGCATGGCGAACGAGTCTACAGCGGGCCCACACGTTCCGGTCGATCCCTCCCGGTGCCCTTCGTGGACGGCCCTCACTCAGGGGGAGCGCTCGAGGCTGCTCCAGTGTTACCGCACGGGCATGCAGGCCGGCGATCCCCAGTACGCCATCGACATGTTCGCGATGTGCGTCGTGGGCGATCCGGGCAATGTCGTGTTCCTCCAGGCGTTCCTCGGGGCGCTTCGTCAGAAGTTTGGAGCCAAAAAGTCGAGTGTGTTTGCATCCTTCATGAACGTGTCTGGCCGAAGCTCGATGAAGCGGGCTGGGACCAACGCCAACTGGCGAGAGGTCATCAAGCTGGGCGTGAACACCCTCAAGTCGAACCCCGCCGACCACACCTGCCTGCTTTCCATGGCCGAGGCCTGCGAGAACCTCATGATGGCGGAGTGCCAGTCTGTGTATCTCCGGGCGGCCCTCGACGCATCGCCTTCTGACGTCGAGGTCAATCGACAATGCAGCCGGTTCGCGGCGAGCCAGGGGAACTACGACCAGGCAATCGAGTGCTGGAGAAGGATTTCGCGGGTCAAGGGGATGACCGAAGAGTCTGAACGAGAGATCGCCAGGCTGTCGGTCGAGAAGACGATTGCTGCCGGGCACGGACTCACGGGCCGACCTGGAGCGAAGCTGGCTGCCGAGGCGGAGGCCGCAGCTCCGGCCGTGAGCCGCCGTGCCAAGCTCGAGCAGACGATTCGCGACAAGCCGACCGACATCGACACGTACCTCGAACTGGCGGACGTCCTCGAGCAGGAAGCAACGATCGAGGACGCCGAGAAGGTGCTAACCAAGGCGCTCGCCGCGTCGGGCAATGCCCTGAAGGTGCAGGAGCATGTTGAAGACCGTCAGCTCCGATGGGGACGTGCCAAACTCATGCTGGCCGAGAAGAGGCTTGAGGCCCACAACTCGCCCGACAACCGTATGGCTGTGGAAAAGCTCAAGACATCGAGTCTTCGTCAGGAAATTCATATCTACGAGACACGCTGTCGCCGTTATCCAGACAACGTCACTTGGAAGTATGAGCTCGCCCTTCGACTCAAGGCGGCTGGCAAGATTCAGGAAGCCATCCGCTCGTTTCAAGACGCGCTCAAGGATGTCCGTCGCAAGGGGGTGATTGCCCTGGAGCTCGGTGAGTGCTTCCAGACCATCAAGCAGTACCAGCTCGCGCTCCAGAATTACGAGGCCGCCATCGAAGTGCTCACCGACCGGGAGATCGAGCTCCGCAAGCGGGCTCTCTACCGAGCGGGGGTGCTGGCAGCCGCACTCAAGGACGTCGATGCTGCCCAGAAACACCTTTCCGCCGTGGCTACGCTCGATTTCGGATACCGGGATGTGGCCCAACGTCTGGACAAACTCCGATCGGGGAGTGATAAAGACGATTCTGACGACTGAGCCTTCGTGGCTCGGCCTCCACCGCACGACCGTTTTCTCCAGGATTCCCAATGCCTCATTCGGCCAGCGCCAAGAAGCGTCACCGCCAGAACCTCCGCGACCGTGAGCGAAATCGGGCCGTGAAGTCCACTCTCAAGAACTCGATCCGCAAGGTCCTCGAGGCTGCGTCGAGTGGCGACGCAGTTGCAGCGAAGGAGAGTCTGCGAGGCGTGGCCAAGACGGTGGATCAGGCAGCAGCGAAAGGCACGATCCACCGCAACCGTGCGGCGCGAATCAAGTCGCGGCTTTCGGCACGGCTTCTGGCAGTCTCGAAGGGCACCACGGCCCCAGTTCCAGCCGCGGCCAAAGGCCGCAAGGCAACGAAGGCCTGAGGCTTGCCTTGGAAAAATGGGGACGGGAGCCATTTCCCGGAACGGCCCGAAGGGTGCTTTGCAGAAATGGCTCCCGTCCCCATTTTCCCAGAAATGGCTCCCGTCCCCATTTTCCCGTCCGTCACCAGACCACGGCAGCCGCGTCGAACACGGGCCCCTCGACGCATGTGCGGCGGTAGTCCCAACCACCGTCGGCGTCGCGAATCGGTGCCACACACGTGAAACAGATGCCGATGCCGCAGGCCATCGGTGTCTCGAGCGATACCGTGCATGGCATGGCATGCGTTGCGGTCCAGCGGGCCACCGCGGCCATCATGGCATCAGGGCCGCAGGTGACGACGTGGACGCCCGTCGCGCCGAGGTGACCCTCGCCGGCGAGGCTGTCGAGCAGGTCGATGACGGTGCCCCGATGACCGATCGATCCGTCAAGTGTGGCCAGGTGAACATCGCACCCCGTTGAACGGAAGTCGTCGAGATCGCCGAAGAGCGAAGCCGTGCGAGCCCCCCAGCAGAAGGTGATCCGACTCGCACGAGGAACCTCGCGCGACGGCGAGCCATACCTGGCAAGCCCAGCCCGTTCGCGTGCCAGCGCCACCAAAGCCGTCTGGCCGATGCCTCCGGCTACGAGCACGAGGTGATCGACGGGTGGGATCGCGAATCCGTTGCCCAACGGCCCCCAGACAAGAACGTTCTCACCTGAAGGACGACCCGCGAGAGCCGTCGTGAACCGACCATGGATGGCATAGACAAAATCAACGTACCGCGGGGCTCCGTCGGGGCCTGGGAACACGCCGTAGACAGCCAGGGGGCGGCCGAGCAGCGGGTCGGTGCGGTCAGGGAGGCGGACCATGGCGAACTGCCCGGGCACGGCGGCCGCGGCAATGGCTGGCGATTCGATCCGGAGCCGCCATGTCTGTTCCGCAATGGGCCGATGGTCCACGATCGCCGCCCGTTCATGGCACCGCTGATCGCCATGACACGGCCCGGCGGGAGGAGCGAACGTCATTCCTTCCCTCGTTTGGCGGACCGCCACGAGGACGCCTTGCCGGGCCGCTTCCGCCTCGTGACTTGACCCGTCGGCCGCCCTTCTTTGGCGCCCGTCGGCCGCCCTTCTTTGGCGCCCGTTGGACGCCCTTCAGGTGTGGCGCCCGTTGGACGGCCCGCAGGCTTGGCACCCGTTGGCCTTCCCGAGGGCTTAGGACCCGTTGGTCGGCCAGCGCCGGGTCGACCAGCGCCGGGTCGACCAGCGCCGGGTCGGCCAACGCCGGGGCGACCAGCGCCAGGTCGACCAGCGCCAGGTCGACCAGCGCCAGGTCGACCAACGCCAGGTCGACCAACGCCAGGTCGGCCAGCGCCGGGTCGACCAGCGCCAGGTCGGCCAACGCCGGGTCGGCCACGTCCCATGCGGCCCGGCGGACGCCCGCTGTCAGGCCGGCGATGCTGCGGCCGCTCACCGTGGGCGGCCTGATCGCCCACCTCAGTAAGCGCGTCGCGCCTGAGCGACTCCACCTCGGTAGGCGAGAGTTGCCTCCATTGGCCTGGAAGCAGGTTGCCGAGGGTTAGACCTCCCACCGCGATTCGTTTGAGCTGATGAACTTTATGGCCGAGCTTGGCCAGCATGCGCCGAATCTCGCGATTCTTTCCCTCGTCAAGAACCATCTCGAGGACGGCGCTGAGCTTGTGCTGACTCCGGACCGTGAGCCGCTTTGCATGCACTTCGCCTTCTGCCAACCGCACGCCCTGCCGGAGCCGCTCGAGCAGTTCAGGGGCTGGCACACCCGCAACTTGCACAAGATACTTCTTCTCAACGCCATAACGCGGATGCGCCAGAAGGTTCGCGAGGTCGCCATCATTGGTGAGCAAAATGAGCCCTTCGCTCATGCGATCGAGCCGTCCCACGGCAAACAACCGACGGTCGTCTGGCACCAGGTCGACGACTCGTGGTCTGCCGGAAGGGTCGAAGTTGGTCGTCACCACACCGACCGGCTTGTGCAAGAGATAGACGACGCGCCGCGGATCGGGCAGCCGCTCACCATCGACGCGAATTTCCTGGGTCCGCGGATCAACCTTGGTGCCGAGCGTGGTGACCACCTGACGGTCCACCTCAACACGGCCACTGGTGACGAGTTCCTCACACGCACGTCGGCTGCCAAGACCGGCAGCCGCGAGCACCTTCTGAAGCCGCTCGAGGCCGCCATCGGGCTGAGGCTTGCCCGGCCTTGGGGAAGAGCTCCCTGGACGGCCAGGCCCACCAGGACGAGGTTTCCGGCCGGGGGTCGAACGGGGGCGAGGCTTGTCTGGGGCTGGCATAACGGGAAGCGCGGGGGGAATGGATCCAGCCGCGATCTTACACACCTGCCGGCCATCTGCGCCGCTTATTCGGCAGATCGAGCGGCCGGAAGCCACTGACGGTCACTGCGCTGGCGCCCACCAGCGGGCCCGCTTCACTTCGGGCATTGGCTCGGCATAGTCCCGCGGACGTGTTCCGTCCATGATTCCGTACTGGCGGAAGGCGTTGGGACCGATGTCATTCTGCATGAAAGGATCGAACTGCACCGCCCGCCGCTGCTGGCTCTTGGCAGACCCGGGATCGAGCCACGCCGGACGGCCAAGCGACGCGCAGCCGGCTGTGAGCATGGCCGTCGCGGCGACGATGGCCGCGGCAGACCGCGACGCGATGAAAAGACGGGCGGTCACGGGTGACATTCCGGGGCCGAGATGGAGGCGGCTACTGTAGGGATCGCGAACCTGCGGCCCAAGGCGAAAATCTCCGCCGGCGGGCCCGTCTCATGGCAGGGTAACCCGCAGCAGTCTGGTACCCAGGGCAGCCCGGACTGCCTGCTCTGCCGTCAACGCCGGGATGAGGACACAGCGGCCTGGCCCGATCTCCGGCAGCGACCACTCACTTGGCAGATGAATCGTGCCCGCGAGCACCACCAGGAAGTGGAGTGCCCCGTCCCCTCCAACCAACCAGCGGCTCACGGGCGTCACCTCATCAAGGATGAAGTACTCGCAGTCCACGAGTCGAGCCACCGCCGGGGTCGTCGTGGCAGTTCGGCTGGCTGGGCCAACCGGGCCAGTCCGTGACACCGCTTCGACGCCTGCCTCGATGTGGAGCAGCCGGGAGCGGCCGTCGACGCCAGTGCGATTCCAGTCGAAGAGCCGGTAGGTCACATCACTCGACTGCTGAATCTCGGCTACGAGCAGTCCTGCCCCGATCGCGTGAACGGTTCCCGCAGGAATGAAGACACAGTCACCGGCCGCGGGCTCGAAGGAATGGAGCACGGTGTCGCACGTGCCAGCTCGGATCGCGGCGGCCAGGTCGGACTGCGAAACGCCCTCCCGCAACCCAGCGTAGATCCGGCTCCCTGGTTCGGCCGCGACCACATACCAGGCCTCTGTCTTGCCACGATCCGGCGGGGTGAGCCGGGCCGCACGGTCATCGTCCGGATGAACCTGCACCGAAAGCACCTGATTGGCGTCGAGAAACTTGAACAGCAGTGGAAAGGCGGGCATCGGGGCAGCCCGGCCCAGAAGCTCTTGTCCACGATCGCGGACAAGCTCCCCGAGCGTCACGCCCGCCAGCGGGCCGGCGGCAACCACACTCTGATCCTGCCCGCGATCCACGAGCTCCCACGACTCGGCGTAGTCCTCGCCTAGAGGAAGATCGCGGCCAAACGCGGACGTGAACCGGCGGCCGCCCCAGAGATAGCGACGGTACACCGGCGCGAACACCAGCGGCGGCAAACCGGAGGCACCGACCGGCGACCCCGGCCTGGATCCTGGCAAGGCCATCAGGAATACCGCTCCAGAATCCATCCGATTGAGAAGCTGCAAATCGCAAACACCAGCAACTGCAACATCGGCCCAGACGTGATGCGGCCTCCGAGCTCGAGCACCACAGCGATGACCGGTACTCCGAGACCGACAAGCTGCGCGAATCGACCAATCACTCGCATGTGCCGCAGCCACATCCACGGGTTCCGACTGCTTCCGATCGCGTGCCAAAATGAGGCACTCCGGAAGACGTCGTCTTCTCGAGCCGCTCGAGGTTCAGCTGGGACAGGCCACAGGCTCGGATGAGTCCGCCCTCGCGACGGACGCGGGTGCCAATCTCAGCAATCGCGCCGATCAGCGGCTCGTCGATCGCATCGATCTGGTGGAGTTCGAGGACAACCCGGTTGGCATGGTGCTCGCGAATCATCGCCCAGATTGCGTCGGCAAGGTCCTCGCGATTGGCCGCCTCAGGCGAGGACGACTCCACGCGGACGAACAGCCAATCGGGGCCTCGCTCGGCCGCCAATTCCCACGATCGCCCTGTGTCCGTCGCCAGATCGGATCGTGGCGCGGCCTGCCTGCTGGTTCCCATGTTGTCGTTCCTCCGTGATGTGCAGCAGAACCCATGAAAATCCCTTCAGTCCCCTCACTGCGTGTCAAAAATCGTACGCGGCGGCGATGCCCTTACAAGGCGAGTTTCTGGGCCGTGGGCCGTGGGCCCCCATTCCGGGCCCTTTCCGCCCTAGACCTTCGGGGCTTGCCGTAGCGGAGGAGGCGTCCATACTGCCTCCGGACACTTCATCCGAATCAACAGGAGCCACTCCATGGCACGGCACGGCGCAGTCACTTTCAAGGGCACTCCCCTCACGCTCGTCGGCACCGAAATCGCAGTCGGCAGCCGGGCCCCCGAGTTCGACCTCACCTTCTACAAAGATGGCATGCAGCACGTGCGACAGGCAGACCTCCTCGGCAAGCCCTCGATCATCAGCGTTGTGCCATCGCTCGACACTCCCGTCTGCCAAATCCAGACACGTACCTTCAATCAGCGGCTTGCGGCCCTGGGCGACAAAGTCAATGCCCTCACCGTGAGCCTCGACTTGCCCTTCGCCATGAACCGCTTCTGCGGCGCCGAAGGCATTACCGCTCTCAGGGTCGGCAGTGACTATATGAACCGCGACTTTGGTACGGCATGGGGCGTGCTGATCGACGAGCTCAAAATCCTCGCGCGGGCCGTCTTCGTGCTCGACGGCCAAGGCGTGGTGCAGTACGCCCAGGTCGTGAAGGAAGTCGCCGAGGAGCCCGACTACGATGCCGCACTCGCCGCGCTCGAGAAGCTGGTGTAACGACCGCGGGGCATCGCGGGGGCAAAAGGGCTAGGTCGCGAGGAGCGACTCAATCGCCGTGCGGGCCGTGGCAAGTGCCTCGGGCAGCTTGGCGGTGAGCTTGCCGCCAGCCTGCGCGAGGTCGGCCCTGCCGCCTCCCTTGCCTCCGACGACAATCGCCACGTCGCGGATCCACGTGCCGGCCGACAGGCCACGTGCCTCGAGCTCCTTGGAGATCCCCGCCACGAGAGTGACCTTGTCTCCCTCCACGCTGCCGAGCAGCACCGCGATCGGGCTGGCCTTGCGCCTGAGGATATCGATGGCTTGCCGCATCGCGCCGGCATCGCCTCCTTGCATGTCGGCCACGACAACCCGCGTATCCCCCACTTCAGACGCCGACGCGAGCAGCGTTTCTGGGGAGACTGCGGCCGCTGCATTGGCTGGCTTCGCCTTCTTGAGCTCCTTGAGCTCTCGGATCATCGTGGTCAGCCGCTGGGGCACGTCGGCCACCGGCACCTTGAGCACGCTGGCAGCATCCGTGAGCACCTGCTCCGCCTGCCGCAGTCGATCGAGTGCGCGCATGCCCGTCACGGCCGTGATGCGTCGTGTGCCGGCGGAGACGCTCTCCTCGCCGACGATCCGCACGAGTCCAATTTGGCCGGTGCTCGAGACATGGGTGCCACCGCAGAGCTCACGGCTAACGCCGTCCATCGTCACCATCCGCACGACATCTGGGTACTTCTCACCAAAAAGCATCATGGCGCCGGCATGGCGGGCCTCGGCCAGCGGCAAGAGACGAGACGAGACCGCAACCGCTTGGAGCACGCGGTCGTTGACCATCCCCTCGATCGCCGCGAGCGTGCCATCATCGATCGAGCTCGGATGCGAGAAGTCGAACCGGAGCAGATCGGCATCGACCTTCGAGCCCTGCTGCACGGCATGGCTACCCAAGAAGTGCTGGAGCGCCGCATGGAGGAGGTGAGTCGCGGAATGGGCCCGCCGAAGCGCCCCGCGGCGGGCGGCATTGACCGTGGCCGTGACGGCCACGCCGAGGGCCAGCGTGCCTTCTCGGAGGTGGCCCACGTGGAGCACGAAGCCCCCTTCTCGCAGCGTGTCGCTCACCTCAAACCGACCGCCGGGCCATGTCAACTCGCCCGTATCACCCACCTGACCACCTGACTCGCCGTAGAACGGTGTCGTATCGAGCACCACGGTCACTGGCTTCGCATGCCCCACCTCGGTGAGCGAATCGCACAGCGAATCCTGGGCAATGATCCCGATCACCTTTCCAGTTGCCTCGGCCATGTCGTACCCGACGAAATCCGTACCGTGCATCGTCTTCTTGAGGGCGTCGAGCGGACCTGTGGTGAACACGTCCACGCTCCGCCCTGCTCCAGACTTCAGTCCATGAGCCTCCATCGCACCGCGGAAGCCTTCCCAGTCGAAGCCGCAGTTCCGCTCCGCGGCGAGCGTCTCGAGGAGCTCGGGAGGGAAGCCGTACGTCGTGTAAAGTTCCGCGGCATCGGTGCCAGGTACCACGCTGCCACCTACAGATCCGATGGCAGAAAAAAGCTTTTCGATTCGCTCGAGCCCGCCGTCAATCGTGGCGAGGAATGACTCTTCTTCTCGCTCGATGACACTCGCCACATGGACGGTGGTGTCGGCGAGCTCGGGATACGGCCCGCGCATAAGATCTGCCACGACTGGCGGAAGCTGGTGCAGGAAGGCGTCGTGCATCCCAAGCTGGCGACCATCAAGCACGGCGCGCCTGAGCAGCCGTTTCACGACGTACTTCTCTTCGTTGTTGCCCGGGAGAACGTTTTCATGGATGGCAAAGGTGCAGGCTCGCACGTGGTCCGCGATTCGCCGCATCCGTCTCCCGTCGTCGCTAGCCGGGTCGTACCGCTTTCCGCAGACGTCGCCTACTGCCTCAACGAGCGGCCGAAGGATGTCGATGTGAAAATTGCTGTCGACGCCCTGGAGCATGGCGCAGGTCCGCTCGAGGCCCATGCCGGTATCAATGTTGCGGCTCGGGAGCGGCGAAAGGTTGTCGGGGGGAAGCCCCTGCCGGTTGAACTGGGTGAAGACCAGATTCCAGATCTCGACGTCGCTGCCGTCGGGCATCCGATAGAAGATCTCGCTGCATGGCCCGCAAACGCCGTCGGGCCCCTGCGAGGGAGCCGAGGCGGGCCAGAAGTTGTCGTCTTCTCCCATCCTCGTGATTTTTGTTGACGGGAGGCCGATTTCGTTGGACCAGATCGTGGAGGCCTCGTCGTCGTCTTGATAGACGGTCACCGAAAGTTTCTCGGGAGCGATGCCCAGCCACTTCTTCGATGTCAAAAACTCCCAGGCCCAGTGGATGGCCTCGCGTTTGAAGTAGTCGCCGAACGAGAAGTTGCCGAGCATCTCGAAGAAGGTGTGATGCCGCGGTGTCCGGCCGACGTTGTCGATATCACCCGCCCGCAGGCACTTCTGGCACGTGGTCGCCCGCGTGAACTCGAGCTTGCACTTCCCCAGAAAATGATCCTTGAACTGGTTCATGCCTGCCGGCGTGAACAGCACCGACGGATCCCAACGTGGCACGAGCACATCGCTCGGCCGGCGGACGCAGCCCTTCGACTCGAAAAAGGCAAGGTAGGCTTCGCGGAGCTCGTTGGCCTTCATCGCAGGTGGTGGCTCCCGTGGGGTGACAAGGTCGAAAACCAGGCACTATACCCGCCGCCTGCCCCGAAGGGCACGCCCGTAAAAGCCCCCGGCGTTAGCCGGGGCACGGCGTGTTGCGCACCGTCCCGCCGGCTAACTTCGAACCAGGCTCAACCAACGCCCCGCAGTCCCCTCGCTACCGCGAGGGGACTGTATGTCGCTGCTGCAAAGCGGCCATCGGGAAAGTTCGCCTTGAAACGCTATTCACCCTCACCCTCACCCTCCGCCTCGTCATTGGCCTCGGCCTCGCCGGCAATCGTCTGATCGATGGAGATCACGGCTTCCTTCGCAGCCAGGATCTTCTCACGAAGCTCCTGCGCCACCGCGGGATTGTCCTTGAGGAACTGCCGGGCCTTCTCGCGGCCTTGGCCGAGGTGGGTCTCGCCGTACCGCATCCAGGTGCCGCTCTTGTCGACGAGCTTGGCGGCCATCGCCAGGTCGAGGATATCGCCTTCGATGCTGATGCCGTTGGAGTGCATCATGTCGAACTCGGCGATGCGGAACGGTGGGGCCACCTTGTTCTTGACGATCTTCACCTTCACCCGCTGGCCGACGACTTCCTCACCGTCCTTGAGGGTGCCAATCCGACGGACGTCGAGCCGACAGGAGCAGTAGAACTTGAGCGCCTTCCCACCCGGCGTAGTTTCCGGGCTGCCGAACATCACGCCGATCTTCTCGCGGAGCTGATTGATGAAGACCACCGTGGTCTTGCTCTTGGCAATGGCGCCGGTGAGCTTCCGCAACGCCTGGCTCATGAGACGGGCCTGCATGCCAACAGCCGCATCGCCGATGTCCCCATCGAGCTCCTTCTGCGGCACGAGCGCCGCCACCGAGTCGATCACGATGATGTCCACCGCGTTGCTCTTGACGAGCATCTCGACGATCTGAAGTGCCTCTTCCCCACTCGTCGGCTGGCTCACGAGAAGCTGCTCCAGCGAGATGCCGATCTTCCTGGCCCAGCTCGGGTCGAGGGCATGCTCGGCGTCGATGAAGGCAGCGATCCCACCGGCCCGCTGGGCCGAGGCCACCGCGTGGAGCGCGATCGTCGTCTTCCCACTCGACTCGGGCCCGAAGATCTCGATGACCCTCCCCCGAGGCAGTCCCTTCCCGCCGAGTGCGAGATCGACCGACAGGCTGCCGGTCGAAATCCCTTCGATCGGGACGTGGTGGTCGCCCCCGAGCGGCATGATCGCGCCTTCACCGAAGGTCTTCTCGATCTGAGCCAGTGCGTGCCGCAGCTCAGTGTTCTCCTGAAGGAACGCCATTCGGTCCTTCTCGACCGCCCCTCGCTTGCCCTTGGCTTCCACGCCCTTTGATTTCTTTTCTTTGCCCATTCGACCATTCACTCCTGCCGTAAGTGTCACCATGGCGACTGCCTCCCATACGCTGCGAAATTGAGCGGTCCCGGCACGTCGTCGGGGTGGTTGCGTCACCACCATGAATCGAGCGGTTTGCCACGAATCCGCACACTGAACGCGGGTATACTATCGGATTCCGACCAGCTTGGCAACCAGATTTTCTGGACGCCTGTTCAGATAGCCTCTACCGGCCAAGATTGCGGTTTCCCCAGTATTTTCCGGGCGCCAGCGTGGGCCAGCAGGAGCCGGCTTGCTTGCACGTGGACGACGGCCATGGCTTCCTTCGAACGCATGACTATGTCAACCAGCCGAACAAACGACTCACCAGGCAGTGATTCTTGGTGAATTGACGCCGGCCGAGGGTCGAGTGCCGAGGGTGGAACAGGTTGAACGCCCGTGAGGTCGGGGGATTCTGGCGATCAAGCTCCGTTCCATCGCCTTCGCGATAGGCACGCTTCAATCGCGAACTCGCACCCGCGCCGGGCACGTCACCACGAACCCGCGGGTCCGGCACAACGGTGGACCACGTGCGGCGTTCATCAGGGGGCCTGGTCGGGCCCAGCGGGCGGGTCCAGTTCCGGCTCTTTGATGACCCCGGTGGACTGGAATTCGTCTGCCATCTCACTCGCCCACTTGCCGTACAGCGAGTCAGGGTACCGCTCGGCAAACTCCTTCAATTGCTCCGCGCCGGCGTCGCCTTTGCCACGACGCAGGCCCGCCAAGATCGCATGATATTTTTTGCCCGCCTGTAATTCTGTCGCCCAGGGTTCCCGAAGCATGTCCTTGGCGTACTGCGCCGTCTTTTCTTTCACGACGTCCAGTCCGCCGAACCTGGTTCGAAAAAGTTTCGTCTCTGAATCCAACTGAACAACATCACCGCTCCTCGAGAGAGACTCCAGTCGGGCCAAGCCGGTGTTCACGGGCTTCATGAGATTCGCTTCGAGCGCTTCGAGTGCTGCCAGGTCGCCAGCGGTCGCGGTCTTCTTGAGAGCGATGATCTTCTTGAGGTGCGCCACGGTCGCGGTCGGCTGACTGCGGACGGTGTCGCAGAGTCGCGCGACCGACGGCGAGACCGACGTCAGGTCGATGCCTGCCGGAATGAGCCGGTGCCGCCCGGTGATACGAAGGTGGCCCCTCGGCAAAGCGAAAATCAGCGCGTTGAACGCGGTCGTCCATTTGCGACCGTATGAAAAATCCGGATTGCCTTTGGATTGGAAGTGCGACTTCGGATTGGCCGCAAAACTCCCATCGGAAAGGCGAATGAGGTTGTAGTCGTAACGGTATCGGTCCATGGCGACGCGAAACGCCTTCGGATCGAGCGTCGCGAGTGCGAGCGTCGCCCATGCCTTGCCCATGGCCGACGACGCGTGCGAGTGCAGGTAGTGTTCGGCCTCGAGCTCGCCGAGCACCCGGGCAATTTTGGTCGCGTGCTCACGCCGATCTTCGCACAGGGCATAGGCGACGCCGAGGACGCCGGTGCGACCGATCGACTCGCCGTCGCGACTGGTCTGATTCGGTACCCCCGCGTACCGCATGTCGCCGTCAGGGCCGGCAATCTCGATGTAGTCACGTGTTTGCTCGAAGTTCTTGCGATCGATGGCCACGCCGCATTCGGACAGCAGTTGCCATCCCAGGACGGCATTCGCGGTATTGACCCCCAGATTGGTATAGCTCGGTACGGCGCTGATCACGTCGTGCCCGAACCAATACGGTGGCACTTCTTCGGTCGACTTTCGGGCCTCGAGAACATGCTTGGGCGTCTGGTGAAATTGCCGCTTTTCGATGTTGAAATTCAATCGCTGGAGCGTCGGGAGAACGCTCGCGTCGCCGGTGGCGAGGTAGTACTCGCTCAGGAAAATCGCCCCATAGGTAACCTGCCACGTGCTCAGGCCCGAGCCGGGCCAAAACGCGTCCACACGTGCCGTATCCTTGCCGTTCTCACCGCCGCTCCCGTCGCTGAAGTACCTGACGAGCGTGCCCGCCAGCCGCTTCGTGATGTCGTTGTACTTGGAGTTTCCCGTGCCGAGCAGCGCCAGCCCGCCCACGGCGCTGTTGACAATGTATCCGCCCTCTTCGAGTCTCCCCGAGGCATCGACATGGCGTGCCAACCAGTCGCAAGCCGACTCGAGAATGACATCGGACTTCTTGCAACGATACGGATAGTGGGAACCGAAACTGCCGATCCGCTTCACGGTGAACGGCACCGAGATTGTCCGGCCGCCGCGCTCGATTGTGAGCGTCAAGGTGCCTGTGCCTCCTTCGGCGTGGTCGATCGCCTGAGCCATGCGACGGCTGAAATCGTTTTGAAAGGGGCTTCCGTCAACCCCGACGATCTTGTCCTCGAGCAAGAGTTTTCCAGCGGCCGCTGAGCCGGAGTGGATGAATTTGACCGTACCGGCATTGGCACGGCTGTCGGAAGTGAAGGTGTCTCCCGTGAGATCACCGGTCAGTACTCGGGCTCCGATGGGACCGAGCCCGATGAGCTGCTCTTTCCCCTTCTCGTCTTCCAGCGGAATGTCTTGAGCGAACACGGACGAGGCCGTGAGCAGCAGCCCGGCGGTGAGCGCGATCACGGCCTTCGGGAGAAGGCACGCGACGAGAAGGGGGCGGAGCGGCAAGCGAGCCAGCGTCATGGTGAAACACTCCGACGATACGTTTCGGTCATTGATCGCGAACGGCAACGCCGCATGCTCAGCACGGCCCCGAGGCAAGGCAAGCCTGAAAGCGGCAGCCTGTTCCCATGCGGAGAAGCTCTCACCCCGTCCCGCGATGCCTCCTGCAATGCAAGCCCTACTCGGCCTGCGATGATTCAGACGGTTCCGTCCGGAACAACTCCATGAAACCGGCAGGCTCGACATGTCGCAACGCGCTCGAGAAAGGATAGGACGGCCAATGCTCCATCCGCAAGGTGGCAACGGCTTCTTCTGCCACCCGAGCCCGACCCACTGTCGGACGACCCACTGTCGGACGGGCATCATCGTGTTCACTCGCCACTGGACGTGGGAGCGCTAGCCGACTCCAGGAGCTTCCGCGAGGGGTGGCCCGTGCCGTAGAGCCGGCGTTGTTTGCAAGCGCAGCCAGGACGGCGGCGACGGCCGTGAAGTCAGAACATCAGCATTTGCCGATACTCGCCGAGCCGGCGGTCCAGATCGTGGCGGCCGATGCTCGCGAGCCGGTCGAGGCTGAAGTCTTCGACCGTGAAGCTCGCCGTGATCACGCCGTAGGCAAGCGCTTCCTTGAGGGTCTGCGGGTCGAAGCGGCCGAGCGCCGCGAGATGCCCCATCATGCCGCCCGCAAAGCTGTCGCCGGCCCCTGTGGGGTCGAGCACCTGAGGAGTGGGGTAGGCGGGCATGACGTACATCTCATGCTCGCTGAAGAACATCGCCCCGTGCTCACCCTTCTTGATGACCACGAACTTCGGACCCATCTTGCGGATGGCATGGCCCGCCCGCACAAGATTCTCGTCTTCCGCGAGGAGCTTGGCCTCGGCATCGTTGAGGACCAGGCCATCCACACGGCGAAGCAGCTCCTGGAGCTCGTCCCGCTGGATGTTGATCCAGAGATCCATCGTGTCGGCCACGGTGAGTGAGGCGTTCGGCACTTGATCGAGGACCGAAAGCTGCGTGACCGGTGAGGCGTTGCCGAGGAACACAAACTTGGCATCACGGTGGTGAGCGGCTAGCCGAGGCTTGAACTCCCCAAAGACGTTGAGATGCACCTCCAGCGTCTCGCGGTCGTTCATGTTGGGCAGGTACCGCCCCCGCCAGCGAAACGTCTTGCCACCCGGAATCGTCTCGATGCCCGACGTGTCGATGTTCCGCTCCTCGAGAAACCGGGTGTGTGCGGTCGGCCAGTCTTCGCCAACGGTGCCGATCACTTTCACCGGCGTGAAGAAGCTGGCCGCGTACGAGAAAAACACAGCCGATCCGCCGAGCACGTCATCGCGGCTCGCGGTGGGGGTCTCAACACAGTCGAGGGCGACACTTCCAACAACGAGCAGCGGCATGGGGTTCTCTCGGAGGGCAATCGTTCGATGGCCGCGAATGTAGGGGCCACTCCGCGGGCCGTCCACCGCCGTTCGGCCCCATGCGAGACCGCCTTGTAGAAATCCTGGTACCATCCTCACATCAAATGAGGACCGAAATGAAGCCATTCCATTTATTTGCCGCTGCCGTGCTGTCGGTGTCGTGTGCCGATTTCGCACTCGCCCAGGGCCTGGTCGAGTTTATTGAAGTTCACCGCGCCCTTGCCGACGGCGAATTCATCGACTTCGTCTTTGTCGATGAATTCGGCGGCGTCACCCGTCAATCCATCGGGGACTCCGACAACGACGACATTATTACCGCCCAGGTTCCGTCCAACACGAAGGGCAAATCTGTCCACACCCCTGCCTGCTACTACGTCAAACTCGAAAACTCCATCGTCAGCGGCCTCACCGCCGGCTTTGATCAGACTGGCAACGTCCCGCTGCTCGTGGACGACATCACTGGCCTGACTGTCGTCCCCGCCTTCTTGGTCGAAAATCTTAGCCTGCTTCAGTCGCTCTCGGTCAACGACATCATTTCCGTCTCCAACGGGCTGTCATCTGCGTACTCCAACAGCGCTACTCTCAGGATGCCTCCCGTCGACTTTCCTAGCCTCACCGACACCAATTTCTCCGACTTCGACTCCTTTCCCCTCTTCTCCGGTAACGCAAGGGTCTCCGAAGTGCTCACCGTCCGCGTCTATGTGGTCCCGGAACCCTCCAGCTTCGGCTTCGCCGCCGCCGCCACGGCACTGATTCTGATTTTGGCCCGCCGCCGCAGGAAAAAAGTAGAGGGCGGTCAGCGAGCGGTCCTCGCATAGGCGAAACCGGCGGTGGTGCCAACGTGTTGCCAATCGCCGTAAGCGGGGTCGTCTACCCGCAGAGCGGCAGCGCGCGGGCGAGTCGCCGAAGCGATGCCTCGCGGCCCAGGATCGCCAGGCAGTCATAGAGGCCCGGGCCAACGCTCCGCCCGGTGATGGCGACACGTACGGGATGAACGAGGTCGCCCACCTTCACCCCCACCGCCTCGGCCGTCGCCTTGAGGGCCTCTTCGAGCGGCCCCGTCTCGAAGGACTCGGTCGCCCGAAGCGCCACGGCAAACGCCTCGAGGTGCTGCCGCACGCCCGGCTTGGCCAGCCGCTTGGCCACGGCCTCGGCATCGAAGTCGGGCTCCTCGACGAGGAAGAAGTCGGCATAGGTGAGAATATCGCCGGACACCTTGAGCCGGTCGCCCGAAGCCTCGATCACGCGGCGGACGGTCGCGGCCTGGTCTGCCGTGGGTGGGTCCGCAACGAGGCCAGCCTGCACGACGTACGGCAGCATGCGGGCAAGCTTCTCATCGGTGGAGAGCGTCGCTGCATAGTGATCCTGAACCGACCAAAGTTTCTTGGGGTCGAAGCTGGCGGGGGACGAATTGATACGCGCGAGCGAAAACTTCTCGATGAGCTCCTCGCGTGAGAAAAACTCGGTCTTGTCGTCGTACGACCAGCCCAGGAGCGCCAGGTAATTGTCGATCGCCCAGGGGAGGTATCCCACGGCTCGGTAAAAATCGACAATCACAGGGTTGAACGTGTCGGCATCGGCAGCCATGCCGATCCGCGACGCGATCCCCTGGCCGTGCTCCATCACCCGTCGAAAATCCTGGTTCTTAAGATACTGAGCGAGCTTTCGCTTGGAGAGTTTTGTACGGCTGCCGGGCTCCGCCACGAGGGGCAGGTGGGCATAGGCTGGGAGATCGTAACCGAGGCTCATCGCGATGAACGCCTGGCGCGGTGTGTTCGAGAGATGCTCCTCCGCACGGATGACGTGCGTAATCGCAAGGTCGTGATCATCAACGACACTTGCCAAGTGGTAGAGACAGGAACCGTCGGCCCGCTGAACGACATGATCCTGTTCGCGCTCCCAGGCAAACTCGACGCGCCCTCGAACCGCGTCGTCGATGACAAGCGATCCTTCGCGGGGCATCTTCAGGCGGACGACCCCCTTGCGGCCCTCCGCCACGAAGCGGGCTGCGGTGGCCTCGTCGAACGCGGCGAACCGTCGGCTATAGAGGAAGGCTTTCCCAGCAGCCTGGGCCGCCTTGCGTTCCTCGTCGAGCTCTTCCGGCGTCGCGAAGTCGCGGTAGGCATGCCCCGAGGCGAGCAGCCGCTCCGCAGCGGCACGGTGTTGGTCGGCGCGTTGCGATTGAAAGTACGGAGCATACGGGCCGCCCACGCCCGGCCCTTCGTCCCAGTCGATGCCGAGCCACTGGAGGCCATCGAGAATCGGCTGCAGCGCCTCATCGACGTTGCGGGCCACGTCGGTATCGTCGATCCGCAGGATGAACTGCCCCCCGTGCTGCCGAGCAAAAAGCCAATTGAAGAGGGCCGTCCTCACCCCGCCAATGTGAAGGTAGCCGGTCGGACTTGGTGCGAAGCGGGTGCGGACAGTCATCCAGGGCAGCCTCCGAAACGAGGCATTATGCCGCCTGGCCGTTCATGCGGGCGAGTTTTTTCAGTCGACGACGTTCAGCCTTCGACATCCGCCTCTGCCCGCCATCAAAACCGTCCCCAAAATCGGCCATGGCTGCGTCGTCGTTCTCGGGTTCGGATGCGAGCTCATCGGCGTCCTGCCGATCTTCATCATGGTCATCCGTGTTCTCGACGACCTCAGGAGCGGCTGCCGCCCGCGGCCGCTCCCGGCGGGCTTTGGGAGGACGAACCAATGCCACCTCACCAAGCACTTCGCGGATCACCCCGCGTGCTGCCGTGAGGAGCGCGACGAGCAGGCACGCGGCGCCGGCCGACCACGCGGCGTTGGCAACAATCGTTGCACGGTCATGCCCCCCCACCCAGCCCTCGGCCCACGACATCGCTGCCGCACCGGACCAGCCCAGCATCCCCAGGACGGTCCACGCGGACGCGGACGCGCGGTGACGCAGCGGGAGAATCGCCCACGGGAGGACCACCATGAGCGCGATCGAGGCAAGGGCGTACCACCAACCGATGCCACCGGGCCCAATCGCAACACCGGTGGCGTCCGTGGCAACCGTGGCGACGAATGCCCCGAGTGGCACGACAGCCGACCACGCCGCGAGGGTGAGGATCGTGGCCAGCCAGCCCCATGCCCGGAAGCGGCCTTTGTAGTCGTCCCGACGATGCCGCCGCATGAGCTTGATCGCTCCCGCAATGGCGGCGCCCAGCAAGAGCGAGAGCACGGCCAGCCACGAGTGCAACGGCAGCGGTGCCCGCGGATCGATGGCCCGCTTCACAACGGCAAGGGTCCCCGCAAACCGGCCTCCCTCCTCGAAGAGTTGACGGCCAAAGAGCGGTCCACTCACTGCCAAGGCAATCGCGCCACCAACGCCACCAAGGATCGTGAGCGACGCAAGCACCAGCCCACCGAGTGTCGTCGGCAGCCGTGTGGCTAACCCTGGGTGCCGCTCCGGACGTGCGGCGTCGTCATACGCCGCAGCATGGGTGGCCGGCGTACCATGTTCGTCGTTCACGGCCGCTGGAGCAGCCGAACGATTCCAGGACGCCACGAGGCGGCGGCGCTGGTCGCGGCGCGCGGGGGTGGCGAGTGCCATGGGTCCGACTCGAATCCTTTCGTGGGGGGGCAGGACGATCCATCGTCCTGCGTGAACCGAGCGGCAAGGTGCTGCGCGCACCGCCGCCGATCCACCTGCCAGTGTTCGTCTTCCTGCCAGCGCCAGATTCAGTGCCCTTTCGCTGGACGGGAGAGCGGGCACGTCCCGCAGGTTCGGTCTGCCAGGCACGGCCGCGAGAATCGGCGCCAGCCGCAGAGTCGGGTTTGGGCGAGGTCATTTGCCCGTCGGCTCGTGCCAGGCTACGATCCGGCGGCAACCATCGGTATGTCTCGAGCCGGTCCATTTCCGACCAGGAGTTTTCATCATGGCCTACACACTTCCCTCTCTCCCCTACGCCTTCGATGCGATGGAGCCCTGGATTGATGCCCGCACGATGGAAATCCATCACGACAAGCACCACGCGGCGTATGTCGCCAACGTCAACAAGGCGCTCGAGGGGCACGCAGCCCTGGCGGCTCTCCCGGTTGAGAAGCTGATTGCGGACCTCGAGAAGGTGCCCGAGGCAATCCGCACGACCGTTCGCAACAACGGCGGTGGGGACGCCAACCACACGCTCTTCTGGGAATCGCTCGGCAAGGGCAAGGGGGGTGAGCCAGCCGGCCATCTCGGCGAGGCCGTCCGCAGCGTCTTCAGCAGTTTTGAGAACTTCAAGACAGCGTTCAGCGACGCCGCGATGAAGCGCTTCGGCAGCGGCTGGGCATGGCTTTCCCTCGATCCCCAAGGAAAGGTTCTCATTGAGAGCACGGCCAACCAAGACAGCCCGATCATGCATGGCAACGTGCCGCTCCTCGGGATCGATGTCTGGGAGCACGCCTATTACCTGCTCTACCAGAACCGCCGGGCCGACTACGTCGCTGCCTTTTACAACGTCATCGACTGGGACGCGATCGGCAAACGGTTCGCCGAAGCCAAAAAGTAACCCCGCTCCCCCAGTCTGCCTCACCTTCGAACGACAGGCCCGCGGCAAAAGCCGCGGGCCTTTTTCATTGCAATTGACGCGACCCAGGGCCGATTCCTATTCCATGGGTCGCCGCGGCGGGTGCCGCAGCTTTACCGGTTCGCGCGGAGGCATTCGCATGGTCAGGGTCTGGGTCAGGGTCTGGCAGAGTAGGCAGGACGTGGTCGGTCGTTTCGGCCTCGTCTTTCCCGCGCTCTTGGTGCTGGCCGCCTGCGGCTGCAAATCGAGCTCGTGGTCATCGCGACCCGCGTGGATGGGTGGCGCGCCATCGGGTTCCTCGCTCACGTCGGCCCCGTCCTTCGACGGCGGGATTGCGAAACCATCGGAAACCGCGAAGCCCTATCCCACGACCAATACACCCGACGGTTACGTCCTCACCGACGCGACGAAGGCCGGCGCCACCAAGCCTTCCGCCTCACCGTCTGCAGTCACCTATGGATCCACGCCGCCCGCTGCGATGCCAGCCGCCGCGGCCACGCCGACGAAACCTGCGGCGATCGCAGCCCAGGTTGGTCCCTACGCGCCGCTGCAGCAGACGCCGTCCGATCCCGCTGGAGCGGTCACGGCAGGCCTGGCAGCCGCGCCTGCTTTTGGCGCTTCACCTACCTCACCGACGCCGACGCCGCCGCCGGCGAGCGATCGCTTTGCTGATGCCCGTGGCGGTGGCTGGGGTGCCACGCCGCCTGGGCAGCCACCTGCAGCTGCCCAGGCCACAGCACCAATGGCTGCTCCACCTTCGGCGCCACCGGCTGATTCCCGCTACGGCGCTGTGACAACCAGCCGTTTCTCGGCAGGGACGCCAGCCATGCCGCCCGCTGAGCCAATGCCCCAGCCCCAGTGGTCACCTACGCCTCCACCCACCGCGCCCGCAGCCGTACCACCACCTGCCACGCCCGCGCCGTCTGCCGATAGCTCGCTCCCTGGGGCTATTCCTCCCCCCACTCGAAGGCCAGATCCTGGCTACCGTCCCGGGGGCACCTCGAGCTACCGCCCCACACGGTCGCTCCTGCCCGGTGAGGATGGGATGAACCCCGTACAGCCCGTGTCGTTCGAAGCACCGCCGCAGTAGCTGCGGTCGACCGCCCGACGATCCCACAGCATCGCCGTGATAGATTCCGGTCATGACGCGACGACTGTGGTGTGCCGTTTCGGTGATGCTTTTCACGGTCTGCTCGTGGGAGGGCATAGCTCCAGCGGACACCACCGCCCCCGACGGGCCGCTGCCACGGATTTCCCTGGCCGGCACCCTCAGGCTCCCCGACACCGCTCACGGCCTCAACGGGGAGCCCCTTCCGATCACCGGCCTCAGCGGGATCACATGGCTTGGTGATGACCGCTACGCGGCCATCATGGACAACAGCGACCGCTTGATCATGTTTCGCCTCGAGTGCGAAGCTGACGGCAGCCCGCGCGCGGTGCAGGATCTCGCGATCGTGGTCCTCGGCCGCGTTCTTGATTACGAAGATCTCGCCCCCTGCCCCGATCGACTCGCCGCGCGAATCGCCCGCCGTCAGCAGGATCGCGGCCAGGAGGCTCCCCGCCGCTGCGTTCTGATCTGCGAAGAGTCGACGCCCGCCATCCGAGCGATCGACCTCGCCTCTGGTGCCTTGCTCGGTATTGTGCCCATTCCCGCGATCTTCAACGCCCAACGGCCAAACCGTGGGCTCGAGGCCTTGGCAGTTGATCCTGACGGGGCGCATGTCTGGACCGCGAATGAGGAGGCGCTCCCTGTGGACGGGCCGCCCGCCGTGGAAAACGAAGGAACGGTCGTGAGGCTCGCGCGGATCGCGATTCCCGATGCCATCGACGCCCATGAGCATGGTACCGTCGAGTTCGCCTATGCCGTTGATCCACCCCATCGCTTTTTCAGCGTCGCTGCTGGGGGCGCACTCTCGGGCGTCGTCGCGCTCGTGGCCCTCGGCGACGACCGGCTGCTTGTCCTCGAGCGATCAGGGGCGCCGGGACTACCCCCCTTCGAAAGCCGAATCCATCTCATCGACGTAGCGCGGGCCGCCGACGTGTCGGGCATCGCCGGCAAGCTCACCGAGCGAGCCGATCTCCATGTCGCGAAGACACCGCTTTGGCGAGACTCGCTCGGCTGCAACCTCGAGGGCCTCTGCCTCGGCCCGCGCGTGAACGGCGGTGGCCGGCTGCTCGTGGGCGTGGCCGATAACGGTGGGCTTGGCACACCCAATCAACTGGTGACGCTCGTGATGCACGAAGGGGCGGAAGCCTTTGACGCGTCGTGGATCGGAGCGGCCGCCGCCCTCGCGGGCGCGACGCTCCTCGCCCTTCGGCTTACCAGCCCATCACCATGTTCGACTCGATGACCTTCCGAGCCCGATCGAGGTCATCGCCGGTCTCGTGCATATAGAGCCGGATCGCGTGGACCTTGTCGCCAGCCGCCTTCGACAGGCAGTCGCGGGCCGTGTGGCAAGGATCAATCCTCGAATCCGTGAGGCCAAGGGCCGACTTGGAAATCACCCAGGTATCCCGAGGGCGGCGCGTCAGCCGCACGATCTCCTCGCCCGGGTAGGCGTCTTCAACGACCGCGCCAGCGGCTGCCTCGTCGGGTGCCCACGAAATAATGATGTGGGCGCTCGTCTCGATCTCGAACAGTGGCATTGCGACTCCTCCTCGACGGAACGCCCGAAGGCTACGGGACAAGGCCGGCGGCGTCAAACTTGCCGATGCGGGGCATGGCTTCCCTGAGGCCGAGTGGCTATGTCTGACCTCGTGCTGGAGCGTACACTTTCAAAGGTTTCACGACTGGCCTCGGCACGATCCACCATGCGATACGACAGCCTCGGCTTCCCGATTCCGCCGGACTTCGACCTCCCGGACACGAACGGCGATGGCTCGCCTCCGCGCAGAGCCGATCGACCGCCGACGGCCGGCCCGCTGAAGCGGGCCTTCGTGGTGATCATGCTTCTCGGTGTTGCTGGCGCCACGGTGCTAGGACCAGCGGTGCTCCCGACGGTACGGAACGCCGTTGTCCGTTGGTCGCTCGAGCGTGCCATCGTGTCGGAGGGCCGCGGCGACGTGGGTTCCGCGATCACCGAAGTGAGTCGTGCGATCGACTGGACGGGCGGGTCAGATAGCGCGGTCCTGGCCCAGAGCCAGCTCTTGTGCTGGCGGGCGATGCTTCGGATCGAGAACCTCGACGCCGCTGGGGGCCTGGCAGACGCCGACACGGCCGCGGCAGCCGCCCCGACCGACGTCCAGCCCCAGCGCATCCGAACCATGGCCCTTCTGATCCTTGGTCAGACAGACGCTGCGATGGCCACCGCACAAAGCGTCGTCGACCTCGCCGGCGAAAATGACCCCGAAGCCCTCAATCACAGGGCCTATTTCAGGGCCCTCGCCGGCCGCGATCTCGAATCGGCACTCACCGACATCAACCGTGCCCTCGCCGGCTCAGGCGGATCGAGCGCGAATCTCCTCGACACACGTGGCTACATCCTGCACCTTCTTGGCCGCCATCAAGAAGCCATCGACGATCTCACCATGGCGATCGATTCGGCCACGGACGATCGCAGCCGGCTCCTCATGCTCGCGGGCCACGTCGATCACGACGAGCTCGCCTACCGCCTGCGATCCGCAGACCATGCTCTGGCCGTCATGCATCACCACCGTGGCCTGGCCTGCCGTGAGCTCGGCCTGGAAGGGCAGGCGGAACAGGACCTGGCCATCGCCCAGAAGAAAGGCTTTGATCCGGCACGCGGCATCTTCTGAGTGCGGCTTTGCGTTCGCGGCGGCGGCGGTATACTTCGTCCGACCTATGGTGGAAGACCCGGGGCTGGCTCCGGCCGGCACACGGGGGTGTAGCTCAGTTGGTTAGAGCGCCAGCCTGTCACGTTGGAGGCCGCGGGTTCGAGTCCCGTCACCCTCGCTTTCCACCCTCGGGCCTTTCCGGATTCCCGTGAACCTCCCCGCAACGGCTGTCGTGACCGGTGCGGCCAGTGGCCTTGGCCGGGCAATCACCGAGCGGCTGGCTGCCGACGGCTGGACGATCGCAGCCGTTGATCTCGAAGCAGCCCTGGCACGCCAGCCACTCCCTCCGGCCGCCCAGGCTATTGTCGGTGATGTCCGCGATGCCGACTTTTGGCGGCAGCTCCACGACCGGCTTCGGGCTGCATGGCCATCGCTCGGTCTGCTCGTGAACGCCGCCGGTGTCGGCGCCACCGGTGAGGTGGGTTCTTTGCCGTGTGAGCAGTGGCGTCGGGTGCTCGACACGAACCTGCTCGGGACGGCGATCGGATGCGAGACGTTCCTTCCATGGCTTCGCACCGCGAAGCGGTCGCATGTGGTGAATGTCGCGTCGATCGCGGCGATCCTCGCACCCCCGTCGATGGCGGCCTATGCGGCGAGCAAGGCGGGGGTGGTGGCGCTTTCGGAGGTGATCGCCGCGGAATGTGATCGCGGGCGGCCAGGCGTGACCATCGTCTGCCCGGGCTTCTTTCAGTCGGGCCTCCTCGACTCCTGGCATTTCATGAGTGACCTCGAGCGGCGCGAGGCTGCCCGGCGGATGGCGGTGACTCGATGGACGAGCGACCGCGTGGCCGAGCGGGTGTTGACGGCGGTTCACCGCAACCGGCGGTATGTCGTCGTCGGCACACGCGCGCGCTGGCTTTGGCGACTCAAACGACTCGCGCCTCGGGCCACCACGGCGCTCATCAACCGCGTCTACCGCCGCCTGAAGTGATTGGCGGGCGGGGGGCCAAGGTGGCATCGCCCGCGCTCACGCCAGCCCATCCAGCCAGGCACGAAGCTCGTTTTCGTACTCGCTCGCGAGGCCACCCACGATGAGCTGACGATGGAAGCTCGCAGCGCCCCCCTTCCTGTGATCGGCGTCCTCGGCTGTCGGAAACCGACGGGCCGGATCGGGGGCGATCATGCCTCGGCAGAAGTCCATGAGAAGCTCGTTGCAAGTCACTTCCGTGGGAAGCATCTGCGGGAGCCGATGGACGAGCGAACGTTTCGCCTCGAGGAGGTCGCGGAACGACTTGAGCCCGGCAAAAGCGGGCTGACCCGAGAGCATCTCGATGAGCACGTAGCCGAGGCTCGCAAGGTCGCTCCGGGGCGTGTTGTCGCGTCCCTCGAGCACCTCCGGGGCCGCGTAGGCTGGTGTGCAGGTGCGGGTGGGAGGCAGGTCGTCGATGGCGTGCGCCGAGCCGATGTCGATGATCTTCGCGTTGCCGGTTCTCTTGACCATGATATTCGCCGTCTTGATGTCGCCGTGCACGATCCCTTCGCGGTGCAGCGCGGCCAGCGCCGCAAGGCACTCCCGCATGATCGCGATGGCGACACCAGGCTTGAGCCGCGACTGCCGTGGCCCGGCGGTCACGCAGACGTTGTTGAGGTACGTCCAGCGGTCATCCGTGACGCTCGCCCGCGTCTGTTCGAGCAACTCGGGAGCCAAGAGCCGGGAGAGGTCATAGCCGTCGATCCACTCCATCTCCATGATCCGGATGCGTCGCTGCTCCACGAAATTCTGCACGTCGAGAAGGTTGTCCTGCTGAATCTGGGCCACGCGGGCGGCGACGGAGGCGATCCGATCCATGGCCTCCATGTAATGGCTCTCGGTCTCATACCGCTCCGGAGAAAAGATCTTGAGGGCCACGGGGAGCGTGAAGTTGCCGGCGCCCCGCCGTGTTGTCAGATACACGACGCCCTGCCCTCCCGCACCGAGCCGTCGGGAGAGAGTGTGGTACTCCGTCCAGTTGAGCCGTCCGGAGCCGACGATCTCCGTGTACCGCGCGAGAAGGTCCTCGGGGCAGTGCGTGCCCACGTCACCCGCGGCGGGGATCGTTGGGCGTTCCTCACGAAGGATTGTTGTGCTCATTATGGTGGCCCGTCCTTGAACGCGTCGCCGGACATGGCAACGCCGTGCCCGTATGCCTGGTCACTCGTTTGAGGCGGCTCGGGAAATCCCAGCCGCTTGTCCACGAGGTTCCGAAGTGGTTCCCCTCGAATGTACCTTCGGAGATTGTCGCAGAAAAAATCGGTCATGGCATCGATCCGGCGGCCACTCTGTCCTGCAACGTGGGGGGTGATGATGAGACGCGGCGCCGTCCAGAGGGGGCTCGAGGCCGCCGGAGGCTCCTCGGGCGTGACATCAAGGGCCGCCGAGTCGAGGTAGCCGCTTTCAAGGGCAGCGGCAAGGGCTGGCGCACTTACGAGTGGTCCGCGAGCCACATTGACAAGAATAGCGCCCGGCTTCATTTGGGCAATCGCCGCGGCGTCGATCATACCGCGGGTGTGTTTGGTCAGCGGTGCGCAGAGAAAGAGGATGTCGCTGGCGGCGAGCACATCTGGGAGCGTTGAAGGTGGTCCGAGAAATTCGACCCCCGGTGGCCGACGGATGGGATACCAGTCGGTGGCCATGATGCGCACGCGAAACGGTGCCAGCACGTCCGCGAGCCGGCGTCCCACGCCGCCCAGGCCGACAATCCCCACGGTCGCTCCCGTGAGATCACGCGTGGGGCGGCGCACGAATTCGCGGTGGCTCTGCTGCCCGAGGAAGAGGGGGAGGCGACGCGTGCAGGCTATCGCGAGCCCAAGGGCGTGTTCGGCCACCTGATCGGCGAGCACCCCAGAAGCGCTCGAAACCACGATGTCGGATTCGACGACCTCGGGCACGAGGCAGTGATCGAGCCCTGCGGCCGACGATTGAATCCATCGCAGGCGACCCGCGGTGACGACGTCCCGCCACGGCACGGGCACTTTCGGATGGCCACAGAAGATGTCGGCGGCCGGGAGCTCGGTCGCAACGCGTTCCTGGCCAGCGTCCACGATCTCAGCGGCCGGCGCGACGGACGCGATCTCCGAGATGTGGCGAGGCTCGACGGGATAACAGAGGACGATCCGCATGCAGGAATCGGTTTTCGCAGCCGCGTGGGATTTTTGGCAAGTCAGTCGGCCTCAGACCTGGCGCCCGCGGCCGAAAGACGCTCTCGGGGCCGCGGCGAGATGCGTTGCGCCAAGGGCTTGCCGACAGCTTCATTCGAGGTTCAACTACGAAGAAGTTTCAAAGTCGCCTTGTTTCCCGCTGCAATCGGCCCATGCGATCCACGATCCTCGCCCTCGTCGCGCTCGCATTTCTCAGGATCGTGGTGGGGCTCCACTTCTTCTTGGAGGGCGTGAGCCACCTTCAGGACCCGAATTGGTCGAGCACCGGATTTCGAAAGGCGGCTGTTGGACCATTGGCCGATCGTTACCAGGCCCTCCTCCCGCAGACGGGCGACTGGGTCGGAACCCTCGGCGCCCCCGACCACACTCCGATCGACGAGGCCGTCGCAGCCTGGGAATCGAGCGTTGTGGCCATCTGGCAGAGCAGCCTCGATGAACGGCTGCGGGTTGCTCCCCTGACCGGCGCCGCGCTCGCGTCCGCGAAAAAGGCGTTGGAAGCGGCTCGCAACGACCTCGCATCATGGCTCAAGAGCCTTCGCCCCGAGCTTGTCGCCTATCGCCTCGAGGTGCAACGGCTCGCTGAGACGGAAGGCCGTTCGGCGTCCCGCGAGGTGCCGTTTGAGCGCGCCCGCGTGGCGAAGAAGCAGAAGGAGCTCGCAGGGAAGGCGTCGGCCTGGATGGCAGATGCCGAGGCGTTCGGGCGCCGGCTTGCGGCCGCGTGGGACGCCGATCTCGACCCGGCGGCCAGGAGTCGGGTTGCGGCGGCTGCCCCGCCCAGTCCGCTCTGGAAGGCGGATCGATTCGTGAGCTGGTCGCTCACCACGATCGGCGCCTGCCTGGTGCTCGGCCTCTTCACCAAATTCAACGCCATGGGGGCCGCCTGCTTCCTCGTGACCGTCGTGGCCTCTCAGCCGTTCTGGGTTCCGGGCGCTCAGGCCACCTACCCCCAGTGGGTTGAACTGGCGGCTCTCCTCGCGATCGCCACCCTGCCATCCGGTGGCTGGAGTGGCCTCGACTATTTCCTCCAGCCGTGGCTGGAGTCCTGTTGCCCGCTGACCGCCTGCTGCGCCGGAAAGCCGCCGCGCGGCACCGCCTGACACGTCCATTTCGTCGCAGTGTTTCGACCCGACCAGTGTTTCGACCCGAGGTGATCCGATGAACCTGAACGAGCAACAGAAGAAGATCGGCAAGGAGAACTTCGCCGAGGCCGTGGGAATCACCCGCCGCGACTTTCTCGCCACCGTGACCGCCGGCGCCGCAGCCGGTGCTGGACTCGGGTCGCTCTACTTCGGGTATGGCAAGAGCGCCGGGGACCCTCTCCGGGTTGGCGTGCTGGGCACGGGCGACGAAGGAGGCGTGCTCATCGGCGCGATCAGTCCTGATTACATCCGCGTGGTTGGGATTGCTGATATCCGCCCCTACAACCGTTTCCGTGCCTTCCACGGTGATGGCTCGAGCCCGAGCGCGGTGAAGGCACGACCTGGCCTGATGGCCAAATACGATTGGACCAGCGAAGACGCGGCCCGCCGAAACGTGAAGGTCTATGAGGCGTACGAGGATCTCCTCGCCGATCCTGATGTCGAGGCCGTGATCATCGCGCTGCCACTTCATCTTCATTCGGTGGCGGCAGTGAAGGCCATGCGAGCCGGCAAGCACGTGCTCACTGAGAAGCTCATGGGTCACAGCGTGCGGGAGTGCAAGGAGATGAGTCGCGTCTCCCGTGAGACTGGCAAAATTCTTGCGACAGGCCATCAGCGGCACTACAGCATCCTGTACGACAACGCGGTTCACACGATTGGGACGGCCGGGTTGATCGGCGACGTCCACTCGATCCGGGCCCAATGGCATCGCGGCAACGTCCCTGGGAAAGATTCCTGGAAGCCGCCGATGCCTGGTGACGAGGCGATCGTCAAGCAGCTCGCGAGTTTGCAAAAAGCACTCGACTCGGCTGCTCCGGCCGATATCGATGCGCTCCGCAAGCGGGTCGCCCAGGCTGAGAACCAGGTTCTCGACGCGAGCGTCGATGCCGCCAAGTTTGGCTATGGCTCCATGACGCTTCCCGACGGCTCCACCCGCACGCCTCTCGAGGAGCTTATTCGCTGGCGGCTCTGGCAGCGAACGGGTGGCGGACTCATGGCCGAGCTGGGCAGCCATCAGCTCGATGCCGCGGGCATCTTCGTCTCGGCCACGCATGGCAAGGGAAAGAAGATCAAGCCGCTGACGGTGATGGCGGTCGGCAATCGGAGCATTTTCCCGGCCGATCGCGAGATCGACGACCACGTCTACTGCATGTACGAATACCCTGCTCCCGGCTACTTCGACGAGGCGGGCAACGTGGCCGATCCAAACAAGAAGATCGTCGTCACCTACTCCTCGATTAACGGCAACGGGTTCGGGGGCTACGGCGAAGTCGTGATGGGCACGGCGGGCACGCTCATACTCGAGCAGGAGCAGGACGTGATGCTCTACAAGGGCGCGGAGAAGGACACACGTGTCACCGTCAAGAAGGGCAAGGATGGCGCAAACGCACTCGACACGACCGAGAGCGGCGCCGGCCCTGCCCTGTCTGCCGCTGCTGGCGGCGGCGATGCTGCCCCCTCACGCGGCTACACCGAGGAGATGGAGCACTGGGCATGGTGCATTCGCAATCCTTCTCCCGAAAACCAGCCTCGATGCAAGCCCGAGGTGGCGATCGCCGACGCGGTCATCGCGCTGGTGAGCAATATCGCGCTCGCCAACCCGACAACGCAGTCGCGAATCGAATTCCAGAAGGAATGGTTCGATATTGCGAGCGATGCGACGCCCGAAGGGGCGAAGCCTGACCCGAGCCGCGGGTTCTATTCCGCGTAGCGTTCCTCTGGGCCGGCTTTTTGGAGCTGTCAGGAGCCCGGCACGTACCGACCGCCGTCGATCATCCAGCGATAGCCGCTGGTGTGCATGACGCGTGCGGGTGCATCCGCGTGCCATTCCCACCGTTCGCGGGTGGTGATGTCATAGACGCTCGACACGCTGGGCGTGGGCCCAAGCCCCCATCGACCATCCGCATCGAGTTTCAGCATGGGCCGAGCTCCTTGGATGGTCATGAGCCTGGCAAGCTCCGGTGCCCGCTCCTCGAGAATCCGCATCCGCTCGGCCTCGGTGCCGCGAAGGTCGAACATCCTGGCCGGCTGCACGGAGCCCTCTCCCATAGCGTAGTGAAGGCCTCCCCTCGCGTCGGCCTTGCTCCACACCCACTGGCCAGACTCCCGGTTGAAGCGGCTGTAGACATGACCGGGCCGGAGCGTGGCTGGTGGCATGGCTTCAAGCGTCTCGGTGGCGAGATCGTAGCGGTACACCTTTCCGCGATCGCGACCGGCATCTTGATCACCCGCCGCCTGAGACGCCTGAACGGGCGGCCGATCGTCGGCCCGCAGAAACCCCGGGAAAGGAGCCAGGGCGATGAGAAGGAGAGCAAAACGCATGACGAAAGCTCCGCGAAAACGCCAACAGCCGCATCTCCCGCGGCTGCGAGAAGCACGGCTGTCGGACTACCCCCACGGGGAGTCGAACCCCGGTTTTCGGATTGAGAACCCGACGTCCTGGGCCACTAGACGATGGGGGCGCTTGGGTTGGATTGTTTGCTAGCTTGGATTGTTTCTAGCTTGGATTGGCTTGGCTTGTTTCTAGCAGTGTCGGCGGGCGAGTCAAGCCAACTTGACACCCCTCCGGAGGCTACGGATTCATGCGATTGTGCGGGCGCCGCGGGGCCGCGGCCCCCCCGCCATTTCCGTCGCTCGCCCGGTCACCGGTCGCCGCGCGGCCAAAAAAGCGTAGACCGCCGGGACCTCGACCGACCGATCGCGAATCCCGCGACGACTGACGCCGACGCAGCGGCCGCCACGAGTAGCCAAAAGCGTCGCCGCTGCACATGCCGCGTAGCCGCCCGCTGCTGGACGGCCTCGAGCTGAAGCGTTGCTTCGTGGAGCCGGCCCGTGACCCCTTGGGCTCTCGCAGGAATCGTCGCAACCCCAACGGCTCCGCCACCACCCGTGGTCACAGCTCTGAACGATACAAACGTTGTCTCTGCATCATTCCACGCCAGGGGCGAGTCGCCGTGCCGATGGACCAGGCCGAGCTCCTGTTCGATCGCATCAACGGCCTGAAGCAGTTCGTTCGGCGATGCGAATCGACCCGCTGGATCCTTGGCGAGGAGCTTCTCCACGATGCTACACAGCCCAATCGGCAAGCCAGACCGCACGGCACTCAACGGCCGCAGCGGCTGCTTGATGTGCGCCATGACAACCGCGATCGGCGAGGATGCGCTGAACGGTGGCTGGCCGGCCAGCAGGTGGTAGAGGGTGGCGCCGAGAGAGTAGAGATCACTCCGGGCATCCACACGTCGTCCTTCCCCCTGCTCCGGGCTGATGTAGAGCGGCGTGCCGAGCGTCATCCCGTCCCGCGTGAGGGCCAGATCCTCCGACGCCACCCTCGCGAGACCAAAATCGGCCACCTTCACGTCTCCTGCTGGCGTGACAAGAAGGTTCTCCGGCTTGATGTCACGATGGACGATTCCCTGCTGTGCGGCGCGAACGAGGGCCGAGCCCACTTGCGCAAGGACCGTGAGCGCCTGAGCCGGGTCGAGGGGGCCACGGCGATCGAGCCAGTCCCGGAGCGAGGGCCCCGCGACATACTCCGCCACGAGGAAGTGGAGACCATCGATACATGCCACCTCATGCACCTGCACGATGTGGCCATGCACGAGCGCGGCGGCCGCCCTCGCCTCCTGCTCGAATCGCTCGACGGCACCTGCATGGCGGAGGGTTTCAGGCCGGAGTACCTTGACCGCGACATGCCGGCCGAGTGACGTCTGCTCTGCGAGGTAGACGTCGGCCATGCCGCCACTTCCCAGCCGGCGGACAAGCCGGTAACCTCCAAGCCTTCGGCCGGAGAGATCATCGGCTGCGGTCTGTCCCACGGGATGGGTTTCCATAGATCTTCGAGTATCGGCCGTCCGTGCCGACGCGGCAAACCCGATCCAATTCGCCCCTTGCCCCTTGAGGAGTTTCTCATGCCAAAGCCGTCTGCCGCCGCCCTCCAGAAAGCCGCCCGGGAAATCGACCTCGACGGCTTTGACTACGAACTGACCCTCGAAACCAACCACGGCGCAATCAGGATTGCTCTCGATGCGGCATTGGCCCCGGGTCATGTCCGGAACATGGTGGCCCTCGCCGAGAGCGGCTTCTATGACGGCGGCTCATTCCACCGCATCATCAAGGGCTTCATGATCCAGGGAGGCTGTCCGCAAGGGACTGGTACCGGCGGCCCTGGCTACACCATTCCAGCCGAGTTCAATGCCACGTCACACGAGCCCGGCGTGCTTTCGATGGCCCGCACGAGTGATCCCGACTCCGCCGGAAGCCAATTCTTTCTCTGTCTCGAGCGCGCCCCCCACCTCGACCGACAGTACACCGCCTTCGGACGAACGGCCGACGCCGAGAGTCTGGCCGTCGTCAAGAAGATCGGCGTCGCACAAACCGGTCATCAGGACCGTCCCGTCAACCCCGTCGTGATCGAGAAGGTGACCGTGAAGCGATCACCAAAGGGTTCGTGATCCCGGGCTCCCACTCGCTCACGTCACGGGGTCGTGGCGACGACTGCCACCCATGAGCACCCGAAGACCGAGCACGACAAGGGCCACGCCGCCGGCCGCCGCGAGAAAATCAGGGCGTCGCGGCGCACCCATCAACTGCTCGAACCAGCCGGCCGGAGCGAGCGGTTGGTCAGGGAGCCCGAAGGCGACATCCTGCGACGGCGCGGCCGAGTGCACCATGTGCGGCCCCGCCACTGGCAGCGAAGGCGACGCATCGACCTGGGTCGAGCGCCGCACCGGGAGGTCGCCCCCATCGGCCAGCGCCTGCGGCGTGGCCGCGCGGCCAATCCCTCGATCCACCGCCAACGCATCAGAAAACTCGGCAATGGGCGTCGGGACGAACCCGCGTGATCCGACCGTCTCGAGGAAGGCACGGACACGCGTGGAGCAGCTTCCGATCGTGCGCCCATCACTCTCGCCAAAGAGAATGCCGGCGAGCTCACCGCGGTCATTGAAGATCGGTCCGCCTGAGTCTCCTTGCCTGGCCCGCGCACGAAGCTCGACAAGCTCCTGCGGGTAGCCTGTGCCCGGAGAAAGAAACTCAGTGCATGGCCCCGATTCCTCGCGGTAGGGGCCACGGCCAAAACCGGCGATGGTGAGCGAGTCACCGATTGTCGGCGGAGCTCCGGCAATCTGAACAGGTGCTGCCTTCGGCTTCCAGATGACGAGCGCCGCCAGGTCCCAGGCTTCGTCCCAGCGAACGACGGTGCCAGCCGACTGAAACCCGTCCGGAAACTGAACGAGTACCGCCGAGCGACTTTCCCGAACGACGTGCCAGTTGGTCAGCACGAGTCCCTGATTCCGATTGATGTCAACGAGCACACCCGAACCGAGTGAGGTGCTCGACTGCTCCGGGGCGATGATGCGGGCGACCGCCGGATGGGGCGTCTGGCCGGTGAGCAGATAGTCGGCGAGATTCTGGGGTGTCCAGACGGCCGTGGCCTGACTGGCAGGTTCCCAGCCCCACGGAACGGCCTGGCCATGCGCGACTGACGCGATGAGCCCGACTGCGATCACGAGGGCGGAGCCAAGCTTCCGGCCAGTCCGACGACGCGTTGCAGGCTGTGGACTTCTCTCCTCGCCGGCAGCGCGAGCCAGATACGTGTTCGACATGGCTCTCTTCCTCCAGGGCCTGAGAGACGGTCAACGAAACAGGCCGCGGGCGGACTGCCTCCTGGATTCTCGATCCACGATCCGGCGCAGGAGCTCGCGACGGAGCTGCTGGCGTTCCCGGAGGGAATCGGGAGAGGGCGAAGGGACGGCTCTCGGCTGGGCGTCGAGCAGGCCGTGGGAATGGGTAGTCATGGGCGACGCTCCTGTCGGCGAGCGGCTCCCGGCCCGGAGCCGCATCAGTGAGAAATCGGTGCGAAACGTGTTCAGGCGGCAGAAATTTCGCAGCGGCCCATACCACCCGCCTCAGCGGCAAGGTTTGCCAGAGGGCTCGCTGCCTGAGCATCAGGGCGCACATTCGCCGCGGCGTGTTACAGCCGGGCGGTCAGCCGGTCTCGCGGGCTGGCCCTGGCGAGGGGGCCACGGCAAAGCCCTCGGCTCGCAACCGGTCGACGAGGGCCTTCACGTGGGCCCGATCTGCGGTCTCAACCGTCACCTCGACGCCCGTTGACGAGGCATCGGCGCCGGCGAACTGGCGATCGTGGACGATCTCCCGGATGCTCGCACCGGTTGCCGCGATCGCCGCGGCGAGCCGTGCTACGCCCCCAGGGCGGTCGCTGATTCGAGTGACAAACCTCCATCGCCGACCGTCGGCTGCAAGGCCGTGGTCGATCACTCGGTCGAGCATGGTCAGGTCGATATTTCCGCCACAGAGTAAGAGCACGACAGGCCGCGCGCCCGTCACCAACGCCGGGGTCACCATCACGGCCGCGAGTGCCGCCGCCGCCGATCCTTCGACGACGAGCTTTTCGAGCTCGAGAAGGCGAACAACGGCCAACGAGATGGCTTCCTCATCCACCGTCACAATCGTGTCTACGAGGGGGGCTGCCAGGGAGAACGCCACATCTCCCACACGACCAACGGCAAGACCATCGGCGAGGGTCGGCCTGATGGGCACGGTGACGGGTCCGCCGGCCGCGAGCGCCGCGGAATAGGCTGGTGCTGCCGCTGGCTCGACCGCCACGATGGTGATGTCTGGCCGGAGGGCCTTCGCCACGATCCCGACACCCGCGAGGAGACCGGCTCCTCCAGTCGGCACGACGAGCACACCGGCCTCGGGCACATCCTCGAGAATTTCGAGCGCCATCGTGCCTTGCCCTGCGATCACGTGGGGGTCGTCGAAGCCATGGATGAGCCTGAGGCCCTCACGAGCAGCGATCTCCATCGCTTTCACGCGAGCGTCGGCGAACGAATCGCCCTCGAGGATGACGTTGCCACCGAGCCGTCGGCAGGTGGCCACCTTGACCAGCGGCGCGAAGCGGGGCATCACGACGGTCACGGGAATCCCGAGCATCCCGCCGTGGTAGCAGAGGCCGAGCGCGTGATTGCCGGCGGAAGCCGCAATCACGCCCTGCTGACGCTGCGCCTCGTCGAGGAGCAGCAGGGCATTGCGGGCTCCACGCTCTTTGAAGCTGCCGGTCCGCTGGAGCAGATCGAGCTTGCACCAGATGGGGAGGCCCGTGAGTTCCGAAAGCGGCACACTCGCTGGGCAAGGAGTCCGCAGGATGCCCGAAGCAATGCGGGCATGAGCAGCACGCACGTCAGCGAGTGTCACGGGTGGTGTCATGGTGTGTGAAGTCTGGTGGGTGTGTGGAAGGAACGGACGTCGACCCAGTGCATACCCGCCCGCCGCGCGGCCTCGATCCCGAGACCGCTATCCTCCCAGACGAGACATCGCTCCGCACGGACCTGAAGGCGGCCGGCCGCTTCCAAGAATGGCTCGGGGTCGGGCTTGTGACGAGCTGTGTCCTCACTGGCTACGATCGTTACAAACGAGTCGGACAGGCCGAGCCGCCCTAGGATCCGCTGGCAGACGTCGCGATAGCCGCCCGTGACCACGGCCATCGGTACGACACCGTGGCAGCGGCGGACGACCTCCACCACGGGACCGATCGGCAGGATGCCTTCGAGCTGGGAGAGGAACACCTCTTCTTTGCGGACCGCCGCCCCATCAAGGTCGATCGCCACGCCGGCTTCACCGGCAAGCGTGGAGAGGATATCGCGGGTCGGCCTTCCCCCGAGGGAATAGAAACGGTCCTCGTCAAACGGGATGCCGTGGGGCTCGGTGACGGCCAGCCATGCCCGGTAGTGGGCGGGCATGGTATCTGCGAGCGTCCCGTCGCAATCAAACAGGATGGCGTCGTAGTCCTGGAGATTCCACATGGCAGGAGACCGGCTGGAGCGGACGGGCAGCACCGCGGCGTTGTACGCCATCGCGGCCAACCGGGCCAAATGCTGCCTGCGGGGCACGGAGATCGGACTGTTTGAAAGGATACCGACCACTCGATCCGTCAGGCCAGGCCGCCCAGGCAAGCTGGGAAACATTCCGTGAGGCTGCCGATTCCGGAATCGATGCCGAATATCCTCATCGTGACGGTCACGGTGGGTCGATCACTCCTGACGATCATACCGGTTCCACAGCGGGTAACCCCGCCATCGCCGGCTTCCGCAAGACGTGGTCAGGAATCCATGAGAACGAGAGCCAAACACTACCGAGCAAGACGAACCGCGGTGCGGTTGCGGTCGATCTGTCGGCGGCTCGCGGCCCTCGGGCGGCGAGCAAGGCGAGCGGCGACGCTCGGCCTCGCAGTGGCCACCCTCGCGATCGCTCCCGCTGTCACCAGTTACGCGCAGACAGGGCAGACGGCTATGGCCCCGACCGGAGGCGTCGTCGGCCGCGCGGTCACAGGCCTTCGCGGGCTCAACGACAATGGCCCCGGCGTCCTCTACTACGGTGCGAATGGGGCTGATCGTGGCTTCGGCTATCGCGGCAGCTACATGACCCTCGGCGGGTTCATCCCTGTCGTGGAGGACGATCTCGGTGGCTTCTGGGCGACCGATGTCCGCGGCCATCTGTCGGAGTATGGCGGCTTCTTCTCGAACGTCGGTGCCGTTCGGAAGCAGTTCATCGGTGGCACGCTTCTCGGTTTTGGCGTCTTCTGGGACTACGACGGTGACTCCAACCAGTACGACGCCACCGTCATCACCGACGCCAGTGGCACCACCATCTTCGACGGTGGGCAGGCCTACAACCAGGTGGGCATCTCTGGCGAATGGCTGACGGACTACGGCAACCTGCGAAGCAACGGATACATTCCGGTCGGCTCCACCGGTCAGATCATGGGGCCTTTCGTCGGCAACTCGATCCTCTGCACCAACGGTGTCAACGCGGCGATCGGTGGGGCCGACCTCGAGGTGGGCGCCTACGTCCCAGGGCTGGCCGACTGGGCCGGCATGGTGAACGTCGGTGGCTACGCCTTCGGCAACACCCGCTACGAGTTTCCCGGGGGCGGGCACGGCGGTGGGCCGCAGGCTGCGGTCCCGTGGTTTGGTGGTGTCTACACCAGGCTCGACATGACCTTCGTCGAGAACTGGGACTTCTCGCTCCAGGCCAACAACGACAGCTACTTCGACTGGACCGGCTTCGCCCGCCTGACCTACCGCATGGGTGGCAGTCGGCGGCGAAACGTCCCCGACCAGGTCGAGCAGCCGATGATGCGGAACGAACACATCGCCCGCGCCCACCAGGCGCCGGTGGTGGCCCTCAACCCGAATAATCTTGACGGCGCTGGGAACCCCCTGCCCTGGCAGATGTTCCACGTCGACAACTCGGCAGCGCCAGGGGGCAACGGCACCGCCAATACCCCATTCCAGACGCTGGCTGAGGCCGAGGCCGCGGCCGTTTCCGCGTTTGACATCGTCTACGTAAACGTGGGCGACAGTCTGACCAATCCCTACGCCACACCAGTGGCAGGCTACTCGTTTGGCAACGTGAACCAGTACCTCCTGGGTGAGGGCACGGGAATCCTCATTCAGACGGTGTCCTGTGGGGAGCTATCCCTGAATGCGACGAACAACTCGAACCTGTACCCCGTGGTCACCAACCCGGTCGGGGCGGCGATCAACGTTGACCAGCCAGGGACGACCGTCGACCACTTCGATATCGTCAACTCGCAAGTGGGCATCTCCGACGGTGCGGGCTTCGTAGCCCCGGGCGTGGCGACCATCTCCGACGTCATCATCCGCGGCAACAACGGTCCGTTCGAGCGAGGCGTCGAGATCGCCAATTCGTCCGGCGAGTTCCGATTCGACAACGTTCGGCTGTCCAATCTCGGAAACGATGGGTTCGTGGTCTCCGCGGCCGACGGCGACGTCGTCATCGGAAATTCTTCGCTCACCGACGTCGATGGCACGGGCGTGCGGGCCTCGGGTATCGACTCGACTGTTGCTGTCTCCAGCACGACCTTCACGCGGATCGTCGGCCAAGCGGTTGCCGCGACCGATACCGGGGCCGTCATCACGGTGACGGATAGCACAATCACCGACACGCGTGGCGCGATCGGCGAGGCCCTTGTCGCCTCCGGTGATATGTCTCGGGTCGACATGACGAACTCCACAATCACGACGACGACGGGCACCGCTCTCGTGGCGTCCGGGACAGACTCGGTCATCACGGCCACGAACTCCACGATCACAGCCATTTCCGGCTCTGGCGTCGAAATCACCGGGACCGGCGCCAGCGTCGGATTCGATAACACTGACGTTTCCAATGTGACCGGCGTCGGCGTCGTGGTCGATGCACCGGGCGCGGTGTTCCAAATGGTCAATGGCTCAACGCTCAGTGATGTGTCGCAACGCGGCATCGAGATCCTTGATGCCGACGCCGAGGTGTTCGTGCTCGGCCGCTCGATCATCCAAGACATCGCGAGCGATGGCATTTACTCGGAGGGTGGATCGCTCCTCTTCCAAGACTCCTCGATTCTGAACGTCGTGGGCGCCGGCATCCGGGCGGTGGGCGTGTCGGCGGCTGTTGACAGCGTCGTGGCGGTGCAAGGCGGTACCATCGTCAACGCGCGGGGCAACGGCATCAGTGTGCTCAACAGCAATCTCCGCGTAGAACGACTCGACCCATCGGATCCGCTCAGTCGAGCAACCACCATCACGAACACCGGCCTGTATGGGATTTTGGCCACCGCCGATACGATCAACCCGCCGACCAACGGATACAACGTCTTGGTTGCCGACACCCGGATCGGAGTCGCGGCGATCGGCCTTTCCGTCGAGGCCACGGCCGACCTGATCAACCCACCACCAGGCCCCGTGCCGACCATCAATTTCACGGCGACGAACAACGTGATCACCGCGTCGAATGGCCCTGCCATCAACGTGAGCGCCATCTTCGATCAGACGCCCGGATTCCCGGGGCAACCGCTGTCGCGCGTCTACGCCTTGATCACGGGCAACCAAGCGCAAGGCGCTATTGGAACCGACATCTTGCTCAGTACGGGCGGAGACACAACGCTCTGGCCAGCTCCGTTCCCGCCATTCACGCCCGCGCTTAACCGGCCGATCACCGTGTCGGCGGCCAACGAAGTCTCCCTCGAAAACCTCAATAACAATGCGGTGGTCGATATTCTGCAGGAGCCTGAGAGCGTGAACTTCGCTCCTGGCACCATCGTTCCACTTCCACCTGCACCTCCACCCATTCCGCCGTTCCCTTGACCGATCGATCCGCCCGAACACACGGGCAGCTTCCGATCGAGACCCCACGCATCTAACGACACGAGCCGTCATGCCAAGAGGCATCAGGACCATGCGACCGACAAACCAGGCAGCGATGCTGCTGCTAGCGATGCTGACCTCGCTGGTCGGCACAGCCGCCGTCGCGCAGCCGCCAGTCGGCCTCGTGAACCAGGCGGTGGGCCCTCTGGGGGTGTTCCGCGGCGAAGGCCCTGGCTGGTTTTACTACGGCGTCAATCCGGCCGACCGGGGCCTTGGCTACAACGGCTCGTACATGACGGTTGGCGGCTTCATCCCCTATGCCGAGGATGATCTGGGGGGCTTGTGGGCTACCGATGTGCGAGGCCACCTCTCGGAGTACGGTGGATTTTTCTCGAACGTGGGTGCCATCCGCAAGCAGTTCATCGGCGGCACACTGCTTGGGGTGGGGGTGTACTGGGACTACGACGGCGACCTGAACCAGTACCCGACGGCTGGCGTGCCGGGGACGGACGAGTTCGGCCAGTTTGGCCACTCGTACAACCAGGTTGGCATCTCCGGCGAGTGGCTGACCGACTTCGGCAATCTCCGCAGCAACGGGTACATCCCCGTAGGTTCAACTGCACACACCATCGGCTCGCCGGGTGACCCCTTCACCGGCAACTTCATCCTCTCGCAGAACGGCTTGGACGCTGCCCTCGGCGGAGCCGACCTCGAGGTGGGTGCCTACATTCCTGGCCTCACTGACTGGGCCGGCATGGTCAGCGTGGGCGGCTACGCGCTGGGGAACTCGAGATACACCTGGGCCGAGGGTACCGACGTGGGCGAAGACGTCGTGCCCTGGTTCGGCGGTGTCTACACCCGTCTCGACATGACCTTTGTCGAGAACTGGGACTTCTCGCTCCAGGCCAACAACGACAGCTACTTCGACTGGACAGGCTATGCCCGACTCACCTATCGGATGGGTGGGAGCCGGCGTCGGAACGTGCCCGACCAAGTCGAGCAGCCCATGATGCGGAACGAGCATATCGTTCGCGCCCATCAGACGCCCGTCGTCGCGATCAATCCGGTCACCGCCCTGGCGTGGAATGTCATCCATGTTGACGACACCGCCGTGGTTGGCGGCACCGGCACCGCCGAAGCCCCTGTGCGGACGCTGGCCCTCGCCCAGAACCTGGCGCTCGCTCCCTACGACATTGTGTTTGTCCACACGGGCGACAGTGTGACGAGTCCCTACGACTCCACATGGCAGTTCCAGGCCGACAACCAGATCCTCGTGGGCGAAGGCTCGTCGCTCCAGCTCAATACCGTGGCCACCGGCTATCAGACGTATTTTGCCGGCAGCGCTGCCACTCGGCCCGTGCTCAGGTCAACGGCAACTGCCATCGAGCTGCGAAACGGTGCAATCATCGACCACTTCCGGATTGAAGACGCGGCGATCGGCATCAGTGCCGACGCGACCGTAACCGGCACTGCCAACGTCAACGACGTGCAGATAGTGGGCACGGGCACGGCAGGAGACGCGGGAATCATCCTGACAAACGTGCCCGCTGGTGCCGAAATCAATCTCTTCAACATAAGCCTTCAGAACATGGATCTCGGCCTGTTTGTCGACGGCGGCGCGGCCGACATCACCTTCCAGGGGATGATCGCGAACACCGGCTCCAGCAACGCTAGCGTGCATATCCTCGGCACGACAGGTGGCACGATCAACATCAACAGCACGACGGACTCCCTCCAGACGCCCGTCGCCCGTGACGATCGATTCGTTGTGTCGTATGGGATTGTCGACACGAGCTCGCTCTTCTCCGCGCCGGTGACGGTCGCGTTCACCACGGATACGGTCACGAATATCGGCCAGGCCCGGATCACGAGCCCGTCACAACGCGGCGTTAGTGTCGCCGGCAACTTCGGAAGCACGATCACTTTCACCAGCCTGCGAGTCACAGACTCCGGTGACGAAGCCTTCGTCACGCAGGCCAACGACGCCACCTCGATCGTGACGATCAACGGCACGAGCCAGCTCTCATCGTTGTCGAATGTGCTCCCCGCCTTCCAGAGCAATGATGACGCGACTCTCAACATTCAGCTCGTGTCGCTCGAATCGGCGGTGCCAGCCGGCACCAACGCCGCCATCGATCTCCAGGGCACATCGCTTGGCTTCCTCTCGATCACCGAGGATTTCCTCGTCAGCGGGGTTGACGGCACCGTAGCGGCGGACGTGACGAACGCGACCGGCATCATCGTGACCGTGCCGCCCTGATCCGTCGCCGTCCCGTCGTTAGGCCCACACTGGATCGCCACACGCGATCGATCCGTCTGACACCACAGACGTGTTCACCGCAAGACGGTACCAGTGGCTCCATGCCGCGGCATCCACGTCGGCCCGTAGCGATCGCTGCCGATGGGCTTCGAAGCTGTCTCGGAAATAGTCCGTGACGTTCCCTGTGCGACTGTTGCGGCTCGGCACGACACAGCGACGACAGACGTTCATCGCCTGGAACCGCACGGGCCCGATGGCCGCCGCACGTGGCTCGGGCGGTGGCAAATCGGCATAGGGATCGGCCGGAAGGCCGCCGGTGTCCTCCGCCCCCCGCGGGGCCAGCTCCCGCCGCATCGGACTCGCGAGCGTGTCCTCCCAAAACGCGTCGCAGCCACCGACTTCCAGATTCACGCGGAAGCGTCGACGGCACTCATCCAAGTCAAACCCAAACCAACGAGCCACCTCGACCAGCGTGGCCATGGAGACCAGGGTCGGACCGGGTGCGTCGCGATCATCGGGGAAGCCGCCGCCGTACCGCTCCATGAGAAGCACGCCAAAGCCCATGGCCTCTGAAAGCCACCCACATGGGCCATCCCGCCCTGGTACGAGCGGAAACCCGTCGGCCGCCAGATTGGCCAAACGATGGACACCCGGGATCGCGCCAGCCAGGACGGCTGCTGGATCGATCGCGAGTCGCAGCGTGTTGGCGGAAGAAAGGGAGGTGTCACCCGCGCCCGACCCAAGCCCCTCGATCCAGAACTCCGCCCGAATGGCGTGCACCAGCGGAGTCCGCTTGGCGTTGACGACACGCCCCTCCATGTCCACGAGTTGCCAGCGGCGGTCGTGTTCGAGCGATCCGGAGGGCAAGACGCGAGACGCCTCGACCACGACGCCGTCAAGGCTCTTGATCGGATACACGGTGATCCGCTCGAGGGCTGGCATCCTGCAGGTCACCTACATCCTGAAGTTGAACGTCTGCCACAACAACCGTAGGAGCCATTGGCCAACCGTGCGACTGCCTACCCGAATACGTGCCGTGCCCCGCATGCCCGGCGTCAATACGCCATCCGGGTCATCGAGCGTCATGAGAGCCTCATAGCTCGTCGAAATCGGGCGCTCTCTGCCGCTCTCATCGGTCTTGGTCGGTACGCCACCGCCAGACTTGCCACTCAGCCGCCCGGAGCCGTCCTCGATTTGACTCTCCGCAAGCGTGGTCACCTCTCCGGAGAACGTTCGCTCAGGAAAGGCATCGAACTTAAGATCCACTCGCTGGCCGCGTTTGACGAACTCAAGCTCCGTTTGGTCCACCACCATGACGACCTCAAACCGGTCGGCATCGCCCACGAGACACATGACGGTGCCGGCAGTGAAGATCGCCCCAAGGTTACGGTCGCCGAGCGCAGACCCTGTCCAGCTTGGGAGCCGACCGGAGGGGTCTTGCTGGGGCGGCACACCAGGCGCCGGAAGGACAACACCGTCCCGCGGTGCTCGAAGCACCAGCTCATCGCGGTTCTGACGTCTTCGCTTGAGCTGCTCAGCGATGCTCTTGAGCGTCTCCTCCACGGTGCCTATCTCAAGCCCCGCCGACGGGTCGGAAAACCGCTCTCGGAGCAGGCTGTCGAGCCGGGACTGGGACTGCGTTTCCTTCCCTTCGAGCTCGGCGATTTCGAGGTCGAGCTCGGGGCTCGTGAGAACGGCTAGCTTCTGGCCCTCACGGACGGCGCCACCAGGCTTCACGAGGAGCTGCTCAAGCCGACCGGCGACCGACACATACACCGTTTCCGCTCCGCGTGGCCGAAGCTCGGCCGGGCACCAGACCCGCTGAGGCAGTGGAATAAAGGCGATCCCAGCGGCAACACCTACCGCTACGACCGCCGTCGCGAACACATTGAACGCCTTCACTTCGTCACGCCTCCCAGGCACCTTCAAAAACTTGATCATCCCATGGAGAGGCCGGATCACCAGCCCCCAGATCGCACCAGCCGCCAGGATCCGGCCGAGTGCCTCGAGGCGGTATGGCTTGAAGACATTCCACACGAAGAAAAAGATCGAGGCCGTGACAAACCACATGTAGACACTGGACGCGACCGCGTAGAGAGCAAACCAGCCGAGGTGTCGCTGCGGAAGAAATGGGTCGTCGGGTTGCTTGATACCGAGACACCACCGCGACACGAGGCGGCCAAGGATGGTGCTCGCCTTCTGGCGGAGGTTCGGGATCTCGAGAACATCAGAGAGGATGTAGTACCCGTCGTACCGGAGCAACGGATTGGCGTTGAACAGGATCGTAGAGACGCTCGACACAAACATGACGTCGAGGCAGAGCTGGTTGAACATGCCGGGGTGCGAGTTCCACCAGAGGTAGGTCGCGACCGCTGCAAGGACCACCTCCACATACATGCCTGCGGCCCCGATCGCAGCCCGCTTCCATTTGTTCTGCAGCATCCAACTGTCGGAGACATCACAGTAGAGACAGGGGGTGAATACCAGCAGCATGACGCCCATCTCATGGCATTCGCCGCCGTAGTACTTGCATGAAAGCCCATGCCCAAACTCGTGAAACACCTTCGTGAGCGCCAAGGCGATGCCTAGATAGAGCCAATTGCCAGCCGCAAAGAACTGATTGAACTCGGGCAGTTTCGATCGGAAGACCGCGAAGTTCACGAGCACCAGAAGGAGCGCCGAGGCCGCGAACGCAAGGGCGGCGATGATGGCCGAAGGCGAGAAGATCCAGCCGAACCAGGGCCGAAGCTTCTTGAGCATCCAGTCTGGATCAATGCCTCGGAACCGAAGGGCCATGATGTTCGAAAGCCAGGCCACCCATTCCTTCCACTTCCGCTGCCGCCACCGCTCGTACAGCTGGGGGCCCTGCCCCTGCCGGTCGCCAATCACGAGCCCCGAGCGGTGAAGCGTGGCAATGAACCTGGCGAGTTCGTCCAGAGTGATGCGCCGCGGTGGAAATTGCTCCTCAAAACCGTCTTTGAGACCATCGAGGCTCGCTTGCCCGTCGAGCATTTCGAGGAGCGCGTATTCCTCAGGCCGAAATCGGAAATAGTGGAGGGAGATCGGATCCTTCACGACAAACCAGGCCTGCCCTTGGTAGAGCTGCCGGATGACGATGAGGTCGCCACGCTTCCGCAGACCGACCGGCCGCGTGGTGCTTGCCCGAAAGGCATCGGCGGTGGCCATTCCACATCCCTCGCGAGACTACTCTGCAGCAGCCGACCGGGTCGGTGGCCTGCCGGAGTGAACGGTCATCCGCACGATCTGCCCAGCCCGCAGGAGCCATTCGCCCCCATCCTGCCGGTTCTTCACTTCGGCGACGACCCGGTAACTTCCCCCCTCGACCCGATGCTTGATCTTGAAGATCCGACCCTCGAACGACTCGACGCGGCCGTTGTTGAGCGTGACTTTCACCGTCACGGCGCGGGCGCGGAGCGAGGCGGGGCCGAACAGTGACGCATCGACGAAACCCTCCACGTAGAGCCGATCAATCGTGATGATGCGGGCCAAGGGCTCACCGGGCTGCAGCCACTCCCCTTCGTGGGGAAACACTTCCTCCACCTCGCCGTCGAGGGGGGAGCGGATGAGTCGCCGCTCAATCCCCTGCTGGGCCGCTTCGAGCTCGACCTCCTTGCTCGTCGCGGCGAGTGATGCCAGGTGCCTCTCGAGCTTGGCCTGTTCGATCTGCAGCTGGGTCTTCTCCGACTCGAGCTTGAGCCGACGCCGCTCGACTTCTCCCACGGAGTCCTTGACCCGATCGTGCGACTGCTCCGCCTTGTCATACGTCGCTTTGGCAACATCGTAGGCCTTCTCGGAATAGCGGACATCCACGTCGCTGGAGGCCTTGGAAACCGCCTGTTTGTGCTCCGCCTCGGCCCGCCGCTTCTCCATCTGCGGCTGGTCATCATCGACTGTCGCGAGGATGTCTCCCTTCTTGACGACATCCCCCTGCCGCACGGCGAGCCGCACGATCACGCCGGCTTCACGGGTTGGCACCTTCACTTCGTCGATGAGCGACACGAGGCATCCCTCGAGGACCGGCTCGACTTCCGCTGAAGCTGCGCCCGAAGGAAGCCCCAAAGGAATCGGCGCCGGCTGGGCCGCCGCGACCGTCCCCCAAAACGCCAGGACGGGCACCAGGAGGTGGGCCATCGCCGAGTGGTGAGTGAAGTTCCTGCGCGTCATTGGATCGCCTCCTACCAGAGCCTGAAGAGCACCTGTGTCCGAATGAACGCAAGCACGTCATGGAACCAGACATAGCCGAGGGGTCGCGTCCCACAGGCGATCCGCGCGGTGACGCTTGCCCCGGCGCCGAGGGCTTCCCTCTCGTGCCGCTTCGGGTCGATCGTCACGCGCACGAGGACCGTGTTGCCTTGATCCCCTCGCACCTCGGCCTGCTCGTGGATCTCACGGACGGTGCCGCGGTGCCTGGTGCCGGGGTCGGTGGCGAGAATGTAGTCCACTTCCAGGTCCCGTCCGGCCTCGCGGGCAGCGGCGTAGGCGCGATTCACGTGCCCCAACCGGTCATCCGGCATGTGGACTTCGAGCTCCCAGGGGCCCGTTTTGTCGGCCACGCTCATGAGCACCTGACCTTTTTCCACGGGGCGAAGCATGAGCCGATCGCGAACCTGCCAGGTGACGATCACGCCGTCGATCGGGCTTCTGACCGTGAGATCGGCACGCCTGGCTTCCCACAACTCCCGCTGCTGTTCGAGGCTCTCGATCTCGCGCTCGAACTGCCGCGCCCGTCCCTCGAGCCGTACCCGTTCGTCGGCAGTGATCTTCTGGTCTTCGAGCAACGATTGCCGGGTCGCCCGCAGCTGTTCCTCGTTGGCCGCCTTGCGGCCGAGAACGTCGGTGATGGCGACATCCACCTCGGTATTGCGGAGCCTCGCAAGCGGCTGACCTGCTTTTACGCTCGCGCCGTGCTCGACATCCGGCTCGAGCGTCTCGACCACGCCGTCGATTCCGGCGAACACGTCGCGGCGGTGGACCGGCTCCAGCGTTCCCTTCCCCTCGAGCCGAAGCTCGGCCGGCACGAACACGAGCGCCAGAAGAACGGCTACGAGGGCGAGCACGACGAGCACGGTGCGCGGCAAATTCCGAGCGCTCGCAAGCACCCGCGACTTCCCAACAAGATTGATCAGCGGGTAGAGCGGCAGGGTGGTGTGAGCCAGCGCATTCGCGAGGGCGATCCGGCCATGCGCAGCAACCAGGTTGACTCGGGCCTTCTGGGCGGGCTCCAGGGTGGCTGCCTTGAACCACTCGACGACGAGGACGCCAATCGGCTGAGGCACCGCCGCCGGAGCCGCCTCGGCCTTCGCCACCGCGACCGCATCGACTCCGCCCTGCTTGACCACAGGCGTGGGCCGCGGTCGCTCGAGCGGAATGATCGCGAGTGCCGTCGCGTGGGATTGGTCGATGTAATTCTCGAGTTCCTCCTCGATCTGAGGTGGCAAATCGCGATTGGGATCGGGGTGCCACAGGGGCTCTCCCGCACGGGCGACCACGCGGGCCAGCGCCTCGATCGCTTGCACCTCATTGGCCCGTCGCTCGACGGTCTCCTGACCGCTCACAGCCTCCAGCCGAAGCTTTCGCCTGCGTTTGACGAGCACGCCCACACGATCGCAGCCGATGATGCGCCGCGCCTCGTTGGCCATCGTGAACGCCGTGGCGAGCGGATCGAGCGACTCGTGGACCGCCCGACTGAACCGCTCGGCCTGGGTGAGCGCCGCCTGCTGCACATCGACCATCGCCATCTGCCGTCGCTCGAGATAGTCACCGGCGACCATCGCCATACGGGCGATGAACGTCAGGTATCCTTGCTCGGTCTGCTCGTCCTGCCGGTGCTGGAAGACCTCGATCAATCCCGCCCGCGTGCCCCCTCGGTAGATCGGCATGGCGACCATCGTGAAGGGGGTCTCATTCGCGGCCACTGGGCTGCCGTCGGGACCGGAGATCGAGGCCCCACCGGGGACGATGATGCCGGTCGGACTCCCGAGCAACGACTGAATGAGCCGGAGGTGTTGCCCTTGCGTCTCCGGCGAGCCGCCAAGCCCAACCGCCTCGAGACCAAGGTGGCTTGCCGGCTCCGCCATCCCTCGCTCGTCGATGAGCCAGACGATGCCGGCCACCGCCTCCATCGCGCGGAGGATTCGCTCGAGCATGGCCCTGGCGAATGCCGCCTCGTCCATGTCACCACGGGCAAGGGACGCGAGCTCGTCCACGATGGCGTAGATGTGCGACTGCGCCCGGTAGATCTCTTGCGATTCGTCGATACTCATGGCGGCCACCAGCGACCCCGGCCGACACCTCACTCCCCCCACACGGACGAAGTTACGGTGTCATGCCGCAGATTACCCTCGCGAGGCCTGCGACTGGGCGGCACGCTTCTGAACGTCGATTTCGAGCGGGCCGAATGCCTGCTCGTGGCGAGCCACCGCGTGACCGAGGGCGTATGCCAGCCGCTTGGCCGTGTAGAAGTTGACGATGATCCGCTGGGTGAGCTGGATGGTTTCGGGGGTTGTCCCGCCAACCTGCTTGTTGAGGCCGAAGTCGACGATCAGCTCCTCGGGGGTGCCCGTGACCCGGCAGAAGTTGGCGTACGTCGCAGCGATATGCGATTCGTCAACAGGAACCTGAACGGGCTCGGGGCGGGCAGTCTGCTCGTCAGTCATGGAATTCTCCGAGGAAAGGAACACGTGCGAGAAGGGAAGGCACATGCACGACCGACGCTGGTCCGCATGCCAAGCTCAATAGTCTACCGCCATCGCTGCCCTGGGCAAAAGACTTTTTCAAGCAGGGCCCTCGCCTGGCCGCTGCCACGAGCCACCATGCCGCGCGATCCACGCCGAGGATACAAATCGCCGAAGCAGCGACCGCACGCACCGTACCGCGTCGGCCTCCCATCGTTCCTTCGGGGCATCGGGATCAACTTCAAGCCCGGCAAATCGCAGCCGGCACGGCCAGCCTCGTTCACCGGCCACGGCATTGAATCGCTCGATTACACGGAGTGTCCATGCGGCACCGAGGGTCTCGCGAAGGGCGAGCATCGGGGAATCTATGGCGGGCACCCGCGCACGAGCCCCTTGGATAGACGCCGGCCACCACACAGCCTGCGTTGCGGCAAGGATGGCTCCTCCGGCGAGGGTACAGGTGAAAGCCGCTTCTACACCCGCCGGCAACGGCTCGCCATTGCCGGCGAGCGGCAAAAACGGCCACAGGAGCGAAATCTGCCCAACGGCCACAAACAGCGCCGCAAGCGACCGCTTCGTCGCGACAAAATTCAACCACCCGATGACCACCAAGAGTGGCAGAAAGCATCGCTCGATGAGATGGACCTCGGGCATGCTTCCCGGCCGAATGAGAACCGCAGTTGCAGCTGGCATCGATAGCACACAAGCCAGCGTCGCGACGATCAGCTGCCACACCCCATGCTGCGGCCTTTTGGCTCCCAAAATGGACATCGCCGGGCAGACCCCGAGGGCCACCACAACCAGCCGAGCCGCAGACCGCGCGGGTGGGTCTGTGAGCCATCCCAAGGCCACAGCGGCCGCCTCTCCCCCAAGAGCTAGGGCAGCAAGCACAGCCCACGCTGCGGCCGGAACCGCCGTGGAACCGCGCACAAGGTAGCCGCCACACGCAGCCGCCGCCGCAGTGACGGCCGCTGCTCCACAGGTAACCCAGATAGGATTCATGGTGCCAGCGTAGGCTCCACAATCGGGGAACGCACGCGATGACCCTGCCGGTTACACACCCTGGGCAGGATCGGGCCGACTGGGTGGCCGCTCACTCGATCCGCCGCCGAAAAGAACATGTTTCCAGACCTGCCTTCCGTTCCCTTTCGGACCTCACCCATGCCCTGCTTCGCTCCGGTCTGTTTCCGGAAGACGGTCGTCCTTGTCGTGCTGACGGTCGTGGCGTGCGCTGAGTCGCATGCCATCGAGATGTTCACGTACTTCGGTGATGGGAGCCGAATCGGGCTGCCGAGCCTCGAAGTCCCAATTGAGGCCTATCCAGGAATCCCGCTACGACGCGACCGACTCCGCGCCCGCCGCAGGGGCGTGCGGATGCCGCCGACCACCGCCGCGCCGGGTGCTGCGGGATCGATCACGATCCGCGCAATGACGCCCCCGGTCATCGAAGACCCTGCTCAAGAAGCGTCGTCTGCGTCGAAGTATCGGAAAACACCGCAGGTGCCCTCCGCATCCGACGAGTCGCCGGTCGCACCGGAACCGGAAGACCTACTGCTGCCTCCATCGCCGTAAGGGCTCGGTGCGTCACTCCTTGGCCTTGAGCTTCGCCAGGAGGTCCACGGCGTCAGAGCGCGTGGCAAAGACGGCTTCGTTGGTGAGCACCTGCTCGAGGATCGAACGGGCGCGGTCCTTCTCGCCGCGGTCAGCGAGCACCTTCGACACGTAATACGCTCCGTCGCTGGTCAGCGCGTTGTTACGGGCAATCTGATCCAGAATCTTCCCGGCATCCTCGCGGCGCCCGAGCTTGTAATAGACCCATGCCAGCGTGGTGAGCGCGTTGACCTGCTGCGGCGAATTCTCGCGGTAGAGACCGGCAGTTGCCTCCGCCATTTCGAGTGCCCGCTGCTGGGACTCTTTGTCATCTGACTCGATGAGGACCAGGGCCAGGGAGTTGCTGGCGGCGAAGTTGCCAGGGGACTGGACGTGGGCGTCGTTGAAGTACTTCTCGGCCGTGGCATAGTCTCGAGCCACGCGGGCGATCACGCCTCTCGCGATCTTGCCATCGAGGCTCTTGGGGTCGATTTTGAGCGCCCGTTCGGCGATCGACTGGGCCATCTTGAGGTCATTCTGCCCGAGGTACCACTGGGCTGCTGCGAGCAGGACGCCAGGATCATCCGGGGACGCCTTGAGCGCCGACTGAATCCACTTCTTGGCCACGTCCTTCTTCCGGTCCTCGTCATAGAGTCGCGCCAGGGCGAGGTCGGGCTGAAGGGCGGTCGTGTCGAGCTTCCTGGCCTCTTTGAACTGCTCGAGCGCCTCGGTCTCTTTGTCGAGATGAAACAGCACATTGCCCAGGCGGAAGTGGGCCCCGGCGTTGTCAGGATCGAGCGCGAGCCAGGCGAGCAGTTGCTTCTGCGCGGGCTCCCACTGACGACGAGCCTCCGCGACTGCTGCCGTGCCTGCGTGGGAGCGGATCTCGAAGTCCCGCTTCCGTTTTGGGTTCTCATCGAAGGCGGCCGTGAGCTCGGTCGCCCGATCGAAGAGGACGCCTGAGTCGGTGATCCGAAGCTCCCGAAAGGCCACATCGCCGAGCATGAGGTAGGGCTCCGGATCGCCAGAAAATTTGACCGCCGTGTCCTCGAGCTCCGCGCGGGCCTGGGGGAGCTGGTTGGCACTCAGCCAGAGCATCGCCATCATCACGCCGGGCGGGGGAAGTTTCGGATTGTTGTTCCGTACCCGCTCGAGGATCGCACGGCAGCCATCAATATCTCGGTTTGTGAATCGCTCGATGGCTCCGTTGATCTCCTCATACTCGCTGTCGTCCGAAACCGCCTTGCCGACCAGATTTTTGGCGGTTACCTGAGCCGAGGCAGCAGGGCCATGCATGAGCCCAGCAGTCGCCACAAGCAGAATGAACAAGCAGCGGACGCCGCGGCTGGTGAGACACATGCGCATGAGGGACAGAGCTCCTTGACGTTGGATCGTGATCCCGAAACCGTTTCAGCCTGGTACTCTACCGCTCCATGAAGGCGGCTGCCACTGCCGGGCATCGGAGTGCCTTGGGATGATCCTTGGAGCGGTATTTGAACGGGAGACCCTGGTCATCCCTCGAACTCGCGGGCTCGCGATAGCCCGCGGAGTGGCCGCGGCCACCCTCCTCGGAATCATCGCCACCTCATGGCTGGTCCTGACCGGCTCCCAGACGGTGACCACCGTGGGTGATGCGGCCCGCTTCGGGGCGGCGCTCATGCGGCTCTTGGCCCCACTCCAACTGACGCTGGCCATGCTCGCGTCCACGCTCGTGGCGGTTCTGGCGGTGGGCATGGAGAAGGACCGCCGTACCCTCGAGCTGCTCCTCGTCAGCAGCCTCGGCGAGCCGCAGCTCGTCCTTGGGAAACTTGGTGGCAGCCTCCTGCGAGTGGGGCTTCTCCTCGTGACGGCAGCCCCTCTGTTCGTCCTCGCCTCTCTCTTCGGCGGCGTCACGGGCAGTCAATTGACGCGGCTCTTCGTCGTGACCGCTGCTGCTGCTGCCGCTGCCGCAAGCATCGCGACGGCCGCAGCGTTCTGGCGCGACACCACATTCCAGGCCATCGCGATCACGGGAGCCGCGCTCGTGGCATGGGTCGCGGCTGGAGAAGCCACCGCCGCATTCGCTGGTCCGGCAGCCGCTGGGATCGTCTCGCCCGCGCGGGCAGCGTTCGACGCACTCACGCCGGAGGGCGGCCGCGGCCTCGCCATGTTCCTGGCTCTTTGCGGCGGGCTCGTGACGGTCTCCAGTGGGCTGGCGGTCGCCCTCGTGCGGCGTTGGAACACCGCCACCGAGGTGCGCCGGCCCCGCGCAGCTCACGTCACCTTGAAGCGCCGCGAGGTGTGGGCGAATCCCGTGTTTTGGCGTGAGGTCTGCACGCGAGCCCATGGGCGAGCGATGATCGTGGTGCGGCTTGCGTGGATTGCTCTCTTCGCCGTGGCCGTCGCTGGTCTCGCAGCGGAGGCACGTGCGCCCGTCCCCGATCGGTTTGCCGTGGCGGCGGCGATCGTGCCGATGATGCTCGCGAGCATCCTGGCCGTTGCCGCGCTCGCGGTCACGGCCGTCACTTCGGAGCGGGACCGTGGCACTCTCGACCTGCTGCTGGTGAGCGATCTGGAACCGCGGGAGTTTGTCTGGGGCAAGCTCCTTGGCGTCATGGTGGCAGCACGAGAGATTGTGATTCTCCCGCTCGCCGTGGGCATGGCGCTCGTGCCGCTCGGGCTCGCCACGGCCGAAGAGGCGGCCTATCTCGTGGCCGGTCTGGCGGTCCTCGAGTTTTTCGCAGCGGTCCTTGGCGTCTACGCCGGGCTCTCGCATTCGCTGTCACGGCGGGCGATCGGCGTGACGCTCGGCATCGTGACATTCCTCTCACTCGGCGTGGCCACGGCCATGAGGATCATGGTGGCCTTCGGCGGAAGCTTTGAGCTTCAGCTTGCTCCGTTCCTGGCGGTCATCGTCGGTGGGGGCGTCGGCCTCTATGCCGCACTCTCGGCCCGTAACCCATCGCCGGCCGTGGCTTGGGCATCGGCGCTTCTTCCGACGTTGACCTTCGTTGCCATCACTGGGTTTCTCCAGGGGAGCACGCTTCAGGTCTTTCTCGTGGTGGTGGCGGCGTATGGATTCGCGACGCTCGCGCTGCTCATCCCGTCGATCGCCGCCTTCGATCTGCTCACCGGTCGAAGCGGACACTGAGGCGCGTGGACGAAACGTCGCAAGACGTTTACCGCAGCACCTTGCCGCCCTGCTGCTCGAGCGCTGCGAGTCGGGCGGCTGCCTCGGCGGGAGCATCGCCTGCTGCCAAAGCCTGCCGATAACTCTCGGCCGCATCGGCAGACCGGCCGAGCGCCTCCTGCGCGAGCCCTTCCAAAACGAGCACGCTCGCCGGCAGGTCGCCGGGGCCGTAGGTCTCTCCGAGGATGGCAAGGGTCGCCAGGGCCCGCTGGGGACGATCAAGCTGCCGATAGGCCTCGGCCGTATCGAGGAGGATGGACCGACTCCCTGGCACGATCGCGAGCGCCCTGTGGAAGTCGGCCAGTGCTGGCTCAGGCTGGCCGCGGGCCAGCGCCACGCGGCCTCGGAGATGCCACGCCGCGGCAGACCCTGGATCGAGCCGCACGGCCTGGCTGGCAAGCCGGTCGGCCTCACCAAAAAGCCCGAGATCGAGATACATCCCACCAGCCTCGACGCACAGGGCCGCGTTGTCCGGCGCGAGTGCCAGGGCCTTGTCCATTTGTGTGACCGCTTCGGTCCGCAGGCCGCGCCGCCACAGCACATCGGCGTAATGCTGACGTGCATCGACATCCTGCGGACAGCTCTTCACAGCTTGCTCAAGCAGCCCCTCCGCGCGAATGAGATCGCTGCGATCGGCCGCCGCTAAAGCCTCGTTCGATAGTCGTCGAGCGGCAGCAAGCTCCGGCGTCACCGTGCCACTCCGTGGCACGAGGCTACACCCTGAGCCGCACGACGCGATGAGGATCGCGACGACCAGAACGAGCAGTGATGGGACATGCGAGACGAGCATCGCGGTCAAGCGGCTCCGCGGGGTGCGAAACTTAGCAATCAACGCCAGCCAAGAACAGGGCGAGCCGACAGGAGCACAAGACCGCCGCTGCTCAGTGAGGGCCAAGGCAAGCTGGGCAAGAGGCGTCCCTCGCTTGGCTCCACTGAGATGGCCACGGCCTTGTTTCTTCCCATGACCGGCCCCTACAAGCCGACCACACCACCCGCGTAGCCCCTCGTTCTGCCGCTGTGATCTTCCCATCCTCATCCCATCGATTCCCCGCTCTGCTGCTCGCCGGAGCCGTGCTTGTGGCACCTCTCTTCACAGCCGGTTGCGACGTGAGGGACGAGGAAGCCCGTGGGGGGCAGCGATCCCCTTGGTTCCCGCAGGTTGTGGATCGGCTCGCGGCTCCGAGCCATCGCTCCGTCGAGGCTCCTTCGTCGGGCCGATCGATCGAGTTCATTGACGGCTACGCTGCCGGCTCGCGGCGGGCCGCCGACGGCGGGCTGCCAATGCTCCTCGTCTTTCGGGCTTCCTGGTGCCGCTGGAGCGATGCCTTCGTTGCCGACGCTGGAGGCGAGCCCCAACTTGCCGGACTCGCGGGTCGGGTTGTGTGCGTCGCCATTGATGCGGACCGGGAGCCGGCCACCTGCCGTTCGTTTGGCGTTCACGCATTCCCGACAGCCATCGTCCTCGATCGAGAACGGCGGGAGAGCTTTCGGGCCGCCGGGGCCGATGCCCGGGTAGGCCTAGCCGTCGCCCTCGAGTCGGCCCTCGATGAAACACCCCGTCGCATTGCCGGCCAACCGGTCGACACGAGCCGATAGCCGCGACCATGAGCTAGGATGTTGAATCATGGCTTCGTCAGCTCCCCCCCCTCCCGGTAAGGATGCGCTCCACACGTACCCGTGGTGGAGCCCCCGATTTTGGCACGGCATGCCCATGGGCGTGTGGTGGAAGCTGGTCACCGAACACCGTGGCAAGATCGGGCTCACGAAACTCGGGCTCGCAGCCACGATCTCCACCGCCGCGGCATTCAATTCGTTGGCTGGGCCACTCAGCGAGGCACGATTTCGCCGTCGCCTCCGACAGCCCCCTGCAACACCGCCGCCCGTTTTCATCGTGGGGCACTGGAGGAGCGGCACCACGCTCCTGCACGAGCTCATGATGCTCGACAAGCGGTTCTGCTGTCCTACGACCTACCAGTGCTTCGCGCCCGGCCATTTCCTTTTGACCGAGACGGTTTTCACGCGGGCGCTGTCGTGGATCATGCCGTCCAAGCGGCCGATGGACAACGTGGAAGCAGGCTGGTCGCGGCCTCAGGAGGACGAGTTCGCACTGGCCAACATGGGCGCGCCTTCGCCCTACCGTCGCATGGCCTTCCCAGCCTCGAGCGCGGCCACACCGGTGGCCCTCGACCTTGCGAAACTACCGGCGGCTGACCTGGCGCGGTGGAAGGCCGCGATGCGTCGATTCCTCGTCCGCCTCGCGGTGCGGGACCCGCGTCGACCGGTCCTCAAGAGCCCGCCGCATACCGCGCGGATCGGCATCCTCGCGGAGATGTTTCCCGGGGCTCGGTTCCTCCACGTCGTCCGCGATCCGTTCGTGGTATTCCCTTCGACGGTCCGTCTTTGGCGATCACTCGATGCGGTGCAGGGGCTCCAAGTGGACGATGGCCAGCGGCTCGAGGAGTACGTATTCACCTGCTTCGAGGAGATGTATGCGGCCTTCGAGCGAGACCGACCGAAGCTCGCTCACGGGCAGCTTCACGAGGTGCGGTACGAAGATCTCGTCAGCGATCCCGTGGGCCGGTTGGCTGAGGCTTATGAGGCCCTTGGCCTTGGCGATTTCGCTGCCACGAAGCCCGCCTTCGACGAGCACGCCCGCTCGCGGCAGATGACGAAGTACCGCACCAATACGTACCAGCATGACCCACGTATCGTATCGGAGATAATCCGCCGCTGGCAGCCGTTCCTCGACCGCTACGGCTACCGCCCGCCCGAGGTCGCCGGCGGCTGAGCGTTCCGCTGGTGCTGAAGGAGTCGGATGCGAGGATCGGCCTGGAGGTCTTTGGCCTCCTCGGCATACTCCTGAGGCGTCATCCTGATCCGCCGCTCGAACCGGCGGCGGGCGAGAAGCCACTGGGCAATGGCGAGCATCGCCGCCGCCGCTGCGAGCCACATCACGGCATTCCAGGCAGCCTGCCCTACAGCAGCGGTCTCAGTGGGTGCCGAAAGGAGCCCTGCCAATGGCCGGACTGCAATCGCCGCCACCCCGACGAGCGCGACAAGTGCCGCGGCGTGCCCGAGGATGCCCATGAGCGTGTCGTACGAGATGATCCGCCGGAGGCCCGCCAGGAGACTGATTCGTTGGGGATCCATGGCCGCTCGGCCGGGTTGAAACGATAGGCCATCACATGCCATGCGTACGGCCAGCCCTGCGGCGGCGGAAGCGGCCACGAGACCGAGCGTAGGCATCACCACGGCAAGCGAGACCGGCGATGCAGCCCCACCAAGCATCGCGGAGGCTGCGGCGTCCCGAAACGCGTCTGCTGCGGCCGGGATGGTGGCCCGTGCCCAGGCGGGCGCGAGGAGGAGCGCCATTCCAGCCGAAGCCGCCCAGGCAGGCAGCGCGGCGGAAGGCTCCATCCCAGCGCGGCGGGCTTGCTCGCGCCTGCGAGCCGTCGCGGGGATCGTGTGATCGGAGGAGTCGGACATGTTAGGAATCGCCTACGAACTACGGACGGATGTCAACGAGCCCACGATCAAGAGGACCGCTCGCCAGGGCGGCGAACCCATCCGTCCACGTCGTCGCGGCCTGCAGCATCGCGGCCAGCAGGACGAGCGAGGCCGCGGCCTGAAGCAGCCCCGCTCCCGGAGTGAAACGGATACTCCGCAGACAGATCGCTACAGCCACGTGAAACGTGATGACGGCAGCAACCGCTGGAGCCGCGAGGGACCATGCCAGCTCGAGCGCGGCTGCGGGCGTCGACGACACACTTTCGAACAGACCCGTGAATCCATCGCTTGCCACCGCTCCGACAGGGAACCGGCCGACGCTATCCACGAGACCGGCGACGACGGCAAGATGGCCACCCGCTGCGAGAAACCCGCCGACTGCCAGCCAGGCGGCCAGCCGTGCCACGGTGGCCTCGCCGGTCGCCTCATACGGGCTCACTTCGTCGGCCCAGGACAAGCCCGCCACGCCCGCCGCTCCCGCTGCCCGGCTCGACATCAAGAAGATCGCCTCCGACAGCGGCGTGGCCGTCGAGGCCTACGACACCTACGACAGCGACGAAGAAACGATGGCCGCGGCGCACCGCTTTGCCGCCGGCATCCTCAACCGGCTGGCCGTGATCTGCGAAGCGCAGCCCGGCACCAAGACGCTAGACGCCGGCGCCCTGCGGCGCATGGCGGCGGGTTTGCTGCCGTAGCTGGGTTGGCTGCGCAAGGGTCTCAAGCCGCCAGTCGCTGCGCCATGACCGCGGCCAGGGCCCTGAACTCGGCACTGAGCGCAGGTGACTTCGCGCAGCGTTGCCAGAACAACAGCGCCACGGGCCGGGCGGCGCTTTGCAGGTCGGCGGGTTCGGGCGTGAAAGGCGACAGACCCAGCTCGCCGCTTTGCGGGTCGGGCCGCCAGCGCATCGGCAACAACGACATGCACTTCGGCAACCTCAGTCTGCACGTGGCCTGGGCCGACCTGGCGCACGGCCGCTTCACGCTGGCGCCGGTGTACGA
>ENA-ORBV01000342-ORBV01000342.1-microbial-mat-metagenome-genome-assembly--contig:-NODE-342-length-106315-cov-26.997863_pt1 | contig 106315 bp, 108 predicted proteins | sample MGYA00237777_ERZ505514 | MGnify/ENA primary metagenome ERZ505514 (study PRJEB26160, sample SAMN06269048) | microbial mat metagenome | isolation source: Oligotrophic lake microbial mat | place...
GGCTGCGGATATGTGCGAATCGGAGGTCATCCATCAATATCGTCCGCCGGTACCGATACTTGAATCCCGGCTTCAGCGGTTCAATGGCCTGCGGCGGCTTGCAAGTGCGGTGACGGGTGCCCAGTGCTGCCCGGCAATGACTTGCTCACCCGTGTCGAAACCCTTGGTCCGCCGTGCGGGGCCGGGATCCCGCTTGCTTTCGCAACAGCTACTGTTGCCTTCGGCCATTTGGCTGAAATGAAGGTCGGCGCCAGCATCCGGGCGCGTAAGCTGTCACATTCGAACACAGGACGGGACTTATCATGAAAATCGCAATCATCGGCGCGGGAGTAGTCGGCGTTGCGCTTGGCCGCGTTTGGGAACGCAAGAGCCACGCCATCACCTTTGGCGCGCGTGATGCTGCCAGCGCCAAGGTCAACGGCGCCCTGGCCGCGGTGGCCGGGGCGCAAGCCGCCTCGATCGCTGAGGCGGTGAAGTGGGCCGACGTAGCCGTGCTGGCGACGCCCTGGGGCGGCACCGAGGCCGCGCTCAAGGCAGCCGGCAGTTTCAGCGGCAAGGCTCTGCTCGACGCGACCAATCCGCTCACGCCCGACTATCGCCTGGCCCTCGGGCACGACGGCTCGGGCGGCGAGCAGGTGCAGGCCTGGGCCGCAGACGCGCGGGTGGTGAAAATCTTCAACTCCACCGGTTACGACAACATGGCCGACACCACCTACGCGCAAGGTAAACCGGCGATGATTCACTGCGGCGACGACGCGGCCGCCAAGAAGACTGCTGCCGGCCTTGCCGCCGACCTCGGTTTCGAGGCCATCGATCTCGGCAAGTTGGACCAGGCGCGCTATCTGGAACCCTTTGCAATGGTTTGGATCAAGCTCGCGCTGGCGCAGGGCCTGGGACGCAACATCGCGTTCCAGTTGATGCGCCGCTAAAGGGCGGTGCAGATTCTCGCCCTGTCGCGTCGCCTGCCCGGCGTGTCCGACGCGCAACTGACGCCGCTGGCCACGGCCGCAGCGGCGGCGGCCTTCGCCCTCTACGCGGAAGGCAGCTTCCGCAGCATGCATTTGCTGCCCGATCGTCCTGGCGCAATGGTGGTACCGGAATGCGCGGACCTCGATCAAGCGCGCCAAGTGATGGCCGGCCTGCCGATGGTCAAGGCCGGGCTGATCGACTTCGACTACTCGCGCATGCTGCCTTACACCGCGGTGGCGTCGCTGTTTCGCGACGAGTTCAAGGCCTCTGACCATGCGACAGCCGAGGCGCGAACCGGTCATCGTTAACGCGCCGCCGCGCAAGGCTTCGACAGGGCGTCAATGAGCCAGGAGGCGGTGGCGCAAATGGTGTGCGCCGAGCACGCCAAATGGGGCGCGATCGTCAAGCGCTCGGGCGCGAAAGTCGATTGAGGAGCAGGATGAAATACCTTTGCGCGCCCTGGACGCGGGCGGCGCTCCAGCAACAGTGATCGCGGACGCGATGCGTCGCGCGCCGCGGAAGAAGTTATGGATCAAAGCCCTGCGTCCAACGCGTCGGCTTGGCGTTCGAAATCGTCCGGTCGGCGCTTTTGAAACATCTGAAGGTTTGCAAGCTTCCAGCGCAACGCCGGCAATTCCGAAGCATGGGCACATTGAAGCAACGACCAGTCAGGCCGGGCGCGCGCGAGCCCGCTGAGGAACTGACGTTGCCGGTCGGTCAGTCGCTGGTGCAACGCCGCGCGAAGGCGCGTGCGCGCCTCCAGAAGCGTGTCGAGGTTCACCGGCTCGGTCGTCATCCCCGCAAAATTGTTCCGATATTGGGCATCGATGCTTTTCTCGGGGCCGAATAACACTTCGTGTGTCGGCCGGTTGTGCCCTGCAAGGTAGGGCACGAAACATTCCACCGTGGCGTCGGAAAGGCCGTCTGCCTCGAACATTTGCCACACGTCGAACAAGTCGCGCGGGTGCTGACGATCCATAGCTGCCACCAGCTTGCTGCCGTAGAGTTCAGCCGGCGCCAACACGGGAAGTTCCAGTTCGGCGCTGAACATCGTGGCCGTCTTCGGGGTCAAGGCCCTGCGCTCGGGCGGCAGCACGGTGCCGCGGAACACGGTGTTGACTTCCACCGACCTGGTTCTCGGCGCTTTCAATCAGCAGCTTCGTGTCCTCCCGGTCCTTGTTCGGCACCTGTCGCGCACGCAGTCCGAGACTTGTAACGCGCGCGCAAATCGCCTCCAGTTCGTTTGCAATCTCCGCGAGGGCCTGCTCCCGAGGTGCCTGCCACGACGTATAGACGACGTCGAGATCCACAGACAGCCGCGGCATGTCGCGTATGAAGAGGTTGATGGCAGTGCCGCCTTTGAGCGCGAATGAACTGTTGTCGAAAACATCGGGTGCAACTTGCAACAGCAAGCGCACCGCATCGGCATACACCTTATCCATGCCGCTTCAACGTCATCAGCGTGCCATCCTTGAGGCGCGACATCCAGCGCATTTCGCTGCCTACCGGAAGGGCGGAGCGTCGCAGCATGGCATCGACGTCCACCGCCTTGGTTTCACGGGCCCAAGTGAGGAACAAGCGCACCGCCTTGACGCTGGTACAGCATGTGAGCAGCTTTACCAGTGTGCCCATGCGCAGGTTGCGCAGACCGTCGAAGATGTTGCGCGCCTCTTCGAGGCCCTCACGTGTGCCCACGTCGTACAGCATCTCAAGGACCGCGCGTTCAGGAACGGCGACGCGCAGCCCGGTGATCGCTCCCGGAGGGTTAGTCAGGGTTTGAGTGGGCAATGATCGGTCCGGCCATGCGAACAGCCGGGCGCCGACATAGCGAGCGGGAAATCGCGACGTGAACCACTGCGGAAGCGAAAAACGCACGTCTCCCCAAAGCACCAGTTGTTCGCGCGTTCCCAAATTGTGACGCACGCCTTGCAGGGCAAGCGCACTCTTGCCGGCGAGATGCAAGCCCGGTACTCGGCTTTGCAATAGATTGACGGCGCGGTACGGCTCCAGCGTATCGCCGGGAAAGGCATATATGCCCTGCCCCAGGCGCTCCAGCCAACCGACGCCGGCATAGTAGGCGGCCAGTTTGGAGGACACGCCGAGCCGTCCGAGCGCGGCGAGGTCGAACGGCGTCGCCCGAGGTAATTCGGTCTGTACTCGCTTGATTAAAGATCGCTCTGAGGTTCGCATGGAACGTGAAAAATAGCACAATGTCGAATCAAATCATTCAATACGATTGAAAAAGGAGATGAACTTACCATTGAATATGAATCGTACTACAATATTCAATCAAAACCGTATCGACGCTTATGGCCCTGCCCGCTTTGGGTAGGCCAATCGCTATTGCCGATGAGGGATATCAGCGCAGCCGGGGCGTCATGCCAGCCAAGGGCGCATGCTCCCGCCTGCGACACCAAGCGTGGTGGTTCAAGCGCCGGCATCGGTCGGCGCGCGCCACCAACCGGAGCCGCGGCCGGCGCCGCGCCTGAGCGAACACAGCGCGAACATCCTTGCCGAAGCAGGGCTGTCCGCAGCGTAAACGCATGCACCGCTGGCCCCGGGCGCGATACGCCAGGCCGAATGAATCTCGACTTGTCGCCGGCCGAAGAGGTGTTTGGCGGCGAAGTGCGCGAGTTCATCGCACGCGAGCTTCCACATGACATTCGCGCGACACCGAGGCGCAAAAGAGCACCGTTTTGCCGCGCTTTCTCTACAGCACCGAGTGGTGGTGCCAGGGCTATTCCGACCGGCTGGGTCACCCATCAGCACAACCCCGTTCTCAAGGCGATGGAGGTACCGAAGTGAGGCAGACGCCGTCGCGCGGCTACTTCCCCGGCAGCGCCACCTGACCCAGCGGCACCGCCGTCACGCTGTTCTGCGGCGAGCCGTCGATCAGCCTGTCCGAGTAGGTGAGGTACACCAGCACGTTGCGCTTGCGGTCGACCATTCGAACCACGCGCAATTTTTTGAAGAGCAACGACATGCGCTCGTTGAACATCTCTTCCTGCGGCTCGGGGGCCTTGCCAATGAAGGAGATCGGGCCGACCTGGCGACAGGCGATCGACGCCTCGGCACGGTCTTCAGCCAGGCCCAGCGTACCCTTCACGCCGCCGGTTTTGGCGCGCGAGACGTAACAGGTCACGCCATTGACCTTGGGATCGTCGTAAGCCTCGACCACCACCTTGTGGTTGGCGCCGATGAGGACAAACGCGGTGGACACCTGACCCACCTCTTCGGCGCCTGCGCAGGCGGCGTGGGCTACGCACAGCAGAACGGCAAAACGTATTCTCATGATGACCTCAAAAGCGCTCGACCCAGGGCCGCACTTCGATCTCCCAGGTCCAGGCGTCGCGCGGCTGCCGGATCAGGTGCATGTAGGTCTCGGCGATCGCCTCGGGGGTGAGCAGGCTGTCCGGGTTTTGCGTTGGAACAGGCCGTGCGGACGAGGCGATGCCGCCATCGATCACCACATGTGCGACGTGAATGCCCTGCGGCGCCAGTTCGCGCGCCATGCTTTGGGCCAACCCGCGCAGGGCGAACTTGCCCATTGCGAAGGTTGCCGACAGCGCATAACCCTTCACGCTGGCGGAGGCGCCGGTGAATACGATGGTGCCGCCCCCGGCCGCGAGCATGCGCCGGGTCGCCGCCTGCCCGACCAGGAAGCCGCCAAAGGCGGTAATGGCAATCGCATCGCGTACCTCGACGGGGTCGAGATCGACCAACGGTCCGCGCTGTCGCGCGCTAGGGTTGTACACGACCACCGAGGGCGGATTCGCATCGAGTGCGGTGAACATGCTCTCGACATCCTGCGGACTGGATACGTCGCAGCGGACCGCGGTGGCGCCGGTTTCACGACACAGGTCGGCGAGCTTTTCGGTGTTGCGCGCCGCCAGGACACAGCGGTAGCCATCCTTGGCTAAGGTGCGTGCGAGCGCCGCGCTCAGGCCGTTGCCGACGCCGACAATCAATGCATTCTTGTTCATGGGGGTTCTCGGGGAATGTGGCACTGGTTGGAAGGAACTGCGATTCGCCTGACCGGCCGACTGCCTGCTGGCGCGGGCAAGTGCGCATGGTACCGAACCGCCGAGGTCTGTGGGTGGCCCGATTGATCGCGCACCTGCTTCTGGACGTGGGCCTCCCCGGTGCGATGTCCCATCAGACCGGGGATTGTCGTTGGCGCGCAGCGACGCTATCCTTGCGGATTCGACCTCTTTGGAAGACAGCGATGCCAGCAAATCTTGAACAACCGGCGGCGTCCTTGCGGACTGCGGAGTAGCAACGCAAGCCGATCGCGCCGTTCTACGATGCGATGCGATGCGATGCGATGCGATCGGACCGGCCGATGCCGAAACGGCCTATGCGATCCAGTACATCAACACCAGGGCCGCCCTTGCGGCCGGCCGCCGCCTGATCGGGCGCAAGATCGGCCTGGCCGCAAGCGCGGTGCAACAGCAGCTCGGCGTCGACCAGCCTGACTACGGCATGCCGTATGCCTTCATGCTGGTTGGCAACGGCGCGGCCATCGCATCGTCGCGGGTGATCCAGCCGCGGGTGGAAGCCGAAGTCGCGCTGGTGCTCGGGTGCGACCTGGCGAACGCTGATGCCAGTGTGGCGGACGTGATACGCGCGCTCGCCTACTGCCTGCCTATCGCAAGCGCTTGTCGCGCGCGGCGCTGGCGGGTTTTCCGCCGCCGCGTGCGGACTGGTCGGTCCCGCAGCCGAGTGCAGTTGCGAAAAACAGGCTCACGCAATGAGAATTCTGCGCAAGCAGGGCGTGGAACGCTTGCCTGACCTGCGCATCGAACCCGCCGAGCGCTCCGCCGCCAGCCGGGCCCTGGACTAGGTGATCACGATGAGCAACCTGGCTGCGGTGATCCGCGCCCATCCGGAATACCGCGCGCCGAGCGCGATGATCGAGGCCATCCGGGCCGTTGTCGGCCTGCATGGCAACATGACCGGCAAGCCGCTCAATTGACGTGGAGATCGCAATGTATAACGCCGTTCCACCGGGTTTTGGTCCGATATTCCGCAGCAGCCCGCTGCTCGACGCACTGGGCTCGTTCTACAGCCGGGGCGAAGGGAAAACGCTCGAAGTCGGCCTGTTGGTCACCGAGCGCCACACCAATGCGCGTGGCGGTGTCCATGGCGGTGTGCTGGCCACACTGGCAGACATCGGCATGGGCTACCTAATGGCCTATGGCAACGACCCGCCGCGCCGGCTCACCACCGCCAGCCTCAACATCGATTACACCGGCACAGCCAAGGTGGGCGACTGGATAGCAATCGAGATGGATGCGCCGCGCGTGGGCCGGCAACTGGCATTCGCCAACGCGCGCCTGATGTCGGTGGACCGACAGGTGGCAAGAGCAAGTGCGGTCTTCGCGGTGGTGCAGGGCTAATCCGCCCTGCGCACCAGCAGCCGTAGCAGGTGCTGCACGCCTGGGTGAGGCGCCGGTGACGGATAATCGCAATACTGGTACAGAAGTCGTCGCGCTTTCCGACCTCAAGCACTGCATCTTGCGTACTCAAAACCCCTCAACGCAGCCGACATGGCGCTGATCAATCGTTTCATCAAAGGCGTCTTCGGCGCCGCGCCGGAGAAAGCTGCGGAACCGGACCCGACCGCGCCGCGCACCTTCGAAGAGCAGGTGTATGTCGCGGTCGTGATGGAAAACGATGTCTGTTACGACGTCGGTGCGAATATCGGCGTGGTCTCGCTCCTGCTTTCGCGTCTGGTGGGTCGCGCGGGCCTGGTAGTCGCTTTCGAGCCGGTGATACTGCTCTACACTTATCTGTGCACATGCGTGCAGGCGCCGGTCGATCCGCGCGCCACCATCATCACACTGCAGATCGGCCTTGCGGACACGGAAATGTCGGCAACGGTCCAGGTGCCGACCGGCCTGCTCCAGATGGGATCGCTGGCGCCGTCGCAAGTGTGGTCGGAGATCCTGGATGGCGTCGACATCCGCTCCTATCCGTGTCGCTTCACCACCCTTGACGTGTTCGTCCAGACCTCGGGCATCGCCCGGCCCGACTTCATCAAGATCGATGTCGAAGGCGCAGAATTGCTGGTCCTGCGCGGCGCCGAGACCATGTTCCGGGAGGGGCATCGCCCGTTGCTGCTGCTGGAGCTGTTCGGCCCCTGGGAGCAGGCGTTCGGATATGTTCCGTGGGACGTGCTGTCGCTGCTCATGACCCATGGCTACCGTTTTCTGTTTCTTTGCCCGCAAGGCCTGGTCGAACATGTGCCGACCGCGGAAATGCCATTGCCGCCCGAATACGAGGGGAGCAACAACGTCTTGGCCTATTGCGCGGAAGTTCACGCGCACAGGATCGAGGCCGCCGCCGGGTTGCGGGCGGGCGGCGCGACCCGGCGCATGCCGATGAACGCGGAGGCGCCGTCGCTCGTTTCGCGTTGACTCGCCGCCTTGCCGGCGCAAGGCGCACTACCATGCGGGTCCGCCGATTTCTCGGTTGGCCAGCAGGCATCCGCATGACCGAAGATTCCGAAACGCCCGCCGCGTGTGAACCCGGCCGCGACCCGCGCACCCGGGATCCGGGCCTGTGGCGCGTCAATGGCTGGACCGCGCGCGCGATCAAGAACATCGACGACGAGCGCTGGCGGTCGAAGTGATCAAGGACGGCGAACCCGAAAGCGGCGTAGCTCAAGCCACAAGCGGCGCCGCCCCAGTCTTCAGGCGCGGCGTCTGCGCGCCAGGCCGGCGGCGGTCAATGCGGCCAGCAGCAAGGCTACGCCCGCCGGTTCATCGACAGCCTGAGCTGTCAGCGTGAAGGTGTCGCCTGCGGCAAGCCCGTTCAGGTTGATGATCCAGTCGGACAGCCCGGACAATGCGAACGGATTGCCGAGGTACATCTCGGTGGTCGGCGGCAGCAACTCGATCACCCGGTTGCCGCCCGAGCCGGCGGCCGACGGGCTCGCGCCTTCGAGGGTTGCGATGCTGCCGGTTACGAAGGTGGCGCCGGAATCCAGCGACAACAGCAGGTTGTAGAGGAAATTGATCGGGCTTAGCGCTCTCGTAGCGGATCGACTCGCCGCGATCCCGGCGCAGCGCCACATCGCGCGCCATCAGGCGCGCACTTGACGCCGGCGGAAGCAGCGGTACTTGAAATCACGTTCTTGAAATCACGCCAAATTGCCGTTGAGAAACTGGCGACCCGACTTCAGACCTCGGCCGCTGCCTTGACCCGCCGCATCGCCAGGCAGCCTGCTACGTCTGGGCGCTGCTGCTGCCGCACATCTACGACGGGCTGCCCCTGCTGTGTCACAGGTACGGTGGCGCGATGCGGATCATCGCCTTCACCACCGGGGGGCCGGTGATCCGGGCGATTCTTTGCCACCTGCGCGGCCCACGTCCGCCGCCTAAGTGGGCACTGGCAAAGACAACGGGCATGCCGGGGCAGGATTCGCAGGCTCCGTCAGCGCTACTTTCAAGATCGGCCACGACCCAAACGCAAGACTTGTTGCGAAAGCGGCTTTGAATTTCCCATCCTGGTTGCGCTGACGCCCGGCAGGGCGCACTTACTTGGAAGGGGAGCGTGGCAAGAGCGGGCGCTGAGTCTGCGCCGGCGGCGGGGTCGTGGCTACTCCAGTTTCAGCCCGATGCTCTTGATCAGGGCGCCCCAGTTGCGGGCTTCGTCGGGCAAGCCGGCAGCAAACTCGGCCGGTGTCGATCCAACCGGAATCAATCCGGCCTCGCGCAAGCGGCTTTGCGCTTCGGGCGCAGCCATTGCCAGCCGAAATTCGGAAGCCAGCCGTTGAACGGCCACCTCCGGCGTGCCGCGCGGTGCCACCAGGCCCCACCAGCTGCGTGGAATCTCGCGCTGCAAGCTGGCAAAGCCGGCCTCGGCGAAGGTGGGCACATTGGGCAGGCCGTCTGCCCGTTGCGCTGCGGCTATGGCCAGTGGACGAACCAGGCCCCCGGAAATTTGTCCGCGCAATGAAGCATGGGCGATCAGCATGAACTGCACTTCATTGGCGATCAGTGCGGTGGCGGCCGCATTGCCCCCTTTATAGGGCACGTGCACAACGCTGATGCCGGCAGCCCGCGCCAGCAGTTCGGCTGCCAGATGGGGCGGCGTGGCTGCTCCCGGGGAACCGAAGTTCACCTTGCCGGGATTGGCTTTGGCGTGATCGATGAATTCGCGCAGGGACTGCACCGGATGCCTGGCGCTTACCGAAAGCACCAACGGCACATCGACCAGCATGGTCACAGGCGTGAAATCCCGCAAAGGGTCGAATGGCATGTTGGCGAACAAGAACTGGTTGATCACCATGGTGTTGGAGGGCGCCACAGCAATGGTGTAGCCATCCGCCACCGCCTGCTGGACCGCCTGCATGCCGACATTGCCGCCGGCACCGGGCCGGTATTCGACCACAATTTTTTGCCCAAGCTTCGCTTCCACGGCTGGGCGTGTAGCAGTGAGAACTGTATCGACGAGGCCGCCTTGGCCAAATGGGACGATGAAGCGAATCGGCCTGTTCGGCCAGTCCTGCGCCAGGGCAGGCCCGGCAAGCAGAAGCAAGGCTCCCAGCAGCCAGCGACCAGAGCGACGCAGAAGCTGTGCTTCGCAGCCGGCTTGCGGAATGGATTTCATGCCTTCACCTCAGGTTGCCGTCTTTCAGAACTTCGGGAATATCTGCCGCTCTGCAAGCCAGGCCGACATCTTCATGCGCTCGTTGCGAGGTGCCGTGCGGAACGCTTCATGAAACTCCTTGTTAGGCCAGGTGTGGGTGGAGGTTTGTGCCATGCGAGTCACCACCTGATCGGGCGTCACGTTGAAGGTCATGAAATCCTTGGCCAGCACCAAAGGCCCATCGTAATGCTTGCGCACGGCAGCTTCGCAGCCGGGCGCCGTGTCGTAGTCATTGTAAAAATGGAAGCCAACAGCCAAGCGTGGCGCACACAGTGCGAACACCTTGCCGGCTTCAGCCGGATCCGAGTGTGCGATGGTGCAAATGCCGCGCGCGCTTTGTTCATCGTAGCCGGCCTTTTCCATCATCACCTCGACGCGGTCGAAGGTCTCGTGGATCAGCACGTCCACCCCTCGGGCGTTGTCCACCATGAAGTAGCTGGGGGTGGTGTCACCGGAATAGACAACCGACAAGCCGTTCCATTCAAGCTTGAGGCTGACCGGGCCGTCGTAGATATGTACTGCCGGAAAGCTGGTGATGGTGACACCGTTCTTCTGGTAGATGACATGGGTCTTTGAATAGTCGAACTCATGCACGTCGATCTGCGAGCCCGCCGCCGGCAGGTAACCCTGGCGCGTATCCTCGTCCCAGCGGTAGGACTTGCGCTGGTGCTCGACGAAGTGCCCCATGCCGTATTCGGGGATCGGTCCGGAGGGCCCGTAGACCTGCAGAGGATGCAGGCAGCCGCCTGACCAGCTGCCCTGACGGATCTGCATGAAATCGCCGACATGGTCGGTGTGCAAGTGGGTAGCAAAGTAGGCGGTGATGGTGGTGTAGGGAATCTCCAGTCCGGCGAAGTTCATCTGCGTGCCGAAGCCGAAATCGAACATGAACTTGTCGCCATTGCCAAGCTCGATCAGCCAGCCGGCGTTGGCCTGCGCGCGTCGCAGGTAGGGGCGGCCGGTACCGAGCGCCACAATGCGGATTTCGTCCGCCGCCAATGTTTCGGTGTTGGGGAAATACTGTTCGCGGTATTTGCGCAAAGCCATCGTCAGCGTCGCTTTCTAGAACTTGGGGAAAATCTGCTTGTCGGCCAGCCAGCGCGACATCTTCATGCGCTCCTTGCGTTCGGCGGAACGAAACTGGTCATGGTGTTCCTTGTTCGGCCAGACGCTGTCAGCCGTTACCGTCATCCGCGTGACGATCTGCTGCTTCGTTACGTTGAACACCATCAGGTCCTTGGCCAAGGCCAGCGGCCCTTGGTAGCGGGTGCGGATTTGCCGCTCCATCTCGGCGGCGGTATCAAAGTCGTTGAAAAAATGGAACGCCACCGCCAGGCGCGGTGCGCATAGTTCGAACACACGCGCGGCTTCGGCCGGATCCGAATGGGCGATGGTGCCGATGCCGCGGGCGGTGCGCTCGTCATAGCCTGAGCGCTCCATCAACTGTGGCACGGTGTTGAAAGTCTCGTGCACCAGTACGTCAACGCCGCTCGCATTTTCGGGCATGAAGTAGCTTGGCGTGGTGTCACCCGAGTAGACAAAGGACAGTCCGTTCCAGTCCAGCCGCAGGCTCACCGGTCCGTCATAAATATGCACCGCCGGGAAGCTGGTGATGGTAACGCCGTTCTTTTCATAGACCACATGGCTTCGGGAATAGTCGAATTCATGCACGTTGATCTCGGCCCCAACGGCGGGCAGGAAGCCGACCCGGGTATCGGTGTCCCAGGCGTAAGACTCACGCTGCTTCTCGACGAAATGGGCAAAGCCGTACTTTTTTTCCGGCCCCGACGGCCCGTACACTTCGAGCGGCACGGTGCGCCCGCCGGCCCAGCTGCCGATCCAGATCTGCGCAAAGTCGCCGACATGGTCCGTATGCAGGTGGGTGGTGAAGTAGGCGGTCATGTCCTGATACGCAATCTCGAGCGCGGCGAAGCGCATCTGGGTGCCGAAGCCGAAATCGAACATGAACTTGTCACCGTTGCCAAGCTCGATCAGCCAGCCCGCGTTGGCTTGCGAGGGTCGCAGGAACGGGCGGCCGGTGCCGAGCGCAACGATGCGCATTTCATCCGGCGCCAAAGGCTCGGTGTTGGGAAAGTAATGGTCGCGGTACATTTGTCGGCACTCCCGAAACGGAAAACCCTTGCATCCTAGTGCCGGCTCTCATATCCATCCAATGCTATTTCATCATGTGATGATATAGTTTTTGGTATGGCCAAAAGTGCTGCGCCTGTGTTCGCCTCCGGACCTGACCAGGTGCGCGACACCTTGGCCGTTCGCACCAAGTCCCGTCAGATTGCGCTGGCATTGAGCATTGGCGAGACGCGCAACTTGCGGCAGGCGGCTGAACGGCTGCACATGACGCAACCGGGCGCGACCCGCATGCTGCAAGACCTGGAGCGCGTACTTGGGGTTCGCCTGTTTGACCGTACCACGAAGGGCATGATACCGACGGCGGCGGGGGAAGTGGTGCTTGCGCACCTGCGCCGCGCGGCCAGTGATATCAATGCGATTTCGCATGACCTTGCCGTGCTTCAAAGTGGCGCCAGCGGAAGGGTGCGAATCGGCGTTCTCGGGTCCATGGCTTCGTTGTTGTTGCCGCGCAGCATCTCGGCATTGAAGGCACGTGCACCCTACGTCACCGTAGAGATCACCGAAGGTACGCACGATGTGCTCATTGCGGGCTTGCGCTCCGGCGCGCTGGATGCGGCGGTGGTGCGCGCGTTGACCGACTTGCAGGCCTCTGATTTGCGATTCGAGTTGCTGTTGACGGAGCGCTTCCTGGTGGTTACGGACGCGCGTCAGCGTTTTGGGGCAAAGCCGCTTGATTTGGCGCAGTTGGTCGATCGGCCCTGGATTCTGCCGCCACATGGCGTACCGGTCAGGCAAAGGCTTGATGCCGCGTTCATGGCCAGCGCCGGCAGGGTGCCAGTGGACGTGATTGAATCGGCATCGATCCTGGTCAACCAGCAGTTGCTGGACGAAGGCGGGCGCTTCGCGATGATGCCCGAGCATGTGGCACGCCACTATCAGAAGTTGGGGTTGGTTTCGGTAATCAAGGTGCGCCTGCCGGAAATCAGCGGGCAGCTGACGCTGGTCGCCCTCGCGTACCGCGAGACCATGCCGGCGGTCTCCGCCTTCCTTGAAGATGTGCGCGCTGTGGCCCACAAGCTTGAACGCTTCCATCGATAGGCGTGCCGCCGGGCCGGCGTTCGGTCGGAGCAGGCCGGTGAAATGTCACTGCACCAGGAAATGTCCGTGAAGCCCGGCTTTTTCACCATGCCGCTGCACCCGTCTGGGCGCAACTACCTCGAAACGCTCAAGGAAGACCGCGAAGCCATCATCATGGCCGAGCGCCTGGGCTACATCGAGGCCTATGTCGGGGTGCACACCACTGACCTGGTCGAGACCATTCCATCGTGCCCGATGTTTCTCTCGACTCGGGTGCATGCCACGTCCAGGATCAAGTTGGGCACGGGCACGCTCAACCCGCCGAACGGCCATCAGGCCGCCTGCGCCGCCAATGTCGCCATGCTCGACAACCTGGACGAGGGCTGCTTCATCGTTGGCATCGGCCCGGGCGGACTGCGCTGCGACATGGACGCCTTCGAAAACCTCGACCGCGACCGCAAGGCGATGCTCCACGACTGCATCATCCTCATGATCGCCATCTGGACCGGCGAGGCGCCGTACGGCCTGAAGGGCCGGTTCTGGAACATCTCGACCCAGCGCACCCTGATCACCGAGATCGGCCAGGCGAGCGTTCTCAAGACTTTCCAGTGTCCGCACCCACCGATGGTCATCACGGCGGTAGAGCCGTTCTCGGCCGGGGGCGCGGCGGCGGCAGCGCGCGGCTGGGAGCCGATTTCCGCCAATTTCCTGTTGCCGCAGTGATCGGAGCTTGAGGCCGATGCTATAGTTTTCGCTTTGCAGCAAGCTGAAAGCCGACCAAATGCGTCCATCAGACGCTGTCAAAGCGAAGCGTGGTGAAATCCTGGCGCTAGCCCGCGACGCAGGCGCGCTGGGTGTTCGCGTTTTTGGTTCCGTCGCCCGCGGCGAGGATACGGCTTCATCCGACCTGGATCTGTTGATCAGTCCCGGACCGCAAATGTCGCTGTTCGAATTTGCCGGGCTACGCATCGACATGGAAAAGCTACTGGGAGTACGCGTCGACCTGGTCAGCGAAGGCGGTCTGCATCCACTGCTGCGTTCGCGGGTTCTAGCCGAAGCCCGACCGTTGTGAAGCGACCGGATCGACTGTTCCTGAGCGACATACTCATGGATTGATCGGGTGGCGGAGTTCATCGCCCCGGGACGCGAATCGTTTCTGAACGACGTAAAGACGCAGGACGCCGTTATCCGCCGCATCGAAGTCATTGGGGAAGCAGCGCGTCGCCTGAGTGACGAATTGCGAAGCGGACATGGCGAACTGCCATGGTCGCGCATCATCGGAATGCGAAACGAATTGGCGCACGGCTACTTTTCGGTCGACCTGAATATCATATGGATTGCCGCAGCAGAACGGCTCCCGGCCATGCGCCAGCCTGTTCAAGCGATCCTTGATGACCTCGATGCTTGATCGACGCGGCTAGCAGCCTGTCGGGCTTGGGGAGCGTCGGTGAGCAAATCGGCCGCAGCGGTTCATTTTTCACCGCCTTCTTGCCCGATAGCCGGGCTATGGCGCGACGAATGTGGCAAAAACTGTCCTCGACGGGGCCAATTTTCGCTTTCGACGCATCAAATCCAACAGGCTGATAGAGCGCGCGGCTGTATTTGTGCCCGCGGACGCAGTTTCCGAAAAAGGGCATCGATCGGCCGGGCGTTGACCCGCGGGTGCGCCCGATCGCGAGGAGCGGCCCTCAAGCACCTCGCTTTCGGACTTGTCAATCGGCCGACGGCGACCGCTTGTCAGATGCCGTAGCCGCACCACCTCGCATGCTACTGGCATGACGCTGGTGTCATGTGGGCATGTCATTGGCATGCAGCCTTGCCAAAGACCACGGGGATTTCGTCACTTTTTGGGGGCATGGTGGTTTGCCAGCCCGTAAAAAGCTTATATAGTCCTACGTCGGGCATCAATGGGGGCTGATGTTGGTTGCACCGGCGCGGCGCGCCTGGCCATCGGGCGCGTTTGCGGGGAGATGCAATTGCTGCGCAAGGACGACTTTGCCTGGCTGCTCGGCAGCCTGTGCCGGGTGTTGCGGCTGCCATACGACGCCCGACTGGCCGAACAGGCGTTTCCGCCCCCCTATGACCATGCCAGGCTGTTGGTCGCGATTGCCGGGTTGGGCATGCGTGCCGGTGCCGTCGATAGCAGACCTGATGCCGCGACACCCATGCCATGCGTGGCCTTTCTGCGTGATTCCACCAGCGTCGCGGCTGCTGCAGCCGGCGCAGCCGCGCATGCCGATTCGGCCGCGATCGCCGCTGCAGGCGCGGCTGCGACCCTGCTACCGGTGCTGGTGTTCAAGGCCGACGCCGAGCGTGTCTTGTACTTTGCGCCGCGCAGCAACGAGGCGACGATCGCCTCGCATGCGGAATTCGCGCAGCGTTTTGAGCCCGGCATCCTGCTGGTGACCTCCGCAGCCGCAGCGGAGGTGATCGATGATGAAGGCCAGCCGTTGGTGCGGCCCAGGTTCGGGTTCCGCTGGTTTGTGCCGGAGCTCCTGAAGCACAAGGGCATCTGGCGCGAGGTGCTGCTGGCCAGCCTGGCGATTCAGCTGGTCGGTTTGGCCACGCCGCTTTTCACCCAGGTGATCATCGACAAGGTGGTGGTGCACCAGACCCGGAGCACCCTGTGGGCGGTGGGCGTGGCGCTGGCCATGTTCATGCTGTTTTCCGCGCTGATGACCTGGATGCGCCAGTACCTGGTGCTGCATACCGGCAACCGCATCGATGCGGTGCTGGGGCAAGACGTGTTTCGGCACCTGTTGCGCTTGCCGTTGCCCTACTTCGAAAAGCGCCCCACCGGCACCCTGGTGGCACGCCTGCAGGGGATTGAGCACATTCGCCAGTTTGTGGCCGGCGCGGCCGTGACGCTGTTGCTCGACTGCCCGTTTTTGTTGATTTTTCTGGCGGTGATGTTCTGGTATTCGTGGCAGCTCACCGTGATCGCGCTGGCGGCGATGACCCTGATTGCCGGCTTGTCGCTGGCGGTCACTCCGGTGTTCCGCGCGCGCCTGGACCAGCAGTTTCTGCACGGCGCGCGCGCCCAGGCCTTTGTGACCGAATACGTGAGCGGCATGCAAACGGTGAAAAGCCTGCAAATGGAACCGGTGCTGGAAGATCGCTATGGTGATTTTCTGGCGCGCTACCTGGCCGCCGGGTTCGCCACGCGGCAACTGGCCAACACCTACGGCACCTTCGCTAACGCGCTGGAGCAGGCGATGACGCTGGCCATCCTGGTATTCGGTGCGCTTCTGGTGATCGACGCGGCGAACGGCGCGCAGGCTGGCGGCACGCCGTTCACCATCGGCATGCTGGTGGCGTTTCAGATGTTCGCTTCGCGCATGAGCCAGCCCTTGCTGCGCCTGGTGGGCCTGTGGCAGGAGTTTCAGCAGGCCAGTGTGAGCGTCAAGCGCCTGGGCGACGTGATGGACATGCCGGCGGAAAACCATAGCCTGGCACCGCGGCGCGTCGATAGCGAGGGCCCGCGTGGGCAGGTCGAGGTGAGCGGTTTGAGCTTTCGCTACAGCGCTGCCCATCCGTGGCTTTACCGCAATCTCGACATGCTGTTCGCGCCGGGTGAGCTTGCGGTGGTGACCGGGCCTTCGGGCTGCGGCAAAAGCACCTTGGCCAAGTTGATGCAGGGGTTCTACCCGCCGGCCGATGGGCGCATTCGCATCGACGGTGCCGATATCGGCCAGATGAGCGCCAATGAATTGCGCAGCGCCTTCGGGGTGGTGCCGCAGGAGACCACCTTGTTTTCAGGCACGGTGGTCGACAACCTGCTCCTGGCCAACCCCGCCGCCAGCTTTGACGATGTGGTGTTCGCCTGCCGCCAGGCCGAGATTCATGAGGTGATACAGCAGTTGCCGCAGGGCTATCAAACGCACCTGGGCGAACGCGGTGTCGGCCTCTCCGGCGGGCAGCGCCAGCGCATCGCCATCGCACGCGCCTTGCTCAAGCGCCCCAAGGTGTTGATTTTCGACGAGGCGACCTCTGGCCTGGATAGCGAAACCGCCGAGCAATTCGCGCGCACGGTCAATCAGTTGAAGGGCACGGTGACGATTGTGTTCATCGCACATGCCTTGCCGCGCGGCCTGCAGGTGGAGCGGGTGTTTCAGTTGGGCGGCGTCGATGGCGGCCTGCGCGCCGACAGTGAAGGCGCGGTCGGCGCTGCGCTGCAACCGGTGGCTGTGCAAGCGGTCAAAGGCGCTTGCTCCACATGACAAGCCTGCATGCCACCCAGGCAGCCCTAGCGCCGCGCAACGCAGTGCCAATGCGGCCATGCCACAAAGCGGAGGCAGCGTGGCAAGAATCCTGATCGCCTGGGAACTGGGCGCCAACCTCGGGCACCTGCTGCGCCAGATGATGATCGCGCGCGTTCAAGCTCGCATGATGCGGCGCATCGGTCGATCCGCAGCTTTCGTGCCCCTTGTGACATGCGCACGGCGGGAACGCAAGTCGGGTGCGCCAGTTGCTCGTGCCGCCAAAGGATTCCGCCGATGACGCAAGCCGTCGAATCCCGCCTTGGCACACACATGAGCGCTCCTCGCCGGCCGCCCGAAAACAGCGCTCACTCTGCCCTGGGGCGGATGTCACACAGCGTCAGGAGGGTAGTCCAATGAACGCCGATCCGCGCGACTTCCAGCCGCTCCTGATTCGCCTGCAGGAAGCCGCGCCCAACCCGCTGGGGCGCAAGTTGCTGTGGGCGGTACTGGGGTTCGTGGCCCTGATCCTGGCATGGAGTTTTCTGGGCCGGCTTGATATCGTCGCGGTGGCCGATGGCAAGCTGGTACCGTCGTCGTATCTCAAGATCGTGCAGCCAACCGAGGCCGGCGTGGTCAAGGAAATCCTGGTGCGCGAGGGCGAAGCGGTGCGCGCCGGGCAGGTGTTGATGCGCATGGATGCGGCCCTGTCGGAATCGGATTTGCGCAGCATCGGTGCCGAGCATCAGGCACGCCGCCTGGCCCTGCGGCGCATCGACGCGCAGCTCGCCGGGCGGCCGCTGGCGCGCGCGGACGGCGATTCGGCCGCAGCCTACGCCAAGGTACAGGCACAGTTCACGGCCAACAAGACCGCTTACGAATCGGCGCTGGCGCAGGAGCGTTCGGCGCGCGCCAAGGCGGTGCATGAATTGGCCGCCGCCACTGAGGTGCGCTCCAAACTCCGGCAGATCCTGCCGCACTACCGCGAGCAGGAAGCGGCCTACGGCAAGCTGGTGCAGGATGGCTTCGCCGGCAAGATCCTTTACACCGACAAGCAGCGCGAACGCATCGAGAAAGAGCAGGATCTACTGGCCCAGGAAGCCGCGATCCTCTCGGCGCGCGCCTCCATCGAGCAATCCGATCGGCGCATCGCACAGATCACTGCGGATTACCGCAAGCAACTCGAAACCGAACGCGCCGAGATCGCGCCAATGGCCGAGCGCGCCGCGCAGGAACTGCAGAAGCAGGAACACCGGCATCGCCTCCTGGAACTGAAAGCGCCGCAGGAAGGCGTGGTCAAGGATCTGGCCACCCACACCGTGGGCACGGTGGCCAGCCCGGGCACCATCCTGATGACCTTAGTGCCGATGGAAGAGGCGCTGCGTGCCGAGGTGTGGGTGCGCAACGACGACGTCGGCTTCGTGCAGCCGGGGCAACGTGTGCGCTTGAAGCTTGCCACCTTCATGTTCCAGAAGTACGGGTTCGTCGAGGGCCGTGTGCTCCGCGTCAGTGCGGATGCAGCCGAGCAGGGCGGCGACGCGCAGGCGGCGGCCGCCTCGCGCGGGCGTGCCGCCTCGCCTTTGGCCTACAAGACGCTAATCAGCCTCGACGCACAGTCGCTTGAGCACGACGGGCGCCATTTGAAGTTGGCGCCGGGCATGCAGGTGGCGGCCGAAGTGCACCTGGGTACCCGCAGCGCGATCGAATACCTGTTGTCGCCAGTGCAAAAGGCCTGGCATGAGGCGGCGCGCGAGCGTTGAGGGGGGCCGGGATCGCAGTCTTGGGCGATTGTCGGCAATGGATCGGCTTGGCAACTTGCGAACGGCGCGGCCCAAGCGGCCCGCCGCCACCATAGCTATGGCGCAGGAGCCGGGTGTTCGAACGTTGCGCCAATTCCCGGCACCACAGCACTCGCGCAACCGCGCGGCGATGCGGTACGGTAAAGTGACGGCCAACCCGCCAATCGCAGCGCGCTGGTTCGCAGGCCGCCGCTTCAGCCCAACCCCCACGCCGGAATCCGCCATGAATCCCCTGCAGAATGTCAAATTGTCCATGCTCGACCTGGTCGCCGTACGCGAGGGCGGCACGGTGGCCGACGCCCTCAAGATCGCGCTGCGTACGGCCCAGCATGCCGAGTCACTCGGCTTCATGCGCTACTGGGTGGCGGAGCACCACAACATGTCGGGCATTGCCAGCTCGGCCACGGCGGTGATCGTGGGGCACATTGCTGCCGGCACGCGCAGCATGCGCGTGGGCTCGGGTGGCATCATGCTGCCCAATCACGCCCCGCTGGTGGTGGCCGAGGCCTTCGGCACCTTAGCCGAGCTGTATCCCGACCGCATCGACCTCGGGCTCGGGCGCGCGCCGGGTACCGATCAGATGACCATGCGTGCCCTGCGGCGCGACCGTGTCGAGAGCGAAGAGGATTTTCCGCGCGATGTGGCCGAGCTGCAGCACCTGCTGGGGCCGGTGCAGCCCGGCCAGCGCCTGGTGGCCATGCCAGGGGCGGGCACCAATGTGCCGATCTGGCTGCTGGGCTCAAGTTTGTTCTCGGCGCGCCTGGCCGCCGAGCGCGGCTTGCCGTATGCCTTTGCTTCGCACTTCGCGCCCGGGCTGCTGCTGCAGGCGCTGGACTTGTACCGCAGGGCGTTCCAGCCCTCGGCTGTGCTGGCGCAACCCTACACGATGATCGGCGTGCCGCTGATCGCCGCGCCCACCGAGGAAGAGGCCGACTATCTCGCCAGCAGCACCTATCAGCGGATTTACGGCATGCTGACCGGGCGCCGCGGCCGCCTGCAGCCGCCGGTGCAAGACTTTCTCAAGCGGCTGGAGCCGCAGGCACGCGCCGCCATTGCCGATTTTTTGTCGGCTGCGGTGATCGGTGCGGCCGATACGGTTCTCCATGGCTTCACGCAACTGGCAAGCGCCACCGGGGCCGATGAATTCATGCTGGTGTCGGATGTGTTCGATCCTGCTTTGCGGCTGCGTTCGATCGGCATTGCGGCCGAGGTGGTCAAAAGCTGCGCGGCTGGCATGCAAGCGAACCAAGAAAGCGCGCTCGTGGCGGGCGTTGCCGCGTGATCGCTCTCACGGTGCGGCCAGCATCGACCCGCATGCGTGTATCCCGTAGAGGCCGCTGCGGCAGGGGGGGCGTCGCAGCGTCGGCCGGTGCGCGTGGTTCCCGCTCGCTGCAGCAGCTCCCGCTTGCCGTCGTGGCGCTGTAGTTCGTTGAAGATCGTCGTTTCCAGCGCGTGCCCGATGTTGGTGCGGGATTGATTGACTCCCCGCACCAGGTGCAGCCGGGCGCTGCGATGCGCCTTTCGCCGCAAACAAAAAGCCCGCCGAAGCGGGGTTTGTTTGCTCGCTGCCGTGATTAAGATTTCCTGCGGCGGCAGAATCCGAGTCCAGCAATGCCGAGGCCGAGAAGGGCGAGCGACCCTGGCTCGGGTACTCCATTGAATGGAGAGCACCCGGGCTGCGTTGGATTGATCACGCAAACGTCGACAGCAGTACCCTGAACGCCAACGGTAAAGCCGTTCCAGACCTCATCGGTCAAGCTTGTCCAGGATAGCGTATCAAAAGTATCCAGGAAGCGGATGGTCCCATGCGGTTCACCGCCTGTTGAGTTGAGGCGATATTCAAAGTTACCGCCACCAAGATCCACGGCGACCTTAATCACGTTACCGCAACCCCAAAAACCGCAACCGGCGCCGTTCAGGTCAGTTTGACTCAGTATTTCAAAGTCGTGGTTGAACGAATACCCATTGACATTGAGGCTGACAAATGCGAATACCGGATTCGCGATCGCCTGCGAGAACTGAAGGGTCTGCGATCCCTGTTTACTGAGCGCTACGATATCGGTACCGGTCGGGCGATTATCGACGACCGAACTGGTATACGGCGAAGCGCCGGAGCTGTTTGTGTAGTAATCGGTGCCACCGCTGGGTTGGTAAAAGTGGATGCCATTCGGATTCGTGTACGTCACTCCTACAGCACCGCTGCCGGTGGTGATTGTTCCCTGGGCTTGAAAGCCTGTTCCGGGATCCAAATCGACTCCGGTCCAGTCGGTCCAGAAATATGGAACAGCATTTGCCCCTGCGCTGGCGAGCACCAAGCAAATGGCAGTGGCGGTGCGGGAAGCTGTACGAAAGAGGTGATTGAACATGTGAACCTATTCTTTCTTCACAAAAGACCCGGAGTTGGCACCATGGGTTGTCCCAAACCAGGCATTCCAAGAACGTCTGTGCCTAAAACCATGATGCACGGTTAGCGCCAAATATAGAGAAAAACGATCGCTAAGGATATACGCAATTGATTAAAAAACGTTTTTGAATTGTCAATCATTGTGTGGAAATGTTGGCTTGATGACATGCGAAAAATCCCGGGGCCGGCCGCGCTGCGATTCGAATATCCCTTGATCCTTCCTTGATGCGGGTTGCCGGAATTTTTAATCGATCAAGAGCAACGCGCCGCCGCAGGCGCGCTGATCGTTTGAACCAACGACGCGCTTGTCGAGCACACCAGTTGGCCGCCCGTCATTTCCCCTCCGCCACCTTCCTGACCTCCGCCCGCAGCGCCTCCAGCACCTGCTTGCCGTCCACGCCCTTTTTCGCAGCCTCGACCGCCCACGTGTCCACCAACGAGGCAGTGGCCTTGCGGAGCTGCTCGACCAGGGCCGCGTCAGCGGTGCGAATCTCGACACCGGCCGCGCGCAGCGCCTCGACGCCGCGCTTGTCGGAATCGTCAAACGAGCGGCCGGCCATGCGGCCGAAGCTTTCGCCGGATGCCTTTTGCACGGCGGCGCGATCGGCGGCCGACAGGGCGTTGAACTTGCCCTCGTTCATGAAAAGCACAAAGCTGGTGTTGAACATGCCGCCCGGTACCAGGGTCGCGTGTTTGAGCAGGTTGGCGAGTTTGAAGGTGATGATCGATTCGCGCGCGAAGAACACGCCGTCGGCGATGCCCGAGGACAGGATCTCGTAGGACTCGTTGGCCGGCTTCATGATGCCGGACATGCCAAGCGCGGTGCCGACATCGTTGACCACGCCGCCGCCGGTGCGCATTTTCAATCCCGCGAAATCCTCGAACTTCACCAGCGGCTTGCGCGCGGTGAACATGGCGCCCGGGCCGTGGGTGAAGACCGCCAGCACTTTCACGTTGGCGTGCTCGTTGGCCTTGGCCAGGTAACGATCATGGATGCGCTGATACGCCACCGAAAGCGCCTCGGCACTGTCGCCCATGAACGGCATTTCGGCCACCTTGGTCAACACGAAGCGCGCCGGCGTATAGCCTTGCACCACAAATGCCACGTCGGCCACGCCGTCGCGCACCGCGTCGAGGTGGCCGGCCGGCGCCGCCACCGCCTTGGGCAGCATGTTGACCTTGACGCGGCCGGCGGTGGCCTCTTCCACCTGCTTGCCCCAGGGCACCAGCGCGTGCTGCACAAAGGGCGCCTGCTGCGGAATCCATACCGACATGTTGAGTGCGGTCTGGGCGTTGCCGTTGCCGGCGCCAAGGAAGGTGGCGGCAGCGATGCCAAGGATGCTTGCCAGTGGTCTCATGTTGATCTCCGGTGAAGAAAGGTTTGTCGATTTGTGTGGTGCGTGCTTGCGCTTGTGCTTGTATCGATGTTCACCAGGCCACCTCGGTGCCGCGCCCGAGTTGCGCGGCGCGCTGCAACGCCAGTTCGGCGGCTGCCAGGTCGAGGGCGGCGAAGCCCAGCGCCTTGTACATGGTGAATTCGCTGTTGTCCCGGCGGCCGGGTTGTTGGCCGGTCAATACTTCGCCCAACTCGGCCGCGATGTGCGCCGGGGTGATCGCCTGTTCGCGCAAGGCGCCCAGGATATCGCCGGATTCGGCCAGCGCGGCCTCGCGGCGGTCGACAAACAGGCGCGCGCGGGCGATGGTCGCGCCGTCGATTTCGCGCGCCGCCGGTGTGCTGGAGCCGACCGCGTTGAGATGGCAGCCGGCCTTGAACCAGCCCGCGCGGGTCACCGGTTCCAGCGCGGCGGTGGTGGTGCACACCACGTCGGCGCCGCCGATCGCGGCTTCGAGAGAAGCCACCGCAATTGCACCATGCGGGGCGGCCAGCCGGGTGGCGCGCCCATGATCGCGCCCCCACAGCAGCAGGCGCGCCTGCGGCAACACGCAGCGCATGGCTTCGATGTGCGCGCGCCCCTGAACGCCGGTGCCGATGATGGCAACCACGGCAGCGTCGGGCCGCGCCAGCGCGCGCGTGGCCACCGCCGACACCGCGGCGGTGCGAATCGCGGTGAGCGCAGCCGCATGCAGCACGCCCAGCAAGCGGCCGTCGCCCCCATCGTGCACCAGCACCGCTCCCTGGATCGGGTCGAGCCCGGCGGCGGTATTGGCCGGATGCACCGCCATTTCCTTCAAGGCCCAAAGGCGCGGGCTTGCCAAGCGCAACACCGGCATCATGGTGATCCAGCCGGGATGGCCGTCGGGCTGTGCGCGCTGGCGCAGCGGGTTGAAATAGCCGCCCTGGGCCATGTCGGTGAATACCCGCTGCATCGCCTCGATGCAGGCGGCCATCGGCAGGCAGGCGCTGACGTCGCTTTCGCTGAGGATGCGCATGGCTTGTTGCGTCAGCCGCGATTGCAGCACTGCAGCACCGGGCGAATCCGCGGTGGCGGGGTCTGTCTGCTGCGCCCGGCCACTAGCGCTACGCCGTCGATCAGCACGTAGGAGATGCCGGGCAGGTCGCCATGCGCGATCGCATCCGAAAGTGTGGTGCCGGCCGAGCCTTCGACCGGGCCGCAGATGGCCAGGTCGGCGGGGCGTCCCGGTGCCAGGATGCCCTCTTCAAGACCATGGGCGCGCGCGGTGTTGCCGGTGGCGATGGCGATCGCCAGCTCCGGCGTCAAGCCGCATACCGAGCAGAGGAAAAGAATGTTGCGCCAGGCGCCGCGCGGGATCACGCCGGTGCCGCCCGGGGTGTCGGTGCCCAGCGTGAGTCGTGCCAGTTTGTTCTGCGCGCTCAGGCGGCGCACCGCGCGCAGGGTCGAGCCATAGTTGCCGGAGGAGCAGATCTCCAGCGCGAAGCTGGTGTTGTCGATCACCTGGTCGAGATCGCTGTCGCTCATCGGAATCGGCCCGCCGCTGATATGCGCGGCGATATCCGGTTGCAGCCAGGAAAGGATCTCGTAGCCGCAGATCTGGCTCGCCCCGGAACGCGACACGCCGCCGGTATGCACCTTGGCGCGCATGCCGCGCGCATGCACCCACTGCATGTAGCGCTGCGCTTCGGCCGGGTCGCGCCCGAGAGGGTAGAACAAGAACTTGACCAGCCTGGCGCCGGCGGCGGCGAGGCGGTCGAAATGGCCCTCGTTCATGCCCGGCACCAAAAGCGCGGTGCCGGCATGCAGTTTGACGCCGCTCCAGCGTACCCGCCCGGTGGTGGCAGCCGTTACCTCCGCCAGCGCGGTCACCAGATCGGGTGTCAGATGGTCATAGTCGAGCCCGGGGGCGTGCAGTTCGCCGGCCGAGAGCATGGTGGTGGTGCCGCCATGCAGGTAGTTGCCGATCCAGCCCAGCGCATCCTGGGTGGGCGTCCATTCGCCCATCACCGGGTGCACATGGCCATCCACCAAGCCCGGCAGCACGGCGGCGCCGGCGGCATCGATCACCGTATCGTAGCCGGAAGCTTCCGGCGGATCGAAGGCTTCGATGCGGCCGTCGGCGATCGACAGGGCGCGCGCGTGCGCGCGCGGCGCGGCCAGGTCGCCGGTGAAGAGTTCGCCGATGTTGTGGATCAGGGTGCGTTTCATGTGTGCGAATAACGGACAAAGGCGTGCGATAATCGGATATTGCGTTCCCTCCGCGCGTGCGGCCCGGCCCTGATCGAATGGCGTGCCGGCACCGCCGCCGCGCCGCCATGCCCGAAATTTCCAAAACCGCCGACCAGACCCTGGCCATTCTCGAATACGTCGCCGAGCACGGGCCGGCGCTCACCGCCGACGTGGCGCGCGCCCTGCAGATGCATCGCACCGTGGTGCACCGTTCGCTGGCGACCCTGCATAGCCGCGGATTCGTGCGCCGGTTGGAGGCGGGCTTCGTGCCCGGCATCACGCTGCTGCGGGTGGCGCAGGCGGTCGAACCGGAACTCCTGGGCGCCGCGCGCCCGGTGCTGGAGCAACTGGCGCGCGCCCATGGCGAGACCTTCATCCTGACCGTGCGCGATGGCGACGAGGCGGTGCAGATCGAGCAGGCCATGGGCAGCCGGCATTTTGTGCGGGTGCAACTGGCGCGCGGCTTCCGCCATCCGTTGCCCAGCGGCGCCAGTGGGCGCGCGATCCTGGCGTTTCTCGACCAGGCCACCATCGCGCGCCTTATCGCGGCCACGCCGGCGCCGCGCAAACTGGCGGTGCTGGTGGCAAACGCTCGTGCCGACGGCCATGCCACTTCGCACGACGAACTGTCGGCCGGCGTGTGCGGCGTATCCGCGCCGATCCTGGTCAAGGGCTGTGTGCAGGGCTCGGTCGGTGTGGTGATGCCGGCGCTGCGCGCTGAACAGAGCGCGAAGTTCGTCAAGCTCATCAAGAAGGCGGCGCTCGAAATCGCCAGGCCGTTGCAGGCAAGCCAGCGCCCGCCGCGCGTTTGACGCCGGCGCGCGGCTCATACCGGGCGCTCCACTTCGACCAACCGCGGGTAGCCTTCGAGCGCTTCATCGATGGCCCGCGCGATGCGCGGTGCGTCGTCGACCGCATGCATCAGCAACAGTGTCAGGCGCGCCAGGATTTCGGCTGTTACCGCTGCGCCGGCCTCGGTCATGCGGTAACACAGGTCGGTGTAGAGATCGTCGAGTTGTTGCGCGTCCAGGCTCATGTCAATGCGGCCTCGCAGCAGTGTTGCAGGGCGCGCCGCACCGCCGCCGGGTCGGCGTGGCTCAACTGCGCCAGCACATGGCCGTCCGGCCGCACCAGCGTCACCTGACCGGGGCGCGCTCCAAGGCGGCGTGCCCCAAGGCGGCGTGCCGCAAGGCGGCGTGCCCCAAGGCGGCGTGCCGCCGGCCCGTCGGCGGCAAGTTCAATCACCCGCAAAGGCGGGTTGCCGGTTTCGAGCTCGCGCAATGCCGCAGCGCTGGCCGCATCGAATACCAGGGCTGAGAAGTGCGGGCCGAGCAGGGTCGACAAGTGCGGACCGGCGGCGGCGATCGGCGCATCCGGCAGGTTATCGCCGGGCGCCGGCGCGCCAGCCACAACTGCGTGATTGGCGCCGTTGAGGGGGGATTGCGGATAGCCGATGGCGCTGCTCTGGCGCGGGTCGACCAGGCTGCGAATCCACTGGTTGCGCTGGGCCAGGCCGAGCACGGCGCCGCGCATCAGTTTGAACGCGGGCGATGGCGGCGCCATGAATTCGCAGCTCTTGGAGGCATGGCGCATGTTTTCATGCATCGCGAAGCGGCGCTCGGCGGTATACGTATCGAGCAGTTCGGTGCGCGCCAGGCCCTTGATCACATAGGCCAGCTTCCAGGCCAGGTTGTGCGTATCGTCGATGCCGGAATTCATGCCGCGCACGCCGAAAATCGGCACCAGATGGGCGGCGTCACCGGCCAGCAGCACGCGCCCGTGGCGGTAACTTTCGAGTGTCAGGCAACTGGCGGCATACATGCTGATCCACACCGGTTGCCAGGGGTTCTTCTCGCCCATCAGTTCGAGGTGGCTTTGCACCCTTGCCAGCACATTGGCAGGCTCGATGGCCTGCTCGGCATCTTCGTCATCGCGCAATTGGTAGTCGAAGCGCCACAGGTCGTCGCGATGCTTGTGCAGGAGCAGGGTGGCCCCCGGGTTGGAGGGCGGGTCGAACCAGGCGCGCCGGCCGGGCGGCAGAGCGCTTTTCATGCGGATATCGACAATCACGTAGCGCCCCTCGTAGCGGGTGCCGAGCATGCGCAGGCCGAGTGCCTTGCGTACCGCGCTGCGGGCGCCGTCGGCGGCCACCAGCCAGTCGGCATCGAGCCGATAGTCGCCTTGCGGGGTGGTGACATCGAGCGTGCAACCGGTGGCGTGGCTATGCACCTGTTTCACCTGGTTTTGCCAGCGCACTTCGATCAAGTCCGGGTATTCACCGATGCGGTCGAGCAGATACTGCTCCACATAACATTGCTGGATGTTGACCAGGCTGGGGAACTTGGCTTCGTGGTCCAGCGGCATTTGCAGGTGGAAAATCTCGGTGGTGCGGAAATAACTCCAGCCCTCGGCCCACGGCAGGCCCTGGCGCAACACCGGTTCGGCCAGCCCCAGCTGATCGAAGATTTCCAGCGTGCGCCGGGTCACGCAGCCGGCGCGGCTGCCGGTGCACACGCTGTCGTCGGCCTCCAGCACCACACATTTGATGCCGTGGCGCGCCAGCCCGAGGGCCATGGCGAAGCCGATCGGCCCGCCGCCTGCGATCACCACCGCGTGGCGCCCGGACTCGCGGCCGTCGGCCAGCGGCGGCAGCACCGGCGCGAAGCTTCTGTAATCGAAGTAGCTGACGAAAGCGGGTTCCATGAAGTGCAGGGTGCCAATGATGGTGCCAATGATGGTGCCGGTGATGGTGCCGGTGATGGTGCCGGTGATGGTGCCGGTGAGCCCGTGGCACAGGCCTCGCCGGGCATGCTATGCTGTGCAAACTGTCCGGTAATCGGACAACACTGTCCGATTAATGTTATTCAATGTACACGCGCCCGGCTGCATGGTCAAGCCGGCGCGCAAGGGATGCCGCAATGGATGCCGGATTCGACGTGCAAAAACTGAACCACTTCGCCTGGCGCTGCCGCGACGCCGAAGAGACGCGGGTGTTCTATGAAGATGTTCTGGGGCTGCCGCTGGCGCATGTGGTGCGCGCCGACACCGTGCCTTCGACCGGCGAATACTGCCCCTATGTACACCTGTTTTTCCGCATGAAGGACGGTTCGTTCGTGGCCTTTTTCGACCTCGGCGACGGCAATGCCAGCGTGCCGGACCCCGCCACCCCGGCCTGGGTCAACCATCTCTCGCTCGAAGTCGGCAGCATGGCCGAATTGGTCACGGCCAGGCAGCGCCTGCTCGATGCGCGGGTGGAAGTTATCGGCATCGTCGACCATTACTGGCTGCAGTCGATCTATTTCCACGATCCCAACGGCCTGCGCCTGGAGCTTTCCTATCGCTCCAAGGGGCCTGAGTTTCTCGACGAATGCGAGCGCAATGCGCACCGCGAACTGGCGCGCTGGAGCGCCGACAAGCGCGCCGGCCGCATGGCAGCGCCTGCCATGGCGGCCGGAGTTGCGTGATGGGCACACGCGAACTGGTGGTCATCGACGTCAAGCCGGGCGCGGCGATGGAGTCGCAGTCGGGCATCGCGCAGCTGTGGCCGAAGATCTACGGTGCGATCGAACGCGCGCCCGCTGCGCATACCGCTGCCATAGTGATGCACCCGGCCAGCAACTTCATGGGGCATTATCTGATCGCGCCGCTGGCCTCCGCCGGCATCACCACGCTGGGCCTGAATTCGCGCTACTTGAACAACGATTCGCAGCTGCAGATGGAGCGCGTGATCCAGGACCTCGGGGCGGGCGTTGCCTGGCTGCGCGCCCAGGGTTTCAGGAAGATCGTGCTGATCGGCAATTCCGGCGGCGCCGCCCTGGCCGCGTTCTACCAGGCCCAGGCCGAGAAGCTCACCGCCACCCATACAATCGTGGGCGATGCAACCGGCCTCGCGGCCGCCGACCTGCCGCCGATCGACGGCATCGCGCTCAGCGCGGCGCATCCGGGGCGCTCGCGTCTGTTTGCCGAATGGCTCGACCCCTCGGTGATCGATGAGCGCGATGCGTTTTCCGCCGACCCCGCGCTCGACATGTTCAATCCTGACAACGGCCCGCCGTTCGCGCCCGACTGGCTGGCGCGCTACCGCGCCGCCCAGGTGGCGCGCAACCTGCGCATCGAGGCCTGGGCGCTGGCGCAGTTGCGCTTTGTGCGCGGCCTGCCGCACGGTGTGCGCGACATGGCCTTCATCATTTACCGCAGCGGCGCCGATCCGCGCCACCTGGACCGAAGCCTGGATCCGAATGACCGGCCGCCGGGCACCACCATCTGGGGCGATCCGCGCCAGCTCAACTACGGCGCCAACAATATCGGGCGCTACACCACCATCACTTCTTACTTGAGCCAGTGGGCGCAATCGAGCCCGGCCGACGGCCCCTCGAACCTGGCGCGTGCCGGCGGCCCGGTGTTGCTCATCGAGCACACCGCGGACGCCTCGGTGGTGCCGGTGATGAACCAGTTGTGGGCCGATGCCGCAGGCAGCCGCTTGCAGCGCCACGTGCTCAAGGGCGGCACGCATTACCTGGCCGGGCAGCCGCAGCTGGTGGCCGAATCGGTCGAGGTGATCGCCGCCTGGGCGCAAGGGATATAGGGGGCTCGCATGGCAAGCGCCAACCGGGTTTACGACCCGTTTCCGATCGCGCATCAGGGCCTGATGCCGACGCACGAGCTGCAGTGGGAGCGCATCGCCGCCACGCTGACGCGCCAGGTACTCAAGCTTGGCCGGCACGAGCGGGTGATCGTGTCGGCCGACCCCTATTTCGGCGGTGCCGCGCTCGATGCGGTGCGCTGCGAGATCCAGCGCGCGCGGGCGATCGAGCTTGCCACCATCCTGCACTGGACGCCAACCCTGGCGGCGCTGCGCGCACCGCACGGGCGCTATGCCGACCCGGCTGATGACGCCGCCGAACTGGCGGCGATGCGCGGCCTGTTCGCCGCCGCCGACGTGTTCATCCTCTTGATGAACGATCGGCGCGGCGCCAGAACCCTGGCCACTTCACAATCCGATCTGGTGGTGGATGGCTGGAAACAGGGGCGCTCGGTGCACCTGCACTGGTTCCATGACCCGGCCGTGCACGACCCGGCGCATCCGGTGAATCTGGCGCTGGATCGTGTCAATCAGGCGGCTGTGATCGATGTCGATTACCCGAAGCTGGCCGCCGACATGCAGCGCATCGCCACGCGTATGAGCGGCGCCCTGGTGCGCATCCGCGACCAGGGCGGGACCGACTTGAGCTTTCGTGTCGGCACGCGCTTCCATGTCAATCATGGCGATGCCTCGCGCGAGCATGCGGCCGGCATGGATTCGGGGCGCGACCGCGAGGAGGAAATTCCCGCCGGCAGCCTGCGCACCATTCCCTTGGCCGGCAGCACCGAGGGTGTGCTGGTGTTTCCGCCAGCCAAGGATGGCGAGTCGCCGGCGCTCGGGCGCGGCATGGATTGCCGGCCGTTTGCCCAGGCCGGCCTGCGCTTGGTGTTTCGTAGAGGGCGCATCGTCGCGCTCGAGACCGGTGGCGACCAGCAGGCGCTTGACCGACTGTGGGCCGCCGAGACCGGTGACTGTGACCAATTGGGTGAACTGGTGCTGGGCTGCAACCCGCTGCTTGCGCCGGTTGCCGGCAGCACTTTCCTGCCGCATTACGGGTTCGGTGCCGGCGTTGTGCGTCTGATCCTGGGGGACAACCAGTTGTCGGGCGGTGCCTATCGATCGAGTTTTCATCGCTGGCTGATGTGGGGCGATGCCAGCGTGGAGGTGAATGGCGCCACGCTGGTCGACCGCGGCCGCCTGCAGGATCCATTCAAGCCATGAGCGGGAGCAGGCCATGACATCGCAGGTCTCAAACGCTAGCAGCCTGTCGGGCTTGGGGAGCGTCGGCTGCAAATCGGCCGCAGCGGTCCATTTTTCACCGCCTTCTTGCCCCATAGCTGGGCTATGGGGCGGCGAATGCGGCAAAAACTGTCCTCGCTGGGGCCAATTTTCGCTTTCGACGCCCCAAGTCCGACAGGCTGCCAGGCCGCCATCCGGCGCCGGCGGGGTTTCAGGCGGCGCCCGCGCGCCCATGGGCTGAAGCATGGATTCGCGAATCGAAGACGCACCCCTGGTGCGCGGCGCCGGCAGCTACACCGACGACTTGTGCCTGCCGCGCCAGGCCTACCTGCTGATGCTGCGCTCGCCGCATGCGCATGCGCGCATTGTCGGCATCGATGCGGCGGCTGCGCGCGCCATGCCCGGCGTGCTGGCGGTTTACACCCATGCCGACCTGGCCGCCGAGGGCATCGGCCGCCTGCCCTCGCTGCCACCACTCAAAAGCCGTGACGGTAGCGAGCGCCGCGAACCGCAACGCCATGCGCTGGCGCGTGCGGTGGTACGCCACGTCGGCGACGCACCGGCCTGCGTTGTGGCCGAGAGCTGGGCGCAGGCGCGCGATGCGGGTGAAGCGGTGAGCATCGAGTACGAGCCGCTGCCGGCAGTGGCCGACGGGCGCGCCGCGCTGGCGCCGAACGCTCCCCTCCTGGGTGCGGATGTGCCGGGCAATTGCCTGTTCGACTGGGAAACCGGCGATGCGGCGCGCGCTGATGTCCTGTTCTCCACAGCGCATCGGGTGGTGCGCCTGACCGCCCACAACCAGCGGGTGGTGGCCAATCCACTGGAGACGCGCGCGGTCAATGCGAGCTTCGATGCGGCCAGCGGGCGCTTTCGCGTGGTGGCGGGCAGCCAGGGCGTATCGATGCTGCGCAACCTGCTGGCCGGGGCCTTCGGCCTGGCTGCGGATCGTTTCCAGGTGGTGACGCCGGATGTTGGCGGCGCCTTCGGCCCGAAGTTCTACTTTTATCCCGAGCAGATACTGTGCGCTTTCGCCGCGCGCCGCCTGGGCCGCCCGGTCAAGTGGACCGGCGATCGCGCCGAAAGCTTTTTGAGCGATACCCAGGGGCGCGACCATCATGCCACGCTCGAACTGGCGCTCGACGCCGACGCTCGCATGCTGGCCTTGCGCATGGATGCAGTGGTCAACCTGGGTGCCTACCTGTCGACCTTCGCCCCGGTGATTCCGGCACCGGTGGCCACCGCCGTGCTGCCTTCGGTGTATCGCTTCGAGGCGGTGTACGCGCGGGTGCGCGGCGCCACCACCAATACCGTGCCGGTCGATGCCTATCGCGGCTCGGGCAAGCCGGAGATCCACTTTCTGCTGGAGCGCCTGATCGACCGCGCCGCCGCTGAACTGGGCATCGATCGCGTTGAGTTGCGCCGTCGCAATCTGGTGCCGCCTGAATCCATGCCGTGGCGCAATGCGCTCGGGGTGACCTACGATTCGGGTGATTTCCCGGCCATGCTGCAGCATGCGCTCACGGCAGCGGATTGGGCCGGGGCGGCTGCGCGCAAGGTGGCGGCAGGTGCGAGCGGCATGCTGCACGGCATCGGCCTTGCGTGCTATATCGAATCGACCGGCGGCGCACGCGCCGAACGCGCCGAGATCCGCTTTGATGCCGTTGGCCGGGTCAAGGTGATCGTGGGTACCCAGTCTTCCGGGCAGGGCCACATCGGTACCTATCGCACGCTGGTGGCGCAGCGTTTGCAGATCGCGCCGGATGTGGTGCGGGTGATCCAGGGCGATTCGGATCAGCTTGTGTCCGGCGGCGGCACCGGCGGCTCGCGTTCGCTCTCGACCCAGGGCGCGGCACTGGTGGCGGCGCTGGCGCAGGTAATGGAGCGCGGCCGCGCGGCGGCCGCCGCGCTGTTTGCATGTGACGCTGCCGCTATCGGTTATGCCGACGGCGTGTTCTCCGCCGGCACACGCAGGATCGCGCTTGCCGAGCTGGCGCGCCAGGGCGGCGCGCTCGATGCGGTCGGGCAGATCGAAAACCCGTCGCACAATTTCCCCAACGGCTGCCATGTCGCCGAGGTGGAGGTCGATGCGGAAACCGGCAAGGTGCGCTTGTTGCGCTACACCGTGGCCGACGATTTCGGCAACGTGCTGCAGCCGGCGATCGTGGTGGGCCAGGTGCACGGCGGTGCGGTGCAGGGCATCGGCCAGGCGCTGCTGGAGCATGCCGTGTATGACGCGCAGGGGCAGTTGCAAAGCGGCTCGCTGATGGACTACGGCATGCCGCACGCGCACGACATTCCGCCGATCGCGGTTTCGCTGCACGCTACGCCGTGCACCACCAATGCGCTTGGGGTCAAGGGTGCGGGCGAGGCCGGCGCGGTTGGCGCCGCCGCTGCGGTGATCAACGCGGTAGTCGATGCCTTGTCGGGCTTGGGCATTACCCACATCGAGATGCCGGCCACGCCGGCGCGGGTGTGGGCGGCAATCCAGGCCGCACGGCAGGCGGCGCGATGATTCTGGTGTGCGGTGCCAGCGGGCGCGTCGGCGGCGAGGTGGTGCGCCAGTTGCAGGCCAAGGGCGCCGCGGTGCGCTGCCTGGTGCGCGACCGGCTGCGCGCGCGTACGGCTCTGGGCGACTTCGTGGCCGTAGCGCAAGGTGATCTGGATGAGGGCAGAGGCTTGGGTGCGGCGCTCGACGGCGTGTCAGCCATGTTCCTGATGTCGCCGGCGGGGGCCAGCCTGGAGGCGCGGCAACTGGCCGCGCTGCGCGCGGCGACCGCTGCCGGAGTCGCGCGTGTCGTCAAGCTTTCCGGTTCGGCCTGGACCATGCAGCCCGGCCGCATGACATCGACCGGCGCCGCGCATGCCGAAGTCGAGGCGGCGATCAAGGCCAGTGGTGTCGCGCATGCATTCCTGCGCCCCAACGCCTTCATGCAAACCATGCTGGTGCGGCTGCGCGGCGAGCTCGCAGCCGGCGATCATTTCGGGCTCGCGTTGGGCGCCGCGCGCGTAGCACTGATCGACGTGCGCGATATCGCCGCCGTTGCCGCGCATGCCTTGACCGCGCCGGCCGCGGGCAACAGCGCGCTCGAATTGAGCGGGCCGCAAGCCTGGTCGGGTGACGAGATCGCCGCCCTGGCAAGCACGATTCTCGGGCGCACTATCGCCTATCGCCCGGTGCCATGCGAGACGGCGGTGGCCGCTGCCGCGGCGCGCGGCGAACCGCCCTATGTGCAGCAGCACCTGCGTGAAGTTTTCGCGCTGATGGCGGAGGGCGCGGCCGCGCAGGTCACTGACACTGTAGGGCAGATGACAGGCAGCACGGCACGTCCACTGACGGCGTGGCTGCGGGAAATCCTGGGGCCGGTCGGGCGCTGACGCGATCCGCGCCGAGGGCGGCGTGCGGAGCAATCGTGGCGCAGGGGTTTTCTCACCACGCAAGCCTGGCATGCTTTTGCGCAGCGCCGATCAAGGCCTGCGTCTATTTTGCATCAGGCGATGCAACTGCGTCGACCATCCGGCGTTGAGCTGCGATCAGCACGCGATGACGCTCTCTGTGTGGCACGAAATGCACCGCGATGCAGTTGGCGCTGGCGCGGTGGAGAGCGGCTTTCCCGATGCGCCAGACTTCCCGCAGATTCGGTCGGTGGCTTCAAGGGTAGGTAAGTGGCATATGATTCCTGCTCTTGACTTGTGCGGGGGACGCCATCGAAACCGTCGTATCGAAAGGGGCAGGTCGTGATCCCCAAGTGCTTGCACGACCAGTGTTGACGCGCGCTTGATCAAGCGCGCGCCGCGCAGTTTTGCCCGGCCGATCGTGGCGCTGCCAGCCGCGCATCGCCGATTGGCGTGTGGGCATGGCCAAGCATCGTCATCCTCGAAGGCGGGCGCAAAAATGAATCTGGCGATTTGGCTTGTTGGCATCTTGCTAGGCTGCATCCCGGGGTTCGCAGCGATGGCCTACGAGAGACCCGCCGCGATCGTGACCGACATGCAGGGTCGCGCAACACTGCTGCGCGGAGCGCAGCCGGGGCCGGTGGCCATGCTGACCGAGGTCGGCGACGGCGATGTGCTCCTGCTTTCGCCCGGCGCGCGGCTGGCGCTGATCCACTATTGGCCCGGGCATGAATACGCGCTGAAAGGGCCGGGCAGGGTGCGAATAGGCCATGGCTCACTGGAGACACTCGCCGGCCCGCCACCCGAACGCGACTTGCGCCGTGACGGGGTGCGCGTCAATCCGTCCGGGTTGGTCCAAGCCGGGGTGCCGATCCGCGATCGCGCGTGGGCACCATTCAGGCTTGTTCACCCTGTTGGTGTGCGCTTGCTTGATCTGCAAGCGGAGTTTCATTGGGAGATGCCGCAGGCGGGCACCGAGGTCAACTTTTCATTGTCCACTGACAATGGTGCGGTGCTCTACGAGGTACACACGCGCGAAGCGCGGGTCGTGCTGCCCGCTACGGTGCGGCTCGCCCCGGGCGCGCGCTATGCCTGGCGCGTCGCCACCAGCCAGGGCCAGGGGCCGGAGCAGAGCGCGATTGCCGGGTTTGCGACGGCAACGGTCGAACTCGCGGAAGAGGTGCGACGCTTGCGCCCGACTGAGCGTGCGGCAGTGTCTGATCTGGTGGCATACGCATTGTGGCTCGGGCAGGAGCGACTGCAGGGCGAAGCGGATCGGTATTGGCGGCTGGTCCAGCAGCGGCGCCCCGGCGAGCCGGCCGTGGCGAGGATGATTGAATCGCCGCTCGACGGCCGCCCTTGAGACTGCCGTTCGCAGGCTTGGCTTGCGGGCGCGGCAAATGCCGGCATTGCCCGCAGGCGGTGGCGGGACAGCAACCCCGCGACACCGTCCGGGCGATCGCTAGCGCTTCGGGAAAAACGCGTGGGCGTAGGTGCGCTCGTCGGTACGGCCGACATAGTCGATCGCACGCTTGGCCGCCCAGGTGGTGACCTGGTGATGCACCGGCACCAGCGCGGCATCATCCACCACGATCTTGACCGCGTCCTGAAACAGTTGCGAGCGTTTCCTGTCATCCACGGTGCGCAGGCCTTCTTCCATCAACGCATCCATTTTCGGGTTGCAGTAGGAGGGGTAGTTGATCACGCCGAAGCCTTTTTCCTTGTTTTCGCAGGCGACCAAGGCGCGCAAGGGCGATGAGGCCTCGCCGGTTTGCGCACCCCAACCGACGAGAGTCACCGAGAATTCCTTCTTGGTGCCGCGCGGGAAATAGACCGCCAGCGGCATCGCGTCCACCTTGGCCTTGACACCTACGCGCGCCCACATCTGTGCGATGGTCTGCATGATCTGGTCGTCGTTGACGTAGCGGTTGTTGGGGCCGTGGAAGGTCAGCGCAAAGCCGTTCGGATAGCCGGCTTCGGTCAACAGTTTCCTGGCACCGTCGGCGTCGTATACCGGTTTCAGGGTGGGGTTGTGGCCGAAGAGCGCCGGCGGCACCAGGTTGGCCGTGGGCAGCGCCAGGCCTTCCATCAGGCGGTCCCTGATGGCGTCGCGGTTGACCGCCATCGACAGCGCCTTGCGCACGCGGATGTCGCGCAGCGGGTTCTTGTCCAGCGGCTTGCCGTCGTTGTCGAACACGAAAGGGCTCTTCTCGCGCTGATCCAGGTTGAAATAGATCATGCGGTGCGAAACCTTGGAAAAGAAATTCAAACCCTGGTTTTCGCGAATGCGTTTCAAGTCGGCGGTCGGCACGTTTTCGATCGCATCCACATCGCCGGAGAGCAGCGCGGCGACGCGCGTCGGGTCGGCGGCGATGAAACGCAGTGTCACCTTGCCCCAGGCCGGCTTGTTGCCCCAATAGGCATCGTTGCGCTCGAGTTCGACGCGGTCGTCGCGCGCGAAGCGCACGAACTTGAACGGGCCGGTGCCGGACATGCCTTTGCCCGCAGCGAAATCCTCGCTTGCCAGACCCTGGGGCAGAGCGCCCGCGGTGGCCTTCTTGCTGACGATGAATACCGCCGTCAGGTCGGGCAGCATCAGCGGATACGGCGTCGCGGTCCTGAAGCGGATGGTCAGCGGATCGATGATCTGCTTGGAGACGATCGCCTTGGTGTAGGAATCGAAGCGGCCGGGGCTGTTGGCGATCAGCGGAATGCGGTCGATCGACCAGGCCACGTCTTCGGCGGTGAAATCCGAACCGTCATGAAACTTGACGCCGCGGCGCAGCTTGAATTCCCAGGTGAGATCGTCGACCAAGCGCCACGATTCGGCCAGGCCGGGCATCGGCTTGCTGTCCGGATCCATCTTGACCAAGGTCTCGAACATGTGATCGGAGACATTGATGTTCGGAAACAGGTTGAAGAAATGCGGGTCCATCGAACTGGGCGGCGCGCTCATGGCGAGGCGGAAATCCTGGGCCTGGGCGGTGCCCATGCCGATGCCGAGCATGAGGGCGGCCGCGGCGAGTGCGTGGCGAAGCGGGTGACGTGACATCGGAAGCTCCTGGGGTGGGTGGTGGCGACGTGACGGCCGGGCGACGGCGTTTATAGCAGAAAAGGCGGGCGTTGCGGTACTGCCAGGCCAAGCACCTCAAAGTGCGTCATTGACTTGCACTGTGACCCAAGCCGCATACTGGATCGCGCCGCCGTGGCGTGGTGCGCCGTACCGCCGAGGGGATGTCTCGCACGCCGCGGCTCATCGGCCATGCTTGATCGCCGCGTCGACGTGTTCGCGGTTCAACGCGGGTGCGAAAAGCCCGATGAAGTCATAGGTGAAGCCGCGCAGGTACGCGGCTTTGCGTAACGCCATGTAGGTGGTGCGTTCGTTGAACAGGTGCCCGGCGTCGATCCGGCGCAAATGGCGGTCGCGCTTGTCGTCAAAGGCGATGGAATTGAGAATGCCGATGCCCAGGCCCAGTTCCACATAGGTCTTGATCACGTCCGAATCGATCGCCGAGAGCACGATGTTGGGCGTCAAGCCCTGCGCCGCGAAGGCGTTGTTGATGGTCGAGCGGCCGGTGAAGGCGCTGTCGTAGGTGATGATCGGGTAGACAGCCAGCCCCTTGAGCGTGAGTTCGCCTTGCGTCAGGAGCGGGTGTTTGCGCGGCACCACCACCACATGATGCCAGCGGTAGCAGGGCAGCGCGATCAGCCCCGGGTGGTTCTCGATGCTCTCGGTGGCCACCGCGATGTCGGCCTCGCCATCGATCACCATGGCGGCGATTGCCGGCGGCGTGCCCTGCACGATCGCCAGCCGCACTTTCGGATAGCGGCGCTTGAATTCGCCGACCGCCGGTGGCAGCGCGTAGCGCGCCTGGGTGTGGGTTGTGGCGATGGTCAGGCTGCCCGACTTCTGGTCGGCGAATTCGGTTGCGGTTTGCTTGAGGTTTTCGGCCTCCTGCAGCAGGCGCTCGATCACCCGCAACACCGCGCGGCCCGGCTCGGTCAGTTGGGTGATGCGCTTGCCGAAGCGCACGAAAATCTCCACCCCGAGCTCGTTTTCCAGCTCGCGGATCTGCTTGGAGACGCCGGGCTGCGAGGTATGCAGGGCGGCGGCGGCGGCTGTCAGGTTGAGCCCCTGGCGCACGGTTTCGCGCACATAGCGCAGTTGCTGGAAGTTCATGTTGTCGATCGCCCCCAAAAACATGAGAGCCTCGCCAAAGGCATGTTTTTGTCATGCATCATGCAGTTCTCAATAATAACAATGCATTTGATCGATGCGGGAGTTTAGCGCATACGGTTATTAGAGGAAGCCACAACCGGGGCGCGTTTTTGCTGCGTGCTATTATTTTTGGTCCATGAATGTCGCCCCCGCATCGCCCGAAAGCGCCGCCGACTACCGTTTGCTTTATGTCAGCGTCGCAGGGTCGATGCTGCTGCATCTGGCGATCGTCGCAGGCGTGCAGCGCGCGCCGCCGAAAGAGCCGCCGCCACGCATCACCGCGACGCTGCGCGAAGTCGCGCCACCGGCGGCGTCCCTGCAGCCAGCGGCGCCAACTCCGCCTGTGCCCGAACCTGCGCCAGCGCAACCGGTCGCCACACAAACCCCGCCGCGGTCCAAACTGGAGGCACGCGCGCCAACGCCGCCGGATACCAGGAAGGCGGCACCCAAGGTCGAAGAGCGGCCGCCCGAACCGCGCCTGATCGCTCCGGCGGCGCCGGCCGCGCCTGCGCCGGCGGTCGCCGCCGCCGTCGCTCCGGCCGAGGCAAAGCCCGAGGCCAAGGCGGAGGCCCGGGCCGAAACCCGTGTCGAGCGCGAAGCCCCGCGCCCGGCAACGCCGCCCGCGCCCGCGCCGGCACCGGGCGAACCATCGGAGCGTGAACTGGTCGGTCGCTACCAGCAACAACTCGCCGACATCATCGAGACCCGCAAGCTCAAGCGCTATCCGAACGATGCGATGCAAAACGGCTGGGAAGGCGCCGCCACGGTCCTGCTCAAGATCGGCACCGACACCAAGATCGCCGGCGTCGAGATCGCGGTGTCGTCCGGGCACGAGATTCTCGACGAGCAGGCACGCATCTCGATTTCGAAGGCCAAGCCCTTCGTGCAGGTGCCCGAAGGGCTCAAGGGCAAGATGTTCGAGGCGCGCGTGCGGGTGGTGTTCAGTTTGAAGAATTAGGTTGGAAGAGGCTGCGGTTGCGCTAAATCACCGGAAAAATCATCGCGGCTCAACCAAAAACTTGCGCGCGTCGCGCCCTTCAAACTTTCGCCTATTCGCTCCTTCCAGCCCGGTCACGGAGGAGAAGAAAGGCCGAACGAAATTGAAGATAAAAGCGGCTTTCGTGCCAGGCGATCCCTGGGAGAAACGGACCGTGTCAGAAATGATTCAAATCGATTCGAACCAGTTTCAACAGTCCGGCTTCGCCAGCCGCGGATATAAACCGACCTGCGCCCGTCTGGCTAGACCGAGGTTCCTCGTGGCAGCGGAAGACTTTCCAAATAGACTGAATCCGGATCGAGGTCGATTCCACCTGCATCAGTGCGGCGGAATCGACAGGAAGACATCGTTACTCGACCGCAACGACATACAAAGGCGTGCCACGGTGAAAGAACGGTGGAGAGGGCCTGGCTCGAACCACGCCTGGCAATTCAGTCTTCTGGTCTTGACGCCGAGGTTCAAATAGCGACGGTTCTTCTGGTCCGGCGCACGGCGCGGCCTTTGCCACGCGCTACAAAAAGCATGGCGCCGGGCTTGGGTTTGCGATCATCAATCCACGGGCCACCGCCGCGCCTGATTTTCCGGTCGTCACCAACGCCACGGCCCCGGTTTCTCGAGCCATCCGACATGCAGTTGTGCTGCATCGAGCGCTTGCGCACCCGAGGCGAAAGAAAGGTGGGAATACTTGCCCAAGGATTGCCAACTTCCACTGCCGTCGACTTCGTGGCGATACTCTTCAAATCCGAATGTGCCATCGGCGCGCACGAAGACGTCGACACAATGGGAGCGAAACGTATCTTCGAAGGACGCGAGGACTTTTCTGCTCATGCTGCGCCGCCGGCGACAAAAGTGGAGCAAGAACCGACTTTTCGCGTCAGGCGATGCCGGGCCGATGGCGTGGCGAAGCGGCGCCGAATCTGGAGCGCAACTGGAACCGATTCGCTTGTCGCGCAGCACAAGAAGGGCTTGTATATGGGCCCATTCTTGTACGCCGTCGAGACAATTCGGCCGTAGCGCTCGGGCTTCAGCCAATTCACGTCTACAAAAAATGCTGGCATTGCATGCATTGCTGTCGCAATTCGGCAAAGAGGCGCCTTTCCATGACAACACTGACCATTCGCAACATCGAGCCCGCCATCAAGGACAAACTGCGCATGGTCGCAGCTGCGCATGGCCGCTCGATGGAAGAGGAGGTTCGCACCATTTTGCGTAACGCCTTGGCGCAGCCGGCGGCGCCCGGCGGCTTGGGCAGCCGTATTCATGCTCGCTTTGCGGCCCTGGGTGGGGGTGGACCTTGACTTGCCCGCACGCACCGATGCCGCTGGCGCCGCGACGTTTGAAACTGGCGCTGCCGCGTGATCATTCTGCACACCAACGTGGTGTCGGAAATCATGCGCCCGCGGCCCGCTGCGGAAGTGCTGGCCTGGCTGGACGCGCAGGCCGCCAACGAGCTGTGGCTGACATCATCAATCCATGGGGCAGCGGCGCGCCCTAGCAACCTGTCGGGCTTGGGGAAACGTCGGCTGCAAATCGGCCGTAGCGCTCAGCGCGCCGCGCTCGCCACCTGCGCGAACGCCACCACATGATCGACCTCCAGGCGGATGCCGATCTTCTCGCCGACAGCGTGATTGTGGTGCGAGGGCACCAGCGCGAGCACCTCGCGGCCCGAGGGCAGGCGCAGCGTGTACAAGAACTCGGCGCCACGAAAGGCCTTGCGCAGCACTTCCGCCTGCAAGGGGGAGGCATCATCGTGGATTACATCGTCCGGGCGCAGCAGCACGTCGACTGCGCAGCCCTTGCCGCAGGCGTCACAACCCTGGTGGCAGGGCATGGGGATGTCGCCTGCGAGCTCGCCGAGTTCGATCTGCACCTGGTTGCCGGCAAGCACCTTGCCCTTGACGAATACACCCTGGCCGATGAAGTCGGCGACAAAGCGATTGGCCGGGCGGTGATACAGGTTGTAGGCGGCGTCCCATTGCTCGATCCGGCCCTGGTTCATCAGGCCGATCACGTCGGCGATCGCGAAGGCTTCGTGTTGGTCGTGGGTGACCAGAATCGCAGTGGTGTTGGCGGCCTTGAGAATTTCGCGCAATTCCAGGCTCAGGCGCTCGCGCAACTCGGTATCGAGGTTGGAAAACGGCTCGTCCAACAGCAGCAATTCGGGCCGTGGCGCGAGTGCGCGCGCCAGGGCGACACGTTGCTGTTGCCCGCCGGAGAGCTCGTGTGGAAACTTGGCCGCGTTGCTGCCAAGACCGGTAAGCTGCAGAAGCTCGGTGACGCGCGCCTCACGCGGGGCGCGGTTCGCGCCCGCAAGGCCGAAGCCTATGTTGGCGGCCACATTGAGGTGCGGAAACAATGCGTAGTCCTGGAACACCATGCCGATTTGTCGCTGCTCGGGAGGCAGGGTCAGACCCGGGCGGCTGATCACGCGCCCGTCAAGGCGTATCTCGCCTGCCAGCAGCGGCTCGAAGCCGGCCACCGCGCGCAAGGCGGTGGTCTTGCCACAGCCGCTGGGACCCAGCAGGCAGCCGATCTGGCCGCGCGAGAGCTGAAACGAAACGTCGCGCACGGCGTCAATCCCGGCGTAGGCTACGCGCACGCCGGAAAGTTCGAGTAGCTGTGGGCTTGCTGCCATCATCGTTCCCGGAAGGTGGAGGCGTGGAAAGAGGCGCTTGATCGCCGCGGTTGGTATCCGATCGCCTGCACCAAGCGGCTTGCCGCAGTGAGCGCCAGTGCTCCAAGGCAAATGCGACGCTCACACCTTGTTGATTATAATTCGCATTTGCATTCAAAGCGACATGGCCTCGGCGTACACGCACCCAGATCGCTTCGGCCTGCCGTGCTCACCGGGCCTTTCGCCCAATCCCGTGCCCACGGTTGACGCAACCCCGCCTGCATGACCTCCAGCCGAATCCTGCATCTACTGGCCGCCGCAGCCGCGCTCATGATTCTGCTGCCACTGGCGGCGGTGGTGCTGCTGGCCATTGGTGGCTCCGGAACCGCAACGCCCACAGGCGCATGGGCGCACCTGGTGGAGACCGGCCTCGCGACCTATACCCTCAATTCGCTCGGCCTGATCCTGATGGTCGGCGTTGGTGTGATCGCGGTCGGCGTGGGCGCGGCCTGGCTCACCGCCTTGTGCGAGTTTCCCGGCCGCCAGTGGCTGCAGGCGGCGCTGGTGCTGCCGCTGGCGCTGCCGGGTTATGTGATCGCCTACGCCTACACCGACTTTCTGCAGTTCGCAGGCCCGGTGCAAAGCGGCTTGCGCGACCTGGTCGGGGTCGATGGCGCCGGCTGGAAGGCCGCCGGCTACTGGTTTCCCCAAGTACGCACGCTGCCCGGTGCCGCGCTGATGTTCGTACTGGTGCTCTACCCCTACGTTTACCTGCCGGCGCGCGCGGCGTTTGCCACTGGCGGTGCCAACCTGACCGAGGCGGCACGCAGCCTGGGCCTGGGCCCGTGGGCGGCTTTCGCGCGGGTGGCGCTGCCGCTGGCACGCCCGGCGATCGCCGGTGGCTGCGCACTGGCATTGATGGAAACCCTGGCCGACTACGGCGCGGTGGCGCATTTTGCGGTCGATACCTTCACCACCGGCATCTACAAGGCCTGGTTCGGCCTGGGCGACAAGGGTGCCGCGGCGCGCCTGGCCTGCCTGCTGTTGGGCTTCACTCTGTTGTTGGTGAGTATCGAGCGTGCCAGTCGCGGACGCGCGCGCTTCGTCACCACAAGTGCACGTACCGTGCATGCCGCGTTCCGCTTTCGCGGTTGGCGCGGCGTGGCCGCAGCCTGCGCGGCGGCACTGCCGGTGTTGCTGGGCTTCGCGCTGCCGGTCGCGATTCTGCTGCGCCTGGCCTGGCGCGACGCCCTGGTACTCGAGTGGGGCCGCTTTCTGACGTTGGTCGGCAACAGCCTCAAGGTGGGCTTGCTGGCGGCCGCAGTGGCGGTCGCAGTGGCGCTGTTGATCGCCTACAGCACCCGCCTGGATCGTCGCATGCAGGGTTTGGGCCGGGTGGCCGCCTTGGGTTATGCGGTGCCGGGCGCGGTGATCGCGGTCGGCGTGCTGGTGCCGTTGGCGGGCTTCGACAACTGGCTCGATGCGCTGATGCGCCAGACCTTCGGCGTGAGCACCGGCCTTCTCATCACCGGCAGCGTGGCCGCGCTGGTGTTTGCCTATGTGGTGCGCTTTCTGGCGGTGGCGATGAACAACATCGAAGCGGGACTGGCGCGGGTCACCCCATCGATGGACGATGCCGCGCGCGCCATGGGCCTGGGTGCCGGCGCCACGCTGCTGCGGGTGCATGCGCCGCTGATCGCACGGAGTCTGTTTATCGCCGCGCTGCTGGTGTTTGTGGATGCGCTCAAGGAACTGCCCGCCACACTGGCGGTGCGGCCATTCAACTTCGATACCCTGGCCACCCATGCCCATACGCTGGCCAAGGACGAACGGCTGGGCGAGGCGGCGCTGCCGTGCCTGGCGATCGTGCTGGTGAGCCTGGCACCTGTGCTGCTGGTGTCGCGGGCGCTGGGGCGGCGGCAGCGTTGAGCGGTGCCTGCCTGCGTGCCGACGCGAGCATCACAGGCGGCCCATGTCTTGCCTGAGGGTTGATCGGGCGCCCATGGCGGGGCGCATCGGCGACCACGCTTGACCAAGCGAGTGCACTGTCCGACACTGTGTGCTTCGCAGTCAAGCAAAAACAAAAGGAGACAAGCATGATCGGAGAACCAGTCGCGCTCACCATTCGCCGCAACATCGAGCGCCCCGCTGCGGCGCTGTTGAAGGCGTTTCGCGGCGCGCCCAGCGGCTTTGTAACCGACGCACACAACGGCCAGGGCTGTCTGGACCATGGCATCAAGCCGATCGACAACAAGATGAGGATTTGCGGCCCGGCGCTGACCTGTTTTTGCTCCCCCACCGACAACCTGGCGGCGATGGCGGTACTGGACTTCGCGCGCAAGGGCGACATCATCGTGATTGCAGCTAAGAACGACCAAAGCGCCGCGGTGATCGGCGACCGCTGGGCGCTGTGGGCGCGCAAGATCGGCGTCGCCGGCGTGGTGTGCGACGGCCTGGTACGCGACATCGAAGGCCTCCTGGAAGTCGGCCTGCCGATATTCGCGCGCGGCATTTCACCCAATTCGGGCTTCAAGCACGGCCCAGGCGAGATCAACACGCGGGTCTCCTGCGGTGGTATCGCGGTCGATCCCGGCGACATCATGGTTGGCGATTCCGACGGTGTGGTGGTGGTGCCGCAGGGCGCGGCCGCGCATGTCGCCACCCGTCTGGCGCAAGTCTCGAAGAAGGAAGCAGCGATGGATGCCAACCTGCGACGCGCCAAGTCCATGCATTTCTGGAACGAGGCCGAGACCCAGGCACGCGGCGGCGTGCGCTATCTCGACTAGGGCACGCGACGTGCTACTTCCATTTTCAGGAGGCGGAGTTGCTGTGACCAGGCCCAAGCCATGAACTTCCGGCAGGCTCTCAACGTGCATGACCTGGAGCGCCTGGCGCGCCAGCGCCTGCCGGCCGGCGTGTTTGGTTTCATCGCCGGCGGCGCCCAGGACGACAGCACGCTTGCCAACAATCGCGCGGCGTTCGAACGCATTCGCCTGAAGCCGCGCGGCCTGGTCGATGTTTCGCAAAGGTCGCAGGAAGTCACCCTGTTCGGGCATCGCTTCGCCAGCCCGTTTGGCATCGCGCCCATGGGCATCGCCGGGATCGCCTGTTTCGAGGCCGATATCGCGATGGCGCGCGCGGCCGCGCGCATGAACGTGCCCTTCGTTCTGTCAAACATGGCGACCGTGCCGATGGAGCGCGTGGCGCGCTCCTGCGATAGCGTCAAGTGGCTGCAGGTCTACATGCCGGCTGAGCGCGAGCGCGCCGCCGCATTCGTCAAGCGCGCGGCCAACGCCGGCTTCCAGGCGCTGCTGGTCACCATCGACGTGCAGGTGGGCGCGAATCGCGAAAACAACCTGAGGAGCGGCTTCACGCTGCCGCTGCGGCTCAATCCGAAAATCGTGCTGGATGGCCTTCTGCATCCGCGCTGGCTCACCGGTGTGCTGGGGCGCACCCTGATGGCCGGTGGCGTGCCGCGCCTGGAAAATTCCGCCATGTTCGAGCGGCCCTCAATGCTGGCTTCCGCCAGCCCGACGATTCGTTCAAGCGGTGACCGCGTCGACTGGGCTTTCATGCGCTGGCTGCGCGAGCAATGGCGCGGACCCCTGCTGATCAAGGGGGTGCTGCATGCGGCCGACGCGCGCGAGGCGGTCGCGGTCGGGCTCGACGGCGTGGTGGTCTCCAACCATGGCGGGCGTCAACTCGATGGCGCGGTGGCGTCCATCGAGGCGCTGCCGCAGGTCGTCGCCGCTGCCGACGGACACCTGACGGTCATCCTCGACAGTGGAATCCGCCGCGGCGGCGACATACTCAAGGCCTTCGCGCTGGGCGCCAACTTCGTGTTGTGCGGGCGAGCCGCCCTGTTTGGCGCCGCCGTCGGCGGCGAGGCGGGTGTGCTGCATGCGCTTGGAATTCTCGAAGCGGAGGTAGGGCGCGACCTGGCGCTGATGGGCTGCGCCGGCATGGCTGCACTTTCCGTCGACAGTGTTGAAGCGCGCCATCTGCAGGTGGCGCACGGCTGAACACAGGTAACCGGGCGCAGACTGCCCGGCTTACGGCTGGCCCGGCAGCCGATAGACTGAACCAGTTCCGCCTTTTACGATGTTTTACCTTTTGGGTGACCTTGCTTGACCATTGCTCGCTTGCGGATGCCGGTCTGGCGCGTTTAAGCTGTCGTCATCCAACCCTCGAGGGTCGCGATCATGTTCAAGTTCGATCTGGAACAAACACAGGACATACCGGTAGTTGCGGAAATTCCGCAGTCTTCCGCAATGCCGGGAGCGGCGCAAGTCCGTGGTGCGCAGGATGCGAACGAGCGCATGGTCCGGCTCGAAGCCCGCGTCGAGGCACTCGAACGGGCGCTGGCCTTCGTCACGGCAAATAACGGCGCCCTGGAGGCACTTGACGCATGCGCCAGGACGCAAAAACTGGCGCAGCTGATTGGCGGTGCCGAAACGGCGCCCGCCGCGGCTGCGCAGGCTGCCGCGCCGGACAGCCGTTCCACGCTCGATGGGCTGAGCATCACCGCCGCCTTTGCTTCGCTTGACCTGCGGGTGGCGGAAGCCGCCGCCGCCGAGATTTCGCTGGGGCGCAACAGCAACGCCGGCCCGCCCATGATCGAAATCGACGCCTCGCTGATCGACAAGGCCTTCGCGCGCCCGCCGCCGGAAAAGCTCAGTGTTCGAGCCGCACTCGAGGACCTGCACCCGAAAATCACCGAGCGCGTGACCGGCACCTGGCGCACCGGCGAACTGTTGCAGTACCTGAAGAAACTGATCGTCGACGAGCGCGGTGACCGCGCCGGATTTGCCCCGGCGGTGATGAGTGAATTGCTGCTCTTGAGCGCGATTCTCGAAGCCCCGGAGGAGCAGGACGCCTGGGCCGCCAACCCGCGCCCGCTGTGATTGAGCGCCTGAGCCGGTTCAGGCGCAGATACGCTCGACCAGGCGGTCCATGAACGATTCGCATTGTGCCAGTTGTTCGAGCTCGCAATATTCGTTGGGCTTGTGGGCCTGTTCGATCGAACCCGGGCCGCAGATGATCGAAGGCAGCCCGGCCCTCTCGAAGAGCCCGGCTTCGGTGGCATAGGCCACTTTCGCGGTGTGCGGGTTGCGCGCCAGCGCGATCGCCAGTTGCGTCACCGCGTCTGTATCAGCACTGTTCGAGCCCGGCGCGTCCGAGGTCAGGCGAATCTCGATGCCGGCTTCCGCCGCCACCTTTTTCATTTCCGGTTCCAGCGATTGCGCGAAGCCGCGCACCTCGCTTTCGATGGCGTCGGGATTGGCGCCCGGCAAGTAGCGGAACTCCCAGTCGAACACGCATTCGCGCGGCACGATGTTGGTGGCGGTACCGCCCTTGATGGTACCGGTTTGCAGGGTGGTGAACGGCACGTCGAAGCCGTTGTCACGCGGCTCCAGCTGGCCCATGCGATCGGCCACATGGCGGATGTAGGTGATCATGCGCGCGGCGTATTCGATCGCGTTGACGCCCTGCGGGGTCAGTGCGGAATGCGCTTCGCGGCCATGCACCACGCAGCGGAACGAGCGCTTGCCCTTGTGCGCCACGATCACCTGCATCGAGGTCGGCTCGCCCACGATGACGCCGGCGGCCTTGAAGCCCTGGCGCCCGAGTTGCTCGATCAGGCCGCGCACGCCCACACAGCCGACCTCTTCGTCGTAGGACAGGGCGAAATGCAGTGGCACCTTCAAGTCGGCGGCGACGAACTTCGGCGTCATCGCCAGCGCCACGCCGATGAAGCCCTTCATGTCGCAGGCGCCTCGCGCATACAGCCGGCCATCGCGGATGCTGGCCTTGAACGGATCGCTATCCCAGGCCTGGCCATCGATCGGCACCACGTCGGTGTGGCCGGAGAGCACGATGCCCGGTGGTTGCACCGCGGCCGGGCCGTTCCTGCCATGCACGGTGGCAAACAGGTTGGCCTTGCGGCGCTCCGCGTCATACACCAGTGTCGATTCGACCCCGTGACCCGAAAGCCAGTCACGCACCCATTCGATCAGGCCCAGGTTGGATTCACGGCTGGTGGTATCGAAGGCAATCAACTGTTCGATCATCGCCATCGATTCGGCGCGGATCGGGCTCAAGGACTCGACTTTCATGCGGTACCTCCGTCATTCAGGTGGCAGGCCGACAGGCGGCCCGGCGCGATCGTTTTGAGGACCGGCGCCTGGGCGGCGCAACGCGGCCCGGCATGCGGGCAGCGCGGGTGGAAATGGCAGCCGCCGGGCGGATTCAAGGGCGAGGGAATCTCGCCCTTGATCGGGATGTAGTCGCGCTTGCGCCTGGTCAGCGACGGCACTTCCGACAGCAAGGCCTGGGTGTAGGGATGATTCGGCTCGGCATACACCGAGCGCGTCGGTGCCGACTCCACCACTCGACCGAGGTACATGATCACCACGCGGTCGCTCAAATGGCGCACCACGCCCAGATCATGGCTGATGAAGAGGTAGGTCAGTTGCAGTTCGGAGCGCAACTGCATGAACAGGTTCAATACCTGCGCCTGGATCGAAACATCGAGCGCGGCCACCGCCTCGTCGCACACGATGAATTCGGGCTTCACCGCCAGTGCGCGCGCGATGCCGATGCGCGCGCGCTGGCCGCCGGAGAACTGGTGCGGGAAGCGGCGCGCCATCGCCGGGTCGAGCCCGACACGGCCGAGCAGTGCGGCCACATAGTCGTTTTGTTCGCCGGCCTTGATCAGACCATGCACCAGCGGCGCTTCACCGACGATATCGGTGACCCGCATGCGCGGGTTGAGCGAGGCATAGGGGTCCTGGAAGATCATCTGGATCTTCAATTGCGCGGCGCGTGCGGCATCGCCCTTGAGTGCGCGAGTATCAGTGCCGGACCACAGACGTGTGCCTTCGGTGGGCGGATGCAGGCCGACCGCGATGCGCCCCAGGGTCGACTTGCCGCAACCGGATTCGCCGACCAGGCCCACCACCTCGCCGGCTACGATTGCCAGATCGACGTGGTCGACCGCATGCACCACTTCTTGCCGGATATTCGCGCCCAGTATGCGCCCCAGCTTGGCGGCGGTGTCGAGCGACTTGACGAAGCGCTTGGAGACCCCTTTCAATTCGAGCAGCGGCGCGCTCATTGCACTACCCTCCTGTCACTGCGTGACATCCTCCCCGAGGGAGGATGAGCGCTCCCTGCGGGCGGCCGGGCGAGAGCGCTCATCGGGCCAACTCCTCTGCATCCGGCAACACCAGCGGGTCGCCGTGCGGATGAAAGCAGCGCGCGGCGTGACCGTCGGCGCCGATATCTTCGGCGGGCTCTTCGCCGCAGCGCTGGTCGGCGCGCGCACAGCGCTGGCGAAACGGGCAGCCCGGCGCCAGGTTCAGGAGCGAGGGCGTCATGCCGGGAATCTGCGCCAGCGGCTGGCCGCGCGGATTGCAGGCCGGGACCGAGCGGATCAGGCCGCGCGTATACGGGTGGCGCGGCAGGTCGAGCACCTGCGCCACGCTGCCGGATTCGACCACGCGGCCGGCATACATCACGCATATGCTGTCTGCCAGTCCGGCCACCACCGAGAGGTCGTGGGTGATCCAGATCAGCGCGGTGCCGGATTCGCGGCACAGCTTTTGCATCTCGAACAGGATCTGGCCCTGGATGGTGACATCCAGGGCCGTGGTCGGCTCGTCGGCGATGATCAGCTCGGGCTTGTTGAGGAGTGCGGTGGCGATCGCCACCCGCTGGCGCATGCCGCCGGAGAACTGGTGTGGATAGCACATGAGGCGCTCGTCGGGTGACGGTATGCCGACCTGGCCCAGGGCTACGCGCGCGCGTTCCAGCGCCGCCCGCCGGCTCACCGGTTCATGGGCCTGGATCGCCTCGATCATCTGCGTGTCGATGCGCAGCACCGGATTCAAGGTCATCATCGGGTCCTGGAAAATCATCGCCACCCGGCGCCCGCGATAGCTGCGCATGGTGTCCGCATCCAGGCTGCGCAGGTCGCATCCGTCCAGCAAGATGCGCCCGCCCACCACACGGCCGGGACTATCGATCAGGCCCATGATCGAATAGCCGGTCATCGACTTGCCCGAGCCCGATTCGCCGACCAGGCCCATGATCTGGCCGCGTCCGACCGTGAACGACACCTCGTTGACCGCTTTCACCACGCCTTGCTTGGTGAAGAAGTGGGTCGAAAGGTTCTCGACCGCGAGTGCCGCTGCGCTCATTTCTTGAGCCTCGGATTGAGCACGTCGCGCAACTGATCGCCCACCAGGTTGATGCTGACGATCATCAGCAGCAGGGCCACGCCCGGAAAGAAGCTGATCCAGTATTTGCCCGAAAGCATGTAGTTGAAGCCGTTGGCGATCAGCAAGCCCAGGGAAGGCTCGGTGATCGGCAGGCCCAGGCCCAGGAACGACAGGGTGGCTTCGAGCGTGATGGCCGAGGCCACCTGCACGGTGGCGATCACGATCAGGGGCGGCATGCAGTTGGGCAACAGGTGGCGGAACACGATGCGCGCCGGCGGCAGGCCCAGCACCTGCGCCGCCTCGATGTATTCACGGCGGCGCTCGACCAAGGCCGCGCCGCGCACCGTGCGCGCGTAGTAGGCCCACTGTACTGCCACCAGCGCGGTGATGATCTTGCCCAGGCCCTGTCCCAGCAGGGCCAGCAGCACCAGCGCGATCAGGATCGGCGGGAACGAAAGCTGGATGTCGGCCACCCGCATGATCAGGTTGTCGGTGCGCCCGCCCACATAGGCCGAGATCATGCCGGCGCTGGTGCCGATGATCAACGCCAGCACGGTGGCGGCAAAGCCCACGAACAAGGAGATGCGCAAGCCGTAAAAAATCCCCGACAGCATGTCGCGCCCCTGGTCGTCGGTACCGAGCGGTGCGATTTTGTTGTTGCCCAGTTTGGCGCCGGGTTCGAGCTTGGCATCCATAATATCGAGTTGCGCCAGATCATAGGGATTTTGCGGCGAGATCCAGGGTGCGGTCAGTGCGATCACCAGGATCGCCAGCAGCACGCAGGCACCGGCCACCGCCAGCCGGTTTTCGCGGAATTCCTCGATGAAGCGCGACAGCGGTGTTTGTTCGGCAATGGTCATTGGACTGCTCTCCTGTGACTGCGTGACATCCTCCCCGACGGCGCATGAGCGCTCCCTTCGGGCGGCCGGTAGTGAGCGCTCATGCGGCGCTACCGGCAACGGTCATGCGGCCCAGATGAAGCGGATCAGCGTGGTGGGCAAGGCGAAGGCCAGGCCGTGACTGAAGGACTCGAGCGACCCGGCCGGGCGGCCGCGCTTTTGGCGCCAGGCGCCGACGGCAGCCATCATCAGGCCGCAGGCGATCGGCACCCCGATCAGCACCGCGATGCGGGTGTCTTGGGTGCGCGCGAATGAGGCCGGAAACAATTGCAGGGACAGCACGCCAATCATGCAGCTGGCGAGGGCAAAGAGGACAAACCGGGCGCTGCCCGAAAGCGGTTTGCGGGCATCCGCCAGCGCCTCCCGGCTGCGCCCGGTCAAGCGCTTGAACATGCCGGCCGCCATGTCGCCGATCACCTGCCCGATCAAGCCCAGCAGCAACTCGGCCAGTGCGCCCAGGATCAGTTCCCCGAACAACTCCAACAACGCGCCCAGGATGAATTCCATGCTTCATGGCGCAGCGTCGGTCAGGCGCACGCGCGGATCGAGCACCGAATACAGCAAATCGACCACCAGGTTCACCAAAATGAACATGGCCACGATGATCATCAGATAAGCCACGATCACCGGGCGATCGAGCACGTTGATTGAATCGATCAGGAGCTTGCCCATGCCGGGCCAGGCGAAAATGGTTTCGGTGACCACCGAGAACGCGATCACCGAGCCGAACTGCAGGGCGATCACGGTGACGATCGGAATCATGATGTTCTTCAGCACATGCACCAGCACGATGCGAGCGTTCGACAAGCCCTTGGCGCGCGCGAACTTGATGTAATCCATCATCAGCGCCTCCTGGGTGCCGGAGCGCGCCAGGCGGATGATCAGGGCGATGTTGAGCAGCGCCAGGGTGAAGCTGGGCAACAGCAGGTGGCGCAGGCCCTCAACGGAAAGGAAACTTACCGGCACGCCGAGAATCAGGGCGGTGGGTCCGCGGCCATTGGACGGCAGCCAGCCCAGGAACACCGCGAACACCATGATCAGCATCAGGCCGACCCAGAAAGTGGGCAGCGAAAAGCCCAGGATCGAGGCGGCCATGATGGTGCGCCCCGCAAACGATTTCGGCTTCAGGCCGGCGTACAGGCCCAGCGGCAGGCCGATCACCACCGCCATCAGGATCGCCAGCACCGCCAATTCGAGCGTGGCCGGCATGCGCTCGAAAATCAGCTCGATGGCCGGCACGTTGAAGGCGAACGATTTACCGAGATTGCCGGCCAGCGCCTGCTTGACGAACACCATGTACTGGACCCACATCGGCTTGTCCAGCCCTAGGCGCTCGATCGCGCCGGCGCGATCGGCCTGGGTCGCGTCGGGGCTGATCAGGATGTCGATCGGATTGCCGATCGCATAGACGCCGGCAAACACCAGAAGCGACATCACGAACAGAACGACCACGCTCTGCAGCAGGCGGCGAATGATGAACACAAACATGAAGGTGCGCGCGATAAAGCAGCGAAGAAGGCTGCTGTTGTGCCGTTTAGTAGTTTTTCCAGACGGGAACTTGTCCGGCTGCGCCGGCGATTTCCCGCATTTCAGTCCGGAAAAAAATGGATTTTCACTTTCTTCCGCCAAATTAGTCGTGGCCAATCGCCATCGTCTCCAAACAGGTGAATCCTAACAGAGCCTCGAAGCCCTTCTCGCGGCTTTAGCGGGAGTGCTTCATGCCGCCGCAGGGCAATTCCATGCCCCCGGCGCCGTCGGTGGGGCGCGACCCAGCGTTTGGCGATGAAATGCGCGGCTTGGGTGGCGGGTGTCATGTGCTTGGCCGAGGTCGGAAAAGGCGGCTTATCGCCTGCCGCCCGGCTCGCACCGCGACTTCGATTTGGGCGATGCAAAAGCGGCTCTTATAATCCGTCCGCGCCCAATGCACGGTGTGCGTGCCGGCCGTGGCGCCAGGCAATCCGATTTTTAAACAGGAAGCCCCATGAACCTCGATCGCGTCGGCTCCGGCCGCGACCTGCCCAACGACTTCAATGTCATCATCGAGATTCCGATGAACGCCGACCCCATCAAGTACGAGGTCGACAAGGAAACCGGCGCGCTGTTCGTCGATCGCTTCATGGGCACGGCGATGCACTACCCCTGCAACTACGGCTACATCCCGCATACCCTTTCGGATGACGGCGACCCGGTCGACGTGCTGGTGATCACGCCCTTCCCGCTGGTGGTGGGCGTGGTGGTGCGCTGCCGCCCGCTGGGCGTGCTGCAGATGGTCGATGAGGCCGGCGGCGACGAGAAACTGCTGGCGGTGCCGATCGACAAGGTGCTGCCCTGGTACAAGCACTGGAACAAGCCCGACGATATCAATCCCGAGCGCTTGGCGCAGATCCAGCACTTTTTCGAGCACTACAAGGACCTGGAGCAGGGCAAGTGGGTCAAGGTGGAAGGCTGGGGTGGGCCGGAGGCGGCGGCTGCTTCCATCAAGGCGGGTGTGACGCGTTACGAAGCAGCCAAGGACAAGCCGAAGTTCTGAGTCAGGTCAGGACCCCAGCCCGAAAAAGCTGCGAATCCGCGACAACAGCTCGGCCGAGCGACTTGCGTGGTCGCGTGCTGCCGCAGCATGCCCGGCGATCGCGGCCGCCAGCGCGCCCTGGCGATTGGCCATCACGTGCGACATCTGTTCCGCGATTTCCGGACGCGACTTGAGCACGGTTTCGAACGAGGCCTTGTCCAGGCGATAGCATTCGACGTTGGACCGTGCAACCACGGTGGCGCTTCGCGGCGCGCCGGTCTTCGCCGAAAAAGCTGCCGGCGCCCAACGTGCTGATAAAACGCCGCTCGCTGCCCTCGCCCTCGATCACGATATCGGCTTCGCCAGCGGTGAGAATGTAGAGCCAATGTGCGACGTTGCCCTGACGCGTGATGATCTCGCCTTGGGCTACCGGCGAGTAGGTCACGCGCTCGGCGATGGTGTTCCGCTCGGTTTCGGTCAGGGCGGTGAAAAGGTCGATCCGGTCGAGCGCCGCCAGGCGGCGCTCGACCTCGCGCCGGTGCACCTCGCGCCGGTGCACCTCGCGCCGGTGCACCTCGCGCCGGTGCACCTCGCGCCGGTGCACCTCGCGCTGGTGCACCGCACGCCGGTGCACCTCATGCCGGTGCACCTCGCGATTCACCGCCGCAGCGCCACAAGACGAAGGTGCACAACATGCCAGTTGAAGGCCAGTACGGAGTCCATGTTCACGCTCGTCGAGGTTGGTCCTGCAGTTAAATCTCGGCGCCGTCGGCCAGGCTACATGCCGGGATAGTTGGGGCCGCCGCTGCCCTCCGGCACCACCCAGTTGATGTTTTGCCGCGGGTCCTTGATGTCGCAGGTCTTGCAATGCACGCAGTTCTGCGCGTTGATCTGCAGGCGGTCGCTGGCGTCGTCGTTCTTGACGTATTCGTAGACCCCGGCCGGGCAATAGCGCGCCTCCGGCCCCGCGTAGATGGCGAGGTTCACCGCCACCGGAATCGCCGCATCCTTGAGGGTCAGATGGATCGGCTGGTTTTCCTCGTGATTGGTGTTGGAGATGAACACCGAGGAAAGTTTGTCGAAGCTGATCTTGCCGTCCGGCTTTGGGTAGACGATCGGCTCGCAATCGGCGGCCGGTTTGAGGCAGTCATGGTCGGCATGCGTGTGCTTGAGGGTCCAGGGCACGTTGCCGCCCAGGAGCTTTTGCTCGATGCCCACCATCAGTGTGCCGCTTACGAGTCCCTTGCTCATCCACTGCTTGAAGTTGCGTGCCTTGTGCAGTTCGGTGTGCAGCCAGCTGTCGCGGAACGCGGCCGGGTAGTCGATCAGTTCGTCGTGAGCGCGCCCGGCCGCCACAGCCAGGTATGCCGCGTCGGCGGCCAGCATGCCGGTTTTCATCGCTGCATGGCTGCCTTTGATGCGCGAGGCGTTGAGGAAGCCGGCGTCGTCGCCGATCAGCACACCGCCCGGGAAGGTCAGCTTGCACAGCGACTGCAGGCCGCCTGCGGCGATGGCGCGCGCGCCATAGGAAATGCGTTTGCCGCCCTCGAAGACCGGGCGGATTTTCGGGTGCATCTTGTAGCGCTGGAATTCCTCGAAGGGCGAGAGATACGGGTTCTCGTAACCCAGGCCGACCACGAAGCCCACCGCGACCAGGTTGTTTTCGAGGTGATACAGGTAGGAGCCGCCGTAGGTGGCGCGATCGAGTGGCCAGCCGGCGGTGTGCAGCACCAGGCCCGGCACATGTTGCGCCGGGTCGACCTCCCACAATTCCTTCAGGCCGATGCCGTAGACCTGCGGGTCGATGCCGTCACGCAGGCGGTACTTTTGCATCAGCTGCTTGCCCAGATGGCCGTGACAGCCCTCGGCGAAGAAGGTGTATTTGGCATGCAGTTCCATGCCGCTTTGATAGTTGTCGGTGTGCGCGCCGTCGCGGCCCACACCCATGTCGCCGGTGGCCACGCCCTTGACCGCGCCGGCATCGTCAAACAGCACTTCGGCGCCGGCGAACCCGGGGTAGATTTCCACGCCCAGCTCCTCGGCCTTGCTGCCCAGCCAGCGGCACACGTTGCCCAGGCTCACCACGTAGTTGCCATGGTTCTGGAAGATGGCGGGCAGGGCAAAATTGGGCACCTTGAAGCCGCCGGTTTCGGAGAGGAACATGAAACGGTCTTCACTGACGGGCTGGTTCAAGGGGGCGCCGTCTTCCTTCCAGCTCGGCCACAGTTCATTGATGGCCTGCGGGTCCATTACCGCGCCTGAGAGGATGTGGGCGCCGATTTCCGAGCCCTTCTCGATCACGCACACGTTGATTTCGCCGCCCTTCTCGGTGGCCAGCTGTTTCAGGCGGATGCCCGCAGCCAGGCCGGCCGGGCCGCCGCCGACGATCAGCACATCGTATTCCATCACTTCGCGCATCACGGCAACTCCTTCATTATTCTGGCGCTGCGGGCGCCACGAGAGCGCTTGCGAGGCCTGCCATCCAGGGGCATGATTTCAGCGCGCGCCGGTCTTCACTTGCCCCAGCACATTGGGGAACTCGCGCGGCGCGCAGCGCCAATATTGCTTGGGTGCGGGGACGCTTGCACCGAGGGCGGCAGCCGCGTGCCAGGGCCAGCGCGGGTTGTACAACAGGCCGCGTGCCAGGGCCACCATGTCCGCACGGCCGGAGGCAATGATTTCCTCGGCCTGATGCGGGTCGGTGATGAGGCCGACGGCCATGATGGGCAGGCCGGGTACGGCTTTGCGAATGGCGTCGGCGAACGGCACCTGGTAGCCGGGCCCGAGGGTGATTTTTTGCAGGGCCGGCGCGACTCCGCCGGAGGAGCAGTCGAGCCAGTTGCAGCCGCGCGCCTTGAGTTCGCCGGCCAGCACGATCGATTGGTCCACATCCCAGCCACCCTCGACCCAATCGGAGGCCGAGATGCGCACACCCAGTGGTTTGGCCGCGGGCCACACTGCGCGCACCGCGTCGAATATTTCGAGCAGCAGGCGCATGCGGTTCTCCAGGGAACCGCCGTAGGCGTCATCGCGCCGATTGGCCAGTGGCGACAGGAAGGAGTGCAGCAGGTAGCCGTGCGCGGCGTGCAGTTCGAGCGCCTCGATACCCAGCCGCTGCGCGCGTTGGGTGGTGGCCACGAACTGCGCCACCACATCGCGAATTTGCGCCACGGTCATGGCACGCGCCGGCGCTTCGCCCGGCAGTTGCGCCAGCGCCGAGGGCCCGAGTGGCTGCCAGCCGCGCGGCGCATCGACGGCGATCAGGCCGCCGCCGTTCCAGGGCTCCTCGCTGGACGCCTTGCGGCCGGCATGGCCGATCTGCATGGCGATCGGAATCGCCGAATGCGCGCGAATCGCGCCCAGCACGCGTAGAAGCGCGGCTTCGTTGCTGTCCGAGTACAGGCCCAGGCAGCCCGGGGTGATACGCCCTTCGGCGGAGGTCGCGGTGGCTTCGATGACGAGCATGCCGGCGCCGGAAATCGCCAGCGAGCCCAGGTGCATCAAATGCCAGTCTTGTGCATCGCCGTCGACCGCGGAGTATTGGCACATGGGAGATACCACGATGCGGTTGGCCAGGGTGAGCCCGGCCAGGCTGATGGGGCTGAAAAGCTGTGACATGAGGGCGGGGGTGCTCGCTTGCGAAGGGTTGGATCAGGAGGCGATGGCGACACCATCAGGGGACAAATTGTAGCCGCTGCAAACAAAGTGGCCGGCTCGGATTTGAAGGCGCGGCGGCAGCCGGATTACACTGCGCAACTTAACTCCTCAACGAAAAGCCGTGATCATGACAGTTGAATTCAATCTCTCGGGCAAAGTCGCGCTGGTGACCGGTGCCTCATCCGGGCTGGGCGCACGTTTCGCCAAGGTGCTGGCCGAGGCCGGTGCCACCGTGGCGCTGGCGGCGCGCCGGGTCGAGCGGCTCAAGGAGTTGCGTGCCGAGATCGATTCCGAAGGCGGTGAAGCCCATGTGTATCAGCTCGATGTCACCAGCGTGCAGAGCATCCGTGCCTGCGTCGGGCAGGTCGAGAGCGATTTGAAGCGGATTGACATCCTGGTCAACAATTCCGGGGTTTCGGCACAGGGGCGGGTGCTCGATGTAAGCGAGGAGGATTTCGACTACGTGATGAGCACCAACACCAAGGGCGCGTTTTTCATGGCGCAGCAGGCCGCGCGCGTGATGATCGCCGGCAAGACGCCGGGCCGCATCATCAATATCGCCTCGGTGGCCGGCATGCGCGCCTTGTCGCAGCTGTCGGTCTACAGCATGTCCAAGGCGGCGGTGATCCACATGACGCGAGCCATGTCGGTCGAGTGGGGCCGCTATGGCATCAATGTCAACGCCATCTGCCCGGGTTACATCGAAACCGAGATCAACGCCGCCTATTTTGCAACAGAAGGCGGGCAAAAGCTGGTCAGCATGCTGCCGCGGCGCCGCGTCGGCAAACCGGAAGATCTGGACGGCCTGTTGCTCTTGATGGCCTCCGACGCTTCCGGGTTCATCAATGGTGCGGTGGTGACGGCGGATGACGGCATGGCGGCCGGCTGAACGCCGGCAGCGTCCGGGCGAGCACGATTGCCATCCGCAAAGTGCCTGGCAGCCTGTCGGACTTGGGGAGCGTCGGTGAGCAAATCGCTTTCGACGCCTCAAACCCGACAGGCTGCTATGGCGGATGCCGTCGCTGGAAGATCGTTTGCCACGCCGTGCGGTGCGGCGGGTGCGGCGCGCTCAATAGTGACATTGTGTTGCTCAAGGGCGGCTGCGAAGTCCTCGTGGTTTGCTGTCGTCCCTGGCGCAGAGCCACCGCCGCCGTGCCGGAACGGTGCGTGGCGGCACCCAGCCGGCCACGTTTAAGTCTTTGATTATTCAAGTCTGCGGGTTTGCGGCAGCCGATCGCGGCTGTGTTCTCGTGCTGCCCGCCGGCTGATTTATCGCCAACGTGTCCTCGCAAAATCGCCCGCTGTCAAGCCCGCGCATGCAATTTAATCGATTGTTTTTTAGGCAAAAATGCATATAATTTTGGGTTTTGCCGCGTAGCAACAGAACGCGGCCCAATGCAGTCCGCAAGCACCCCAAAAAGCGGGCACCATGAACCTGAGCTGCGATGGCGGATACCAACCCGGTCCCGAACACCCTGCCGGACACCTACCGGCAGGTGCACAGCGAGGTAATGGCGATTCGCTGGGGCGACATGGACGCGATGCTGCACGTGAACAATACCGTGTATTTCCGTTTCATGGAGCAGGCGCGGATCAGCTGGATCGATACATGGGGCGTCGGCAACACGGCGGACCAGACCGAGGGGCCGGTGATTGCCACGGCGGGCTGCCGTTTCAAGCGACCATTGAAGTATCCCGGCCAGGTCGAAGTGAGGGTCTACGCGGGCAAGATCGGGCGTTCAAGCATGCCGACGTATTACGAAATACGCCGTACCGATGATCCGCAGACGATCTACGCCACAGGAGAGGCGTTGTTCGTGTGGATCAGCAATCAGACGGGTCGTCCCGTTTCGTTTCCCGCTCCGGTCAGAGAACGACTTGGCAGCAACTAAGGTGTGCCGCATATGCGACATGGTGAGCCGTACAGAATGATGACCGACAACAATCAAATATTGTGGGAGCCCAGCCAGGCGGCGCTGGAAAAAGCCAATCTCACGCATTTCGCGCGAGCCGCGATCAAGCGCTGGAAGCTCAAGCTCAACACCTATCCCGACTTCTACAAATGGTCGATCGATCAGCCCGCGCAGTTCTGGCAATCGGTATGGGAGCAGTTGGGGGTGATCGGCGTGGCGGCCGAGCCGCGCAAGGGTGTGCGTGCTCCGGTGGGCTTGAAGGCGGGTGCCCTGGTGGATGGCGACCGCTTGCCCGGGGCCAGGTGGTTTCCCGGCATGCGGCTCAATTTCGCGCAAAACCTGTTGCGCAAGCACGACAGTTCCGAGGCCATGATTTTCTGGGGCGAGGACAAGGTCAAGCGCAAGGTCACCTGGGCGGAACTCAACAACCAGGTGTCGCGCTGCGCGCAGGGCCTGAAAGCCGCCGGGGTGCGCCAGGGCGACCGCGTCGCGGCCATCATGCCGAACATGCCGGAAGCGGTGATCGGGATGATCGCCACCGCCAGCCTGGGCGCGATCTGGACCTCCTGTTCACCGGATTTCGGCATCCAGGGAGTGATCGACCGATTTGGCCAGGTCGAGCCCAAGGTGCTGTTCGCGCCGGACGGTTTTTATTACAACGGCAAGGTCATCGACCTGCTCGACAAGGTGTCGGAAATCGTCACCAGGCTGCCGTCGGTGCGCGAGGCGGTGATCGTCCCTTACATCTCGGCTTCGCCCAATGTGGACGGCGTGCCGCGCGCACTGACCTGGCCCGAATTCACCGCGCCCTACAAGGCGGGGCCAGTCGAATACAACATGTTGCCGTTCGAGCAGCCGCTGTTGATCCTGTATTCGTCGGGCACCACCGGCGTGCCCAAGTGCATCGTGCACAGCGCCGGCGGCGTGTTGCTCAAGCACTTGACCGAGCATCAACTGCACTGTGACGTGCGCCCCGGCGATCGCCTGTTTTACTCCACCAATTGCGGCTGGATGATGTGGAACTGGCTGGTGACGGGTCTGGCCTCGGGCGCGACACTGATTCTCTATGACGGCTCGCCGTTCCTGCGGCGCGGCAGCATCCTGTGGGACATGGCGCAATCGGAGAAGATCACCCACTTCGGAACCTCGGCCAAGTACATCGATGCATTGGCGAAGATCCGCTTCCGGCCACGCGAAACCCACGAACTCAACCGCCTGAGGGTGGTGCTGTCGACCGGTTCGCCGCTGGCGCCCGAATCCTTCGATTACGTCTACCAGGCGATCAAGCAGGATGTGATGCTGGGCTCGATTTCCGGCGGCACCGATATCTGCGGCTGCTTCGTGCTGGGCAACCCGGTGTTGCCGGTACGGCGTGGCGAATGCGCGGGCAATGCGCTGGGTGTCGACGTACGGGTGTTTGACGAGCGCGGCCGGCCCGCGGCTCCCGGCAAGAAGGGGGAACTGGTATGCGTCAAGCCCTTCCCTTCGGTGCCGGTGGGTTTCTGGAACGACGACGACGGTGCCAAGTTCCACGCGGCGTATTTCGATGCGTATCCGAACGTATGGCGCCACGGTGACTATGTCGAGCGCACGCCGTCGGGCGGCCTGATCATTCATGGGCGGTCGGACGCGGTGTTGAATCCGGGTGGCGTGCGTATCGGCACCGGCGAGATCTACCGTCATGTCGAAAGCCTGGACGAGGTCACCGAATCACTGGTGATAGCCCAGGATTGGCCGCCGGGACGGCGTGGCGATGTGCGCGTCGTGTTGTTCGTGCGCCTGCGTGATGGCCTGACCCTGGATTCGGCGCTGATCGAAAAGATCAAGCAGCAGATCCGCGTACACACCACCGCGCAACACGCGCCCGCCAAGGTGATCCAGGTGAGCGACATTCCGCGCACGCGCAGCGGCAAGCTGGTCGAACTGGCGGTGCGCGACGTGGTGCACAATCTGCCGGTCAAGAACATCGGGGCGCTGGCCAATCCGGAAGCCCTTGAATTGTTTCGCAACCTGCCGGAGTTGCGCGCCGCTTGAAACGCGGGGCGGGTGGTTGATCCGCGCCAGCTTTGACAAATCGGGCTCTAAACGGGATTTCATCATGAACAAGGTATACGGCAGCGCGCAACAGGCGCTCACGGGCGTCCTCAAGGACGGCCACATGATCGGGGTCGGCGGCTTCGGCCTGTGCGGCATTCCCGAGGCGCTGATCGCCGCGGTGCGCGATCTTGGCGTACAGAACCTGACAGCGGTGTCGAACAACGCCGGGGTCGACGGCTTCGGCCTGGGCATTCTGCTGGGCACGCGGCAAGTGAAGAAGATGATCGCCTCCTACGTCGGCGAGAACAAGGAGTTCGAACGCCAGTACCTGGCCGGCGAACTCGCGCTCGAATTCACCCCGCAAGGCACGCTGGCCGAGAAACTGCGCGCTGGTGGCTGCGGGATTCCGGCGTTTTTCACCAAGACCGGTGTCGGCACCCTGATCGCGGAAGGCAAGGAGGAGCGCGAATTCGACGGTCAGCGCTACCTGATGGAGCGCTCGCTCACGCCCGATGTTGCCTTGGTCAAGGCCTGGAAGGGCGACAAGTCCGGCAATCTCGTGTATCGCAAGACCGCGCGCAACTTCAATCCGAATGTGGCGATGGCCGGCAAGATCACCGTGGCCGAGGTCGAGGTGTTGGTCGAGAACGGCGAACTAGACCCCGACCAGATCCACACGCCGGGCATTTTCGTGCATCGCATCGTGGTCAACGCGAGCCCGGAAAAGCGCATCGAACAACGCACCACGCGCCCCAAGTAAGGACCACCGATCATGGCATGGAATCGTGATGAGATGGCCGCACGCGCGGCACAGGAACTGCAAGACGGCTTCTACGTAAACCTGGGCATCGGCCTGCCGACCCTGGTGGCCAATCATGTGCCAAAGGACATCGAAGTGTGGCTGCAATCGGAGAACGGCTTGCTCGGCATCGGGCCTTTCCCCACCGAGGACGAGATCGACGCCGACATGATCAACGCCGGCAAGCAGACCGTGACGCCGCTGCCGGGCTCGTCGATTTTTTCCTCCGCCGATTCGTTCGGCATGATCCGCGGCGGCAAGATCAATTTGGCCATTCTCGGCGCGATGCAGGTGTCGGAGCACGGCGACCTCGCCAACTGGATGATCCCCGGCAAGATGATCAAGGGCATGGGCGGCGCGATGGACCTGGTGGCCGGTGTGGGGCGCGTGCTGGTGTTGATGGAACATGTGGCCAAGGGCGATACGCACAAGATCTTGAAGAAGTGCGATCTGCCGCTGACAGGCGTGGGCGTGGTCAACCGCATCATCACCGACCTGGGCGTGCTTGATGTCGGCCCCAAGGGGCTGAAGCTGGTGGAACTTGCCAGCGGTGTCACGCTGGAAGAAATGCGCGCCAAGACCGGTGCGCCTGTGCTCGCGTAGGCAAATACGGCGGGCAAGCGCAAAAAAGCCGGGAATGCCCCGGCTTTTTTGTTTGCGGGTGGCTACGCGCTCAGGCGCGTTTGCCCGGCTTCTTTGCCGCGCGCTTGGCCTGCGTCTTGCCGACAGCCTTGGTCGGCGCGGCCTTTTTCGTGGCGCCGGCTTTTTTCGCCGGCTTGGCCTTCTTTGCCGCGGCCGGCTTTTTCGCCGGTGCGGCCTTGGCCTTGGCAGCCGGTTTTTTGGCTACTGTCTTCCTGGCAGTCATCGATTTTCGCGGTGCCTGCGTGACCTTGGCCGCAAGCCCAAGTGGCTTGGCATCAATCAGGATCGCCGCCAGGATGCAGGGCTCGGTGCCGCGCACGCTCCATGAGTGGTTGGTGCCGCGCTGGATCATGATGTCGCCGGCTTTCAAGAGGGTCTCCCCCTTGTCAAGGATGGCGACAATCTCGCCCTTGAGGACGATCAGGTAATCGACCGTGGCGGTGGTGTGCATCATCGGATCGCTGTTCGACTGGTCTTTGGCATGGCCGGCGCCGATCGACTTGAAGGCTTCGAGGGAGTCGGCTTTGCCACGCCAGGCGGTATCCGGCGGAAATTCCACGATGCGCAGGATGCTGCCTCTGGGGGGCGGTTCGAGGCGGATCGGGCGCGCCGCCGCATCGGCGTCGCCGCCATTGTCGGCCGGCGCGCCGCTGGTCTCCCACAAATCGGTCAACGCCAGGCCCGGCATGGATGCCATCTCCTTGACGTTGGGCGCCGGGCCATCCATCAGGAAAACCGACTTGCCATTCTTGTCGTGACCGGTCACGACCCTGCGAATTGCCAAAACCATGGGTATCTCTCCTTCAAGAAAAGCGCTAAAGCAGCGCAGTGGCCAATTGCGGAAAAGCGATCACCAGCAGCATCACGATGAACATGATCACCGCGAACGGCGCGGCGCCGGCGAAAATGTCATTCAAGGTGATCTCACTCTGGTTGCCTAGCGTCGCCTTGATGACGAAACAGGCGATGCCGAACGGCGGGGTGAGGAGGCCGATTTCGACCGCCAAAAGGGTGACGATGCCGAACCAGATCAGGTCGGTGCCGAAGCCCACCAGCGCTGGCAGCACCAGTGGAATGGTGATCAGCATGATCGAACCGGAATCGAGAATCGTGCCTAGCAACAGCACGATGGTGATATAAATCACCATCAGACCCCAGAAGCCCATGCCGGAGCCGACGATCAATGTCTTGAGCAATTCTGTCACCCCGGAGATCGCCAGCATGCGCGAATACAGGCTGGCGGCGATGATCAGGAAGCACACGGCGGCGGTGATGCGGCCGGTTTCCACCAGCACCTGCCACAGTTGTGCCCAGCCCAGACGTCGCTTGGCCACTGCGATCAGCAAGGCGCCGGCGGCACCGACCGCGCCGGCCTCGGTCGGCGTGAACGCGCCACCGTACAGGCCACCCAGCACCAGGGCCACCAGCACCACCACCGGCAGCAGTTTGCCGGCCATCGCACCGGCGCTCATCAACGGGCCGGCGTCGACACCGCTGAGGGCGGCGTCGTTGCCGCCTACAAACGACGGCCAGAATCGCCCCATCAAGAGGATGCCGATGATGTAGGCCAGCGACAGCAAGAGGCCGGGAATGATGCCCGCGATGAAAAGGTCACCGACCGATTTTTCGGTCAGCACGCCGTACAGGATCAACAGCAGGCTGGGCGGGATCAGCATGCCCAGCACCGAAGAGCCGGCGACCACGCCGACGGAGAAGCGTGGCGTGTGGCCGTGACGCAGCATCTCCGGCACCGCCACCTTGGTGAAGACCGCAGCCGAGGCGATCGAGATCCCGGTGATGGCCGCGAAGATGGCGTTGGCGACCACGGTGGCGATGCCGAGGCCGCCGCGTACCCGGCGGAAAATCTGATTGGCCACATCGAAGGTGTCGCGGCCGATATCGGCCACCGAGACCAGGAGGCCCATCAGCACGAACAGCGGCACCACGCCGAAGATGTAGTCGGAAATCGCGTCGTTGGCAGCCAGCGCCAGCAGGTTGGAGGCGATTCCGGGGTCGCCGCGAATGATCCAGACGCCAACGAACGAAAGTAGCGTCAATGCAACGCCGACATACATGCCGAGGTAGATCAACGCCAGCATCAGCGCCACCGAGATCAGGCCGATGGTGGTCGGCTCCATCAATCGGGCGCGCCCTGAATCCGCAGCGACGGTCGTTTGCCGCAGGCGATCATCAGATCGCGCCAGGCATCAAGCAGGAACTGCATGGCCATGGTCGCGCTACCAAGCATGATCAGGAGTTTCAGCGGCCAGGTGGGAATCTGCACCACGCCGGTGGAGCCGTAGAACTCCTGGTTGACGAACGCGGTTTGCATCAACGGCCATGTTGTCACCAGGATGATCGCGAACAATGCCGCGCCGATAAGGTCGAACAGAAACTGCAACACGTAGCCGCCACGCGGCCAGCGCCTGACGATGCCCGCCAGCAGTACATCGGAGCGGGTCAGGGCCCCGCTGCGCAGGGTTTGCGGCAACTGCAGGAACACGATACCCACGATCGAGAACTGCACCATCTCGGCCACGCCCAGGATCGGCAGGGCAAATGCGTCGCGGCTCACCACGTCCGCGCAGATCAGCACCATGAGAAAAAATATCCAGCCGGTGCCAATGGCTGAAAGCCATGCCACCAGGTGTCCGAATCCCGACCCGCGTGATTTGGCTGGCTCTCGCGCTTGGCTATCCATCCCTGTTCTCTGCCTGTGCGCTGCCCGTGACCGGACGGCCGTCAAGCACCCCGACGCATGACCAGGGGCTCGGCTGGTCGCGCAGAATCATTCCTTGTCGTAGTCGCGCGGAAACTTGTAGCCGGTGGCGCGCGCCGCGTCCATGTAGCTCGACAGCACTTTTTTCGCCGGGCCGGCGCCAGCCTGCTTGTACCAGTCCTTGGTCGGATTGGGTACCAGCTTGACTATCTTGGCGCGCTCGGCCGCGTCGACCGTGATGATCTTGCCGCCAGCCTTTTGCCAGGCCGCCAGCGACGATTCGATGCGCCCGGTCTGCTCGGTCAGATAGTTCGCCTTGTAGGCGTTGGCGCCCTTGCGGAAGGCAGCCTTGACCTCGTCAGGCAATTTGTCCCAGCGCCCCTTGTTGACCGCCAGCGCACCGGCATGCATGGCGCCGAAATCAAGCTTGATCAGGTTGGGCGCGACCTCGAACAGTTTGGACGGCACGGCGGCGGTGGCAAACACGAAGGCGCCATCGTAGACGCCGGTCTTGATGTCGTTGTAGAAAGTGTTGAGGCTACCCTGTACCCCGACAGCACCGGTATTCTTGATCCAGTTCAGATTCGGTCCGGCACCGCCGATTTTCTTGCCTTTCAGATCTTCGACCTTGCTGAACGGGAAATTCGCCGCGATGTAATAGTTATCGATGGCGAAACCGGCGAGATACACGATGTTGTGCTTGGCCCATTCGGCGATCAACTCGGGGCTGTCCTGGGCGTTGCTTACCGATTTGGTGACGATGTTGGCATCGGCCGGGCCGAACGGCACGAAGTAGGTGACATTGTTGAGCGGCAGCTTGCCCGAATGGAACACCGAGCCGACCAGGCCGAGATCGGAGATTCCCTGCTGCATGGTCTCAAGTTCACTGCCGATCTTGGCCAGCGTGCCGCCATAGGCCTCGTTCCAGGCCATCTTGTATTTGCCGGTCTTGGCCAGTTCGGCGTCGACGGTAGCCATGAAAGTTTCGCGGACCAGCTTGACCCACAGGAAGATCGGCGGGTGGCCGGCGGCGGCGGTCATGCGGATGACTTCCTGGGCGCCGGCAGGGAGGCAGGCAAGCGACAACAGGCAGGCGGTCACCGCGCAGGCGCTGAAGCGGCGCACACCGCGCAGTACGGTCTTGCGGATATGTTGCGACATCGGGTTCTGCTCCTTGTTGTCGTGCCGGCTTGCGGCCGACGGTTGTTGATGGCGTGCCTTGATTGCATACTTTACATGCTTGGCGATGCGGCTTTGATGGTGCGCCGCAGTACGAAAATGCGCTTGACAGTGCAACGGCTTCGCATCGTATTATTGAACGAACGTTTAATCAAGTTATTTTGTGAACCAAGCCCTGTGAAGAAGAAGAGCCTGAAGCCCGATACGGCCATGCGCCCCACGCGACCTGCCAACCGCAATGGTGAAATGACGCGTGATCGCATTCTTGATGCGGCCGAGCGCCTGTTCTCGGAACGCGGGTTCGACGGCGTGTCGATGCGCCAACTGGCGATCGACGCCCAGGTGACCCTGGCCCTGGTCAACTATCACTTCGGCTCGAAGGGGGGGTTGTACCGCGCGGTGTTCGAACGGCGCATCGCGCCGGTTTCGGCGGAGCGCCGCACCCGTCTGGCCCGGGTTCTCGGGCGCGCCGGCCAGCCGGCGTCGATCACGGAGATTCTCGATGCACTGGCGCGACCGTGGGTGGAACTGCGCGGTCGGCCGGGCGGTTTGGCTTATACCCGTCTGGCTGCGCGCGAGGCAGGCGACCCCGCCGAGGGCAAGCGTGGCATCGTGGCCGAATTGCTCGACCCGATCGCGCGGGAGTTCATGGCGGCGATGCGGCTTGCATTGCCGGCGCTGACGCCGCAGCGGGTGAACTGGGCCTACCATTTCTTTATCGGCTCACTGCTGCTGATCCTCGCCAACCCGGCGCGTGTCAAACGCTTGTCGGGCCGCGGCTGCGAGATCGAAAATGATAATGCGGTGGTTGGCGAAATCGTCGAGTTTTTCGCCTCGGCGCTGGCTGGCTCTCCGGCGCTGCTCACAGCGCATGTCGATGCGCGCGCCAAGGCGGGAGCCACGGGCACCGCAGTTAGGCCGGCAAGGCGCGCGCGCGTTTCATCGGTGCCGGCAAAACCCCTGGCGCCCGTGCGCAATGCCAGAGGGGCCAGTCAAACTACGAAACCGAAGAGGAGGACCGGGACATGAAGCTGGTGACGTTTCAAAGCGGACGCGGTGGACCGCGGTCCGGTGTATTGATCGATGGCGGGCGCAAGGTGCTCGATCTGCAGGCGGCGCATCGTCACCGATATGACAAGAGATCGAGCATGTTGGCCAGTGTGCTGGCGATGGCCGCGACTGGCGATGCCGCACTGGAACTCGCCGGCAAGCTCATCAAGGGCGCGTCGCGCAGCAAGAGCGCGACGCACCCGTTGGCCGAAGTGAAGTTGCTGGCGCCGATTCCGGCGCCGCCGCAGATGCGCGATTTCCTGTGTTTTGAAAAGCACCTGTTGCAGGCATTTGGCGCCGCGCGCAAGGTGCGCGCCGCAAATTCACCCGACCCCGAGGCGGCGATTCGCGAGATGGACGCCAAGGGCATCCTGATGGTGCCCGAGGTCTGGTACGAGCGGCCGATCTTCTACCATCCGAACCGCCTCAACGTCGTGGGCACCGGCTGCGACATCCAGTGGCCGGCGTTCTCCACCCTGCTCGATTTCGAACTCGAATTCGGCTGCTACATCGGCAAGCCCGGCCGCGACATACCGAAATCAAGGGCGCGCGAGCATATTTTCGGCTACACCATATTCAACGATGTGTCGGCGCGCGACGAGCAGATGAAGGAAATGCCGGGCCAACTCGGGCCCGGCAAGGGCAAGGACTTCGACACCGGCAACGTGCTCGGCCCGTGCCTGGTCACCGCCGATGAAATGACCAATCCTTACAAGCTGAAAATGGAAGCGCGCGTCAACGGCGAACGCTGGGGCGGCGGCAACACTTCCGAAATGCACTGGAAGTTCGAGGACTGCATCGCCCATGCATCGCGCTCCGAAACCATGGTTTCAGGCGAGTTCTTCGGCTCCGGCACGGTCGGCACCGGCTGTGGCATCGAGCAGATGCGCTTTCTCAAGCCCGGCGACGTCGTTGAACTCGAGGTCGAAGGCATCGGCATTCTGCGTAACCGCTTCGTCAAGCCGGCAACGGCATAACCATTTCTGGAGGCATTCTCATGAGACAAGCAATCCGCCGCATTGTCACCGGCCATGACAATCAGGGCCGCTCGAAGGTCACCATCAGCGATGACGCGCCCAATGTCATCGAAGTCAAGGGTTGGCCTGGCCTATTCGTCACCGAGCTCTGGGTCACGGGCGAAATGCCGGTCAACAACATTGGCACGAGCGACCAGGGCGCACGCCCGATGCGCCACGATCCGACGCCTGCCGGGACGGTGTTCCGGATTGTCGAGATCCCGCCCGAAAAGAGTCTGGCGGGTATCGATACCAAGGCGGCGTTCGAACACATGGGCAGCCACAACAAGCCGCGCGAACAGGACTCGGCCAAACACCCCTCGATGCACAAGACCGATTCAATCGACTATCTGGTGGTGATCTCCGGCGAAATGTGGATGGTGATGGAGGAAGGCGAGACCCTGCTTCGAGCAGGCGACTGCATCGTCCAGCGCGGCACCAATCATGCCTGGGTCAACAAGTCGGACAAACCCTGCGTAATGGCGGCGATCCTCGTCGACGCCAAGCCCGCACCCTGACAAGGGAGAACAGAATGGAACCGGTATTGGTCACCACGGAGCAAATGGAGAAGCGCGTCGCCCGTTTTGGCAGCCTGAGTGGCAGCGGCCTTGCTTTCCTCGACCAGCGCATGCCAGGCTACCAGCGCGAGTTGATCAACATTCTTGGCATGAACGTCACTGAAAACGCGGCCGATCCGCTGCTGGCGCCAAAGATCGGCGATGCCCATGGGTTTTCGGTGGCGATGGTGCGCGCCGATCCCGGCAACGGCGCGGCTTTACACTGGCACGAGACAGAGGAATTCTTCATGCCGCTGGCGGGTCGCTGGTCGATCTACTGGCTGGAAGGAGAGGTGCGGCGCGAAGTGATTCTCGAGCCCTTCGATTCGGTCAATGTCCCCACCCGTATTTACCGCGGTTTTCGCAATGTCGGCGATGTGCCGGGAACGCTGTTCGCCGTCGTCGGCGGCCCTGACGCGGGCAAGCCGCACTGGCATCCGAGCGTGATCGAGGCCGCGCGCGCAACCGGATTGCGAGTGGACGACAGCGGCACGCTGGTTGTCGAGCGCTAAGGAAACACTGAACCAGCCTGTAGGTCGAGAAAGTCGCTCCTGCAAGACGTTGAATCGAATAGGTACTTGGTTCGAGAATCCGATTTCCACGGACTTGTCCAGCGTTTTCCGAAGGACGCCAGGCATTCCGGGGACCGACCGCTGTTCAGCCGCTTGTGGCAGACTTCGATCCGCGCGCTTGCCGGATTCGCGAAGGCGGAATATCCCGTGAGGCGCGCGGTGCAGCCCCGACCCGCCCGCCAACTGTTCGAAGATACCGACCATGACCCGAAAAATCATCGACCTTTCCATCTATCTCGAAAACGACGTCATCTCGGACCCGCCGGCGTTCGCGCCGAAGATCGAGTATTTCAGTCACGAAAATTCGTTTCACCAGATGGAGCCGTTTTTTCCGGGCTTGAAGCAGTCCGATTTGCCGGATTCGGCGGTGTGGGCGGTCGAGCAGATCGCGTTGTCGACCCACAACGGCACGCATCTGGATGCGCCATACCACTTTCATCCGACCATGAACAAGGGGGAGCGCTCGATCACCATCGATGAGGTCGACCTCAACTGGTGCTTCCAGCCCGGCGTCAAGCTTGACTTCCGGCATTTCGCCGACGGCTACGTGGTGACCGCCGCCGATGTCGAGCGCGAGTTCGCGCGCATCGGTCATACACTCAAGCCGCTGGAGATCGTGGTCATCAACACCCGCGCCGGCTCACGCTATGGCAACAACGATTACGTCAGCGCCGGCTGCGGCATGGGCTATGAGGCCACCATGTACCTGCTGGAGCGCGGCGTGCGCCTGACCGGCACGGACGCCTGGAGTTGGGATGCGCCGTTCGTCTACACCGCGCAGAAATATGCCGCCACCCACGATGCCTCGCTGATCTGGGAGGGGCACAAGGCCGGACGTGACATCGGCTATTGCCATATCGAGAAGTTGCACAACCTGGAAGTATTGCCGGACGACGGCTTCATCATCTCCTGCTTTCCGCACAAGATTCGCGGCGCCTCCGCCGGCTGGACGCGCGCGGTGGCGATCGTCGATCCGCGCATGCAGGTGTTGTTCGCCTGATTCGCCGCTACCCGGGTTTCGAGCAGGGCGCCGCGCTGCATGGGTCGAAAGCGTGTCGGTGTTCCGAATGCCGCGCGGCAAGGTCATCAGGCCGGTATCCGAAAAATGCAGCTTTGGCGTCTTCAGCAGTCGCTTGCCGAAATTCAGCGGCCCGGAAACCAGTAAAATTCGCGCCGCTTCGCATATCCAAATCAAGGGCGTTCGCACGTCCATCCAGGAGACAACATGATCAAGGTATTCACTACACTGGCGCTGGCCGCGCTGCTGGCGGCGCCGGTCGGCGCGCAACAAGTCATCAAGATCGCCAACATCGTCGAGCTATCGGGTCCCGGCACCACCTCCGGCACCAATTTCAAGGATGGCGTGATGCTCGCGGTCAAGGAGATCAATGCTTCCGGCGGCATTCTCGGCCGCAAGATCGAAACCACCACCAGCGATACGCAAAGCAATCCCGGGGTCGCCAAGGGCCTGACGCAGAAGGCGGTCGACCAGGACGTGTTCGCAGTGTTCGGGCCGGTGTTCTCGGGCTCGATCATGGTCAGCATGGCCGAAACCCGGCGCGCCGAGATTCCCAATTTCACCGGCGGTGAAGCGGCGTCGATCACCATGCAGGGCAACCCCTACGTGTTTCGCACCAGCTTCACCCAGGCCACCGCGATGCCCAAGATCGCGCGCTACATTACCGATCAGGCCAAGGTGAAGACCTTGGCGCTGATCTATGTAAACAACGATTTCGGCAAGGGCGGGCGCGAGATGCTGATGAAGGCGCTGGAGAAGTCGTCGACCAAGATCGTCGCCGATGTCTCTACCGATTCCGGGCAAATTGATTTTTCGGCCGCGGTGTTGAAAGCCAAGCAGAGCAACGCCGATGCGGTGTTCGTCTACACCAACGAAGAGGAATCGGCGCGCGCCTTGCGCGAGCTGCGCAAGCAGGGCTGGACCAAGCCCATCATCGGCGAGACCGTGCTCACCAGCCAGAAGGTAATCGAACTGGCCGGCGAGGCCGCCAACGGCGCGGTGGCGCATGTGGGACTGACCGTCGACGCGCCGCTGCCGGCGATTCGCGCGTTTCGTGCCAAGTTCGAGCGCGAGTACAAGTACATTTGCGACCACAATGGCTTGAAGGGCTACTCCGGCGTCTATGCGTTGAAGGCGGCGATCGAAAAGGTCGGCAAGTTCGACCGCAAGGCGGTGGCTGCGGCCATGCACGGCCTGAAGATCAAGGCCGCCGATGTGCCGGGCATCCTGATGGACGTGGAGTTCGACAAGAACGGTGACCTCGACCGCGACAGTTTCCTCACCGAGGTGAAGAACGGCAAGCAGGAAGTGACCGCGACCCTGCCGCCTTTGCGCAAGAAGTAGCGAAGTCCGGTGGGACCCGCCGGCCGCTGCCGGCGCGAATGCGACCGGAGTACGCATGGCGGATTTCCTGCAGTTGTTGTTTTCGGGCATGGCCACGGGCAGCATCTATGCCCTGGCCGCGCTTGGCTTCACGCTTTTGTGGCAGGCCTCGGGAACGATCAATTTCGCGCAGGGCGAATTCGTCATGCTGCCGGCCTTCCTGATGATCGCGTTCGCCTCGCTCGGCGCGCCGATGCCGGCCAGTTTTTTGCTCACCATCGTGGTGGCGATCGCGCTCTTGGGCTGGGCCTTCAAGCGCGGCATCGTCGACCCCTTGTTGCGTTTCGGCATGATGCAGATCGTGGTGGCCACCATCGGCCTGTCGATCGCCATGCGCAACGGCGTGCGCGGCTACAGCGCCGAGGCGCATCCATTCCCCAGCCTGTTTGCCGACAAGCTGTTCAAGCTGGGCGGCGTCACGGTGACCCTGGCCGACGTCGGCACCCTTGCGCTGGCGCTGGCGCTGGTGATCGCGACCCAGGCTTTTCTTGCACGCACGGTGACCGGGCGCGCGATGCAGGCGGTGGCGCAGAATACCGAGAGCGCCACCGTGCTGGGCATCGATGTGCCGCGCATGATCTTCTACACTTTCGCGATCAATGCGATCCTGGCCTGCGCGGCGGCGCTGCTGGTGACGCCGGTGTACCTGGCCAAGTTCGACATGGGCGAGTCGCTCGGCACCAAGGCGTTTTTCGCGGCTGTCATCGGCGGCTTCAACAACTCGCGCGGCGCCCTCCTGGGCGGGGTGATCGTCGGTGTTGGCGAGAACCTGGCGGCGGCCTATGTGTCGCACGCCTACAAGGACGCGGTGGCTCTGGGCCTGTTCATGGTGGTGATACTGTTCAAGCCGCAGGGTTTGCTGGGGCGCCGTGAAGAGCGCAAGGTCTGAGGCCGCATGAGAACAAGATCTGCTTTCGTGATTGCAATGGCCGTCATCTTGCTGGTGCTGCTGGTCGTGCCGCATTTGCTCAAGAGCTATGGTGTCTACCTGCTGACCTACTGGCTGGTGTTCATCCTGGCGGTCATGGGGCTCAACCTGACGGTCGGCTATGCCGGGCAGAAATCGCTCGGCCATGCGGCTTTTTTCGGCATCGGCGCCTACACGGTGGCGATCATGATGAAGGCCGGCTTCAGCTTCTGGCTCGGTCTGCCGGCGGCGGCGCTCTTGTGTTTCGCAAGCGGCATCATCGTCGGCTTTCCGGCGCTGCGGGTGCAGACCATTTACCTGGCCTTCGCCACCCTGGGCTTCAATACCGCCGCCTGGCTTGTGATGCGCAATGAAGAGTGGCTCACCGGCGGCACCTTCGGCATCAACAACATCGCGCGGCCGGGCCTGTTCGGTGTTGCGCTGGATGGCGCGATCGCCTATTACTACTTCACGCTGGGCGTCACCGTCGTGTTCGGCCTGTTGTTGCTGGGTTTGCTGCGTTCACCCTGGGGCAAGGCATTCACGGCCCTGCGCGACAACCCGATTCGCGCCGAAAGCCTGGGGGTCGACATCCGCGGCTATACCCTGCTGTCATTCGCCATCGGCGCGGTGTATGCCGGCATCGCCGGCGCACTCTTCGCGTGCCTGGTGCAATTCATCGATCCGGCGCCTTTCACCGTTGGCGCTTCGATCATGATGTACCTGATGGTGGCCGTTGGCGGGCCGGGCTATTTTTTCGGGCCAGTGCTGGGCGCGGCGGTCGGCGTGATCCTGCCGGAGTGGCTGCGTTTCGCCCAGGGCTGGTACCTGTTCGCCTTCGGCTCCGCGGTGGTGCTTCTGATGATCTGGTTGCCCGATGGGCTCCTCAGCATTCCCGAGCGCCTGCGCGAACGGCGCGCCGCGCGTCGGGGGGCGTGATTGATGGCCGGGTCGGTTCTTGAAGGGCACGACTGATGGTCGCGTCGGTCTTTGAAGGGCGCGACTGATGGTCGCGACGGTCTTTGAAGGGCGCGACTGATGGTCGCGCCCGTGCTTGAGGTGCGTGACCTGCGCAAGGCCTATGGCGCGATCCAGGCCGTGGCTGGGGTGTCGTTCGAGGTCATGCCTGGCGAGATTTTTGGCGTCATTGGTCCCAACGGTTCGGGCAAGACCACCATGTTCAACAGCGTGCTGGGCCAGATCGCACCGGACGCCGGTGCGATTCGCCTCAATGGTCGCGATATCACCGGCTTGTCGCCGCTCGAACTCAACCGCCGCGGTGTCGGCCGCACCTTCCAGACCCTGCAGGTATTCGGCAAGATGAGCGTGCGCGACAACCTCATCGTGGCTGCCCAGGAGCACCGTGGCAGCATGTTCTCGCGCATGTTCGCGCCTGGGGATGCCGGGCTCGGTGCGCGAGCGGACGAACTGATCGAGCTGTTCCGCATTCGCCATGTCGCCGACCAGCTGGCCGGGCGCCTCAGTTACGGCCAGCAGAAGCTGGTTGATATCGCGATGGCCTTCATGAGCGAGCCGGACCTGGTGCTGCTCGACGAACCCTGCGCCGGCGTCAACCCCAGCCTGGTGGGCGGCATCTCGACCCTGCTCAGGGAGCTCAACCAGACCCGCAAGGGCAGCTTCGTGGTGATCGAGCACAACATGGATTTCGTCATGAGCCTGTGCCACCGCATCCTGGTGATGGTCGAGGGGCGGGTGATGGCGGTGGGCACCCCTGCCGAGATCCGCGCCAACCGCAAGGTGCTCGACGCCTACCTGGGAGATTGAGCATGACCGACTCCTGCATCGAATTCGACGATGTCGTCGCCGGCTACAAGGATTTCATGATTCTCAACAACCTGTCGTTCAAGGTGCGGCGCGGCGCCATCACGCTTCTGCTCGGGCCCAACGGCGCCGGCAAATCGACGGTGCTCAAGACCCTGTTCGGCCTGCTCAAGCCCCGCCAGGGCAGGGTCCTGCTTGACGGCATGGATGTGACCGGCGCGGCACCGAAAACCCTGCTCGCGCGCGGCATCGCCTTCGTGCCGCAGGGGCGCAACCTGTTCGGCCAACTGACCGTGCTGCAAAACCTGGAACTGGGCGGCATCACGCTGGGCATGAAGACCACGCATGAGCGTATTCCCGAGGTGCTGGAGTTCTTTCCGGGCGTGCGCGAGCGCAGGCACTCGCAGGCTTCGGCGCTTTCCGGTGGCGAGCAAAAGCAGTTGGAGCTCGGCCGTGCGCTGCTGTTGCGACCCAAGGTGCTGCTGATCGACGAGCCCTCGATCGGTTTGTCGCCGATCGTGGTACAGGATGTGTTCAAGCTGCTGCGTCGCCTGGTCGACCAGGGGACCACGGTACTGATGGTGGAACAGAATGTGAAAAGCGCGCTGAAAGTGTCGGACGACGCGATCGCGCTCGAATCCGGGCGCCTGGTGCTGCACAAGCCCGCCGGTGAACTGCTCGCCGACCCCAACATCGAGCGCCTGTTTCTGGGCGGCATCAATAGCGCCGGCGGCGGCCTGATTTCAACCGAGGAGTGAGCATGATTTTCGATCTGCGTACCTATACCCTGCATCCGGGCCGCCTGCCGGCATGGCTCAAGATGTATGAGCAGTACGGCCACCCGAGCCAGATCAGGCATTGCGGCGAACCGGTGTTCTACGCCACCTCCGAGGTCGGTACCTTGAACCAGGTGGTGCATGTGTGGCAATACAAGAGCCAGGCCGACCGCGAAAAGCGGCGCAATGCGCTGATGAAGGATCCGCTGTTCCAGGACTACCTGCGGCGCAGCGCCGAAATGGGCGCGCACCTGACGCAGGAGTCACGCATTCTGAAGTCCACCTCCTTCTCGCCGCTGTAGCGCTGGATTCACGGCCTGCTTGCGCGCGACGCGTCGAAGCGCTACTGTTGCGCTTGCCCAACCCGGATGTTGCAACCATGACTAGCCAACCATCGCTGGCGGTATTTGCCAAGCGCGATTGCCCCACCTGTGAACTGGTCGCCCCGATCATGCGCACGCTGGCCGCGCGCGATCCGCAATTCAAGGTCTACTCGCAGGACGACCCGCAGTTTCCCGATGGGCTTCCGGGTGTGATCGATGATCGCGAACTGGGCGCCGCCTTTCGCCACCACATCGAAATCGTGCCCACCCTGATCCGCTTCGAGAATGGCGCCGAGGTCGCGCGTACCGAAGGCTGGGACGCCCGCGAATGGCGTCGCGTCACCGGCATCGCCGACCTGGGCGAAGGTTTGCCGGCGCTGCGCCCGGGCTGCGGTTCGAAGTCGGTCGAACCGGGCCTGGCCGAATACCTGCAGGTCAGGTTCGGTGACCCCGGCATTGGTTCGCGCAAGGTCGAATATGGCGACTACGACGATGAAGTCGAAGTGTGTTTCGAGCGCGGCTGGAGCGACGGCCTGCCGCTGGTGCCGCCGACCGACGTGCGGGTGCTGCGCATGCTGGCAGGCACCACGCGCAAGCCCGATGAAGTCGTGGGTCTGATCCCGCCCAACCTCGCAGAATGCAGCGTGGAAAAGGTCGCGATCAACGCGGTGATGGCCGGCTGCAAGCCGGAGTACATGCCGGTCGTGCTGGCCAGCATCGAAGCGGCCCTTGAGCCGGTATTCACCCTGCACGGCCTGCTGGCGACGACTTACTTCTCGTCGCCCATCATCATCGTCAACGGCCCGATCGCCCGGCGCATCGGCATGAATTGCGGCCTCAACGCCTTAGGCCAGGGCAATCGAGCCAATGCAACCATCGGCCGCGCCCTGCAGCTGATCGTGCGCAACGTCGGCGGCGGCCGACCCGGCGAGGCCGATCGCGCCACGCTGGGCGGGCCGGGCAAATACACCTTCTGCTTCGCCGAAGACGAGTCGGATACCGGCTGGGTACCGCTGTCGGTATCGCGCGGTTTCGCGCCCGGCACCTCCACGGTGACCCTGTTTCAGGGCGAGGGCGTGCAGGGCTTCGTCGACCAGAAGTCGCGCGCCCCCGACGATCTGGCGCGCTCGCTGGCGATGGGCTTGAATGCGATCGGCCATCCGAAAATGGCGCTGTCGCAGCGGGCTATCCTGGTACTTTCGCCCGAGCACCACGCGATCTTCGCCGAGGCCGGTTGGGGCCGCAGGCAAATTGAAGAAGCCATCTATGCGGCCACCGTGCGCCCGGGCGCTGACCTGGTCGCCGGCGCGCACGGGGTTGGCGAGGGCATGCCGGCCTCAATGGCCAATCAGCCGGTGCCGAAATTCAATCCCGGCGGGCTCCTGGTCGTGCGCGCCGGCGGGCCCGCCGGCCTGTTTTCCGCCATCCTGCCGGGCTGGATCGCCGGCCGCAATCATCTCGAACTGCAACCTGTCACCAAGGAGATCAAGCCATGAGCAGCATGCAATGGATGCGTGACCCCACGCCCGAAACCTCACCCTTGAAGCGCGCCCGTCTGGCGCCGCCGCCCTCGCTCGATGGCTTGACTGTCGGCCTGTTCGACATCGGCAAGACGCGCACCAAGGAGTTTCTCGACCGCGTCGAGCTGCGCCTGCGCGAGCGGCACATTCGCACCGTCCGTTGCGGCAAACCGACCAATGCCAAGATTGCCACGCCGGAGAACCTGCAGAACATCGCCGCTGAGGCCGACGTGGTGTTGATCGCGCTCTCCGACTGAGGGTCTTGCACGTCGTGCAGTCTGCACGACCTGATGAACCTGGATTCACGCGGCATTCCCGGCGTGTCGGTGGTCACCACCGGTTTCACCGACGCGGTGGCGGCGCAGTCGCAGGCGCTTGGCTTCGAGCCGGCGATCGTGTATGTCCCGCATCCGATCCAGAACCGCACGGCCGATGAGCTCGACAGAATCGCCGACGAGGCCATTGAGTCGGCGTTGGCGATGCTTACGACCCGGGGTTGATGGGCGTGGCGCCGACGCCAGCCGCCGGGACTGCGCTTGTGCATTCAGGCGAGCGTACCGGCACTGACTGCCCGGCGCGCTTTCAGGCGCCGCTTGCGGCCCCGGCCGCGCTGGCGGCCGCGATTCCCTCGGCGATGGCATGCGTGAGCATGCCGCCGTAGCCGGAACGTACAGCGCCGGCGGCGTAAAGACCGGGCATCGCGGTTTGAAATCCGGCGTCAGTCACAAGGAAACCGGCCGCGTCGCGCAGGGCTGCGCTCGCTACGAAGTCGCACGCAGCTTCGAGCCCGACGTAGGCGAAAAGGCCGGCACAGTCGATCTCGCGCGATCTACCGTCGGCGCCCACTCGCCGAACGCGCACGCCCTCCACGCCTTGCGACCCGAGCACAGCCTCAACCTGAGTACTCCACAGAACGGAAATGTTGGCATGCCCGGCGAGCCGATCGACCAGATCCTGGCGCGCGCGAAAGCCCGCACCGCGATGCACCAGATGCACATGCCGCGTATATCCGGCCAGCACCATCGCTTCCTGCAAGGCCGAATCGCCACCGCCGACCACCACCACATCCTTGTTCTTGTACATCGGACCATCGCAATCCGCGCATTGCGACACGCCCAGGTCGATCAGGTCGGCCTCGCCGGGCACGCCCAGGCGCTTCAGGCGTGCGCCCGCAGCGATGATCACCGCACGAGCATGATGGACGCCGTCGTCGGAATGCACTGCGAACAGTTCGCCCTCGCGTTCGATCGAACTGACCGCCGCATTGATATTCGCGGCGCCGAGGTCGGAGACTTCCATCATCATGCCGGCCGCCACATCGCTGCCCGAGCCTTCGATCTCGCCGTCCAGGTGATTGACGTTGATCACCAGGCCGCCGAAGAAATGCGATTCGATGGTGGCGGTGGCAAGGCCCGTCTGGCATGCCTGGCGGGCGGCGGCCAGGCCGGTGATGCCGGTGCCGATGACAATGAGATCGTAGTGTTTTGACATGCGGGTCCCGTGCTAACGTGTGCTGGATGGATCAGCGCCGGCCCGGCAGGCGCGGGTTTGGCGCGGCGGGGCGAGGTGACGGTTTCGTTGGCGGTGGCGCGGTGGCGGGCGCAAAGGTCGGCGCCAGGGCGGCACCCAATATCGGCGCGAAGTCCTTGCGCACCACGCGCAGGTCGCCTATGCGCTGGGTGATGCCGAAGCGGTCGAGGCACTCGAGAATCTCGATGGCGCGGGTGCGGCCGATGTCGGTGCGATCGCGCACCTGGGCGGCGCTGAACTTGCCGTCCTTGGTGTCGCGAAATACACCCGCTGTGATCGCCGCGAACTGCGCCACGGTAGCGCGCAGGTAAAAGCGCTCTGGCGTGACCCGCACCACTTCGCCGGTCTTGGCCTTGCGGTGCATGAAATCGCGCAAGGCCACTTCCTTGAGGCCGGCGCCGGCCGCCAGTTCGGCCAGCGTCAGGCTGTTGAAGCCGGCCGCCTCCAGCACTGGCTGCAACCGCTGCCACATGCTCTGATCGGCCGGGTTGTCAGTCGCTACATGACGCGGAATGCGTGCGATCGAGCCGCTCAACTCGATCTGCTTGTCGTCTGCCAGAAGCCGCAGCACTAACAGAAAGGTGGCGGCGGCCAGATCCGGCGCACAGGCCTTGCGCAATACCGCGACCTCCTGGCCCAGCGCCTGCGGCGATTCGGCGTGAAAGCGCACCAGCGCCTCCTTGACCGCAGCCTTGACTGTGTCGATCGCCTTGCGCGGCAGGCCGATGCGCGGTTCGCGGCCCAATACCTGCAGCAAATTCGCTTCGACCAGGGCGGTGATGCGCGCATCGTCGAGGTTGAAGATGCGTGCAAACCAGCTCAGGTCAACGCCGGCGGGCATCACCGGCTGCAAGGCAGCCAGGGCTGCCTGCGGCTCGGCATGCGTCAGCGCCGCCAGTTGCGCCGCGCGTTGCTCCGGCTTGCGCCGTTGTCGCGGCGCGCCGGGATCGAGGATCAGGCCGCCGCCGATGGTGCGCATGGCCGACTGGTCGCGCACGATGAAGCGGTCGCCATGTTGCGCCGCCATCGGCTGATCGACCACCAGGCGCGCCAGGGCCACTTGGCCGGGCTTGATTTCGGCGCCGCGCCGCAGGGCGATGCGCGCAGTGACATCGCGCGCACCATGGTGCAGGTGCACCGGCGTCCAGTGCTTGAGCGCCCGCGCTTCGGAAGGCAGCAGGCGCAACTGCACATCCAGGCGTTGCGTCGGTGCGTGCAAGGCCGGCGCCACCACCCAGTCACCGCGCGCCGCTTCGGTCAGCTCGATGCCGGAGAGGTTCAAGCCGCAGCGCTCGCCTGCGGTGGCATGCTGCGCGGCCTTGCCATCCTTGTGGATGCCGCGCACCCGCACCTCGATGCCGGCCGGGGTCAGCAGCAAGCGCTCGCCGCTGGTGACCGTGCCGTTGAACACCGTGCCGGTGGCGACCGTGCCGCTGCCGGCCACGCTGAACACGCGATCGATGGCGAAGCGCAGGCCGCGGCCGACCTGGCTTTCGCGCTCCAGCGTGCGGGCGGCTTCGGCCAGGGTGGTGCGCAGCGACTCGATGCCGGTGCCCAGGGGCGCGGCAACCGGCAGAATCGCGATGTTTGCCAAGCCGGTCGGCGCCAACAGCGTGCGCAACTCGACCTCGACCTCTTCCAAGCGTTGCGGCGCCACGCGGTCGGTCTTGGTGATTACCGCGATGCCGCGCCGCACCGACAGCAGCTCGATGATGTTCAAGTGCTCGACGGTTTGCGGCATCACGCCGTCGTCGGCGGCGACGACGATGATCACGTAGTCGATGCCGCACACGCCGGCCAGCATGTTGCGCACAAAGCGCTCGTGGCCGGGCACATCGACGAAGCCGACGGTCAACTGGTCACCCGGCGTGCGCCAGTAGGCAAAGCCCAGGTCAATCGAAATGCCGCGCGCCTTTTCCTCCGGCAGGCGATCGGTGTCGACCCCGGTCAAGGCTCGGACCAAGGTGGTCTTGCCGTGATCGATGTGTCCGGCGGTGGCGACGATCATGGCGCGGTGGCGGGCATGCCCAATTGCCCCAGCTGGCCGACGAATCCGGCTTCGTCTTCAAGGCAGCGCAGGTCGAGGATCAGCTCACCCTCACGGATGTGGCCGATCACCGGGATCGGCAGGCCGCGAAACGCGGCGGCCAGCGCGTCAGCCGCAGCGCTTTTGCGTTTGCCTGCCGGCAGCAGGGCGATGCCCGCGCTGGGCAGGGATGCCATTGGCAGGGCGCCGCTGCCGATCTGGCTTGAGCATTCGACCACGCGCGCACTGGCGCGATCGGCCACCGCAGCGCTCAAGGGCGGCAGCATGCGCGCCGCCAGCGCCGCGATTTCGGAGGCTGTGCGGGTCAAGAGGCGCAAGGTCGGCAGGGTGGTGGTCAACTGGTCAGGCCGCGCATACAGCCGCAACACCGCCGCAAGCGCCGCCAGGCGCACCTTGTCCAGTCGCAGCGCGCGCTTCATCGGATTCTTGCGGATGCGCGCGATCAGATCGCGCCGGCCGACAATCAGCCCGCATTGCGGGCCACCCAAAAGCTTGTCTCCACTGAAGGTGACGATGTCGGCGCCGGCGGCGATCGCCTCCCGCGCGGTCGGCTCGTGCGGCAATCCGTAGTCTTCGAGATTGAGCAGCATGCCGCAACCCAGGTCGTTGATCAGCGGAACGCCGTGGCGCGCCGCGATGGCCGCAAGCTCGCTCTCGGCCACCATTGCGGTGAAGCCCTGGATGGTGTAGTTGCTGGTGTGCACCTTCATCAGCGCACCGGTGCTTTTGCCGATCGCGCCTTCGAAATCGCGCGCGTGGGTACGGTTGGTGGTGCCAACTTCGCGCAGCTTGCAGCCGGCGCTTGCCATGATGTCGGGAATGCGGAACGAGCCGCCGATTTCCACCAGTTCACCACGCGACACCACGACCTCGCGGCGTCGTGCCAGGGTATTGAGCGCGAGGTAGACTGCCGCCGCGTTGTTGTTGACCACCACTGCGGCCTCGGCGCCGGTCAGGCGTTTGAGCCAGGCTTCGACATGGCTGTCGCGCTCGCCACGCGCCGCACCGCCTATGTCGTATTCGAGGTTGACCGGGCGCGCCATCGCGCCGAGCGCCGCATCGATCGCCGCCTGTGGATAGAGCGCGCGGCCGAGGTTGGTATGCAGAACGGTGCCACTGCAGTTGAAGACCGGGCGCAGCGATGGCCGCAGTAATGCCTCGATGCCGGTGCCGCATTCGGCCAGCAGGCTTGAAGCGGCGGCGGCCTCGCTTTCGGGTGCCGCGGCCAGCAAGCAGCGTTGCGCATCGAGTACCGCCCGCAGATGCTCGACTACCAGCGCATGACCATGGCGTTCGACCAGCCGTGCGCCGGCGGCCGAATTGAGCAAGCGATCGAGCGATGGCAACGCGGCGCGATTGGCGCTTGGCATGGTGGCGGGCATCGGCAGATCCGGGTTAGGCATCAGGCGGCGGCAAAGCCTTGCGGGTGCCGCGCTTTGCACCGGCTATGCAAATCCGCCTTGAGGGCGCGCGTAGTGCAAGAGCATGATTCGGCTGCAATCCTCGACCAATAGAGGTCATGCGTGGTGTCCGCGTATCGTTAGGCAGCCGGATTGTGCCATGCTCCGATCGGTGCAATGTCCGTGAACCATGATTTAGACTGTGCAGCAATCGCTCTATGCGATCGAAAAACGGCAGCGACAGGAGAACAATGAAGAAAATTCTCGATGGCATCGTGGTGCTGGATCTGACGCGATTCTTTTCCGGCCCGCAATGCACCTTGTTGCTGGCGGGCATGGGCGCCGAAGTGATCAAGATCGACGATCCGAAAACCGGCGATCCCACCGCCTTCGCGCCGCCGTTCGACGGGCCGCAAGGGATCAGCTTCGAGCGCCGCTCCGAGCAGGACATGGGACTGGCATATCTCAAGCGCGCGCGCGGCAAGAAGTCGGTCACGCTCGACTTGAAGTCGGGCGAGGGGCGGGCGATCTTCCTGGCAATGGTGGCCCGGGCCGACGTAGTGGTCGAGAACTTCCGGGCCGGCGTGGCCACGCGCCTGGGCATCGACCATGCGGCATTGTGCGTGGCTAATCCGGCCATCATTTACTGCGCATTGACAGGCTACGGCGCGACCGGCCCGGCGCGCGACGACAAGGCCTACGACCTGATGGTGCAGGCGGCCACTGGCCTGATGAGCCTGAGCGGGCAAGAGGGCGAAGCGCCGATCAAGACCGCGACCGCGCTTTCGGATGCGATCGCCGGCGTGTTTGCCGCCAAGGGCGTGCTCGCCGCGCTATTGCATCGCGAGCGCACCGGCGAAGGCCAGGCCATCGATGTCGGCATGGCCGACTGCCTTTTTTCGCTGCTGTTCGACGAACCCATCGATTGCTATGAGCGCCTCGGCCTGGCGCCGCGCCAGGGCAACCGCATCATGCGTTTCTCGCCGTTCAACGTGTTCCGCGCAAGCGATGGCTGGGTTGCCATCGGCACTGCCACCGACGCGGAATGGCTGGCCTTGCAAGGCGCGATGGGGCGCGATGATCTCAAGAGTGATGCGGAGATGCAGAACGTCGGCTGGCGCCTCACCAACAACGGCGCGGTCGACGCGGTGGTGTCGGCCTGGACCAAAGCCCTCACCAAGGACCGGATCGTAGCCGCGCTCAAGGAGGCCGGTGTTGCCTCAAGCCCGGTGCGCTCGATCGATGAGGTGATGCAGTGGCAGCAATTGCTTGAGCGCGAGATGATCGTGCCGCTTCCCAATCCGCTTACCGGTGCCGCCGCGGCCGCGCAGGCGCCGGGTTTCCCGATCAAATTCAGTCGTACCCCGGCCAGCCACCAGCGGGCCAGCCCGGTGCCGGGTGCCGACTGCGAAGAGGTGTTCGCGCGCCTGGCCGGTTTGTCCGCCGCCCGGGTGGGCGAACTCAGGCGCGACGGCATCATATGAGACCATTGCAGGCTTACCGGTGACGATCAATCCATGAACGACAGCGCAGACAGATTTGCAAGTGCCGTAGTCGAGGCGGCCGATGCCTTCGAAGCCAACGAGTTGTACCAGGCCAATGGCTGGACCGACGGCTTGCCGATCGTGCCGCCGACCGAAGCCGGGGTGGCGCGCTTTCTCGCCGCCGCCGGGCTCAAGGCCGGCGACGTGATCGGCGTCGAGCCGGTGCGCCGGCGCCGCATCACCGCCGAAAAGGTGGCGATCGCCGCGTTGATGGCCGGCTGCCTGCCCGCATACATGCCGGTGGTGGTGGCCATCGTCAAGGCCATGTGCGAGCCCGAATTCGGCCTGCATGGGGCCACCGCCAGCACCGGCGGCAGCGCGCCTTTCATCGTGGTCAGCGGGCCGATTCGCCTGAAGCTCGGCATGAATGCCACCCATAACGTGCTGGCCAACGGCAGCCGGGCGAACGCCACCATCGGTCGCAGCGTGCGCCTGTTCCTGCTCAACGTGCTCGGTGGCATACCCGGCCAGCTGGATCGCTCGACGCTGGGGCATCCGGGCAAGTTCACCTTTTGCGTGGCCGAGGATGAAGAGGACAGCGCCTGGCTGCCGCTGTCGGTCGAGCGCGGCGTGCCGGCCGGATCCTCGGCGGTGACGGTGATGGCGGTGGAGTCGCCGCACCAGATCATGAACGAGTGGACCCATGATCCGCAGGAGATCCTCGACTCCTATGCGGCGGCGATGCGCAGCAACATGCTGACCTATTCGATCTGGGCCGGCAACTATGCGATCGTTGTCCCGAAGCAGCACCGCGAGATTTTCGGCGCGGCCGGCTGGACCAAGCAGCACATCCGCGACTACGTGTTCGAGGTGGCGCGCGTAAAACGCAGCGAATGGCGGTCGGTGGGCAAGGCCGCGGTGGCGGGCCGCCAGGACGAAGACCGCGTCTATTGCGCGCTGCGTTCGCCCGACGATCTGCTGGTGATCGCCGCCGGCGGTCCGGCCGGCGGTTTCGGTGCCGTGATTCCGCCCTGGTATGGAAAAAAAGCGCTGGCCGTGACCTGCGCGATCGATGATTGATGGTCTTTACATGAAGGAGAAAACCATGACCCTGAGACTTCTGGATCCACGCCTTGCCGCCGACGGTGAAGCGCTGCGCCTGGCACCGGCGCTGCCGGCCTTGAGCGGCGCGGTGGTAGGCATGATCGACAACGCCAAGATCGGCACCCAGCGCTTTTTCGATTTCGTGGAGCAGATTTTGCGCAACGAGCACGGCGTGCGCGAATTCATTCGCCGCCGCAAGCCCGACTCATCGCGCCCGGTGCCGCCGAAGATGCTGGCCGAGTTGAGCGGCGTCGACGCCATGCTGTCGGCCATCGGCGACTGAGGCAGCTGTTCGTCGTGCAGTCTGCACGACGCCATTGCAGCCGAACGCCTGGGGATTCCGGCGGTGGCCGTGATCACCGACCGTTTCGTGCGCAGCGCCGAGGTGGTGGGTGAAGTCAACGGCCTGCCCGGCTATCCCTTCGTTGTGATCGGACATCCGGTCGCCAACGACGACGACGACGCACTGCTGGCAAAGGCACGGGCCGCAGTACGCGAAATCGTGCCGCTGCTGATGGCGCGCAAGGCTTGACGTCGGCTGTGTAAAGACCGGCCGGAGCGCCGGTCAGGTGCGCCCGCTTCGCGATCAAACATCAAGGCAACACGATCATCTTCAATAGCGGTACGCACACCATGTCCAAACCCGATCCAAAAGCCTGCGTCATGGGTCATCCGGTGGCGCACTCGCGCTCACCGCTGATTCACAATCACTGGCTCAAGACACTCGGTATCGTCGGCAGCTATGAACTGATGGACCTGACGCGCGAGCAGTTTCCGGATTTCATCGCGGGATTGGGCAGCAACGGCTACGTCGGCGGCAACGTGACCGTGCCGCACAAGGAAGCCGCATTCGCCGCCGTTGCAAGGCGTGACGCGGCAGCCAATGCGATTGGCGCGGTCAATACGCTGTGGCTGGCGGACGGTGTGCTGGTCGGCGGCAACTCCGATGCGCATGGCTTCGTCGCCAACCTGGATGAAACCGCGCCCGGCTGGGATGTCTTCGAAGGCTGCGCGGTGATACTGGGCGCCGGCGGTGCGGCGCGTGCCGCGACCTATGCGTTGACCAATCGCGGCATCCGCACCGCGCTTGTCAATCGCACCCGCGCGCGTGCTGAAGAGATCGCGCTGCATTTTGGCGCCTTGGCCAGCGCCCATGACCATGATGCGCTGCCGGATTTGCTGGCCAACGCCGATGTGCTGGTCAATTGCACTTCATGTGGCATGGTCGGCAAGCCGCCGCTGGATATCGATCTTGGCCCACTTGAGAAAAGCGCGGTGGTCTACGATGTGGTCTATGTGCCGCTGGAGACTCCATTGCTGGCGCAGGCCAGGCGGCGCGGCCACCGCATCGTCGATGGTCTGGGCATGCTGCTGCAGCAGGCCGGCTACGGCTTCCAGAAATGGTTCGGCGCCAAGACCACCGTGACGCCGGCGCTGCGTGCGTTGATCGAGGCCGACATCGTCGCCAAGACCGCCAAATGAGCAGGACGTGAAGCCGCACTTTGAACCGAGATAGAACAACTCAATGAAAACCATCCTGATACTCAACGGCCCCAACTTGAATCTGCTGGGCACCCGCGAGCCTGCAGTCTACGGCGCCACCACGCTGGCCGACGTCGAGACCATGTGCCGCCAGGCCGGTGCCAGGCTTGGCTTTGCGATCGACTGCCGGCAATCGAATCATGAAGGCGTGCTGCTCGACGCCATTCACGAGGCCGGCCGTGCCCATGCCGCCGGCACCCATGCCGGTGTGATTCTCAATGCTGGTGCCTACACCCACACCTCGGTGGCGCTGCATGATGCGATCAAGGGGGCGGCGCTGCCTGTGATCGAACTGCACATCACGAATGTTCATGCGCGCGAGGCATTTCGCCATCATTCCTGGATTTCGCCGGCTGCCGCCGGCATCATCGTCGGCTTCGGGGTTGATGGTTACGTTCTGGCGATCGAGGCGATCGCGCGCCGCAAGTAGGGCGGGATCCCTCGCGGGTGGGTGCGACTACTCGAAAAATTCCTCGTCCGGCTCCGCCGCCAGCGGGTCGCGCTCGCTCAGTTTGTGCCGTACCACCATCTTCGATAGCCAGGCGCGCTGTGCACCGATCGCGCCACCGATTTGTTTGCCCTCCCATGCCAGAAGCGTGGCGGCGGTCGAGTAGTACAGGGCGGTCGCCGCCTGCCGCGCATGTGCCGTGTCGTCGCCTTCGGCGACGCCCTTGGCGAAGGCCTGGGCGCGTTCGCGCGCGGTGAAGCGATATTCGTTGGCGCCGGCTACACGATCGAGTTGATCGAGTTGGGCATCGAGCGCATCGAGCGCGCCTTCACGCCGGATGGCGCGCAACACATCCTGCGCCACGATGTTGCTGGTGCCTTCCCAGATCGAGCCCAGATGCGCGTCGCGCAGCAGGCGTGCGTCGGGCCATTCCTCGATATAGCCGGTGCCGCCGCGCATTTCCATGGCGTCGCCGGTGGCGCGCCGGGCGTCGCGGCAGGCGCGGAACTTGAGCAGGGGCGTCAGGATGCGCACCCGCTTTTGCGCCGCCGTGTCACCGCGGTCGGCCGCTTCGAGGGCGCGCGCCGCAGCGAACATCACCGAGCGCGCCGCCTCCGCCGGCAGCCGGATTTTCATCAGTTGCCGGCGCACCAGCGGCATCTCGATCAAGGGCTTGCCGAAGGCGATGCGGGTTTTCGCCACCTGCAGCGCCTCGAAATAGGCGCGTCGCATCAGGCCGGCGGCGCGCATGCCGTTGGACAGGCGCGACATGTTGATCATGTCGGCCATTTGCACGAAGCCGCGCGCTTCTTCGCCCACCAGATAGGCGGTCGCGCCGTCGAGCCGGATTTCGCCCGAGGCCATCGAGCGCGTGCCCAGTTTCTCCTTCAAGCGCACGATGCGATAGCGGTTGGGCGTGCCATCGGGCAGGGTGCGTGGCAGCAGGAAAAGACCGAGCCCGCGGGTGCCGGGCGCAGCGCCCTCGGGGCGCGCCAGCACCAGCGACAGTTCGGCGTCGGCGTTGGAGCAAAACCATTTGTCGCCTTCCAGGAGCCATGCGGCGCCGTCGCGGCGCGCGACGGTGGTGGTGGCGCCGACGTCCGAGCCGGCGCCCTGTTCGGTCATGAACATCGAGCCCTGCAGGTGCGCGTCCATGTCGGTCGCGGTCAGCCCCGGCAGGTAGCGGCCGACCAGGTCGGGGCTGCCGAATTTGGCCAGGGTGCGCGCCAGCGCGTCGGTCATGCTGACCGGGCAGCACAGGCCGAACTCGGCCTGCACGAAGAGGAACGACAGCGCGTACTTGGCCGCCGGCGGTAGCGGCGCCGGCCAGCCGAATACGCCGGCGCGATGCGACATCGCCGCCAGGCCGAATTCACCGAAGGCCAGTCGCTCCATTTCCTCGTAGGCTGGATGCTTTTCGATCCACTGGCGGTCAATGCCGGTGCGGTCACGATGATGCAGTTGCGGGGGGTTACGGTCGGCACTGCCGGCCAATGCGTCGAGCCTGCCGCCGGCAAGCACGCCCAGGCGATCGAGCTGGGGTTCGAGATGGGCGAACAGCTCGGGCGTGATGCACAGCTTGAGCAGTTCTGGCAGCGCGGCGTCGGCGCGATACAGGTTGCTGCCGCGCGTATCGGCCATCGGCGTTGCGGCTTGTGCTTGTGCTTGTGCGCTCATCAGTCGACCCGCGCTCCGGAGTCCCTGACGATCTTGCCCCATTTGGCCAGGTCCGACTTGATCACCGCTGCGAATTCATCGGGAGTACTGGTCCACAGCTCGAAGAACTGGCCGCGGATGCGCTCACGCAACTCGGGCGAGCGCATCACCTTGATCAGTTCGCCGTGCAGCTTGTCGGTGACCGGCTTGGGAATGCCTTTGGGGCCCATCACGCCCATCCATAAATCGCTGCCCGCATTCGAATAGCCGGGCACGCCGGCCTCTTCCATGGTCGGCAACTCGGGCGCATAGACGCTGCGCTTGGCGCTGGTGACGGCAAGTGCACGCACCCGGCCGGCGCGCACATGCGGCAGCGAGGTGTTGAGGATGTCGTACATGTAGGTGAGGTTGCCGGCCATTACGTCAGTCAAGGCAGGCGCGCTGCCCTTGTACGGGATGTGTTGCATGGGGGCGCCGGTGAGGGTCTTCAACACTTCGCCGGAAAGATGGTTGGACGAGCCATTGCCGGCCGAACCGAACGAGACCTTGCCCGGGTTGGCCTTGGCGAACTCGATCAGTTCCTTGACGTTTTTCGCCGGGTGGACGCCGTTGATGACGAGGATGTTGACGTACACCACGCCAAGCGACAGCGGGGTGAAATCGCGCACCGGGTCGTAGGGCAATTTGGCGCCGTAAAGTGCCGGGTTGATCGCATGGGTGCCGGTGGTCGAAAGCCCGATGGTGTAACCGTCGGGTTGCGACTTGGCCAGCGCGTCCATGCCGACCCCACCACCGGCGCCACCGCGATTTTCAATCACCACCGGCTGCCCGAGCGATTCCGCGAGTTTCTGCGCGATGGCGCGCGACAAGGTGTCGGTCGGCCCGCCGGGCGGGAACGGCACAATCCATTTGAGCGATTTGGTGGGCCAGGCCTGCGCCAGGGCGGCGCCGGCGCACAGACCAAGGACGGCGGCGATACCAATCGCAAGGCGGCGGATTTTGAGGGAACGCATGTTGTCTCCAATTGGGTTGTGCTTTCCTGCGACATTGTAGGCTGTGCCACTTGATCGCGGTGCGCCGGCCGTATAGGCTTCGAGGTTCCGACTTCACGTAAGCGAGTGCGCCGTTGAAATCCGCGATCGGCCGTCTGGTCCTGCTGGCCTGCCTTCTCCTTGCCGGCCCGGCGGCGCACGCGCAATCCTGCCCGGTCACTCCCGATGCGGATGCGTTGCGCCAGATCGTGCAATGCCTGGCCGGGCACGACTGCCGCCGGCGCACGCTGGTGGAAAGCCAGAATCTTGGCACCGGCTGCGACAACCAGATCGAGGTCTGGTCATGGCACTCCAACGGCAGTGCAGTCACCATTCGCGACCGCAAGATGTGTTTGTCGCGCCGCAAGGCGGTGCCGGATGCGGGCTTCGTGCACGGCCTGTTGATGCCGATGCAGCCGGTGTGCGGCATCGAGGATCCGCAGTTGTATGCCGCTGGCACGGCCCTCGATACGCTCTGGCGCGACGCCTGGGACGCGGCGCGCGCCAGGCTGCCGGAAACCCGGATCACCCTGGCCATCAATCCGCCGACGCTGCGCTCGCAGACGCATCTGCACATTCACATCGTGCGCAGCAACGGCCAGGCTTTTCCGCAGGCCGATACGCTCATGGTCGAACGTCTCGAAGATGTGTGGCGTGCGGCTGATGCATTCGCGCGTGACAAGCCTGCGATGGCCGGGCGCAACTACGGGATCGCTGTGCGCAAGCGCGGCCTGCGCTTCGAAGTGCTGGTCGAAGCCGGCGCGCCGGCCAATCTGCGTAACCCGGAATACAAGTACAGCATCTACGAGGATTGATACCGCAACCGGCAACTTCCTTGGTTGCCTGACGCACTACTGCAGATGCTCATGGTTTTTCAGGACGCAGATCAAACCAGCCTCCCCTGGTGCTCGTAGCCGCAGGCAGGTGGATGTAACTGTTTGCAAAGCCGCTTGGTGTCGACTGCACTGTAAAGGTAAGCTTGCGGTTTTGCCGACCACCACACTGTTCTTGAAAAATCTCAAGCTGCTGGCAGCCATCGCCGCCCTCGTCTGCGCCGCCGGCGCGCAGGCCACCGGCCTTGCCACCTGCGACTCCGGCAAAGCCGATACCTGGCAGCCGCAGGCAAAGCTCGAAGCCATGCTCAAGGAACGCGGTTGGCAGATTCGCCGCATCAAGATCGATGGCGGCTGTTATGAGGTCTATGCCTTGAACGAAAAAGGTGAGCGGGTCGAGGCTTATTTTCATCCGCTGACACTGGCGCCGGTGCCCACTTCGCGCTCGCGCTGAGCGGCGTTGTCGTGGTGCGCGTCTGGGACCGGCTGGTGCGCATCGGCCACTGGACGCTGATGGCATCGGTTGTCGTCGCCTGGTTCACTCGCCATGGCGGCGGCTGGGTGCACGAATGGGCCGGCTACTTGGTCATCGCGATGGTGCTGGTGCGGCTGGCGTGGGGCCTGATCGGCTCAAGCCATGCCCGTTTCGCAAGCTTTGTGCGTGCTCCCGCCTTCGCCTTGCGCTATGCGCAACTGGTCACGGCCGGGCGTGAACCGCGCTACCTCGGGCACAACCCGCTGGGCGGCTGGATGATCGTGGCCTTGCTCGCATGCGCGCTGGCTGCGGCTGCCAGCGGCTGGCTCTACACCACCGACCGTTTCTGGGGCGTGGAATGGGTCGAGGAACTTCACGAAGGTTTGTCCAACCTGCTGTTCGCGCTGGCCGGCGTGCATATTGCCGGCGTGGTCTTCGCCAGCTGGCGTCATCGCGAGAACCTGGTGGCGGCGATGTGGCATGGGCGGAAGCGCGCCGCGGCGCCGGACGATGTCGCTTGAGCAGGCTGCCGCGCACGCGGCGCGGTGACCAGGTTCAGAACTTGCCGGTAACCCAGTACATGCCGATCCATGGCTGCCAGACCACCAGCGCCAGGCCGAACAACATGATCAGGATGAAGGGCACCGCCGCCTGGCACAGCAGGCCGAAAGGCTGGCGGAAGGCACTCATCGCCACGATCAGGTTGAGCCCCACAGGCGGGGTGAGGAAGCCGATCTCCAGGTTGAGAATCATGATCAGGCCGAAAATCACCTTGTCGTAGCCGTAAGATGCCGCCATCGGTGCCAGCAGGGGCGCCAGCACCAGAATTGCTTCACCGGTGGTCATCAGACAGCCGACGCCCAGCAGCAGCAGGTTGACCAGCAGCATGAACATGATCGGGCTCGAAATGTAGCCCTGTACCCATTCGACCATCTGCGAGGGCACGCGGTGCTCGATCAGGATGATGTTGAGGCTCAGGGCTACCGCCAGCACCGGGAACAGGGAGCCGCCCAGCTTGGAGGTTTCCAGCACGACATCGTAGAACACCCGCAGCTTGATCTCGCGGTGTACGAACACCTCGATCAGGATGGCGTAGCCAAGTGCCACGGCGGCTGCTTCGGTGGCGGTGAAAAAGCCGCTGTAGATGCCGCCCAGCAGGATCACCGGCATCATCGCCGCCCACACGCCCTCGCGCAGCGCGGTGATCAGTTCGCCGGTCTCGAAGCGCTGCACCGGCATGTGGCGGTTGAACCAGATCGCGTAGATCGACAGCAATGCCGTCAGCAACAGGCCCGGCCCCACGCCTGCCTTGAACAGGTCAGTCACCGAGGTCTCGGTCACCAGGCCGTAGATGATCATCGGGATCGACGGCGGGATGATGATGCCCAGGGTGCCGCCCGACATGATGGCGCCGAGCGAAAACTTGTTGTCGTAGTTGGCCGCGCGCATGGCCGGGTACATCACCGTGCCGATCGCCAGCATGGTGACAATCGACGAACCGGAAATCGCCGCGAACAGCGCGCAGGAGAGCACGCATGCAACCCCCAGGCCACCGGGCAGGGGCCGGGTGATGGCGGCCATGATGCGGATCAGGCGCTTGGCGGTCGACCCCTTGGTCATGATCGCGCCGCACAGGATGAACATCGGGATCGACAGGATCACCTCCTTGTCGAGCGCCACCCACATGTCCTCGATGATGTAATCGAGCTGGCCGCGGCCCCACACGATGTGCACGAAGGCCGCCACCGCCAGCAGCACCACCAGCAGCGATTGCCGCAGCACCAGCAACAGCAGGATCAGCGCGATCAGCAGGAAGGTCATCATTCCTGGAACTCCGGCGGCAAGGGGCGCAAGGCAGGCCAGATGGCAAAGCACAGGTAGCGCCCGGCCGCCGACAGGAAGCCGATCGGGATTGCCAGCTGGATCGGCCACACCTTCCAGTTGAGAATGGGCACCAGCAGACCTGCCTTCATCGACGACTGCACGAATTCCAGCGCCACCCAGGCCACACCGGCAAGGAACACAGCCGCGATCAGGTCGGCCAGCCGGTTCATGTTGTCGTTCCAGGCTGTCGGCACCCAGCTGTAGGCCACGCGCGGCACCAGATGGCTGCCGGTGGCCGTGGCGATGCCCACGCCGGCATAGCTGCCGATCACCAGTGCGTAGACCGAGAGCTTTTGCGAACCCTGGATGCCCAGGGCACCGACCTTGAAATCCATCATGCGCAACAGCGGCGCCAGCAGTTCACGCCCGATCACATCGATCAGCAGCACGATGGCGATGAAGGCGAAGGCGACCACCGCGACCCAGCACTCGGCCTGGTGCCAGCGTTCTACCAGGGCGCGCGCGCCGGCCGGCGCCGGCAGCGGCGCGACGCTGGTGGCGGTCATCGCTTCAGGACTTCGCCTCGCACACCTTGCGTGCGGCGTCTATCTGCCTGAAAAAGCCTTCGGACTCGCCGCCGATGTCCTTGACCATCTGCGGCCAGGCCGGCGCCATGACCTTGCGCCATTCCTCGCGCTGCGCGGCGCTGACCGGCACGATCTGCCCGCCGCCTTTTTCATGCATGCCGCGGATCATGGTCTCAAACCCGCGGATCTCCTTGCGCGCATCCGCCACCTTCTCGCGCGCAGAGGCGCGCAGCAGGGCATCGCGCTGCTCGGCGGGCAGTTTGTCGAAGATGCCCTTGTTCATCAGCACGAACGCCGGCGAACTCCACATCTCCAGGCGCGTCAACACCGGTGCGATTTTGTTCAAGCCCGATGGCACATAAAAGGTGGCCGGCGTGCCCACGGTATCGATCGCTCCGCTCTGGAATGCCGGTGCCCATTCGGTGATGCCCATGGGCGAAGAGTTGGCGCCCAGCGCGTTCCACATGATGGTGTACATCTTGCTGCTGTAGGCGGCCGCCTTGATGCCCTTGACATCGGCGGGCGAGACATAGGCCTTCTTGCCCACCAGATCGATGGTGCCGATGTCGGTGAAGCCCAAGAACTGCACGCCCTTTTTTGCCAGCAGGTCGGAGACCGGTTTGGTCATCGCGTCGATGGTGCAGTCGGACTCGGCCAGGTTTCTGAAATAAAACGGCAGAATCAGGTTGGCCATTTCCGGCGCGATCAGCGCCACTGCGCCGGTGGCGAATCCGCCCATGTCGATGCGCCCGCGCGCCATTTGCTGGATGGTGTCTTGCTCGTTGCCCAATTGCGCGCCGATAAAGCTGTCGATCTTGAGCGCGCCCTTGCTTTCCTCGTCGACCGCCTTCTGGAAGCGCTCGATCTGCGCCACCCAGGGCGTTTTGGGCGGCGCGCCCGAGGTATAGCGCAGGGAGGCCGGCTTTTGCTGGGCCGCGCCCAGGGTGGGTGCAAGGGTCAGGGCTGCAGCCACTACTGTGGCGGCCGTGATCCAGATGTCGCGACGATTCATTCATGTCTCCTTGGTGTGCTTGATTGCGTTGGCCTGGTCGATGCCAGTGGCGATGTATTTTTGCAGAGAATGCGAACGCGAATCCCGATTTTCATGTTGCGTGGCAGAAAATTCGATGACGTGGTTCCGGCAACGGCGTGCCGCCGGCCGGTCGGCTACTCAGGATTTGCCTTCGCACGCCTTGCGCGCGACCTCGAGCTGGTTGAAGAAACTTTCGGACTCGCCGCCGGTCTCCCTTACCATCTGCGGCCACGCCGGCGCCATGGCGCGCCGCCATTGCTCACGTTGCGCCGGTGTCACCTGCGCTACTTGCCCGCCGCCTTTTTCATGCACGCCGCGAATCATCGCTTCGAAGGCGCGCAACTCCCGGCGATTGTCGGCCAGCGGCGTGCGCGCGGAGGCTCGCACCAGCGCGTCTTTTTGCTCGGCCGGCAATTTGTCGAAAATGCCCTTGTTCATCAGGATGAATGCCGGGTTGCTCCACATCTCCAGGCGCGACAGCACCGGCGCCACCTTGTTCAGGCCCGAAGGCACGTAGAAGGTCGAGGGCGTGTTGGCGGCGTCGATGGCGCCGCTCTGGAACGCCGGTGCCCACTCGGTGATGCCCATGGGTGAAGAGTTCGCGCCCAGGGTGTTCCACATGATGGTGCCCATCTTCGAGCCGTAGGAGGCAGCCTTGATGCCCTTCACATCGGCCGGGTTCACGAACGGGCGTTTGCCCGCCAGGTCGCTGACACCGACATCGGTAAACGAAAGCAGTTGCAGGCCGCGCTTGCCCAGCAGTTCGGTGATCGGCCGCGTCAGGGCGTCGATTGCGCAGTCGGATTCGGCCACGGTCCTGAAATAGAACGGCAGCACCAGCATGGTCATCTCCGGCACCACCACTGCCACCGCGTTGGTCGAAAACCCGCCCATGTCGATGCGCCCGCGTGCCACCTGCTGCATGGTGTCCTGCTCGTTGCCCAGTTGCGCGCCGATGAAGCCGTCGATCTTGAGCGCGCCTTTGCTTTCTTCCTCGACCGCTTTCTGGAATCGTTCCAGTTGCGTAACCCAAGGCGTGCGCTGCGGTGCGCCCGTGGTGTAGCGCAGCGACAGGGGCTTGGGTTGCGCTTCGCACACCGGCATCGCGCTGGCGACTACGATGGCGACCAACGCGCACTTGGCGCGGAACTGCATCGTGCTATGCATGCTCGTCTCCAACTGGTGTGGGTGAACGTGCGTGGCGCCACCGCCACTGAGGCCCCGGTTTTACAGGGAATCGCGTCGGCTTGTGACAGTTTTCGTGTTGCGAAGCAGCATTAAATCAGGGTCAATCAGTATTGTGCTTGCACGGCTCGGCATGCCAGCATCGGTCTTGTGTGCTTATCGAGCGCACGAGCAACCGATCACAAAAGCCTGAGGAAACCAAGTCATGAAGTTCTTTCGCAACTGCCGCATTGCGCTGACCTGGGCATTGGGCACCTTGTTCACCTGCTCCGCCTTCGCCCAGCAACCCGCCTACCCGACCAAGCCGATCAAGCTGGTGGTGACAGTCAACCCCGGCAATACCGGCGACACCCGCTCAAGGCAGATCGCCGAAAAGCTTGGTCCTCTGCTGGGCGGCACGGTGGTGGTCGAGAACCGGCCGGGCGCCAGTGGCAACATCGCCGCAGAATTCGTGGCGCGCGCCCCGGCCGACGGCTACACCATCCTGATGGGCCATGTGTTCAACATGACCTGGAACCCGCATTTGCTGAAAATGAATTTCGATCCGCTCAAGACCTTGACCGGCATCACCATGGTCTCGGCCGGCCCGCCCCTGCTGGTGGCGCATCCGAGCATGCCCTTCAATACCGTAGGCGAAATGATCACCTATGCCAAGGCCAATCCCGGCAAGCTCAACATGGGCGGCACCACCGGCGGGGTGGCGCATGTGGTCACCGAGATGATGAAGCAAAGCACCGGCGCCAACATCACCTTCGTGCCCTACAAGGCGGCCGGCGGCCAGATCACCACCGATGTGGTGGGCAATGTGATCCAGCTATATTTCGACTGGACCGTGACGCTGCAACAACTGATCAATACCGGCCGCGTCAAGGCGCTCGGCGTGGCCAGCGACAAGCGGCTCACAGCGATGCCCAACGTGCCGACCTTCGCCGAAAGCGGCTACCCGGGCGGGCTCGACGTGCCCTCATGGCAGGGTTTCTACGCGCCGGTGGGCACACCGAAGGAAATCATCGCGCGCATCGCCACCGAGACCGCCAAGGTGCTCAACCTGCCGGACATCAAGAACGCGTTCGAATCCAGCGGCGCGGTGATCGGCGGCAACACGCCCGAGCAGTTCAGCGCCCTGACGCTGGCGGAGTATGAGCGCTGGGGCAAGGTGATCAGGCAGGCCGGCATCAAGCTGGACTGACGCGCGCACCCCGGCATTGGTCTCAAGGCTGTCGCGCCGCTGTCCCCAGTATCGCCGCGATCGGCAAGCGATAGCCTGCGCCATCGCGGTAGGGCGCCATGCCGCGCTCGATCGCGGCGCCGATCGCACCGGCCTTTGCGGCTGGCTGCGAACGCAAGGTGGTGGAAAGCCGAACCGTACCGGCGATCAGCATTTCCCAGAGCTGCCTGGTCGAATCGATGCAGATGTGCGTGCGCACGATGCTGACAGTAGATGCGGCGGCAGCGAACCCCGCCTCTTTGAGAAGTCGATGACCTTGCGCAAACCCGCTCCAGGAAACACTCTTCATCGATTGACCCGATTCATTTTTTGATCTAGGCGTGAAGCGACCTGGCTGGCGCTTCACGATGACGGGGCCGGCAAGATGGCGCCCGCGGCGACCGAGAGGGAATTCCATCGCGGTGTCGAATGCGGCATCCTGGCGCACGCTTTTGCCCGTGCCCGCTGCGCCACCCGCAGACATGACTTTCTTGTCGGCTACTCCTGCAAGTGTCGCGATGTCTGCCCGTCCTGCAACACCCGGCGCATGGTTTGTTTTTGGTCTGCCCGGCCGGTCTGCCTGAGTCGATTGTGGCGCGCTTGAATCAGACCACGCGTGAGATTCTCGCCAAACCGGACAACCTCGCCGCGCTCGCAGCGCGAGGCGGCACCGCGCAGTGGAAAACGCCGGCCCAACTGGGCGCGCAGATGGAAGCGAAGTTCAAGCGCCGGGGCGACCTCATGCGCGAGCGTAAAATTGCCGCAGAGTGAGCGCACGGCGGCAAACCCCCTCGCCCGTACTTAAGATTTTTCATTTCTCCGGATTTTCCTTTCAAAAGTGAGGCAACAATATGCAGCGACGTAGATTCACGCTAGGGACCATCGCCGCCATAACCGGAGCCAGCGCCTCCGGCTGGACGCAGGCGCAGGCCCAGTGGAGCCCCAGCAAGCCGTTCAAACTCGTGGTGGCCGCCGCGCCAGGCAGTCCACCGGATGTCACCGCCCGGCCGCTGGCCGAGCAACTTTCGTTCCTGTTGGGCCAGCCGGTGCTGGTAGAGAATCGCCCTGGCGCCGGCGGCATCATTGGCATGGAAGCGGTGTTGCGTAGCGCCCCTGACGGCTACACTATCGGCCTTGCATCGCAGTCGCAGATGGTGTTCAACCAGCATCTGTTTGACAAGCTGCCGTATGACGCGGTACGTGATGTGCGGCCGGTGCTACGCCTGGCCAGCGTTGCCGTTGTGCTTGTAGCACATCCGTCGTTGCAGGCCGATTCGCTCAAGGAGTTGATTACGCTCTCACGCAACCGCCCAGCGCCGTTCCAAACCGGGGTAGCGCCGCTAGGCCAGCCACCGCATGTGCTGGGCCTGTTGGCGCAAAGCGAAGCCAACCTGCGGATGGAATGGGTGCCGTTCAAGGGCGGGGTCGAAGCGGTGGCTGCTTGCCGCGCTGGCGACCTGCCGTTGGCGATTGAAGCGCCGTCCACCGTGGTGCCGCATATCAAGGCCGGCACGATCAAAGCGCTGGCGGTCACCGGCACGATGCGTGAACCCTCGCTGCCGGATGTGCCCACCATTGGCGAAATTCTCGGCCGGCGCATCCCCGGCGAAACCTGGTTCGGTTTGGTGCTGCCGCGCGGCACCGCGCCGGATGTGATTGCCCGCCTGCAACGTGATGCGGCGGCGGCAATTGCCAAACTTGAGATGCGCGCGGTGTACAGCCGCTTCGGCTGGCGAGTGATCGAGAACTCCTCGCCCGACGAGTTTGCCATCACCGTCCGTGAGGAAGGTCCCAAGTGGGGCGACATCATTCGCAAGGCCGGCCTCAAACTCGGGTGACAGTTATGGATCAGCAGAGGTTGACAATGAAAATGCACCAGGCTACCCCGGTCGAGAACCTCGTCGGCGAAGATCGAGTGCATCACTCGGTCTACAGCGACCCGCAAATTTTTGAACAGGAAATGACGCATCTGTTCGGCCGCGCCTGGCTGCTGCTCGGACACGAGAGCCAGATTCCGAATGCAGGAGACTATTTTTCTACCCGCATGGGACGTGAGCCGGTCATCGTCACCCGCCACGCGGATGGTTCGGTGCAGGTGCTGATCAACCGCTGCACCCACCGCGGCGCGATGGTGTGCCCGGAGGGAAAAGGCAATGCAAAGCAGTTTGCCTGCCCGTACCACGGCTGGGTGTTCGACACCAAGGGGGCGTTGAAAAGCGTGCCGCTTGCGCAAGGATATAGTGAACGGGCAGCGGACACGTTTGCCAAGCTTGGGCTGGCACACGCAGCGCGGGTTGCGCTCTATCGCGGTTTTGTATTCGCCTCGCTCGCGGCCGACGGCCCGGATCTGGCGGAATTTCTGGGGCCAATTGCTTCCTCGTTCGACGATCTGGTTGATCGCGCACCGGATGGAGCGATCGAGATTGCCGGCGGCGTGTTCAAGCACGCTTACAACGGCAACTGGAAGCTGGTGCTGGAAAATCATCTCGACGGCGTGCATCCAAACTACGTGCACGCTTCCTCGGTAGACGCGGCGCGCGCCGCGGACGACAACCCGGTCGCGCCCGGCGACGCCGAGCGTTACGCGGAGATTTCGCTGCGACAAATGCGGGCGAATGGTGCGCCGGAACCGGTATGGGAAGCACTCGGCATCTGGGCCAGCGAATGGGGCCACGGCTTCATGGGCGACTACCATTCCGACAGCCGGCTGGTGGCGGCGATGAATCACCCGATATTTGCCGAATACCGCCGCCGGCTGGAAGCGCGCACCGGTGCTGCCGAGGCTGACCGCATTCTCAACGTCTCGCGCTTCAATACCGTGGTCTACCCGAATGTGTCGTTCATGAGCCAGTACCGCCAGTTGCGCATCGTCCACCCGCTGGCGGTTGACCGCACCGTGGTGTACACCTACAACATTCGCATGAAGGGCGCGCCGGAAGAGATGTTTCGCGACACGGTGGCGTTCTCGAATGCGGTGAACGGCACTGCCTCATGGGTGCTGACCGACGACCTTGAAGTCTACGAACGGATCCAGCGCGGCCTGACCGCGGCCATGCCCGAATGGGTCTACCTCGGCCGTGGCGCCGGCCGCGACGTGCAGGAGCCGGACGGATTCAAACGTGGCGCCACCGGTACCAGCGAAGTTTTTATCCGCCGCCAGTTTGAGGCGTGGCGCAAGTATATGGCCGAGGCCGCAGCATGAGTCCATCTGCAGATGGCGGGTTGAACGACGCGGCCAGGGTATTTGAGGTCGAGCAGTTTCTCTACCGCGAAGCACGGCTGCTCGACACTCAACGCCTGGAAGAATGGCTGGAATTGTTTGCCGACGAGGCTACCTATTGGGTGCCGCTGGCGCACGGCCAGCCGGATCCCTACGAACACTCGTCGATCATCCACGACGACCGGACCCTGCTGGCGATTCGCGTTCGTCAATACAGGCATCCGCGTGCGCACGCGCGCTTGCCCGCCACCCGCACCTGTCATCAGGTCGCCAACGTGTTGCTGCTGGAAAATTCGCCGGCGCAGATCCGGGTGGCGTCCTCGCTGGTGCTCATCGAGTATCGGCAGGAACGGCAGCGCCAGTGGGGCGCCCTGGTGGAGCACACGCTCAAGCGATCACCGGCCGGGCTGCGCATCGTTCACAAGCGAATCGATCTGGTCAATTCCGAAGCGGAGCTGGACGGCATCACAATTCTGTTTTGATGCCGGTGTCTTGAACCGAAGGATAATGTTTCATATGGGCGAAGCGTGCCGATGACGCACCGCCGCCCGCGAATCCACATCTGGAAAAAGGATAGGAATTTCAAGTGCCATTTTTAAAGTAATCCGGCCATATCCGTCAGCGTCAATCGTTGATTTGGCGCCGAAGACGCCTGACAAGCCCCTGAAACGCCGCTGCTGCGTGCCCGTCGCGCAGGTGGCCTCAGGCCCGCGTCGCCCCCGGTGGGCGAGCCTTATCGTCTTCTGCCCTACCACGCGACGCGCGTACCGAACTCATGGTCCGGCATGGGTTGCGCGCGCGGATTGATTGCGTCCGATCCTCGGTCCGGCATCTCACACGGCGGCGGCCCCCGCGCCGGCCGCAGACGCGGCGGTTGCTCAGGCTCGCCCAGGTGACCGGGAGTCGCCTGGATCGCCGCCGCTTCGGTGATGAAGGCGATGACCTGCAGCGCGCCACCGCACTTGGGACACAGCAGGGGCAGCAGCTCGTAGATGCGCGCCAACAGCAGCGCCCAGACGTAGCGGGCAGCTTTGCGATGCGACTGGCTCTGCCGCGGTCGCGTGCAGCAGGATCGGCTCGACCGGCGTCGGTGCGACGGCAATCTCAGCCGGCTGCGCCAGTGCGCTGACCGCTGCCCGCAGCAGCGAGTTGGGCGCCAGCGCGCCGTGGTAGCGATGCCGCTGTTTGCGCGGCGGCGCAATCAACGCCGCCAGACGATCGAGCCATTGCATCGGTGTTGGCATCAGGCGCACGCTGCCTCCCCGCCGCGGCTTCACGCTCTCATCGACCAGATGCTCGGGGTCGATTTCAGAGAATACGGTCGACGCAGGAAGCCGCGCGGCCATAAGGATCCGGGCGGGGTCGTTATGGGTCGTTCGAGGCGGGTGGTGAAAATGCAGCGAGCCCGGTGCCGGTGCAGCGCCTTGCGGCGGCTGCTCCGGAACGCGGCCCAGAGCGAAGCGCCGCTTCAGGCCAGCGCCGCCTTCACCCGTGCGGCGTTGAAGGGCAGATGGCGCAGGCGTTTGCCGCCGGTCAGCTTGGCCACCGCGTTGGCGATCGCTGGCGCCACCGGCGGCAGGCCGCATTCGCCGACGCCACCGGGCGCGTTGTCGGTGACCATGACCTTGACGGTGATCGGCGGCACCTCGTTCATGCGCAGCACCTGGTAATCGTGAAAATTGGATTGCTGCGGCACACCGTCCTTGAACGTGACCTGCTCCTTGAGCGCGCCCGAAATGCCGTAGACGATGCCGCCCTCGACCTGGGTGGAAACGTTTTGCGGCAGGACCGCGATGCCGGTGTCGACCGCAGCCCAGACCTGATGCACGGTGATCGCGCCGTTTTTCTTGTCGACCGACACTTCGACGACCTCGGCGATGTGGGTTTCCCACATGTCGGAATAGGCGATGCCCAGGGCGCGGCCGGCAGGGCGCTTTTTCTTCCAGTCGGCCATCTGCGCAACTTCGCGGATCACCGCCTGTGCGCGCGGATGCTTGGCAAGCAGGCCCAGGCGGTACTCTACCGGGTCGGCCTTGTTGACAAGGGCGACTTCGTCGATCATGGTCTCGACCGCGTGCTTGCTGTAGCCCCCGCCGACCGCGCGCCAGAAGCCGACGTCGATGCCGCGTTCCTGGCGCGCGTATTCGATCAGGAGGTCCTTGACGTCGTAGAGGATCTCGGCGCCCTCGTGGAACGGCGCGTCCTTGCCGCCAGCGGCTTTGAAGGCGCCCGGGCTGGCACGCGCGTAGATCGATTCGCCTGCCAGGCGGTGGTGCCAGCCGACGATGTTGTTGGCCGCGTCTAAGCCCACCTCGAGATGCTGGCCCACCAGGGGGCGAAACTTGTCGTTGCGCACGTCGTCTTCGCGCGACCAGGTGACCTTGACGGCGCGGCCATCGGCCTCGCGGGCGAGGAGGGCGGCGTCGATGGTGAAGTCGGCGTCGACGCGGCGGCCGAAACCGCCGCCCAGGAGAGTGGTGTTGACGGTGATGTTCGCGGGCGGCATCTTGAGCACACCCGCGCAGGCGAAGGTCGCGATAGACGGGCTCTGGGTCGGCGACCAGATCTCAAGTTTGTCGCCGGTGAATCTGGCCGTCGCGTTCATCGGCTCCAGGCACATGTGCGCGGAGTGCTCGGCGATGAAATCGGCCTTGAGCACGCGCGCCGCGCCCTTGATGTTGGCATTGCCGGCGCCGTGCTTCTCGACCTCGACCCCGGCCTTGGACAGGTCCGGGTCGGACGCTGCGGCGACGTAGTCGCGCCCGACGGCATCGGAGTTGTACGATTTCGCCGGTGCCGCGTTGGCCCAGGTCACCTTGAGTGCGTCCTTGGCACGCTTTGCCGCCCAAGTGCTGTCCGCCAGCACGCCCACGCCGTAGGGCAGGGTCACTGTCTTGATGAAGCCCTTGACCGCGCGGGCGGCGGTGTCGTCGACAGTGACGGGCCTGTCCTTTTGCACCGGGGCGCGCAACACGGCGCCGTGGATCATGCCCTCGATGCGCGTATCGATGCCGTATTTTGCCGCGCCGCGCGTCTTGTCGGCGAGGTCCACGCGCGCCACATCCTTGCCGATGAGGCGGAAATCCTTCGCGGGCCGGAGCATCGCCGGCGTGACTTGCGGCAACTGCGCCGGCACCGTCGCGAAGCCGGCGATCTCACCGTAGCCCATGCTGCGGCCCGATGCCCGATGCATCACCACGCTTTTTTCGGTGGTAAGTTCCGCCGCCGGCACGCTCCATTTTTCAGCCGCCGCGTTGACCAGGATAAGGCGGGTTTGCGCGCCGGCCAGACGCAGCAGTTCGTAATAGCCGCGCGTGGTGCGCGAGGCGCCGGTAGCCATGATGCCGCCGAAGAGCTTGTTGCCGAACAGCTTGGGATTGTGCGGCGATTGCACTGCCTTGACCCTGGACCAGTCGGCGTCGAGGTCTTCGGCCAGGCACAGGGGCATCGCGGTCAGCGTGCCCTGGCCCATTTCGGAGCCCGGCGAGAGAATCGAGATGGTGCCGTCGGTGGCGATGGTCACCCACTGGTTGGGCGCGAGACCCGCGCCTTGCGCGAGCGCCTTTTTCGAGGCGGTGAGCGCGGGCACGCCGAAGGCGACGCCGATGGCGATCCCGCCCGAGCCTACGAGGAATTGACGGCGCGACAGTGCGAGGGTCTTGATCTGGTTTTTCATGTTCGCTCCCCTTTACGCTTTGGCCGTCGCCGCGCGTTCGATGGCGCGCACGATCTGGTTGTAGGTGCCGCAGCGGCAAATGTTGCCGGCCATGGCCGAGACGATCTGCTTGCGCGTGGGCTTGGGCGTCTTCTTGAGCAAAGAAGCGGCGGTCATGATCTGGCCCGACTGGCAATAGCCGCATTGCGGCACGCCTTCGGCGACCCACGCCTGCTGCAAAGGATGATCGCCATTGGCCGACAGGCCTTCGATGGTGGTGATCTTCTTGCCAGCCACCGCCGACATCGGGGTCACGCACGAGCGTGTCGGCGCGCCGTTCACGTGCACGGTGCAGGCGCCGCATTGCGCCATGCCGCAGCCGAACTTGGTGCCGGTCATGCCAAGGGTATCGCGCAGCACCCACAGCAGGGGGGTGTCGGCGGCCGCATCGGCCTCGACGGTCTTGCCGTTCACGTCAAGTTGCATGTTTTTCTCCGGGTGTCGTTGGTGGAAAAGCGCGGTGCCAAGAATGCACCGATTCGGGCAAAAAGTACAGGCGGAATATTCTGTTCGACATGCAAACGCGGCGGCCGCGCGGGCCCGTGCTTCGCGCCCGAAGTAGCGATGCCGATGTTTGCGCGGCGGCGCAATCAGTGCCGCCAGACGATCGAGCCATTGCAGCGGTGTTGGCATCAGGCGCACGCCGCCACCCGGGCCGGGCTTCACGCTCTCCTAGACCAGATGCCCGGGGTCGATTTCACGCAGCCGTTCCAGCGCAAAGGCGGGACGGGCGCAATACCTCAGCAGACGTTCCAGACCATCGCGCTTATGGGCCTCGATGCGCACCTTTACATCGACCGGGAAGCCGGCGCCGTGTTCCCACGCGGCCAGCACCCGCGCGTGCTGTGCCAACAGCAGTCCGCGCCGCAGGGCCGAGCGCAGCATTGGCCGGCGCACGGCGGCCTGAAGACTATTCGGCCGGCTGGGATGACGCCCAACGACCAAGGTTAGATCGCGCGAAGCCACGACCTGAACCGCCGCCTGTCGTGGCGGCTGTAGGTGTGCAGCGCCTCCGGCCGCAGCGCAGGGGCGTTAGGCTGCGGAGAAAGCGACGGTGTACTGCGGGAACGCCTTCAACACTCGGCCATCCGCCGTCAGCATCTTGACGCCAAGCCGTAGCGCAACTGAAAAGAACTCGCAGTCGTAGGCAGTGCAGCCGCTAACGCGAACAAGTTCAAGCACGCGCTGCGAATCAACCTCATGTTCGTTGCCCATCATCAGCGCTTCAGCCTCCCTCTGAATCTCGCGCACCGCTTCAAACGTCAGCTGCTTGCGTCGTAGATAGCCGGCGAAGAGGTTTCGAAGCTCGCTACGCCAATGCCGGATCGGCCGCAGATTGCCGGTACGTGGCGAAGGCGTTGGGCCTGTCGGTACCGCGTGTGGTGCTGTTGCGCGCCGATGAGGTGATTGAATGACAACCTCACAAAACCGGATGTAAAGCTTTCCCGTTCGGCAGGCGATAAACCGAAAAGTCCTTCGAGTCGATTGTGAGGATGTCGAGCACATCAGTCTGCTGCGCCACCCAGATCAATGATGCGTCGGCCAGGTCCATTGGCAGATCGCGGTATTTTTCTTTCCAGTCTGCAAGCACGGCAAGCGCGGATTCATGCAATTCCACCACGCTCAAACCGCCGCCATTGGCCCAGCGCAGAAAGTCGATTTGTCCTGGTTCCGGCAGAAAATGGCAGGTTTCAGCCAGCACCGGCCAGGTAGTCAACATGCGGCCGTCGAAGCGCCGCAGGTAGGATGCGACGCGCCGGTGGTGCTTGTCGGACCGGTCAGCGAGGGCGATCAGGGGGCCGGCGTCAACGAGAATGCTTGGCACTCAGCTTTTCCGCCAGATACCGCTTGCGGTTCTCCGCCAAATCACCCTTGCCGCTCGAAAAACTGCCGACCACGCCGTACTCGCGTGCGAGCTGGTAAGGCGTCTTGCTGCTTTTCGTTGCGGAAGCTAAATGATCCACCAGCAGATCGTTGATCAAGCGGGTCTTGCTGACGCGGCGCGTTTTGCAATAGCTGTCGAGCTGTTGGCGCAGATGTGGTGGAAGGCGGACGGAGAGTGACATGATGAAAGAGCGCCGTGTTTTCTGTATTACGATAATACGCCATTCAGCGGCAACCTGCTGCGCACTGCCCGATACGGCGACATGGCACCGGAATACGGCTGGTTTTTCGTGATTTGGCGAAGCTCTATCGTGGCTCGCACCATGAGTAAGCTGGCCGGGGCCAAGCGCTTCGCCATCGTGTTCCGTCCCGGCATGGACAACAAGAAGCTGGCGCCGAAATTCGACCTGATCTGCAAGCTGGCCTAAGCGGCCGGCGATGTGACCTTCGGCGTTGAGGAACTCAAGCTGGTGACCACGCCAGGCTACGCGCCGATGCGATGCGCCGGAAGCCTGCCGACATCGAGCAATTGAAGCCGCTGGAATTTATCGGGGTGAACCGCCAGACCTGGGAGCGCCGCAAGTGACTGCTACAATTTCGGGCGTCAACCTCGGAAGGGTAAAGCCATGACCACGGTCGATATCTATGCAGATACGAAATCCCCCCGCGCCAAGACGGCACGCAAGCCCGCTGCGAAGAAACCGGCTGCGAAGAAGCCCGCTGCCAAGAAGCCCGCTGCCCGAAAGACGATATCTGCCTATGACCGGGGCATCAAAAACGGCTGGGG